>Ga0302314_10009720_pt1 | contig 16970 bp, 13 predicted proteins | sample III_Palsa_N2_3_FD_200533 | JGI IMG/M metagenome (GOLD analysis project Ga0302314, IMG submission 200533) | Peat permafrost microbial communities from Stordalen Mire near Abisko, Sweden - III_Palsa_N2_3 | ecosystem: Environmental > Terrestrial > Soil > Palsa > Peat permafrost | place: Sweden...
CGGATGTCCACGTCGTTGGGGCCGTCGAGGGACTCCACCGACACCGTGGCGCCAAGGGCGGCCGCCACCATCGGGATCGTCAGCGTGCAGTGCAGGTCATCGCCCTGCCGCTCGAAGATCGGGTGCGGCGACTGCACCACCTCAAGGAACAGGTCGCCCGGAGGGCCGCCGCCTGGTCCTGTCTCGCCCTCGCCAGCCAGCTGGATGTGCGTGCCATCCTCGACGCCCGCCGGGATGCGGACCTTCATCGTCCGCCGGGTGCGTACCCGGCCGTCGCCGTCGCACTCCGGGCAGGGATGCGGAAGCACGGTGCCGTAGCCGCCGCAGTTCGGGCAGGGCCTACTGGTCACTACCTGGCCGAGGAAGGACCGCCGCACCTCGCTGATCTCGCCGCGGCCGGCGCAGACCTGGCAGGTCTCCGGGTGGGTATTCGGCGCTGTGCCCTCGCCCGAGCAGGTCGGGCAGACCACGGCGGTGTCCACGGTGAGCTCGCGGGTCGCGCCGAAGGCGCACTCCGACAGGTCGAGGTCGATCCTGATCGTCGCGTTCCTGCCGCGCCGTGCCCGCGACCTCGGCCCCCGGCTCGTGGCCTGCCCGGCCGCGCCGAAGACAGCGTCAACGAAGTCGTTGAACTGGAATCCGGCCGTGCCGAAGCCGCCGAACCCGGCCGCGCCCGCACCTGCCGCGCTGAACGGGTCGCCGCCGAGATCATACGTCTGGCGCTTGTCGGGGTCCTGGAGGACCTCGTAGGCATGGTTGATCTCCTTGAACTTCTCCTGCGTCTCCGGGTCAGGGTTGACGTCCGGGTGCAGCTCGCGGGCGAGCCTGCGGTACGCGCGCTTGATCTCATCCTGCGAGGCGTCGCGCCGCACGCCGAGCAGCCCGTAGTAATCGTCAGCCACTATGACTCCCCAAGGATCTGGCCAACGTACCTGGCGACCGCACGCACCGCGCCCATCGTGCCCGGATAATCCATCCTCGTCGGCCCGAGCACGCCGAGCTTGGCCACCGGCTGGCCGCCCGCGCCGTACGCGGCCGACACCACAGACGTGCCATGCAGCCCGGTCTCTGCGCCGATCCTGACGGTCAGAGCGGACGGACTCGCGGCCTCTCCGAGGAGCCGCATCAGTACCACTTGTTCCTCCAGCGCTTCGAGCACATCACGTAGCCCCTTGCCGAAATCGGGGGCGGCGAGATTAGCGGCACCGCCGAACACGATCCGTTCCTCGTGCCGCTCGGCGAGGCTGTCGAGAAGTACGGAGAACACGGCTCCCGCGTTCGGCCGCTCGGCGACGGGAATGCGGTCCGCCAAGCCGACCACGGTCGCCGCCGCGTCGGCAAGCTTATGGCCATCGAGGCACGCGTTGAGCACCGCCCGCAGATGCGCGATCGACTCCGGCTCCGCGGGGTCGGGCAGATCCACCGCGGCCTGCTCAACCCGTCCGGTGTCGGTGATGAGCACGAGCAGGACCCGCTGCGGTGCGAGCGAGACAAGCTCGATGTGCCGGACGGCGGACCGGGAGAGCGACGGGTACTGGACCACCGCGACCTGCCTGGTCAGCTGGGCGAGCAGCCGGACCGTCCGCACCACGATCTCGTCCAGGCTGTAGGCCCCGGCAAGGAACGCCTCGATCGCGCGGCGCTCGGCCGCGGACATCGGCTTGACGCTTGACAGCCGGTCGACGAACAGCCGGTACCCCTTGTCGGTGGGGACCCGCCCGGCGCTCGTGTGCGGCTGAGCGATGTACCCCTGCTCCTCAAGAACGGCCATGTCGTTGCGGATCGTGGCGGGCGATACGTCAAGGCCGTGCCGGTCGACAAGCGACTTGGAGCCCACCGGCTCGGTGGTGGACACATAGTCCTCAACGATCGCGCGGAGGACCGCCAGCTTGCGCTCGTCAAGCACGTGTACACCTCCCTGGCACTCCCGCTCCCTGAGTGCCAATTCTATTTGCTCACGAGAGTCTCTGGACGGCAAGAACTCCGTCTTGTGAAGTTACGCGATCGAAAGCGCGGCCCCGCCTCCCCCACGCCGCCGGGGGTCAAAGGTAACTTTGACCCCCAAAGAGCGCGACGCGGCGACGCGGGAGGTGCGGTGCGGAGCAGGGACTACGGACGGGATGTGCTCGCGGAGCAGGCCAAGCGGCCCAAGCCGGGGCAGCGGCCTGTGCCGCAGGTCGAGGCCGAGTCTGGGCTGGTCGTCGAGGACTTCGACGGGCGATTTTGCGGCGCGGTCGTCGCCCTCGAGAAGGACGCCGTGACCCTGGAAGACCGGCACGGCAAGCGTCGGGTTTTCCCGCTCCCCGGAACGTTCCTGCTCGACGGCAAGCGCGTGACCCTAATCCGACGGCTATCTCCCGGGGGGGCAGACTTCCTGCATGGGGGGCCCCCGCCCCCCATCCCCCCTGGCCCCCGAGGCGCGTCCGATGGAAAGGCAATGATATCGGACGCGCAGAAACCTGGAAGCTCCGCTCGCGGACCGCGCCGCACCGCGTCCGGGTCGATCGCTGCCCCCGACCAGCGGGCCAAGGTCGCCAAGGCCAGCCGGATCTATGTCGAGGGCAAGCACGACGCCGAACTCGTGGAGAAAATCTGGGGCGACGACCTGCGCGATGTTGGCGTGGTCGTCGAGTACCTCGAGGGCGTTGACGACCTGCCGGCCATCGTCGACGACTTCCAGCCGGGCCCGGGGCGACGGCTTGGCGTCCTGGTCGACCATCTCGTGGCGGGGTCCAAGGAGAGCCGGATCGCCGCGGCCGCCGCCGGCCATCCGGACGTGCTCGTGGTCGGCCACCCGTACATCGACGTCTGGGCGGCGGTCAAGCCGGCCGCGGTCGGCATCAAAGGCTGGCCTGACGTCCCCCGTGGAGAGTCATGGAAGGAAGGCGTGCTGCGGCGGATTGGCTGGCCAAACCGCACGCCGCAGGACGTCGCGATGGCCTGGCGGCGCATCCTGCGCGCGGTGACCAGCTACGCCGACCTAGAGCCGGAATTGCTCGGCCGGGTCGAGGAACTCATCGACTTCGTGACCGCGCCAGAAACCGAGGGGTCCGGCTAACGCTGAAAGTTTGGCCGCCCATGACCGGTCAGATCTTCAGCGCTGACTGGATCTTGGTCACTTTATGTTGATAAATCGGGCGCGGGTGGGGTGTGGGCGGTGGAGCCGGAAGCGGGCGCGGGCAAGGTTACGTGAGGTCGCGGATGACCGCGTCGGCTAGGAGTCTTCCCTGGAGCGTCAGGACCGCTTGGCCGTCCGCGTACGCGGCCCTGGCGAGGAGGGAGGAATCAACGGCACGTTCCGCGGAAGCCAGGGCGGCTGGGGTGAGGAGGGAGAGCGGCAGGCCCTCGGCCAGCCGGGCGCGGAGCATGATGTCCTCCATCCGCCGCTCGGCGACGGTCAGCCGCTCGCGGGCCGCGCCCGGTGACCGGCCGGCCGCGAGGCGCTGCGCGTAGGCGGCCGGGTGCCGCACGTTCCACCAGCGGACGCCGCCCACGTGGCTGTGCGCGCCTGGGCCGAACCCCCACCAGTCGCCGCCGGTCCAGTACAGCAGGTTGTGCCGGCAGCGCGATTGCTCGCTCGTCGCCCAGTTGGAGAGTTCATACCAGTCGAAGCCGGCCGCGCCGAGCAGGTCATCGGCGATCAGGTACCTGTCGGCCATCGCGTCATCGTCGGGAGCGGCGATCTCGCCGCGGCGCACCTTCGCCGCGAGCCTGGTGCCGTCCTCGACGATCAGCGCGTAGGCGGACACGTGGTCGGGGCCCGCCTCGATCGCGTCGGTCAGCGATCGCCGCCAGTCGTCGTCGCTCTCCCCTGGCGTGCCGTAGATCAGGTCGAGGCTGATCCGCTCGAACCCCGCCGCGCGGGCCCAGCGGACGCAATCGAGAGGTCTCCCCGGCTGGTGCTCGCGGTCGAGCACCCGCAGGACGTGGGGCACAGAGCTTTGCATCCCGAACGAAACGCGGGTGACTCCTCCCGCGAGCAATTGATCGAGTTCGGCGGGGCCGACGGATTCCGGGTTGGCCTCGATGGTGACCTCCGCGTCCTTCGCCAGGCCGAAGGCGGCGTCGATCCGCGCGAGGATGCCGGCGATCTCGCCCGGGGCGAGCAGCGTGGGGGTACCGCCGCCGAAGAACACCGCGGCGACGCTGGCCCTGCCCGCCGGTAGCGTCTTCGCGGCCAGATCGATCTCGCTGCCTACCAGGGCCGGGTAGGCGGCCTTGCTCGCGCCGCCGCCAAGCTCGGTCGCGGTGTAGGTGTTGAAATCGCAGTAACCGCACCGGGTGCGGCAGAACGGAACGTGCACGTAAACGCCGAACGGTGCAATGCCGAAGGCGTCCGTGGCGTTAACAGGTAGTGAACCGTCGTCTGGAACTGGTTCACCATCCGGCAGCATTCCTGGCATGCTGCCGAGGATAAGCTGTAGTGGGTACAACACGGACGGGAGGAACTGGTGACATCAGATCCGGCACCTGGTTCTGACGATTTTCCGTTGCCACTACCTGCACCGCCACTACCTGCACCGCCACTACCTGCACCGCCACTACCTGCACCGCCACCGCCCACAGTGCCTTACAGCCAGCCGGCGTTCGCGCCGCCCGCCTACGGGCAGCCCGCCTACGGGCAGCCCGCCTACGGGCAGCCCGCCTACGGGCCACAGCCCTACGGGCCACCGGCTTATGGACCGCCGTCCTACGGGCAGTCGGGATACGTTCCGTCCCCGTTCGGCCAGCCGGGGATGCTCGCCGCCGCGGCGGACAGGGAGCGGACGATTGACGTGCTCAAGGCCGCCTACGGCGAGGGACGACTGTCCAAGGATGAGTTCGATCTTCGCTGCGGCCGGGTGATGAGCGCCCGGACCTACGGTGACCTTTCCGCCGTGGTCGCGGACCTGCCTTCTGGACCGGTCGGCGTCATGGCGCCCTATCAGGGCCACCTCTACCAGCCGGTGCGCGTGCCGCCGACCAACGGGATGGCCATCGCCTCGCTGGTCTGCGGCCTCGCGTTCGGCATTGGCGCCGTACCCGCGGTGATACTCGGCCATCTGGCGTACGGGCAGATCAGGCGCAACGGCGAGCGCGGCGAAGGCCTGGCCATCGCCGGGCTCGTCCTCGGCTACCTGGGGATCGGCCTCTGGATGTTCATCATCATCGTCACGGCCAGCCTCTCCGGTGGACCAGGGTCATAAGTTATTTCGCGCGGTTCTCGGCCGACTGGGTGGTGGACAGGGCCGCGACGAACGCCTCCTGCGGCACCTCAACCCGGCCGATCGTCTTCATCCGCTTCTTGCCTTCCTTCTGCTTCTCGAGCAGCTTGCGCTTGCGGCTGATGTCACCGCCGTAGCACTTGGCGAGTACGTCCTTGCGGAGGGCGCGGATGTTCTCCCTGGCGATGATCCGGCTGCCGACGGCGGCCTGGATCGGCACCTCGAACTGCTGCCTCGGGATCAATTCCTTGAGCCTGGCGGTCATCGAGAGGCCGTACTCGCGGGCGTTGTCCGAGTGCACGACCTGGCTGAACGCGTCAACGGGCTGGCCCTGAAGCAGGATGTCCACCTTCACCAGGTTCGCCTCCTGCTCGCCGTCTGGCTCGTAGTCGAGGCTCGCGTAGCCCCGCGTGCGGGACTTCAGGTTGTCGAAAAAGTCGAAGATGATCTCGCCGAGCGGCATCGTGTAGCGGATCTCCACCCGCTCGGTGGACAGGTACTCCATGCCGAGCAGCGTGCCGCGGCGCGACTGGCACAGCTCCATGATCGTGCCGATGTACTCGGTCGGCGAGATGACCGTGGCCCTGACGACGGGCTCGAAGACCTCCTTGAGCTTGCCGCCGGTGTGGCCCTTGGGGCCCGGGGCCTCCGGGGCGAAGCCGGACAGGCCGCCGGGGAAGTCGCTTGGGTTGGTGACCCGGATCTCGCGACCGCTTTCCATGACGACGCGGTAGACGACGTTCGGCGCGGTGGAGATGAGGCTCAGGTCGAACTCGCGTTCAAGCCGCTCCCTGACGATCTCCATGTGCAGCAGGCCGAGAAAGCCGCACCGGAAGCCGAAGCCGAGTGCCGTGCTTGTCTCCGGCTCGTAGACGAGCGCGGCATCGTTAAGCCGCAGCTTGTCGAGGGCCTCCCTGAGGTCGGGGTACTCGTCGCCGTCGACCGGGTAGAGGCCCGAGAAGACCATCGGCTTCGGGTGGTCGTAGCCCGCCAGTGCGTCTTTTGCCGGTTTTGTCGTGGTTGTAATCGTGTCGCCGACGCGAGCCTGGCGGACGTCCTTCACGCCGGAGATGACGTAGCCGACCTCGCCGGCGCCGAGGCCGTCGGTGGGGACCGGCTCGGGCGAGATGACGCCGACCTCGAGGGTCTCGTGGACGGACTGGGTGGACATCATGAGCATGCGCTCGCGCTTGCTCAGCCTGCCGTCGACCACCCGGACATAGGTGATCACGCCACGGTAGGTGTCGTACACCGAGTCGAAGATGAGCGCTCGTGCCGGTGCTGTCGCGTCGCCGTGCGGCGGCGGGACCTGGTCGACGATCGCGTTGAGCAGCTCTTCGACGCCCATTCCGGTCTTGGCGGAGACCTTGAGCACGTCATTGGGGTCGCAGCCGATGATCGCCGCGATTTCCGCCGCGTACCGCTCCGGCTGGGCGGCCGGGAGGTCGATCTTGTTGAGCACCGGGATGATCTTGAGGTCGGCCTCGAGGGCCAGGTACAGGTTGGCCAGGGTCTGTGCCTCGATCCCCTGCGCGGCGTCCACAAGCAGGATCGCGCCCTCGCAGGCCGCCAGGCTCCTGGAGACCTCATAGGTGAAGTCGACGTGGCCGGGGGTGTCGATCAGGTTCAGTACGTAGTTGGTCTTGTCCTTTTCCCACGGCAGCCTGACCGCCTGGCTCTTGATCGTGATGCCGCGCTCGCGCTCGATGTCCATCCGGTCCAGGTACTGCGCGCGCATCTGGCGTCCGTCGACCACGCCGGTGAGCTGAAGCATTCGGTCGGCCAGCGTGGACTTGCCGTGATCGATGTGCGCGATGATGCAGAAGTTCCGGATCACGGCCTGATCGGTACGGGCCGGCGCCGGCGCCTTCGCCGATGCCGGTGCCTTCGCCGGGGCCTGGCCCTGGGCCGGATCGGTCATTGCCACCATGCTTCCATGAACGTCGCGGGTGCGCGGAAGGGCGCGGGACATCGCGGCCTTCTCGGCGCTCACGAAAATGTCCCCCGTGATCAGGGTATCGTGAGCCAGCCACAGTCCTGGCGTCGCCCAGCCGCAGTCCTGGCGTCGCCCAGCCGCGGCCTTCGTCGTTCCCGGACGGCCCTGATAGGATCGCGTCTTTTGCGATCAGGCCCGTCCGGGAACGACACCGGGGGGTACGGGGGCCAGGGGGGATGGGGGGCGGGAGCCCCCCATGCGGAAAGTCTGTCCCCCCGGGAGATAACTGGCGATCAGTTTGAGGAAGCGGCGGCTAGTCGGCTATCCTTCGTGTTCGCGCCCACATTCTTAATGCTGCCGCTCCGGGCGGGCAGACCGTTCCCTGGGCCGGTTCAAGCAGGCTTTTCATCCAACGAAGGACAGACACGCGTGGCGAACATAAAGTCGCAGATCAAGCGCATCAAGCAGAACGAGAAGGCGCACCAGCGCAACAAGTCCGTCAAGACGGAGCTCCGCACGCACGTGCGTAAGTTCCGCGAGGCTGTCGAGACGGGCGACGTCGAGCAGGCGACCGTCGCGCTGCAGGTTGCCTCGCGCAAGCTGGACAAGGCCGTGGCCAAGGGCGTCATCCACAAGAACCAGGCCGCGAACCGCAAGTCGGCGATCGCCAAGAAGCTCGCCGAGCTCCAGGCGGCTTAGGTTTCCCTGGCATCGCGCCGGACGCTACGTGGCGTCCGGCGCGTTAGCGTGCCTGCATATTGGCCCGCGCAGGCGGCGCGCCAAGGACGCACCTCGGTAAGGCAGCTCATGGCCTTGATCCCGAAAACTTTGGTTACCGCGTAAACATTGGGCCGTTATCGTGGGCCATAATTTTCGTGATCATGGTGGCGAGCAGGGGTCTTGCTCGTGTGCGCGGAGCGGCGGACCGTCAGCGCGCGCTGGCTCGGTAGGTGACGATCAGCCTGATGGCGCGTTCCAGGGCGTACTCCGGGCTGGCGCCGCCGCCCTTGACCTGAGCGTCCGCCTCCGCCACCGCCTGCAGCGCGCGGGCCACACCGTCCGGGTGCCAGCCGCGAAGCTGCTGGCGCACCCGGTCGATCTTCCATGGCGGCGCGCCGACCTCGGCCGCGAGGGCATTGGAGTTCATGTTCCGCGGGGCACCGCCGACCCGGCCGAGGAGCCGCACGCCCTGCGCCAGGGCGCTGTTGATCAGGACGGGCGCCGTGCCGATCGCCAGCGCCCAGCGGAGCTGCTCGAGCGCCTCGTTCAGCCGACCCTCGACCGCGTGGTCGGCCACGCTGAACCCGGTCGCCTCCGCCCGGCCGCGGTAGTACCTGGCGACCGTGGCGGCGTTGATCCTGCCGCTCTCCGTGTCGCTCGCGAGCTGGTCGACCGCGCTGGCAAGCTCGCGCAGGTCGCCGCCGATCGCGTCGAGCAGCGCGCGCACCGCGCCCTCGTCGGCCTGACGGCCGACCCTTCTGAGCTCTTGCCGCACGAAATCGGTCCGCTCGGACGCGCGGGTCAGCTTGGGGCAGTTGATCTGCTGCACCCCGGCCTTGGCCAAATCAGTGACGATCGCCTTGCCCTTGACGCCGCCGGCATGGGTGAGGATCACCGCCGCGTCCGGTGCCGGGTTCTTGGCGTACTTGGTCAGCTCGGGGGCGATGTCCTTGGTGGCGTTCTGCGCATTCCTGAGAATCACGGTCGCGCCGCCGCCGAACAGGGACGGGGACGTCAGCGCGACCAGCTCACCCGGCGCGAGGGCGGACGCCTCCAGGTCGTGCAGGTCTCCCCCGCCGTCAGCGCCGCCACCCGTGTCCGCTGCGAGCGCGGCACGGGCCTGGGCGACCGCCTGGCGCACCGCGCGGTCAACGAGAAACTCCTCCTCGCCCACGACCAGCGTGACGGGCGGATACGTAGCCATAGGCGTAAGCATGCCATGTCCCGGCGACCGGCAGAACTTCTATCCCGAGCTGCCTAGCGGCGGGACCGAAGATCGCGACGCAGACCGCACTTTGCGCACCCCCCGCACCCACATAAAGGGGCAAATCGACCCGGAAAATGGTCACACGGTGCGCAAAGTCAACGGGAGAGGCTGGCGTGACGTAAGGGAACGGGCACCGTCTCCTGAGTCGGTCGCGAAGCTCTTGTTAGGGGGTGACTGGCTCGCCGCCGCGCCAGACGCGGCGGGGCTGTAGGCCGTAGTTCCAGGCGAAGGCGCCCTCGTGATCGGCGTCCCACAGCACGATGTCGGCTAGGCGGCCGCGGACCATCGCGCCTCGGTCGGGGGCGCGCAGCGCGTAGGCACCGCCCAGGGTGGCCGCGCGCAGCGCCTCGGTGACGGACATGCCGAGGTAGGACACGGCCAGGGCGATCACGAGCGGCATCGAGGTGATGCCGACGCCACCGGGGGTGTGGTCGGAGCCGAGCGCGACCACCACACCCTTGTCGAGCAGCGCCCGTACCGGAGGCGTCGCCGACTGCTGCATGGCCGCCCCTGGGGAGATCACGGCGGCGACGCCGCCACGGGCCAGCGCCGCGACGTCCTCGTCGGTCGCCGCGTGCAGCAGGTCGGCGGAGGCGCAGCCGATCTCGGCGGCGACCCGGACCGCGCCGTTGTGCGCGTGGCCGCAGGCGTGCAGCCGGGGCAGCAGCCCCGCGCGCCGTCCCGCGTTGAGTATCCAGCGGGCCTCGTCCTCGGTGAACCTGCCGTCCTCGCAGTTGACGTCCACGCTGTCCGCGCCGACCGCGGCGGCGTCCGCGCACCAGGAGGTCACCGCGTCGATGTAGTCGCCGCGCCGACCGAAGTACTCGGGCGGGACCGCCTGCGCCGCGTAGAACGTGACGTGCACCCGGGGCATGCCTGGCTCGTTCTCGAGCGAGCGCAGCATCCGCACGTCGGCCAGCTCGCCGTCCCGCGTGAGGTGATAGCCGGTCTTCGCCTCGATCGTCGTGGTTCCCGACTGCAGCCAGGAGGCAAGCCGCTCGCGCACGTTATTGCAGAGCGTCCACGGGTCGGTTCCCCTGGTCACGGTGATCGTCGATGCGTCACCGCCGCCCGCCGCGTTGATCTCCGCGTCCGACAGGCCGTTGGAACGCATGTTCAGTTCCGCGTGCCTATTGCCCGCGTAGACCGGGTGCGTGTGCGCGTCGATGAGGCCGGGAGTGACCAGGCCACCGCCCAGGTTCTCGACCAGGTCCACGTCGACGATGTCGTCGACCACGCCGGGGACGTGGCGCGGCAGCTCCGCGGCCCGGCCGACCCAGGCGATTCGGTCATCGGAGATCAAGATGGCGGCGTTGCTGATGAAATCGGACCCGGTCCAGAGCCGGCCGATGCTTGTCAGCAGTCGGGCGGTCACCGGGTCATCCCGTCGTGCCGCCAACCACGAGGGTCGGATCGAGCCATCATGAGCGGCCACCTGCCATGCATGTAGACGTCGGCGCTGACCGTGCTTGCTGACGATAGGGACGGAACGCTTGTGGTGGGTTGGCACCCCATTGCGCTAACCGTCTACATATCGGTTCCGTTACGGTATTGCACCCGAGGGGTCCGTTACAAGCCCTTGCGCCAAACCCGCAGCCAACTCCAGGCAAGTGGCAAATGCCACACGCGGGCCGCCTATCAGCGCGGCCCGCGCGGTGCCTAGACGACGGCGTATTGCTCCAGCTCAGCGGCAAGCTCCGGGGGAACACGCGCCTCGAGCACGGTCCCGTCGGGACCGTGCTCCGCGCTGGTCACCTCGCCGGCCGCATGCGCACGGGCCACGAGATCGCCCCTGCTGTAGGGCACGCTCACCCGGACCAGGCGGTCCCGTTCCGGCAACCGCTTCTCGATCGCCGCGCGCAGCCCGTCGATGCCCTCTCCCGTCCGGGCGGAGACGAGCAGCGAATCACGCTCGCGGAGCTGCAGCGCCTTGAACGCCACCGGGTCCGCGTCGTCGATCTTGTTGATCACCACAAGCTCGGGCACATTCTGGGCCCCGACCTCGGCGAGCACCCCGCGCACGGCGGAGAGCTGTGCCTGCGGGTCGGCGTCCGAGCCATCCACCACGTGCAGGATCAGGTCCGCCTCCGCGGCCTCCTCCAGAGTGGACCTGAAGGCGTCCACGAGCTGGTGCGGCAGGTGCCTAACGAACCCGACCGTGTCGGTCAGCGTGAACGGGCGTCCGGACGGCGTGGCGGCCTTGCGCACGGTCGGGTCGAGGGTAGCGAACAGCGCGTCCTCGACGAGCACCCCGGCGCCGGTCAGCGCGTTCAGCAGGCTCGACTTGCCCGCGTTGGTGTAGCCGGCGATGACCACGCTCGGGACGGCGTTGCGCCGCCGCAGGCTGCGCTGCGTTTCACGCCCGGTCTTGAACCCGCTGATGTCGCCGCGCAGCTTGGAGATCTTCGTCCTGATCCGGCGCCGGTCGGTCTCGATCTTGGTCTCACCGGGACCGCGGGTTCCGATGCCGCCACCGCCGGCCACCCGGCCACCCGCCTGCCGGGACAGCGACTCGCCCCAGCCGCGCAGCCTCGGCAGCATGTACTGGAGCTGCGCCAGCTCGACCTGCGCCTTGCCCTCACGGCTCTTGGCATGCTGGGCGAAGATGTCGAGGATGAGCGCGGTCCTGTCGATCACCTTGACCTTGACCACGCCCTCAAGCCGGCGAAGCTGGCTCGGGCTCAGCTCTCCGTCGCAGATCACCGTGTCCGCGCCGGTCGCCGCCACGATCCCGGCCAGCTCCTTCGCCTTGCCCGAGCCCACGTAGGTAGCGGTATCGACCCGGCTGCGGCGCTGGATCACGCCGTCGAGCACCACGGAGCCCGCGGTCTCGGCCAGCCGACTCAGCTCGGTCAGCGAGTTCTCCGCGCTCGCCTGCGTGCCTTCGGTCCAGACTCCGATCAGCACCACGCGCTCGAGGCGCAGGGCACGGTACTCGACCTCGGTAACATCGGTGAGCTCGGTGGACAGTCCAGCCACGCGACGAAGCGCGTGCCGGTCTTCCAGGTCAAGCTCCCCCGTCGCGGCGTCCAGCTCGGCCCGCTCGCCATAGGCAGTTGTCATTGTCCTCCAAGCATTCGCCCGGGGATTCCCCGGGACATCACTGCGATCGTGCCACCATCACGGGCGGCAGTCACCCTAATTAACAACCGGTAGGCGCAGGTTGTGCCCGCGCGGGGACGCGGGCAACCTCAGGGCCAGACAGGTGGTTGCCGCCGAGCACGGAACGAACGGCAGCTGGGCTACCGGCTAACCGGCGCCTGGGTGGCCTGGTCCGGCCGACAGCCGGACCAGGCCACGCCGGTCACGCTGCGACCGGTTCGACACCCAGGTGCTGCATGATGGCGACGAGGTTCCGGTCCATCCGGTCCTGCCGGACTTCAATCCGGTCCAGCCGGCCTTCTATCTGATCCAGCCGGACTTCCATCCGGTCCTGCCGGACTTCTATCTGATCCTGCCGGACTTCCATCCGGTCCAGCCGCTCATGGATGCCCTTGACGTCGGACTTGAGGTCCTTGACGTCGGACTTGAGTTCGTAGACGGTGAGCTGCAGGCCGGTGACGCCGACCTTGAGGTCATGCACGTCGGTCCGCAGCGAGTGAATCTCTTGCTGGGTCTGGTTCATGATGATGGCGAGGGAACCGATGCCGATCCCCTGCCCGGCGAGGACCCTGCCCTGCTGGTCGATCAGCCCGCGCAGGACCATCTGGTCCGCGCGGAGCGCGTTGACCGTACTGGTCTGCGCGGTCAAGAGCTGCCGGGTTTCCATGGTGTTGGAGTCTGTCATGCGGCAGGTTTCTCGGAGGTCGTCGACTTCTGTTTTGAGGGATTCAAGAGTGAGCATGGCGGTACGGTAACTCGGGCGGACGACACTCTGCGTTGCCAAAAATAACGCAACGCAACCCTTTTTGCCGGGAAATGTCCGTTTCGCGATAACGATCAGAGTGATCTACTGCGATATTGGGCGAATATAATTCAGTTACTGCCGGGAAAATTCATGGGAAATTCTGCGTCAGGGCCTTGTTGCCAATCGCAAACCGCGTGCATAGCGGCTCGGCCCGATTCGAGGGCGGCGGCGAGCAGCGGGCCATCGGTGGTCAGGCGGCTGACCGGCGGAACCGATGCTGGCGGGAAGATCATGAGGGCCTTCCCGGCGACCTCGAGCTCGAGAATGCGGGCGACGTCGGCGGCGGTACGCAGGCTTCGGGTGAGCAGGGCCGCGCGCAGTGCGAGGGATTCGTTCCTGAGCGTGGTCCGCGTCAGGAGCCGGATGGAGCGGGGCGGCCTTGGTGCGGGCGATCCGGTCGTAGGCGCCACGCTCGCGGCTTCCGCGGCTTCCACGACCGCATCCACGACCGCGTCCACGGCGGCGGGCGGGCGGCGGGAGCGGAGCACCAGGATGTGCGTCGCGCCCTGGGCAAGGGGGGTGCGGAACGGGATCGACTCGGCCACCCCCGCGTCGTAGAAGCGGCGGTCGCGCAGCCTGATAGGCGGGCCGGCCAGGAACGGGAGCGAGGCACTGGCCCGCAACGCGAGGCGCAACTCGGCCGGGTCGTCGATCAGCGGACGCAGGTCGGTCGACTCGCCGGTCGCGGCATCCGTGGCCAGCGGGTGGAACTCGACCGGGCTGGCAAGCACCGAGAAGAAGTCCATCGGGAACTGCGACTGGTACACGACCTCGACAAGCGACTGGACGTCGACCACGGGCCGCCGGCGAAGCAACGCCGACCACCGGATCAGCGTCCGCGCGTAGTCGGGATCGGCCCAGCCGCGCAGCCGCTCCGGTTCCGAGCTCAGCAGCCAGGCTCCCGTGATCGCTCCGGCCGACGCGCCATAGACCGCGTCGAAGGCGGGCGTCATGCCCAGCTCGTGCAGGGCGAGCGCCATCCCGGCCGAGACGGTGCCGCGCATGCCGCCGCCCTCGATCGAGAGGGCCACGCGCAGGCCGTCGCTCCGGTTCCCAGGCCGGCTCCCGGACCGCACCCGTTCATCGATCACGCGCAGCACTTCATGCACCCTAAAACCGTATACCGCCCGGTAACCCCTACTCGAATCCGCCGGGCGCCTGTAGGGAATCCGGCAAATCGCCCTCGTGAACCACGGTGAGGCGGTGGGTCGCACGGGTGATCGCGACGTAGAGGTCGTGGCCGCCGTTCGGTGACTGGGCGATGACGCCAGCCGGGTCCGCCAGGATCACGCGGTCGAACTCGAGGCCCTTCGCCTGGGAGACCGTGAGCAGCGCGACCGCCGCGTCGAGCGATTCCGCGTGGTCGCCGCGGATGGCCTCGGGGATGGCCGCCCCGATCCGCGCGATAAGCCCGTCGGGGACGATCACCGCCAGCCGGCCGCCATCGGGACCGCCGAGCTCGGCCAGGTCCGCGCCGACGGCCCGAGCGACGCACGCCGCGAGGTCCGAGTCCGGGAGGACGCGGATCGCGCGCGGTGGGACGCCTTCCGAGCGGACAGAATCCGGTGGCCGCTCGTCCGGGGCGACAGAGGCGAGCACGTTGGCCGCCACCGTCATGATCTCCGCGGGGGTGCGGTAGTTGACGGTCAGCCGCTCCTGGCGCCAGCGGGAGCCGACGAGCGGGGTCAGCATCTCCTTCCAGGAGCGGGCGCCGGCCGGGGAACCGGTCTGCGCCACATCGCCGACCACGGTCATCGACCTGGCCGGGTTGCGGCGCAGCACCATCCGCCAGGCCATCGCCGACAGTTCCTGCGCCTCGTCGATGATCACGTGTCCGTAGGCCCAGGAACGGTCGGCGGCGGCGCGTTCCGCCGTCGAGAGCGAGGGGCCATTGTCGCGGTTCCAGGCGGCCAGGGTCTCGGCGTCCACCATGCCGAGGTCGGCGATGCCGGTGACGTCAAGCACCTCCTGTGCGTACTTCGCCTCGAGGCGCTGAGCGCGCTCCATCTCGCGGCGCGCGGCCTTGGCCGCCGAGTCGTCGACGCCGAGCAGTTCGGCCGCCTCATCGAGCAGCGGTACGTCCGCCACCGTCCAGCGCGCGGGGTGGGACTCACGTGAAAGCACGGTCCGTTCCTCATGCGAAAGAGAGTTACCGCCGGCGGACCTGATCGCTTTCGCGGACCCGAGCAGCTCTGAGAGCAGCTTTTTGGGTGTCAGCAGCGGCCACAGCGCGTCGAGCGCGTCGATCACCCCGGGCTCGGCCCACAGCCGCTCGCGCGCGTAGGGCAGGTCCTCGTCGTCGAATTGGCGGGCGAGCACGGTCGACTCCGCTCGGGCGAGCTCGTTGAGCAGCTCGGTGACGAAGAGCTTGCGGGCGACGTTGTGCGGCTTGCGGGTGCCACGGGCGCGATCCCTGGCCCGCAGCACCGCGTCGCGGCGCAAGGGGATGCGTACGCCGTCGGCGTCGATGACCAGGTCCTGCCCGGGCGCGCGCTGCCGGTCGCGGACCGCCTGCTGCATGACCCGGACCATCCGCTCGTCGCCCTTGACGACGGCGGCCGGGTCACGGGTGTCGGTCGCCTGCACGCCGGGGAACAGGTCGCCGAGTGTGTGCAGCACGACATCGGTCTCGCCGAGGGACGGGAGCACCTGGCTGATGTAGCGCAGAAACGTGGCGTTCGGGCCGATGACGAGGACGCCGCGGCGCTCGAGTGCGCGGCGGTGGGTGTAGAGCAGGTAGGCAGCGCGGTGCAGCGCGGCGACCGTCTTGCCGGTGCCAGGGCCGCCCTGCACCACGAGCACGCCGGTCAGTTCCGACCGGATCACGCGGTCCTGCTCGGCCTGGATGGTCGCCACGACATCGGCCATCCGGCCGGTCCGCGCGGCGCTCACCGCGGCGATCAGCGCGGCCTCACCGGACAGGGTCGCCTTGTCGGTCTCCGACAGCTTGTCGAGGTCGAAGACCTCGTCGTCGACGCCCGTGACCTGGCGGCGGCGTGTGTAGATATGGCGACGGCGGACAAGACCGACCGGGTTGCCCGGGGTCGCCGCGTAGAAAGGGCGCGCGGCAGGCGCCCGCCAGTCGATCAGCTTCAGCTCGAAATCGTCATCGCGCAGGCCGATCCTGCCGATGTAAAGCGTTGCCTGCTGCTCATCGTCGACCCGGCCAAAGCACAGGCCGTTTTCCGTGAGGTTGAGCTGGGCGAGGCGCCTTTCGTTCTCGGCGGCCGAGACGTCGCGTTCGAGCCTGGCCTGATGGGTGCCGCCGGCCTCGCCCCTGGCGCGGACCGAGGTGAGTTCATGCTCTGCGCGCTCTCTTGCCTGGTCAAGCAGGCGGTAGAGCATCGTCACATACTTTTGTTCGGCTCGCAGTGCGGCGGCAGAGCCGGACGCGGGAGCGCTATCGCCGTTTTCCGTAGCGGTTCCCGTCAAGCTTTCCGTGGTGCTTTCCGTGACCGTCGGCTCGGAATTCATTTGACGATTCACCATAGTGCTTGATATACTCCTGAGAGCCGTTGCCTCTTGAGCTTCCCTTTAACATTCCAGGCGAATCTGAATGTTCGGGTTGAGCTGTATGTTACGGGTACACTGTATGTTGCGGGTACACTGTATGTTTCGGGTAGAGCTGTCATCTTAGGCGAAGCTGCATATCCTGGGCCGAACCGCCTATTTCAGGCAGGATCATTAATCCTACCACGGGTCCAATTCATCGCCGTACGCGAGTTAATGCGTCCGCGGCCGGGTGAATTCCCGGGCGTGGCGCCGCCCGGCCTCCCGGCATCGCGAGCATCCCAGCCTTATGTTGACCAAGGTCCACGCCTAGGATGACAGGCAGAGCTGGGAGGAGCTGACTGATGGCTGAGCGCATTGAGATCACCGCGGCGATGGGTGAGCGGTATGTCGAGATCTTGACGCCGCGGGCGCTGGAGCTGCTTG
>Ga0302314_10009721_pt1 | contig 16970 bp, 14 predicted proteins | sample III_Palsa_N2_3_FD_200533 | JGI IMG/M metagenome (GOLD analysis project Ga0302314, IMG submission 200533) | Peat permafrost microbial communities from Stordalen Mire near Abisko, Sweden - III_Palsa_N2_3 | ecosystem: Environmental > Terrestrial > Soil > Palsa > Peat permafrost | place: Sweden...
CCGGCCAGCAGGCCGCGCTTGCCCAGCGGCGGGCGCAGCCCGGGGTCGTACTCGGTCGCGGTCAGCAGCGGCTCGTACCGGGCCGCCAGCTCCGGTGAGTGCCTGAGCGCGGGGACGGCGGCGTAGGTCATCGAGATCGGGCAGGTGTGGCCGGCGTCGGTGCTGCCCCACACGTAGAGGCCGGCCGCCCGGGCGACATGGGCGCCGGCCCGGGTCGAGGCCCACGGCGCGGCGTGCAGGCCGTGCCCGACCGCCACTCCCATCAGCGAGTGCCAGGCCGGGTGGAACTCCACCTCATCGATCCGGTTGCCGAACCGGTCATGGGTGTGCAGCCGCGGCGGGTGCTCGTTGGCCAGGCGGCCCCACTCGCGGGCCTGGGACGAGCCCGCCAGCCGGCCGAGCGCCCGCACCTCGCCTGCCGCCCAGCCCGCGTCCTCGCGGGCCAGCGCGTCAAGCAGCGCCGGATCGTCGGCGACGTCGTAGTCGGTCAGCGGCGGCGGCTGATTGAACACCGCGTGAGTCGGGGCCATGCCACGAGAATAAGCCCGATTCGCCCGCCACCCCATGGGCGAATTCGGCGAACTCGGTGAGCGCGCGGCCGGTTTCCGGCAGGAAATCAAACAGGACAAAGGAGTGGACGCTGTCGGCGACCGGGCTGAACGTGACCGGGACGCCGGCGCTCCTGGCCCGGTCGGCCAGCCGCTCCGCGCTCGGGAACAGCGCCTCGGGCTCGGCCGCCTGGATGAGCAGCGGGGGCAGGCCGGACAGGTCGGCCCGCACCGGCGACACCAGGGCCTGGGCCGGGTCGGTGTCGTGGATGTAGCAGGCGGCGAGCTGCAGCAGCGCGATGCGGTTGAGCCACGGATCGGAGTCGGCGGCGGGACTCAGCTGGCCGGCCGGGAGCGCCAGGTCGCAGAAGGGCGAGACGACGTGGATCCCGGCGGGCCTCCGGGCGGCCGGCCCGGCCGCGTCGCGCAGCGCCAGGGCCAGGGCCAGCGCGAGGCCGCCGCCCGCGCACTCGCCGCTGACCAGGATCGGCGCCCGCGGGTACTCGCGGGCCAGCCAGCGGTAGGCGGCCAGGGCATCGTCCAGCGCCGCCGGGAACGGGTGCTCGGGCGCGAGCCGGTAGTCGGGGACGAGCGACCAGCCGCCGGCCGCCTCGGCCAGCCGCCCGGCGAGCGGCGCCGCCAGCTCGGCCGAGCCCATGGTGTAGCCGCCGCCGTGCAGGTGCAGGACCACCGGCGCGCCATCTCGCGACGGCTCACCGACCCGCAGGGCCGGCGTCCCGTCGCAGCTGACGCCGACGGTCGCGCCGCCGGCCGGGTGCGGGCCGCGCCCCAGGAACTCGGCGTAGCCCTGGCGCTCGCCGAGCCAGCCCGCCGCCCGGTGCTCGCCGGTCAGCGCCGCGTGCCACAGGTCGAAGGCCCGCCGCGCCTCCGGTCGGCGCATCGGATTGCCCGGCACGACCAGGTTCTGCTCGAACTCCGCGGGCGAGCGCACCGCGGCCGCGACCGGGTCGTGCGCCAGCAGCCATTCGGCCATCGGCGGCCCGGCCGGGCTGAGCCGCCGCAGCCCGCGGAAGTAACCGTCCCGCGCCCGGACCTGGACCGGGTCGCTGGTCTGGCTGTTGCGCAGGTTGACCCGGGACGACATCAGCATCCGGGTGGTGCGCGGCTGGCGCCGGAAGACGTACTCGCGCAGGGCCGCCCGTTCGTTCCCGGCCCCGGCCCGCCGCAGGCAGGCCGCGAGCATGATGGCGTCTTCCAGCGCCATGCCCGCCCCCTGCCCCGCGCTGGGCGGCGCCGGGTGGGCGGCGTCGCCGAGCAGGATGACGCGGTTCGACCCCCAGGTCTCCAGCGGGTCGCGGAAGTAGATCGGGGTGATCAGGGCCTCGTCCATCAGGGCGAGAAGATCGTGCAGCGCCGGGCAGGCGTCGGCCAGGGATGCCCGCAGGTCGGCCAAGTCGCCCGAGGCCGTCCAGGACTCGCGGTGCACTTCGGTAGTGGGCACGAACGCGCTCAGGCTGTAGACGCTGTCCGGGTGCCGGGCATGCCGGAGCGGGTACAGCAGGACGTGCCGCCGCGGCCCGAACCAGGCCATGATCTTCGCGTCGTAGCGATCGGGCACCTTGTCCCGCGGGATCAGCCCGCGCCAGACGACGACGCCGGTGGACCGGGCCTGCCGCTCGCCCATGAGCAGCGTCCGGATCCGCGACCGCAGGCCGTCCGCGCCGACCAGCAGGTCACCGCGGATCTCCTCGCCGTTCGCGAGCTCCACGCGCACGTCGCGGTCGGTCTCCTCGAAGCCGACGACCTGGCTGCCGGTGCGCACGCACTCGGGCGGCAGCGCCCGCAGCAGGCTGCTCATCAGGTCGGCGCGGTGCCCGCAGTAGTAGGGCTCGCCGTACTTCGCCGTCTGCGGGTCAAGGGACGACGAGGTGATGAGCCGGTCGTCGTCGAGGCCGCGCTGCTCGGAGACGTCGATGCGGGCCGCGGTCGGCCGCCAGTAGGCGTCGGCGCCGAGGTAGGTGAGCGCCTTCATGGCGTTGGCGTAGAGCCCGAGGCCCGCCCCGATCGCGGTGAACGCCGGGGCCTGCTCGAGCACCAGCGGCTCGAGGCCGGCCTTCCGGAGGGCGATCGCCGTGGCCAGCCCCCCGGTGCCGCCGCCGGCGATGATCACGCGCACAGCCGGCGTCACTGTCGCCAGAGGCGCTGGGACGCGATCCGGGCGCCCTCGGCCAGCGCCGCGAACTTGGCCCAGCCCACCTTCGGGTCGACCTCCTTGGTGGCGGCCTGCGAGGCGAAGCCGCAGTCGTTGCCGATCATCACGTTCTCCCGGCCGACGAGCTCGGCGTAGCGGACGGTGAGCTCGGCGATCAGCTCGGGGTGCTCGACCCAGTTCGCGCCGTTGCTCAGCATGCCCGGGATGATCACCTTGCCCTCGGGCAGCCGGACGTCCTCGAAGGCGTGGTAGTCGTGCAGGTGCCGGGTGTTCATGACCTCGAACGAGAACGCCTGCGCGTTGACCCGGAGCATCGGCTCGATGAAGTCGCGCAGCCGCAGGTCGAAGACGTGCGGGCCCTGGTTGATGCCGTAGCAGGTGTGGTAGCGGATCTTCTCCGGCGAGATGTCCCGGAGCGTGTAGTTGATCAGCTCGACGGTCTCGGCCACGCGTCGGTCCCGCTCGGCCGGCTCGGCGTCCCGGTAGCCCCACAGGTTCGCCGCGGCCGGGTCGTCGAGCTGGATCAGGAAGCCGGCGTCGATGATGGCCCGGTACTCCTCGTGGGTGGCGTCGGCGAGCGCGGTCACGAATTCCTCGCGCGAGGAGTAATGCTCGTTGTCGTGGTCGGCGAGCCCGGTGGGCAGCGCCGCCGACATGAAGACCTCGGTGTACTCCTTCCCGGCGAGCGCGGCCCGCAGGTTGGCCAGGTCGATGCCGAGGGCCTCCTGGCCGATGTACTTGACCGGTCCCCGGCAGACCAGCCGGGTGGGCGGGCTCAGCATGGCCCCGTACATCGCGGTCTTGAAGTAGCGCGCGTAGTACTCGGGGAACTCGTCGACCTCGCGCCAGTGGCCGGGCTGCTGGTCCGGCCCGAAGGGCACCGCCTCGAAGCCCGCGAGCCGCTCGGCCAGGTAGGTGGTGAACCCGCTCTTGCGCTGCTCGCCGTCGTTGATGACGTCGAGGCCGACCGCGACCTGGTGCCGGACGCACTCCTCGACGGCCGCCGTCGCCTGGGCCTCGAACGCCTCCCGGTCGTAGGGCCGTCCGTTCTCCCGCTCGCGCATCAGCTCGATCAGGTCGTCGGGCCGGGCGATGCTGCCGGTGTGGGTGGTCAGGATCCGATCAGTGCTCGTCTGCACGGGCGAGTCCCTTCGTAGGAGAACTTTATAATATAAAGTTCTCGATCAAGGGCAAGAGCGTCCGGGGTAGGCTTCGACGCACCAGCTTGATGGGGACACCACCTTGACGTACGGCGATCGAACCCGGGGCGCGGCCACCAAGGCCGACGGCGCCTACCTTGAGATGCGGAACCAGATCCTGCACGGCGTGCTCGAGCCGGGCAGCCGGGTGGACTACGTGCAGCTCTCGGCCGCCCTGGGCGTCTCGATCACCCCGCTGCGCGAGGCCCTCCGGCGCCTCGAGGCCGATCACCTGGTCATCCGCAGCGCCCACCGGGACGTGGTCATCGCCGCCCTGACCCGGGCGGAGGCGTCCGAGCTGGTCGCGGTCCGGCGGGAACTCGATCTTCTCGCCGCCCGGCTCGCGGCCGGGCAGATGACGCCGGACGAGCTCGGCCGGGCGCGCGAGCTGGTCGCCAGCCAGGACGAGGAAGAGGCACTGCGCTACCTGCGGGACGCCGAGCTCCCGGTGGCGGTCGGCGGCATGCTCAGCGTCAACCGGGCGTTTCACCGCATGGTCTACTGCGGGTCGCACAATCAGGTCCTGATCCAGTACCGGGACGCCATCTCGACCAGGACCGAGCGCTACGTCATCATGGCCCGCCAGCTCAACACGGTCCCGCCCGAGGCCTTCCGGCTGATGCACGAGAAGCTGCTGGCGGCGCTCGCGGCCCGCGACGCGGCCGCGGCCGAGGACCTGATGCGAGCCCACTACCGGGAGCTCGACCTCGACTTCGCCGACGTGATCTTCGGCCAGGCCGCCGGTAGCCCCGGTCCGTCCGCGATCTAAGATCTTCATCCCGAACGTACCGGGGTGACTCACACCCCTCCATGCCCGCTTCGGGGCGGTCACGAGCGGTGTCAGCGGAACCGGTCGCGGTTCTCGTGGAAGAACTGCTCGATGGTGCGGGGCTCGTGGCCGGTGAGATCGCGGACCGTGCTCGTCATCCGTTCGTTCTCGCCGGCCAGGATGGCCCACTCCCGGGTGACGAGCAGTTCCGCTTGCCCGGGGGCCACGCCCGCCTTGACCAGCCGCTGGACCAGGTCCCAGGCGTCGGTCGGGCGGAAGGTGACCGGCTCGCCGAGTTCCGCGGACAGCGCAAGCAGCGCCTCGGGCCAGCTGACCAGGCGTGGCCCGGTCAGGTCGTGGTGCTGCCCCCAGGTCGACGGGTCGCCGAGGACACCGGCGGCGGCGTCGGCGACGTCGAGGTGGCTGGAGAGGGCGACCCGGCCGGTGTCCGCCAGTCCGGTCCAGGTCCTGGTCGCCTTGATCTCCGGGGCCGCGGCGAGCACGGACGCGGAGAAGATCGCCGGCCGGATCGTGGTGTACGGGACGCCGGCCGCCTCGGCGGCGTGGTCGATGCTCCAGTGCCCGCGCTGGTTGAGGCCGAGCGAGTCCGGCCCGGCGTTCAGCACCGACAGCCGTACCAGCTGCTGAAGTCCCGGGGTAGCGGCGGCGGCCGAGATCACGGCCCGCTGCAGGTTGGCCTCGGCCCCGACCGAGCCCAGGGCGACGAAGGCGGTCCGCGACCGCGCGAGTTCGGCGGCGACGGCGGCGGTATCGGCCAGGCTGACGTGGACGACCGTCAGGCCAGGGCCGTCGCCGAATAGCTGCCGGGCCTTTGCCGGGTCGCGTACGAGCACGCGCACGTCGCTGCCCGAGGCGAGCAGGCGCTGGACGACGGCGCTGCCGACTCGTCCGGTGGCGCCGATAACGGCGGTGGTCATGATGGAGCCCCTTTCTCGGACGGCGCGCTGGCCGCGGTGCTGGAGATGAAGCCGGAGATCGCCCGCCAGGTCGCCGCGGGGTCTTCCTCGTGGGGGTAGTGGCCGGCGCCGTCGATCACGGCCGGCCGGACGTCGGCCACGCCCGCCCGGCGCAGGCCGTCGGCGAAGGCGTCGACCGGGCCTCCCCGCTCCGCGCCGCCCCGCAGGTAGAGCAGCGGGGTCACGGTCCGGGGGCCGGACGCGGAATCCTGGTTGTCCTGCACGTCGCCGTTGAAGGCGCGGTACCAGCCGAAGCCGGCCGTCAGCGCGCCCGGCGTCGCGTAGGCGCCGGCCTGCTCGCGCCGCACCGCTTCGGCCGGGACGCCGGGCACCGCCGAGAGCAGGTCGTAGAAGTAGCCGAAGTAGCCGGCCTCCCGGCCGGCGACCAGCCGCTCGGGAAGGTCAGGTACCGCGTGCAGGGCGAAGTGCCACAGAAACGGGGCGCGGATGAAGTCGTCCCAGGGATCGACGCCGGGCAGCGGGACATCCATGATCACCGCGCGGGCCAGGTCGTGGAACTGCCGCAGGTAGGCGTAGGTCACCATGCCGCCGATGTCGTGCCCGACGAGGGTGAGGTCGGCCAGGCCGAGGTGGTCAGCGAGGCCGTGCACGATCCGCGCGATACCGGTCTTGGACCCGGGAGCGCGGCCGGGGCTTGAGCCGCCGATACCCGGCAGGTCGATCGCGACGACCCGGTAGCCGGGGGCGGCGAGCGGAATGAGCTCACGCCAGGTGGCCCACGACTCCGGCCAGCCGTGCAGCAGCAAGAGACCGGGCGCGCCCGGCGGGCCCGCCGTGACCGTATGGATCGAGGCGCCCGCGACGGTCACCTGATCGTGCCGAAGCTCCATGACCCCTTGATATCAGGCTTGCAAATAGAAAGCCAGGCTTCCGATGATAAACTTGCGAAATGCAAGCCAGTGATCGGGCACCGGAACCTAAGCAGGCACCGCCCTGCCCGATCGGCCGGGCGGCCGACCTGCTCGGCGACCGCTGGACGCTGCTCATCTTGCGGAACGCGACCGTGGGGGTGACCCGCTTCGACGAGTTCCGGTCCGACCTGGGGATCGCCGACAACATCCTGTCGGCCCGGCTCGGCCGCCTGGTCGACGCGGGCGTGCTGGCTAAGGTGCCTTACCGGGACAACGGCCGCACCCGGCATGAGTACCGCCTCACCGAGTCGGGCGCCGACGTCCTGCCGCTCCTGCACGCCCTGTCGCGCTGGGGGCAGCGCTACACCGAGCCGAGCGAGCCGGCCGAGCCCATGGCGATCGTCCACCTGGCCTGCGGTCACCCCACCGCCGACGACCGGGTCTGCGACCACTGCGGCCAGCCGCTAGCCCGCGACGAGGAAGCGTGGCTGCGCCCGTGGCGCTCCGCCACCCCGTTCCCGCTCGCCCCGCCGGTCGGCCCTTAGGGTTTTCTCGCGGTACCGCAGTAGCAGATCAGGCCGGAGCCGGAGCCGGGCTCAGCGGCCGGGCCGGATCCTCGCCACTGGGCCAGCGGCAGCAGGCCGGGGCCGGTCATCTCCAGTCCGTCGAAGAAGCGGGCCACCGTTGCCCGGTCGCGCGGCGTAATCGTCAGCGCGGACGTGGCGTTGTACGTGCGGGCCATGGCCACGGCGGTATCGGCCTCGATGTCGCTGGCGGCATGGCCGATCACCAGGTAGCTGCCCGGCGCGAGATCGGCCATTATCCGGGAGATCATCAGGTGCGGGTCTTCCGCGTCGAGGATGAAGTGCAGCACCGCGATCAGCAAGACGGCGACCGGGCGGCCGAAGTCCAGGGTCCGCCGCGCGCCGGCCGAGATCGCCGCCCAGTCCCGCAGGTCGGCCTGGATGTAATCCGTCTTGCCCGCCGCGCTGCTGGTGAGCAGCGCCCGGGCCTGGGTGATCACCGCTGGGTCATGGTCCACGTAGACGATCCGGGACTCGGGCGCGGCCCGCTGGGCCACCTCATGGGTGTTATCCGCGGTCGGCAGCCCGCTTCCGATGTCCAGGAACTGGCGGACGCCCGCGGCCGTCAGCTCGTCCACCGTGGCGATCAGGAAGCTCCGCAGCATCCGGGCGACGAGCGGCAGCGCGGGCAGCGCCATCAGTACCCGGTCCCCGGCGGCCCGGTCGGCGCGGAAGTTGTCGGTCCCGCCGATCCAGTAGTTCCACATGCCGGCCGCGCTCGCGACGCCCGGGTCCTGGCCTGGCATCACTGGCGCTACAGGCGGTCGGACAGCCAGGCGTGCACCTCGGGAACGCGATACTGCAGCAGCGTCAGGTGACCGTCGTCATCGGACAGCCGGGCCTCGACGCCGGGGATGCGCGCGGCCAGCCATTCGCCGTGGCCGAACGGCACGAACTTGTCCTGCCGGCCGTGCAGCAGCAGGACGGGGACGGTGATGTCGGCCACGCTGAAACCCCACGGCCTGACCATGCAGGTGTCCTCCGTCCAGCCCTCGCTGCCCGGTGCCAGCCCGTCCTGCATCGAGCTGGTCAAGAAGCGGGCCAGCTCGCCGGTCAAGACGGCGGCGTCGGTCGGCGTCAGCAGGGACCGGAATCCGTTGGCGATGTCGTCCGGCGTCAGGGCCATGAACTGGGCCCAGTCCTTCTCGGTCTTCACCCGGGCCGCGGCCGGATCGCTCAGTTCCAGCTTGATGTCATCGACGTTGTCCTGGCCCATGCCGGCGAAGTAGTCGAGGCCGTCGGCGTCGTACGGGGCCAGCGAGGCGAGCGACGCGGCCGCGGCCACCAGGTCAGGAAGCAGGGCGGCGCAGGCGAGCACGTGCGGGCCGCCGCCGGAGATGCCCCACATGGCCAGCCGGTCGAGGCCGAGCGCGGCGCAGATCGCGCGGACATCGGCGGCGCAGTCGGCCACGGTGCGCCCCGGATTGGGCGATGACCCGCCGTAGCCCGGCCGGTCGTAGCCGATGAGCCGCAGTCCCCGCTCGGCCGCGTCCCGCACGTGCGGGCCGTACATCAGCCGGGAGCTCGGCGTGCCCTCGTGAACCAGGACCGGCCGCCCGGCCGGGTCGCCGTCGTCCTCGACCGCGAGCACTCGTCCGTCCGGGGTCTGAACCGTTCGCCGCATGGCGCCATTGTAGATCCGCTGTCGATCGCCAGCCCGTTTACTTATGGGGGATTATCGCCAAAGCTGAGGAGCCGGCACCGCATGAACGGACGTCAGGCGCGGATCGACACCGCGACCATCGACAGCACCGGGCCGTCGTCGGGTCACGTCCCGCTCCGCCAGCGGCACGTCAGCGTCGGGCCGGTCGCGGTCAGCGATGTCACCCTCCTGGCCGACCTGGCCGTGGACTGCGATGACGTCGGCACCGGCTACTTCGTGCACCTGCCGATCTCGGGCCGGATGGAATCGCGGCACCGCGGGTCGACGCTGACCGCGACCCGTGAGCTGGCCGCCGTTTACCAGCCCGGCGGCGGGTCGTTTTCCGGGCAGTGGGCGGCCGGGAGCCGCGTGCTGTGCGTCCGGCTCGACGACGCCGCGGTCGGCACCGCGCTGGCCCGGCTGCCCGGCGCCGCCCCGGCGGAGGGCACCCGCTTCGGGCTGGCCATGAACACCCGGCGCGGTCCCGGCCTGACCTGGGTTGAGCAGCTGCTCGTGCTCGCCCGGCAGCCGGCCGGCCCGGACGGCCTGCTGGCCAACCCGCTGGTGGCCAGGCCGCTGGCCGAGAGCCTGGTCAACGGGTTCCTGCTGGCGGCGGCGCATTCACGTTCGGCGGCGATAGCGGCGGCGGTCGCGGCCGCGCCCGCGCCCGCCCGGCCGGCCACGGTCAGGAAGGCCATCGAGCTCATGGAGGCCGATCCCCGGGCGCCGCTGAGCGTCTTGGACCTGGCCGCCGAGTGCGGGGTAAGCGCGCGGGCACTTCAGCACGGCTTCCGGCACCACGTCGGCCTGTCGCCCATGTCCTACCTGCGGGACGCCCGGCTGCGCCGGGCCGACGCCGAGCTGCGCACGGCCGCGCCGGACGACACCGTCGCCGCCATCGCCCGCGGCTGGGGGTTCGCGCACCTCGGCCGGTTCGCGGCCGCGTACGAGGCGAAGTACGGCCAGCCGCCGGGCCGCACCCTGCGCGCCGCCCGCTGATGCGTTCGGTGGCCATCCCGATTTCTTTTTCCGGACAATCGGCTAGTTACCGGCGTGCGGTGAATAGCGTTTCACCGGGGGATTGACCGCTAGTCGTGTCCGGGGAAAGGCAATCATGAGTACCGAGCCGCATGCCGACGTCCGCGAGATGTACATGGCGCACGCCATGTTCCGCCGCGAGTTCGGCCTGCTGCCCGCGCTTGTCGGCGGCGTCAGCGCCGCCGACGTCGCGCGGGCGGCCATCATCGAGCAGCACTTCGAGCTCCTCCAGTCGGTCTTGCACCACCACCATCAGGCCGAGGACACCTACCTCTGGCCCCGGGTGCTCAGCCGCGCGGCCGCGGACGCGGTGCCCGTCGTGGCGGCCATGGAAGCGCAGCACGAGGAGATCGACAAGCTCATCACCGACCTCACCGCCGGGCTGCGGAGCTGGCGGGAAACCGCTGACCCGGCCCAGGGCGCGGCGCTGGCCGAGGCCGCCGGGCGCCTGGCGTACCTGCTCGCCGGGCACCTGACCGCCGAGGAGGAGCAGGCGCTGCCGCTGATCGCGCGCTACGTGACCGCGGCCGAGTGGGGCGAGATGGTGGCCGGGAGCGCGGCCGGCGTCCAGCCGGAGCAGATGGCGCTGATCTTCGGCCTGATGATGTACGAGGGCGACCCGGAGGCCACCGCCGACGCCATCGAGCATCTGCCGCCCGAGGCCCGCGAGGTGCTGCCCGGCCTGGCCGCCGCGGCCTTCGCCCGGCACGCCGAGCTGGTACACGGGACCCCGGCCCCGGCCAAGGGCGGTGCGCTCTGATGGCCGACTACGGGCACCCGCTCCGGTTCGGCGTCATGCTCGAGCCCGCGCAGGACTGGGGGCGGCAGGTGCTGGCGCTGGCCGACCTGGCCGAGCGGGCCGGTCTTGACCTGGTCAGCCTGGCCGACCACCCGTACTGGACCGACCGGCTGGACGCGATGACCCTGCTCACGGCCATCGCGGCCCGCACCTCGCGGGTGACGCTGTTCCCGAACCTGGCCAACCTGCCGCTGCGGCCGCCCCTCGGGCTGGCGCGCGCGGCGGCGACCGTCGACATCGTCAGCGGCGGCCGCTTCGAGCTGGGCCTCGCGACCGGCGCTCAGCAGCTGTGGGAGCACATCGTCGCCGACGGCGGCCCGGCCCGCACCGCGGGCGAGTCGGTGGCCGCCCTCGACGAGGCCATCACGATCATCCGCGCGGCCTGGGCCGGGTCCGGCGAGGTCGCGTTCAAGGGCGAGCACTACCAGCTGCCCGGGGCGGTGGGCGGGCCCCGGCCCGCCCACGACGTCGGCATCTGGGTCGGGGCCTACCAGCGGCGCATGTTCCAGCTGATCGGCCGGGCGGCCGACGGCTGGGTGCCCAGCTCGCCCGCCCTCCCGCCGGAGCGGTTCGCCGACGCCAACCGGCTGATCGACGAGGCCGCGGTCGCGGCCGGGCGGTCGCCGCGGGACGTGATCCGGCTCTACAACATCGAGGGCACGTTCGCCGGAGCCGGAGCCGGAGCCGGAGCCGGAGCCGGCTTCCTGCAGGGACCGCCCCGGGTCTGGGCCGAGCAGCTGACCGAGCTCACCCTGACCCAGGGCGTCAGCGCTTACATCCTCTACCGGACCGGTTCCGCCGACGTCATCCGGCGGTTCGCCGCCGAGGTCGCGCCGGCGGTCCGGGAGGCGGTCGCCGCGGCCCGGGCGGGCAATAGGGGGTAGGGGCGAAGCCCGCGATCGTTCCTTAAGAAATTGCTTTTAGGCCGGACGGATAAGCGATACGCCAACTGGCCGCTGCCATTTCCCGGCAGCGGCCAGTTGAGTCCGGTGACATATCGAAGGTGGTATTTACAGGGCGGCGAGGATCTCGTTAAGCAGGGTGGAGATCTCGGTTAGCAGGCCCCCGCCATTCAGCAGGTTGGCGACATCGCAGAGCAGGTCGCCGAGCAGGGAACCGGTCACGGCGGTGATGTTCAGGTCGACCTCGTTGAGGGTGACAACCAGGCCGAGCAGGTCCAGGTTGAGCGGCCCGAGCACCAGGTGCAGCACGTTGCAGGTCAGTGCGGCGTGGGCGGCGGCGTTGGACGCGGACGTGTCGACGGGCAGCGCGGTCGTCTGGGAGACGGTGCCGAGGGAGGTGCCATCGGCGTCGGTCATCGTGCCCTTGAGCAGGCCGGTAGCCTCCAGGACCCCGTTGACCACGCTGAACGAGGTCGGCGTGAACGTGCCCGCGAAGGTGCCCTTCCCGTCCGCGTTGCTGAACGTTCCGGTCACGGCCGAGGTGAGCTGCGAAGCCGCGGTGCTTGTCGTGGCCGAAGCGACGGACCGCGACGTGGTCGCGGCGGAGGCGCTGGTCACCATGACCGCGGGGACCCCGATACCCATCGTCAGGGCGACGGCTGATGCGGTGATAACACGTGCTCCGGGTAGCCTCATTTGTTTTCCTCTCTTCGGTGTCGTGCGGTGAATTGAACACGTCTCAACTAGCCCGAGTCCCGCATGATCAAACCGAATCGATCAGAAAATTCATGCCTTCATGATCATTTACGTGCCTAAAAGTGCGGTTTCACGTGCGGATATACCGCGATCAGGGCATGCCGAAATTCGCCGATATTGTTTCCGTTCTGAGCGCGGTGCGCTCAGGTCCGCCGGATCGCGTCCCGGCTGAGGTCGGCGAGGGCCGGGTAGCCGTCGACCGCCATCAGCAGGTCGGCTTCGGCCAGGATCGTCCGCAGCACGTGCACGATGCCGCGGGTGCCGCCGAGCGCGGCGCCGAACGCGTAGGGGCGGCCGATCCCGACCGCGGTGGCCCCGAGCGCGAGGGCCTTGACCACGTCGGAGCCGCAGCGGACGCCGGAGTCGAACAGGACGGGCACGTCCGGCACCGCCTCGGCCACGTCGGCCAGGCAGTCGATCGCGGCCAGCCCGCCGTTGGCCTGGCGGCCGCCGTGGGTGGAGACGTAGACGCCGTCGATCCCGGCGTCGACGGCCCGGCGGGCGTCGTCGGGGTGGCAGATGCCCTTGAGCACGATCGGCAGCGTGGTCAGCGAGCGCAGCCAGGCCAGGTCATCCCAGGTCAGCGGGCGGCCGAACATCATCGACCAGGTCAAGATCGCGGTGCCGGGGTCCTCCTCGGGCGACTTCCGCAGGCGGCTGCGGAACACCGGGTCGGAGAAGTAATTCTGCAGGCAGCGCCCCCGCAGCTGGGGGAAGTTCGAGGTCGACAAGTCGCGCGGCCGCCAGCCGGTGACCCAGGTGTCGAGGGTGATCACGATCGCCCGGTAGCCGGCCGCCTCCGCCCGCTGGACCAGGCTCGCGGCCACCTCGGGATCGGTCGGGCAGTAGAGCTGGAAGAACCCGGGGGTGTCGCCGAACTCGGCGGCGACCGTCTCTAGGGGGTCCTCGGTCAGGGTGGAGGCCATCATCGGCACGCCGGTGGCGGCGGCCGCGCGGGCGGTGGCCAGGTCGCCGTGGCCGTCGTGGGTGCAGATCCCGAGCACCCCGATCGGGGCCAGGAAGATCGGTGTCGGCAGGCTGGTGCCGAACAGCTCGACCGACAGGTCCCGGTGGGCGCTCGCCCGCAGCATCCGCGGCACCAGGCCCCAGTGGTCGAAGGCTGACCGGTTGCTGCGCTGCGTGTGCTCGTCACCGCAGCCGCCGGCGACGTAGGACCAGGTGCCCGGGGCCATCGCCAGCTCGGCGCGCCGCTCGAGCTCCGCGAACGACATCGGGAGCGAGGGCACGACGCCGGAGAGCCCGGCCACGTAGATCTCGTTCTGCAGGTCTCCGAAGTTAGCGACGTCGGCGATGCTAGGCGTTCGCCGCCCGCCTAGCCACAGAGCGGCCAGCGGGAGGGCCCGCGCCGGCCGCGTGCGGCGCAAGTGTGGCATTTTGTTATCGTTGCGTCTGAGGCTGTTGAGGACCAAGAGCGAAGCCTGACGGCTGTCGTCGCCCGTGACCCCATCTAGCCCAAAGTAGCTATATCGCCGCAACATCGCCGCACGAACGGGTCATCTCCGGTAGTTTCATCGAGTCATATTCGGTGTCATCGTGGCGCGTTCTGAACGCGGGTCACATTGCGCTCGTATCACCATGCGGTAACGATTCGATCTCCGGACCGATGTGGAGGGCAGATGGGCGCTCACCGGAAGAAACGCCGAAGACTCGTTCCGCTCGCCGCCGTCGCTGGCGCGCTGTCCCTGGTGGCGATGGGGATAGCGGGCGAGGCCGCGATGTCCGGCAGTCACGCCCCGGTAGTGGCGGAGACGCTGAACAGCACGTGGGTCACGTCCGATCAGCATGTGGCCTACGAGCGGCCAGAGACCGTCTACGCCTGCCTGGCGGCCGGGAAGCTGGCCCGCATCGCGCTGGTCGTCCCCGTGTGCCCGGCCAACGCGATCGTCGTCCACTGGGGCGTGCAGTCGAGCCCGTCATCGCTGCCGAGCCCGACGTCATCGTCGAGCCCGCTGCCCAGCCCGTCGTCGAGCCCGTCCTCATCGCCATCGCCGAGCCCGTCGCCGAGTACGTCCGCTCCGGCCTCGCCGAGCGCGCCGCCGAGCAGTTCGCCCATCCCGCTGCCCCGGCCGTCCGGGCCATCCAGCCCGCCGAGGACGCCCCCGTCCCCGGGCCCGGCGCCGAGTTCGTCCTCGACCCCGCCGATAGCGGTGCCCTCGGGCCTGGTGAACTGCACGACGAACCAGAACGGCGGGGCCAATAACAACGTCATGCAGCTCGATAACGACGAGTATCACCTGCAGGCGAATGAGTGGAATTCCGGTGCGACCTTTAAGATCTGCACCAACGGCAATCCCGATTTCACGATCTCGAGCTCCGGGATCGATGTCACTCACGACGGCGCGCCGGGCGGCTATCCCTCGATCTACAAGGGATGCCACTGGGGCTACTGCACGGCCGATAGCGGCATGCCGGTGGCGGTCTCGACGATGGCGAGCACCCCCAACAAGGTCACGACGACCTACCGCACCTCGACGGTCAACAGCGGCGCCTGGGACGACTCGTACGACATCTGGTACAACCCCAACAAGACTACGAGCAGCAATAACAGCGGGCTCGAGATGATGATCTGGCTCAACCACTTCGGCGGCACCCAGCCGGCCGGAAGCGCCGGGCCGACGGTGACCCTCGACGGGATCAGCTTTACCGTCTGGTACGGCGGATCGGGCAACGGCGGGACCGTATCGTTCGTCGCCAACAACCCGGTGAACTCGGTAGACAATCTCGACCTCGGCCCGCTCGCCGCCTACGCGGTGTCCAAGGGCTACATGCAGAATTCCTGGTTCCTCATCGATGTCGAGGCCGGATTCGAGCCTTGGACAAGCGGCCAGGGACTCACGGCGGATTCATTTAACGTCACGGTTCACTAGGGCCGGAAAGAGAAAGCCGGGTCCGTTCATCCGAATGATTTCGGATTTCGCGAACGGGCCCGGCTTTCTCTTCGTGCTTAGCTGGCGCTGGGTGCTTAGCTGGCGCTGGTCAGGTCGGCCACCGTGCTGCCCGAGTCGACGGTGCCGCCGGTCCCGTTAATGATGTGCTCGATGGTGCCGGCGCCCCCCAGTGAGACCGTGACCATGTCGTGCCACTGCACTCCGGACGAGGTCGGGGAGGTGAGCGCGTTCGCGCTGACCACGCTCGGGTCCACGTCGAAGTTGCAGTAGACGCCCAGGCCGTAGGCCTGGAAGCTGGTCACGCCGCTGGCGACGGCGATCGATGGGTAGCCGTCCGCTGATCCGTCCATCCAGGCGGACTGGCTGGGCGGGTCGTAGGGCATCTCGCTCTGGTAGAAGTAGTCGGCGCCGCCGTTGCCGTTCCACTGGGTCTGCACGGCCTGGTAGTGCTCGACCGCGAGTCCGTACATGGTGACGTTGGCGCCGTTGACGACCAGGCCGTTGGCGGCGGTATTGGTCGTCCAGCCGACCGTGCCGCTGTTGCCGTGGTCCGCCCGCCATAGCCACAGGTCGTCGCCGATGACGTTGGCGCTGTTGATCTGCAGCGTCTCGGTCGCCTTGCCGACGGTGGCGCCGCCGATCCGGGCGAAGACGTCAGACAGGACGGTCGGATCGGACGCGTGGCTCGCGCTCGAGCCGGCCGGGCCGATCTGGACCAGGACCGAGCTGTTGGTGGTGCCGGCGTCGAAGATCAGCCCGCCGATGCGGATGCCGTTGACGTCCGCGGTCTGCAGGATCGGGTCGCCGCCGTTGGACACCAGCGTGGCCAGGCCGAGGCCGAGCACCACGGTGTCGGGGTTAGTGACGTCGATGGTGCCGTTGACCTGGTAGACGCCGGGGGTGAACAGCAGGTCCTGTCCGCTCGCCAGCGCGGCGTTGATCTGGGCGACCGTGCTGCCCGGGGTCGCGATGTAGAAATCGCTGATCGGCAGCGAGGTTCCCGGGGTGTTCCCGTTCGCCCAGGAGACGCCGCTTGAGCTGGTCCGGTTGGAGGGCACGAACACGTCCCAGTTCCCGGACGAGTCAATGTACGGATACGGCTTCTCGTCCACGGTGGGGGTCTGGCTCACCGTCGTGTCCGGCGGGCTCGGGAAGCTCTGGGCCGGGGCCCCGGTGCTGCCCACGAACACCATGTTCCAGTTCGAGCCGGTCCAGCTGCCGAGCTGGTCGTTGCGCATCAGGAACTGCTGCTGGCTGCCCGAGTTGACCTGACCGGTGACGATCGAGTCGCCGATGAAGCCGCCCGACGACCATTGGTTGGCTTCGTTGGCGGTGGTGTCGTCGTCGAGGACCAGGTTGCCCTTGATGTCGACCCGGCGCATCGGGTCGGCCTGCGACACGGCCCACTCGGTGCTGCCGGAGGACGGGTCGGTGGTGATGTTCTCCACGCCGCGCCAGAAGTTCTCCGTCGCGTTCCCGTCGTTCCAGGCGGCGTTGGCGTAGATTCCGCCGCCGGTGATCACCGTCTGGGACGGGTTCTGCCCGAGGCCGACGACCTCAGTGTAGAAGCCGACCGGGACGCTGACGTCGTAGGTGCCGGGCTCGAACATCAGCTCATAGCGCTGGGTGCCGAACTGGTTGGACTGCTGGGTGGCGTAGACCTGGTTGATGTCGGCCTGGATGGTCGCGGTCGACATCGACGGGGTGAACAGGTAGACGTTCGGGCCGAGGTTCGGCGCGTTGCCGGTGGTCGTCGTCCCGCTGCCGGGCACGGTCCATTGCTGGTTGGCGGTGGCGGCGCA
>Ga0302314_10009722_pt1 | contig 16969 bp, 15 predicted proteins | sample III_Palsa_N2_3_FD_200533 | JGI IMG/M metagenome (GOLD analysis project Ga0302314, IMG submission 200533) | Peat permafrost microbial communities from Stordalen Mire near Abisko, Sweden - III_Palsa_N2_3 | ecosystem: Environmental > Terrestrial > Soil > Palsa > Peat permafrost | place: Sweden...
CTTGGACCCGGTGCGAGGCGAAGCCCTGCAGCCCTTCGGTCCGGCCCTGAACCTCGCTCAGAAGGCGGCTGAGAAGGGTCTCATGCACCACGTGATCCGCAGGCGGAGCTAGACCCTGCGAGGCGGCGGCTCTTCGGAGTCGTCGCCTTTTCGCCGGTTCACTCCCCCCCCTCCCCTCGCGGCGCTCAGAAGCCGCAAGGCGATGAGTGGCCATGGTCACTCGGACGTAGTGGGCGGTCCCTCCGCGTGGCTGTGGCCGACCCAGCAATCGCTCGCGCGGGTCAGGTGAATTCGCTCCTTGTCCGGAAGTGAAGCTTCAAGCTGGACGGTCGGATGTAGGCGGCCGAGACATCAGCTGTCATGTAGTCACCACGTCGTCACCGCGTAGAGGCGGCCGACGGAAACCACGGCATGCTTCGCTCGGGACGCGCCCGTAACATGGGTGCGTGAAGCCGGCCGGCTCTGACGATGCCGGCGCCGCGTCGCCCCGCGCGAGCCGGCGTGGGGCCGATCGGGTTTTCGCCGCGGCCAGCCGAGTCATCGCGCGCTGAGCGGCTACGGCGCGAAAGATCGCGTCCTCGTCCACCTGGGCGCGTCCTACGGCCTTGATCTGAGCGACGCCCTGCCGGTGCTCGAAGAGCGTGATGCTGGGCCTTTCCTGCCGGGCGCAGGGCACTTCGATATAGACGTCACCCTCACGGTCGAGCTCGTAGACTCGCAAAAGGTCGCGTGGGTCGCGAAGGATCATGAACGACCCGAGGTGGTCTCGCGCCGCGATCCATGGGCGTAGCGCGTTCCTGTAGCCGCTAATGTGATCGACCCGAATACCGTCGCAGATCACTCTACGGCGTAGAACTGGGAGAAGATCGATCAGGAACGCGCCGGGCTCGGCGACGCCCCGTTGTAGAAGGACTCCGGCTGAGAACGTCTTCTAAAACCGCAGCGACCAGATTCTGCGGCGACGAAACCTCGGACGCCGCGATCGTTAGTCGCGTTCGCGCCGGCCCGCCGGCCCCCCTGGTTCGTAGAGCGGATGCGGCCGGCCTTATCGTCGCCTCTTACCTGCCTCCTCCTGTGGACCGGGTGGCGCGCCAGCGCGGTCTGGCCTTGCCCCGGCGGGCGGTCGCCACAGCACCGTGAAGCTATCGTGAGCCGATCAGATCGAACGCCATCGGATCGGTCGGTGAAGCTCCGGGCGGGCCGCGGTCCGCGCGATCAATCCCGCCAACCTAGGACGGGCCGGTCCAGGTCAAAGCCAACCCCGCTGGCGCGCGGCGCGCTAAGGCGGCTCCTCCGGCCTTCCTTCGCTGCCACTACGTGCAGGCCGGTTTCCACCTCGCACGGACTTTGGCCTGTCCCTCTTCCCCGCCCTTGCAGGTCGCGTGATCGCGGCAAGGACCGCGGGCCCCCGGGGCTCCTCCCGGCGGCAGATGGAGAAAGACGATGCTGAACAAGGTCCAACTCATTGGCTTCACCGGCGCCGAAGCGGAAATCCGCACCACCCCGGGAGGCAAGAAGGTCGCTACGCTGTCCGTCGCCACCAGCCGCTACACAAAAAAGGGCGGCGATCGGAAAGATTACACGACCTGGCACCAGGTCGAGATCTGGAACCAGGGCACGGTCAGTTGGCTGGAATCGCGCACCCTTCCGAAGGGCTCCAAGGTGTTCGTCGAAGGCGAGATCCGTAACGACCGCTACACCGATCGGGAAGGTCACGACCGGTTCTTCTCCAAGGTCGTGGTGGCCACGCCGCAGCACGAGCTCAAGTCGCTGGATCGCCCGGCGGACAATGAACCGTCCGACGAGGGGTGACTTGCGCCCCGCCCGCCCGGTCCGCCGGGCGGGCGCCTTCGGAGCGGCGCCCACGGCGCCCCCCGTGGGGATCCAGTGCGATTTATCTCAGCCGTCAACGGCTCGGGGCGCTCCAGACCCACGCTGGCTCTGTCCTGGCCGCCGACGCCCGGCGGCCCCGTGGTCTCCGACAAGGACCTGCTGCCGCCCGGCCTGGCGGAGTTTCAGAGCCTGTGCGAGTACGATGGAGTTCCGCTGGAGCCCCTTTAGAACGAGGGTCTTTCAGCTCAAACCTGTCGCGCTCTAGCGTCTCAATACTTGCGTCCCGAGCGAGCGCCTGTGTTCCCAACCTTCCAGCTCGAGCTCGGGACGATCGTCCTCGCGTTCGGGATAGCCGAGACAGAAGTAACCTATGAGCCGCCAGCTCTCCGGCGTGTCCAGGGTTTCGCGAACCCGCGCGGCGTCCAGGATCGAGACCCACCCCACTCCGATCCCCTCCGCGCGCGCCGCCAGCCACAGGTTGCAGATCGCGGCGACCACCGAGTAGTGAAGCATTTCCGGCATGGTGCGCCGGCCAAGGCCGTGTCCGATCGAGGTCGTCTCGTCGGCGAACACCGCCAGGTGACGTGGCGCGTCGCGAAGCCCAGACAGCTTCAACCGCGCGTATAAAGTGGCGCGATCGCCGGTATAGGATTCCAGCGCCTCGCGATTGCACTGGCTGAAATTGTCGACGATCGCGGCCCGTCGTTCGGCATCGTCCACCACCACGAAGCGCCAGGGCTGGCTGAGGCCGACCGATGGCGCCAGGCACGCCGCTTCGATCAACCGGTCGAGCGTGTGGTCCGCGACAGGATCGGGGCGAAACCTGCGAACGTCGCGCCGCCACGCGAACAGCTCGCGCAAGCGCGCCCTGAACGCCTCATCGAACACCGGAGGCTCATGCATTTCGTCGGTCAAGGTCGAGCCATCCCGTTCAGGCTTCGAACGCGAAGGGCGCTCCCATCGCTGCATCCATACCACGGCCGATACTTGCGATGGCCGCGTTCATGCACCCACGCCGACCCAGATGCTCGTCGGCAAGGCGCACCATGAGCGGGTTTGGGGTGGCGCTCGGCGCGACGTGACGAAGCACGGCGGCGATCTGCGCCTCGGACCTTGAGGGATTGCGCGCGCACGCGAGGATGAACGCGGCCGCCGGTGAGCGGCTGATTCCCATCCAGCAGTGCAGCAACAGGACCCCATCCGCTGGCGCCGCTTCGGCGAAAGCCAGCAGTCGTTCGATGACGTCCAGGCTCGGCGCCGTGAGGCGGTCCCTCGGCGCGGCGATATCGTTGAAGCGGAGCACCAGTCGCGGAGGATCGCCAGGGATGGAGGCGGCCGACTGATCGGGGTTCAGCAGGCTGACGACGCCGGCGGGACTATGCAGCCTGGCCTGGACGTCCAGATCGGCCAGGGCGCAGACGATCAGCTTCACGGACTGAAGACCCTCGCCGCAATGGCCATGAGCAGGGCGATTTCCGCCAGCTGCTCTACCGCGCCAAGTACGTCGCCGGTTATGCCGCCGATCAGCCGGCGCGCCCAAAGCGCCATCACGGTTGAAGACGCCGCGACCATCGCCACGCCCAGCGCGGCCCTGGGCGCACCCAGCAACAATAGCGGCCAGCCGCCGAGACCGAGCGCGATCGCCGCTTCGTATCCCCGAACGCCCCTTGGGACCGGCTTGATCTTGGCCGCGTCCGGATCGCCGGCATAGGGCAGAATCGCCATCACCACGACCGCGGCCGCCCGCGCCCCGCCGTGCGCGACGAACAGCGCCAACGCTCCGGTCCACGGCGAGAGCCCCGCCAGGAGGCCAACCCGCAGCAGGGTCGCCATGATCAGCGCCAAGGCGCCGAAGCTGCCGATCCGGCTGTCTTTCATGATGACCAGACGCCGGTCCCGGTCCTGTCCGCCGCCCAGCCCATCGGCGGTGTCCGCCAGGCCATCCTCATGAAAGCCGCCGGTGACGAGCATGCCGACGCCGATGGACAGCGCCGCCGCCGGCCACCCAGGCCAGAGCCGGCCGGCCGCAAGCCAGACCGCGGCGGACAGCAGACCAACCAGCTGACCCGCCATGGGAAAATAGCGAGCCGAGCATGTGATCCACTCCGGCTCGAAATCGGGCAGGCGCGGCGTCGGCAGCCGGGTCAGGAACTGCACCGCGCAGACCAGCAGCCGCCATTGCCGGACGAGGTTCACAGCCGGCCAGACAGTACTTCATCGAGGCTGGCGACCTCGCGCAACAGGTTCGCCGCCGCGCGGACGATGGGCGCCGCGAGCACGCCGCCCGTGCCCTCGCCCAGGCGCATGCCGAGTTGCAGCAGCGGCGCCGCGTCCAGCGCCTTGAGCAAGACCGCGTGCCCACGTTCGGCCGAGGCGTGGGCGAAGACGCAATAGTCCAGAACGGCCGGCGACAGGCGGATCGCGGCCAGCGCGGCGACGGTCGAAATGAATCCATCAACGATGATGACCCGGCGTCGCGCGGCGGCGCCCAGGATCAGTCCGGTCATCATGACGATCTCCAGCCCCCCGAATTCGGCGAGCACATCCAGCGGGGCGATGGCGTCGCTGCGCGCGGCGGCGCGCGTGAGGACCTGGATCTTGTGGTCCAGTCCCGCTGCGTCATGGCCGGCGCCCAAGCCGATGCAGTCCGCGAGCGCCGCGGGCGCCAGACGGTGCATGATCAGCGCCGCGCTGGCGGTGTTGCCGATGCCCATCTCGCCGGGGATCAAGGCATCGACCCCGTCGCCCGCAGCGATTTCCGCGAAGGCGGCCCCGCGCGCGAGCGCCAGGCCGACCTCGGCTGCCGTCAGCGCCGGTTCAACGGCCGCATTGCGCGAGCCTCGACGGACCTTGGCGTCGACCAGGCCGTCCTGGGACGCGAGATTTGGGGGCGCAAGGTCCGCATCCACCCCCGCGTCCACCACCACCACCTCGACGCCGCAGGCCCGCGCCAGTGCGTTGACGCTCGCCCGACCCGCCAGAAAGGTCGCCACCATCGCCGCCGTCACCGCCGCCGGATAGGCCGACACGCCCTCCGCGTTGAGCCCGTGATCGCCGGCGAAGACATAGGCGCGCACCTTGTCCACGCGCGGATCCGACCGGCCCTGGATGGCGCCGATCTGGACCGCCAGATCCTCAAGGCGGCCCAGGGCGCCTGGCGGCTTGGCCAGGCCATCGACCTTGGCGCGCAACGCCTCCCGCATTGCACGGTCCAGCGGCGCGATGGGCGGCGCGGCAAACGGAAGCGACTGTTGGTTCAAAGGCCGGCGATCCTTGCAATGGCGTCTATGTCGAGGCGGCGGTCCAGCATCTCGGCGATTTCGTCCAGCGCCTTGTCAACCTCGTCCGCGTGATCGCCGGGCGTGGACGCGGCGCCGAGATCGGCCAGGATCGCCGCCCGAGCCTCAGGCCGATCGAACAGTCCGTGCACATAGGCGCCGGCGATGCGTCCGTCAGCGGACACCGCGCCATCGGCCCGCCCATCGGCGTGGATGAGGAAAGGGCGCGCGCACCCCGGACCAACGGTGGCGCCGACATGGATTTCATAGCCCGCGAAAGCCGCGTCCGACCGCGCCAGACGGCCGGACGCGGGGCGCAGTGTCTTGTTCGCGGTCAGGGTGGTCTCGACATCCAACAGGCCAAGGCCCGCGGCGACGCCCGGCTCGCCTTCGATTCCTTGCGGATCGGCGACGCGCCGACCCAGCATCTGATAGCCGCCGCACAGCCCGAGCACCTTGCCGCCCTGCCGCACGTGGGCCTTCAGATCGATGTCCCAGCCCTCGGCGCGCAGCATGGCCAGATCGGAGAGCGTCGACTTGGACCCCGGCAGGACGATCAGGTCAGCGTCGCGCGGCAGAGGCTGGCCCGGAGGGACAAAGGCGAAGTCCACGTCCGGCTCGGCGCGCAGAGGGTCGAAATCGTCGAAGTTGGACAGGCCGCGCAGCAGCGGCGCGATGATCCGCACACGCCCGCCCGCACCGTCGCCACTGGATCGTTCGAGCACCACGGCGTCTTCGGCTGGCAGGCGGCGCGCGGCGGCCAGCCAGGGCGCCATACCCAGGTCGGGCCAGCCCGTGCGACGGACGATCTCAGCCCGCCCATCGTCGAACAGGCTGGGATCGCCGCGGAACTTGTTGATCATGAAGCCCCGGATCATCGCCAGATCGTCCGGATCGAGGACGGCGTGCGCGCCCACCAGCGCGGCGATCACGTGCCCGCGATCGATGTCGCCAACCAGGACGACAGGAGTTTGGCTGGCGCGCGCGAAGCCCATATTGGCGATGTCGCCGCGACGCAGATTGATCTCCGCCGGGCTGCCGGCGCCTTCGACCAAGACCAGATCGGCTTCGCTTTGCAGCCGCCGAAAGCTGTCCACGGCGACCTCGAGCAGACCGGCCTTTCGGTCCTGAAAGCCTCGGGCGGTCCAGTTTCCCTGCATATGGCCGCGCACGATAAGCTGGGCGCCGACGTCGCTCTGGGGCTTGAGCAAAACCGGGTTCATATCCACGGTCGGCGCCGTGCGGCAGGCCTGCGCCTGGACCGCCTGAGCCCGGCCGATCTCCCCGCCATCGGCGGTGACCGCGGCGTTGTTGCTCATATTCTGCGGCTTGAACGGCCGGACCCGAAGTCCCCGGTTGGCGAAGAGCCGGCACAGACCCGCCACCAGGGTGGATTTGCCCACGTCCGAGCCGCAACCCTGAACCATCAGCGCGGCGCTCAACCCCTCCTCCTTCTGGCCAGGCCATAGGCCGCCGCGCCCAGGATCGTCAGGAAGCACGCGCCGCGATAGATCGCCAGTCCGCGCTCGAGATCCGCCGTTCGCGGGGCCGGGCCGCCTTCACCGAATACCGGCCGATCAACGCGAGCGCCGTCATAGACCGCCGGTCCGCCCAGCCTGATCTCCAGGGCGCCGGCCATCGCGGCCTCGGGCCAGCCGGCGTTGGGCGAGGCGTGCTCTGGCGCGTCGCGCACCATCGTGCGCCAACCGCCTCCACCCGAAAGCGCGATCAGCGCGCCGGCGAGGCGCGCCGGGACAAGGTTCGCCACGTCGTCCGCCCGGGCCGCCCCCCAGCCGAACGCCCGCCAACGCGGCTCCATGTGACCGATCAGGCTGTCGGCGGTGTTGATCGCCTTGTAGGCATAGAGGCCCGGAAGGCCGCCGACAGCGAGCCAGAAGGCGGGCGCGACCACGCCGTCATTGAAACTCTCCGCAAGGCTTTCCAGGGCCGCGGTCGCGACACCCGAGTCGTCGAGCGCCTCCGTATCCCGGCCGACGATTCGCGCGACGGCGGTGCGGGCCTGGACGAGTTCGCCGTTCCCTAGCGGGCGCCGCACCGCTTCGACGTGGTCGTGGAGACTGCGCTGCGCCAGCCCTGGCGTGGCGAAGAGCCCGGACAGAACCACGGGCCGCCCCGATCGATCGGCGATGCGCTGCAGCAGGAGCCCGAACCCGGCGCCGCATATCCCCACGAACGCCGCCGTGGCGACGCCGTTCAACCGGCGGCGCGGCTCCGGCAGATCGGGGCTGTTAAGGCGATGCTCCAACGCGCCGATGGCGGCTCCGATCCAACTGACGGGGTGGCCGACGCGGCGATATAGCCAGTCTGGATAACCCAGCACGGCCTCGAGACCGAGCGCCAGCGCCGCCCTATACATCGCGCCCCACGATATCGAGCAGTGGACCGCTCACTCCGGTCACCCAGCGGGCGTTCACGGCGTAGGCGCGCTTAAGCACGTCGGGACTGAGCGCCTCGATCGGCGATCCATCGGCGAGAATACGCCCCTCCGCCATCACGACGATGCGGTCCGCCGTGCGCGCGGCGAACGACAGATCATGCAGTGTGACGACCACGCCGACGCCGCCCTGGGCGATACGGCGCAGAAGATCGGCGGCGTCGAGCTGGTGTCCGAGATCAAGGCCGGTCAGGGGCTCATCAGCGAGCAGCCAGGTCGGCTCCCCTGCCAACGCCCGGGCGATCAGCGCGCGGGCGCGCTCGCCGCCGGACAGAGTGGTGATGTCGCGCTCGGCGAAAGCCGTCATCGCGGTGCTCTCAAGCGCCCGGTCCACCGCCGCCGCGTCGCTGGCGCCCTCGCCAAAAAGGCCGGTGTGGGCGGTGCGGCCCAGACGAACGAAGGTATGCACGTCCAGTCGCCAGGCGATCTCCGGCGTCTGGGGCAGGTAACCGACGCGCCTGGCCCGCTCTCGATCATCCAGGGCGGCGATCGGCCGTCCGCCAAGATTCACCGCGCCCCGCTCCGAGCGGCGCAGGCCCGCCAGGCAACTCATCAAGGTGGACTTGCCCGCGCCGTTGGGGCCGACGATGGCGGTGACTTCGCCCGGGCGCAGGGCGAGGTCGACATGGTCCACCACGGCCCGGCCGCCCAGGTGAACGACCAGCGCCTCGGCCGCCAACCCCTCGCCCAAAAGCTCCTTGGACACCGGATCAGTCACGCCAGCCTCCGGCGCTGCACAATGAGCAGAACCAGGAAGAAGGGCGCGCCCAGCGCGGCCATGACCACCCCGACATGGACCTCATTGGCGCCGGGGATCACCCGCACCAGTATGTCGGCGGCGAGCAGCAGATTGGCCCCCGCCAAAGCGCTGGGAACCAGCAGGCCGCTGGGACGTCCTCCGATCAACCACCGGACCAGGTGCGGCACGATCAGTCCGACAAAGCCGATCACCCCTGTCACCGCCACGGCCGCGCCGCAGGCCAGCCCCACGCCCAAGGCGATCATCAGCTGGGTGCGCCGCAGCGATATGCCCAGCGAGCGAGCGCCGATCTCACCGAGGGTAAGCGCATCGAGAGAACGGGCGGTGGCCAGCAAAATGGCGCCGCCGACGATGATGAGCGGAGCGGCGAGGCGGACATCGACGATGCTGCGGTCGGCCAGCGATCCCATCAGCCATGTCGTGATCTCGGAGGAGGCCCACGGATTGGGCGCCAGGCTGAGCGCCAGCGCCACACCGGCCGAGGCGATAGAGCTCAAGATCACCCCCGCGAGCAGAAAGCTCACCGCCTCGCCGATCGGGCCCGCCACCAGCACCAGCAGGACCACCCCGATGGCCGCGCCGCCGATAGCGAAGGTCGGCAGCCACCAAGGCGAGGCCCCGGCCAGATTGAAATAGAGCGTCAGCACCGCGCCGAGCGCCGCCATCGAGGACACGCCCAGGACGCCGGGATCCGCCAGGGCGTTGCGCGTATAGCCCTGCAGGGTCGCGCCGCTGAGGCCGAGCGCGGCTCCCACCAGAATCCCCAGAAGCGTGCGCGGGATGCGCAGCTGGGTGATAATCAGCCAGCGCGTATCATCTGCGCCGCCCAGATGATCGATCGGCGTCCAGACCCGACCGGCGATCACCGCCAGGGCCGCAAGCGCGACCAGCAGGCTCAGCAGACCAAGATTCAGCGCCCAGCCCGCGTGCGCTGGCCTCATCTCGGCGCTCGCTTGAGGGCGTCTTCACGCGCTCGCGCCAGGGCCATGACCGCCGGGACGATGGTCGGGCCGCCACAGAACATCAGCTGCTCCGGGAAGGTCTCGCGGCGCATCCGTGTCGCGAGCGCGGCCAGCGCGGGATGGGAGAGCACGCGGTCCGCCCAGACGGGCTCATTCGGCGCCAGGCGGCCGGCCAGCAGGACCTGGGGCGGATCGGCGATCAAGGCGTCCAACGGCACTTCGCCCGTGCGCCTCAGTCCATAGCGCGGCGCGAGGTTGTCGAAACCGGCGCGGCGCATCAACTCGTCGACCAGCGTGCCCGGCCCTGACGCCAGGCCGTGATATTCGTAGATCAGAGCGGTCAGTCGCGGCTCGCCGGGCCGTGGAGACGCCGCCTCAAGCGCGGTGCGAATTCGGGCCGTGAGGGCGACGCCGCGTTCAGGATGTCCAACCAGGCGCGCGACAGTTTCGATCTGAGCCAGGCTCTCGTCCACGGACACCGGAACGGTGAAGCTCGCCTGGTGGACGCCCAGCCGGGGCAGCACGCCGCTCAGGGCGGCGGCGCCCATGCCGCCAGTCAGCACCAGGTCCGGCCGCAAAGCCACAACCTCCTCCGCCGAGCCCCAGGTGAACGGGTAGCGACGCGCCTCCGCGGCGACGGCCGACTGGCTCGGATCGCGCGAATAGTGACTCAGCGCCGTGATCTGGGCGGGATCCGCGGTGGCCAGCAAGATGGCGTCGAGGCAGGGGTTCAGCGAGATAACCCTACGGGGCGGCGGATCGGCACGCGCTGCGTCGCCGATCGTAACGGCGAGGCAGAAGACCGCGAGCGTGGCCAGGACGCGCGCCATCAGAAGTCGATCCCTCTCTGGGCCTTGAAGCCTTGCTCGAAGGGATGGCGAACGGCGATGGACTCGCTGATCAGATCGGCGACCGCCAGCAGCTCCGGCTTGGCGTTGCGGCCGGTGACGCAGACATGCTTGTCCACGGGCCGCGCCTGGAGCCCGGCGACGACCTCCGCCACGTCCAGATAGTCATACCGCAGCGCGATATTGAGTTCGTCCAGCACGACCAGGTGCAGGTCGGGATCGGCGATCATCTCCAGGCTGATCGCCCAGGCGGCGCGCGCGGCGGTGATGTCGCGCTCGCGGTCCGCGACATCCCAGGTGAAGCCCTCGCCCATCACCGCATAGCGGACCTGGTCGGGAAAGCGGGTGAAGAACTGGCGCTCGCCGGTGATCCACTTGCCCTTGATGTACTGAACGATTCCGACGCGGTAGCCCCAGCCCAGGGCCCGCGCCACCATGCCGAAGGCAGCCGTGGATTTGCCCTTGCCGTCCCCGGTGTGGACCATCAACAGGCCTTTGCCTTCGCGCTTTTCGGCCATCAGAGCCTCGCGCTCCGCCTTCAGGGCGTGCATCGCCTCGGCGTGACGGGCGTTGATGTCATCGTCCTGGGTCATGAGGCGCTCTCCATCAGGGCCGTTTCAAGCCGCGGCCAGTGTTCGTCCGGCGGCAGGCCAAAGCGCAGCCAGCGCGGCTCGTAGTCGAAGGGACGGGTCAGTATCCCCGCCTCGGCCAGCCGAACGAAGCGGGATCGTGCATCGTCCGCGGCGGCAAGGCGGAAAAGGCTGGTTCCTCCAACGATCTCCATGCCCGATCGAACGAGCAGCGCGTCCAGCCGCCCGGCCTCGCGCGCCAGACGCTGGCGCGTATCGTCCATCCACCGTTCGTCGGCATAGGCTTGTCGCCCAGCCGCTATGGCGTCGGCGCTGACCGGCCATTCGCCGAGCCGCAGGCGAAGCCGCGCAATGACATCGCGGTGCGCGGTCACAAAACCCAGCCGCAGTCCGGGCAATCCGTAGATTTTGCCGAACGAACGCAGCGCGATAACCCGCTGGGCGGCCCAGTCCGGCCCCACCCACGAAGCCACGCCGGGCGCCGTTGAGGCCTCAATGAAAGCCTCGTCGACGATGAGCCAGCCGCCCCTGGCCGCCAGGCGCCCCGCCAGATCAGCGAGCGCCTCGCCCGGCAGAATCGCGCCATCGGGATTGTTGGGGTTGACCACGATCACCGCGTCGCATCGGTCCGCAGCGTCCCTCAGGCCGCGATGCTCGATCCCGATGACGCTCGCCCCCGCCGCCCGCCACGCCGCCCCATGCCCGCCATAGGTTGGCTCCAAAATCGCGACCTGTCGGACGCTGAGGCAAGACGCCAGAAGGCGGATCGCGGCCTCCGCTCCCGGCGTGGCCAAAACCGTGTCAGGACCCAGCCCGAAAGCGCGCTCGGCCGCCGTCTCCAAGGCTGATGTCTCCTCCGGATCGGGCAGACGCGCGCGCGCTCCGGTCGTGGCCGGGTTGGCGGGGTACGGCGCTGGATTGATCCCGGTGGACAGATCGATCCAGGGTTCGGCGGCGCGCGGAAAGGACTGTCTGGCCTGGGCGAGCCGGCCCCCGTGTGCGGTGAAGGTTTCCACGCGCGCCCCTTAGAAGCTCAGCTTGACGCCGGCATAGGCCGCACAGCCCAAAGTCCCGTACTGGTAGACCGTCTCATAGTGCTGGTTGGTCAGATTTTCGATTCGACCGTAAAGTTCCAGGTTGTCGTGCAACGGATAGGAAACACGCAGATCGACCAACGTATAACTCTTCAGCAGGATCGTGTGGGCGTCATCATCAAAACTGTCGCCCGCGTAACGTATGGCGATGTCGGTTCGAAGCTTGATGGGCCAGACGTAGCCCGCGTCGAGATTGGCGGTGTTCTCGGGGCGCCGGGCCAGCTGGCGGCCCTCCGTGGGCGACCCGGGCGAGCGATCCTCCACATTGTCCAACGTGTAGTTGGCGGACAGATCCAGTCGATCGGTCACTCGCCAGGTGGCCTGAAGCTCCAGACCTTCGGCTTCCGCGCGCGCGACATTGGCGTAATAGCCGCCCGCGACATTCGTGGCGCAGGCGCCGGTCGTGATCCCGACGCATGAGACAAAGTCGATCAGGTTGTGCGTCACGCGTCCGAAATAGGTCGCCTGCACAACCAGACGGCCATCCAGGAAGTGCTGCTCGACGCCCGCGTCCCACCCGGTCGCCTCTTCGGGTTTCAGGCCGAGGAGGTTCCTGTACTCGCTGTAGAGTTGATACAGAGAAGGCGCCTTGAAGCCCTGACCGAAGCTTGCGCGCAGGATGGTGTCGCCCCCGTTCAAGCTCCAGGCCGCCGAGGCCTGGCCCGTGAAGTGTCCACCGACATTGGACTGATCATCGTAGCGCATCCCGCCAGTCAGGGTCAGGCCGGCCAGCACCTCGCCCGTGACCTGGCCATAGCCGCTGTTGATGGTTTCATGCGCCCGGTCGGGCGCCAGTTCGAACCCCGGCGAGAACGCTTCGAGGCTCGAGCGCTCGCTCTGGGCGCCGAACACCGCCTGATAGTTGGGGGCGATCTCAAAGCTGCCCTCGTATTCGATAGTGGTGGTGCGGCCCGCCGCCACGAAGGTGGTGGTCGTGGGCACGCCGAGGTTCGCGGGCTGGTCCGGATCCTGATCATTGTGATCGACGGCGCTGTATTCAAAAGCCAGCCGGTTCTTCAGCCGCCCATCGAACAGCGAGAGGTTCAGCCCGGTATAGTCGACCAGTTGTTGCGTGGTTCCATACTCGTTGTCGTCGCCGAATATGAAAGTGGGCGTGTCGTAGCCGTCAAAGTCGGAGCGGCTGCGCGTATAGTAGGCGCGCTCGTCAAGCTGTAGATAGGGCGTCAGGTCGTAGGTGAACCGGCCGGAGAGCCCACTGGTGTGGAAGGCGCACGGCCGACGCCCCCCGAACGTCTCGTCGAAGCACGGAACGCCCTTGGTTCCTTCATCATAGGCGGACAACCGCCAGACAACCGGGCCATCCTTGCCGCCGAGGGCGCCGCTGAAATAGCTCGTGCCATAGCCGCCGACCTCGGCCTGGACGTCCCCCTGCAACGGCTTGGTGGCCCCGGCCGTGATGATATTGACCACCCCGCCGATCGCCTCGCTGCCGTACAGCGTGGACTGCGGACCGCGCAGCACCTCGATGCGGGCGATATCCCCGGTGATCAGATTGGCTAAGTCGTAGCCTGTCCCGGGATCGGTCGGGTCGTTGACCTTCACGCCGTCGATCAGCGCCACGGTCTGGTCGGAATCGGCGCCCCTGATAAAGACGGAGGTGGTTTCACCCGGTCCGCCAGTTCGGCTGACGCTGATACCTGGCGTGCGATCCAGAATGTGGCCGACCTGCCCGACCGGCGTCGGCGCCCGGTTGGCGGTGACGACGACCTGGGACACGGCGGTGGCGGCCGCGTCGCCCGCCTCGTCCGGCGCCGGCGCCGGCTCGGAGGCCGCGACCTGAGCGGCGGCCGATGAAGCCAGCGCCACGGCGGTGACGGCTAGCCAAGGAATGAAACGTCTACTGTTAGCGGGCAACACGGCCTCCTCTTGACGACGAGCCGCGCGCAATCGGAGACCGTTTCGACGAAGATAGCCCCACGCCAACCCGGCCGCCCACACACGCGCGACAACCAAGCCGTCTCTCGGGAAAGACCCGTATCGCGCGGCGCACCCCGGCCGGACGAAGGACGACAGCGCCGGGCAGGTCTCCTGGCTCGCGGGTCAACGCCCTTCCCGTCGCCTTCCCAGGGCATAGAGGCCCCAGTGGCATTCGACGGGCAGGCTAACCGCTTACAGTTGCGGGGGCAGCCGGGGTTGTTCGCCCCGTTCCCTATTCACCCTCTTTCGAGGGACCTGACGCGTCGCAACGGTTATAGCCAACCTCAGCGGCGGTCAACGCGCCGGCAGCGAGTGAGGTGCGGATGCCACTGACACTGGTCCTCGGCGGCGCGCGATCCGGCAAGAGCCGCTACGCCCAACACGCCGCCGAAGTCTGCGCGGGCGAGCGGAGCGTCGTGCCGACGTTTGTAGCGACCGCGACAGCGGGCGACGCGGAGATGTCCGACCGGATAGGCCGCCACCAGGCTGACAGGGGTGATGGTTGGCGGACGCTGGAGGCGCCGCTCGCGCTCGCCGAGACGATAGCCTTGCTAGGTCCCCGCGATGTGGCTGTTGTCGATTGCCTGACGCTCTGGCTGGCCAACTCCATGGCTGAGCAAGACGGACACGTCGCGCGCGTCGAGACGCTGACGGCCAGCCTGTCGGCCTGCCAGGCTCGGCTCTGGCTGGTCAGCAACGAGGTAGGCTGGGGCATCGTCCCCGACAACGCTCTGGCGCGCCGCTTTCGTGACGAGGCGGGGCATCTGCACCAGAAGATTGCGGCCGCCGCCGCCGAAGTTGTCCTTGTCGTGGCTGGGCTGCCGCTCACGATAAAGCCAGCAACGTGAACCCGACACGAACGCGTCATCACATCGCGGACAGATCGCCATTGGACTGAGACCGCCCCACCGTCACTGGACAACAGGGCCCTGTTGAATGACAATCCAGTCGCGTCGGCCATCAATACTTGAGACGTGCACGGCGGGTTGCCTGAGTTGGAGGCGCCTGCACACGTCTGAAAGCGTATCTCCAAGGCGGGGCCGACGAGGAAGGGGGCATCCGGTGGAACGCGCCAGCGACGCCGCCCGCAAGGGACCTGATGCGGAAGCCCGGCATGCGACGGTGCTGAAGTGCGACGTGGTCGGCTCGACATGGGCCAAGAAGCCGCTCGATCTGGAGGGTCAGTTGACGTTTCAGCGCGGGTTCGAGCAGATCGTAGCGACCCTCGGCGAACTCTATGACGCACACATTGAGGCTTTCGAGGGGGACGGCTCTCTCATCGTCTTTGGACTTTCCCTTGCCCGCGAGGACGCCGCCGAGTCCGCTATCCGGATGGGCCTCGCCCTGATCGAGGCGGTGAAGGCCGCCGACATCGTGCCGAATGTCACCTTGCAGCTGAGGGTCGGAATCGCATCCGGGCCAATCGCCGTCATCAAGCGACCGTCAGACCCGCGGGGCGAGGCGATCGCTGGCCTGACCATTCACGTCGCCGAGCGGCTCAGGGCGTCGGCCGCCCCCGACCAGGTGGTCATCGCCGACGCCACGAAGCGCCTGGCAGGAGGCTTCTTCGAATACGAGGACCTGGGCGCCCTTTCCGCGAAGGGCTTCGAGGAAGGGCTTTGGGCATGGAGGGTGCTCGGCGAGTCGTCGGTCGTCTCTCGCTTTGACGCGCAGCGCGTCGCATCGTCGAACGACGAGATCATTGGCCGTGCCGACGTGCTCGCGCGCCTGGGGAATCTATGGAACCTGGCGGCGCGCGGCCAGGGACAGATGGTCTGGCTTGTCGGCGACGCAGGGATTGGCAAGTCGCGCCTGGCTCGCGCAGTGCGCGCCAAGGCGACCGCCGCCGGCGCTCGAACGCTGACCGTTGACTGCATGCCCAGCACCGGCAACACGCCCCTGTTCCCGATCGGCGTGCTACTACGACGAACCGCGGGAATTACGCCGACGTGCACAGAGGCGGAGAAGCGGGCTCTCGCGCGGAAGCTGCTGGAGCAACTTCTGCCGCCGGAGACGGCGGCGAGCGCGCTGACCTATTTATCGCCCCTGTTCGGTCTGCAGACCGTATCGATTCCGGCTGACATCGCGCCCGCCGAGGTCCGAGATCACACGATCGAGGCCGTCTTGAGAATGCTGAGCAGCTTGGCCGCCGAAGGCCCATTGACCGTCCTGTGCGAGGATCTGCACTGGGCTGACGACACCACCGCGACGGTTCTCGCGCGCGTCGGCGAAAAGATCGCCCAATTGCCGGTGCTCATGATCCTCACCGCCCGCGCGACCTCGACCGGTCCGCCGTTCGAAACGGCCATCAGCAGAATCTCGCTGGAGCCGCTCGACAGAGCGCGAGCGACCGAATTGGTGCGCTCCGTCGCTCGCGGCGGCGCCCTGTCCGACGCGCTGGTCGAGCGCATCGTGGACCGGTCCGAGGGGGTGCCGCTGGTGCTCGAGGAAGTCACGCGCAGCGCGCTCGAGGCGGCGATGAGAGCTGACGACCCTGCCCTCGCCAACACCTCGGGCGCCTTGCCCACACCCCTGCAGCTGGTGGTTCAATCCCGCCTGGGCGCGTGGCCGCAATTCACTTCAATCGTGCAATCCGCTGCTGTTCTGGGCCGGGAATTCTCGGCGCCGCTACTCGATGCGATGGTGGACGGAACCGACGGGATGGTGGCCGACGCCATCAAGACTCTCACCCGCGAAGGCCTCTTCGCCCAGTACGGTGAAGGTCCGCCCGACCGCGTCCGCTTCAAGCATCTCATGATCTGCGAGGCGGTCTACAACACGCTACTCGGCAGTGATCGCCAGCGCCTTCATTCGCAGGCCGCCGATATCCTGAGCCGCGACTACAAGGGAACGCCCGATGCGGCGCCGGACCTCGTCGCCGAACACCTTTGGAAGGCGCGACGATTCATCGAGGCCATCAACCTTCGCATCGAGGCCAGCGCCGACACGGCCGCGCGGGGCGCCTATGTCGAAAGTGAAGGTCATTGCCGCGACGCCATCACCATGGTCGATGAGGTCAAGGATCCGGCCGAGCAGCGGGTGCTCCGATTTCGGGTGCTGGTCCAACTCGGCGTCGCCCTGACCGGCAGACATGGCTATTCCGCGGAGGAAGTCGAAGAGACCTATCGGCAGGCGCTTACCGTTTGCGGCGACAGCGCCGAGGCCGAGATGCTGTATCCGATCATGCGCGGCTTAGCGACCGTGAACCTCG
>Ga0302314_10009723_pt1 | contig 16969 bp, 16 predicted proteins | sample III_Palsa_N2_3_FD_200533 | JGI IMG/M metagenome (GOLD analysis project Ga0302314, IMG submission 200533) | Peat permafrost microbial communities from Stordalen Mire near Abisko, Sweden - III_Palsa_N2_3 | ecosystem: Environmental > Terrestrial > Soil > Palsa > Peat permafrost | place: Sweden...
CCAGTCTAAGAAATACTCGCGGAGGGCGTCGTCCCACCGCCCCGCCGCCGGGGTGTGGGTCGCCGCGGCGAACGCCTCGGGCGCCGGGTGAGCGTAGGCATAGAAGGCCGCTCTGCCGTAGCGCGGGTCGCCCGGCCACCAGCCGACGGCGAACTCTTGCACGTCCATCGCGTTGCGCATGATGAAGTCGTCGGACGGCGGATCGGCGGGGAGCCCGGAGAAAAGGTTGACCGCGAGGTCGAAGGACCCCCACCATGCGTTGACCGGCGTCGAGCGGCCGCGGTAGGGAGCGCGGAAGGCTGCCAGGATGAGCGCGGCCCGCGTCGCGGCGGCGAAGTAGGCAGCGACCTGGTCTGGGTCGTAGCGCCCGTGCTCGGCGTCCTCGTCGAGCGGCACCGTCCACGGCACCTCCTGTGGCGTCGGGTCGATCTCGACCTCTCCGGCGAGGCTGCCGATGGCCGCCAGCAGCTCGCGCGTCACCTCCCCCACCGGCCGATCGGGGCCGAGCGCTACGCGGCGCTCCTTCCCCCCGCTGTGCTCGACGACCGCCTCATGCGCTCGCAGATCGAGCGCCGTCACGAACGCCCCGGAGCCGTCGGGCGCCGGTAGCGGGGCCGTCTCCCAGCCGCGCGCGGTCAGGCGCAGCGCCGCGTGCTGGAGCTCGGGCTCAGGTGGGGCGAGCCGCACCGCGAGCTTGCCGAGAACCTGGGTGTGGGCGTGCAGCGTGTCGCACGTCGCGCTCCACTCGTCGTAGGGAGGCAGTGGCCTGTCACCAACGGACACGGCTACAAGCTACCGGTCTGACATCGCCGTTGGCAACGGGTAGGCGACGGCGCGTACCCTCTCTGAGCCGATGCCTCTGAGAAGCCCCTCCCGGGTCGAGCTGCGTATGCCGACCGTCGCCGATCGAGACGCGTTCATCTCCGCCATGCGGGCGAGCCGGACGCTGCATGGGGCGTGGCTGAGCGCGCCGAGCACCCCGCCGGCCTACGACACGCTCCTCGAGCGCGCCCGCGACGAGTCGTTCGAGTCGATGCTCGTGTGCCTGGCCGAAGGCGGTGCCATCGTCGGATTCTTCAACATCAGCCACATCATCCGCGGTCCGCTCCAGAGCGCCTTCGTCGGCTACGGAGGCGTCGCCGCCTACGCGGGACGCGGGTACATGACCGAGGGGCTCGGGCTCGTGCTGCGGCGCACCTTCACCGAGCTTCGCCTCCACCGCTTGGAGGCCAACATCCAGCCGGGCAACCGGGCGTCGACCGCGCTCGTGCGGCGGTGCGGCTTCGTCCGCGAGGGCCTCTCCGAGCGTTACCTGAAGATCAACGGACAGTGGCGCGATCACGAGCGTTGGGCCATCTCCATCGAACGCTGGCACGAGCGGTACGGCCCGTAGGGGCGGCTGTAGCGCGCTCAGTCGAGCAGATTGTGCTCGTGGGCATAGGCCACGAGGTCGGCGCGGCTCGTGCGGCCCGTCTTCTGCTGGATTCGGGCTCGGTGCGACTCGACCGTGCGCACGCTGAGACCGAGGGCGCGGGCCACATCTCGATTGGTGTGACCGAGAGCGATCAGCCTTAGCACCTCAGCCTCGCGGGCTGAGAGCTCGTCGGGGGCGCGAGCCGGCTTGGGCTGCTCCGCGGCCAGCCGGGCACCGAGCTCCGGGGCCAGATAGGTGCGTCCCTGCGCCGCGAGGCGGACGGCCTGGACGAGCTCGGAGTCGGCGGCCTCCTTGAGCACGTAGCCGAGCGCGCCCGCGCGCAGTGCATCACGAGCGAAGGCGGGATCGTTCTGCATCGTGAGCACGACGATGCTCGTCTCCGGGGAGCTCTCGAGGATCCGCGGGATCGCCGGGAGACTCGGCTCGCCCGGCATGCTCAGATCGAGGACGAGCACGCGCGGCCGGTAGCCGAGGACTTTCCTCATCGTGGTCGGGATGTCACCTGCCTCCGCCACCACGGAGAAGCCTTCCTCGGCCTCGAGGAGCATCGTCAGGCCGGTCCGAATCATCTGGTGATCGTCGGCGATCACGATGGTTATCTCACAGCTAGCAGCAGGATTCCCCTCTTCCATAGCAAGGACGATAGCCACTGCTTCGGCGGGCCCCCGCGACTTTGCCGGCGCCTCCCTCAGATGGGTTATGCACCTGAGCGCCGGGCCGCTTATATGTAGTACATCGACGCGCCCGCATCGCGGGCCTCGCGCTCGGCCACGTCTGCGATCGTCGACGTGGCCAGCACTGACCGGGCGGCATGGGCGGCGTCGGCGAACACGCCGCTCGCCCCCGAGCCGATCGGCCCGTCGAGCAACTCGACGATCTCGAGCACCGACACCTCGGTGGGACTGCGAGCGAAGCTATAGCCCCCCTTGACGCCACGCTGGGACCGCAGCACCCCGGCACGACGCAGCGTCGCGAAGAGCTGCTCGAGGAACTGCACGGGAATCTCCCGCCGCCGCGCCAGCTCCGCAATCGGAACCGGAACCGCATCACCGTGCCGATGCAGCTCCACCAGAGCATGCAGCGCATAAGGGGATTTCGTGGTGATGGAGATCACGGGACAGGCGACATTGTCGCTGGATCACCAATTCAGTGCGGATTGCGTGCCGTGGGGCGAGCTATATCCAGCCGCGCTCGGTAGCCATCAGCACTGCCTGGGCCCTGTCCATCGCCCCGAGCTTGCCGTAGACGTTGTGCAGGTGCGTGCGTACGGTGCTCGTGGACAGGTTGAGCTCGGCGGCGATCTGCTTGTAGACCATGCCGCGCGCCAGCCGGCGCAGCACCTCGACTTCGCGCGAGGAGAGCGGGCATGGGTCGATCTGTCGCGGCCGTCCGCCGGAGCTCGGCAGCGGCAGGTCGTACATGACCGCGCGTAGCTGCTGGGGCCGGATGCCGACGGCCCGCGCGACGTTCAGGAGCTCCGCCGGGGAGATCGCGCCGCTGAGGGCGTAGTGAGCAAGCATGTCGGCAAGGCGAATCAGCGCGGGCTCGCCTTGGGCGTCCTCGGCGTGATGGCGCTCGATCACGCTCGCGACCGACTTCGGCAGGCCCCAACGGCGTGCGAGGACACCGCCGACGAGCGCATGGTCGACCCCGAGCTCGCGGCGCTCGCGCTGCAGGCGCTCCTCCGGAGTGCGAGCGTCGCCGTGGATCTCACGCGGATATCCCGGGTAGGCGTGGACGAGGACGAGCTTGCCTACGTCGTGGAGGAGCGAGGTCACCATCAGGCGGTTGCGCTCCTCGTAGCCGAGCTCGCGGGCGAGCCGGTCGGCGGCCTGCTGCGTGGCCATGGCGTGGAGGCGGAAGCGCTCGGGTACACCCTGCCAAACAGCGGTGCGCTCGAAGAAGTCAAACGTCCTGGCCCGACTGGCGATGGACAGGACGGTGCGCGGTGAGAGCACCTCGATCGCCTTCACCGCAGTGTCGACCTTGCCCCGCGTGCGACCCTCGATGCTGTTGGCCAGCCGCAGCACGGCCACGGCGAGCGCCACGTCCCCTTCGACGGCGGCGACCACGTCAGAGGTCGAGGGCTCACCCGTCTCGAACAGGCGCAGCACGCGGTTTCGCGACTCGACGAGGACCGGGAACCCTTCGAGTGCCTCGAACGCAGCGGTCAGGCGCCGGCCGTGGCCCTCGTTGTGGTGTCGCTGACGAGTCGCGTTGGGCTCGTCGGTGGTGATGGTCTCGGCGGCGGCGACAGCTGGCATTGGTGGTTCGCCATTCCCAGGCGTGGTTTCGGTCAAGCGCAAGGGGTTGGCGTCCTGGATCTCCCGGTTCTATATCGGCAAGGACGCGAGTGTGGTTTAGTGATGATCCCCCCCAGCTCGGTTGAGCGCCCGGTCGACGCGAGCGAGCACCTCCTCGCGCCCAAGGAGCGCGACGCTCTCGAAGATACCGGGTGACGCCGTCGTTCCCGAGATTGCGACCCTCACGGGCTGGAAGACCTTGCCAGGTTTCAGGCCGCTCTGCTCGACCACGCCACGGAGCGCGGCCTCGACCGTCTCCTCGGTGAAGGGGGCGGCTGCGCTGAGCGCGTCGCGCGCGGAGCGGAGGATCTCGGCGCCGCCGTCGGACCCGATGATGCGCTCGAAGGCGGCAGGATCGTCGACCGGGCCGTCGAGGAGGAAGCCGGCGAGCGGCCAGAAGTCCGCGAGCGTCTGGATCTTCTCCGCGGAGATCTCGACCGCGCCGCGCAGGCCGCTGCGACCGGTGAACCCCTCGAGGCGCCGCGTCAGCTCCTCGATCCCCAGCTCGCGCAGGTACCTGCCGTTCATGTGCCGGAGCTTGCGCTCGTCGAACACGGCAGGGTTCTTCGAGACCCTGTCGAGACGGAAGCGCGCGGCCAGCTCGTCGAGGGTGAAGTACTCCTCGTCGGCCGCGAAGCCGGCGCCGAGCAGGGCGATGTAGTTGTCGACGGCTTCGGGCAGATAGCCGTCGGCCCCGAGCTCCTGGACCGAGGCGGCGCCGTGACGCTTGGATAGCTTCTTACCGTCGGGACCGAGCAGCAACGGCAGGTGCGCGTACACGGGGGCAGGCTGTCCCAGCGCCTCGAATACGAGCAGCTGCTTGGGAGTGTTCGAGACATGGTCCGAGCCTCTGACCACGTGGGTGATCCCGGCGTCCAGGTCGTCGACGGCGACCGCGAGGTTGTAGAGCGGAGATCCGTCGGCGCGGGCGATCACGGGGTCGTCGAGGCTCGCGTTGGGGAACCGGGTCTCGCCGAGGATCACGTCCGGCACGACCGTCTCGCCGGAATCGGGCACGCGCAGGCGGATCGCGCCCTCCGCTTCCGGCTTGCCGCGGAAGCCCCGCTCGTTCCCGTGCTCCTCCTTATAGGCCTTGACATCCTGCGCCGTGGCGGTGGAGTGATACGCGTGAGCGCTGTCCAGTAGCTGCCGCACGACCTCGGCGTGACGCGGGGCGTTGTCGGTCTGGAATATCGGGCCCTCGTCCCAGTCGAGCTTCAGCCACCTGAGTGCCTCGAGGATCTGCTCGACGTTCTCCGGCGTCGAGCGCTCGCGGTCGGTATCTTCGATGCGCAGCACGAGCGTCCCGCCCTGGCCGCGGGCCAGCAGCCAGTTGTATAGGGCGGTGCGGGCGCCGCCGATGTGCAGCGCACCCGTCGGGGAAGGAGCGAATCGAACTCTCATGGCGACCGTCCCATGCTAATCGGCGCCCACGTCTCGCCGGCGGGCGGCCTCTCACGCGCCATCGAGCGCGGGGTGCAGCGCGGGTGCCGATCGATCCAGATCTTCAACCAGTCGCCGCGGATGTGGCGGCCGACCGCCTACGGGCCCGAGGACTTCGCGGCGTTCTGCGAGGCGATGTCTGAGAGTTCGATCGAGGCCGTGCTCATCCATGCCGTCTACCTCCTCAACTGCGCCTCCGACGATCCCGAGATCGCCGAGAAGTCGCTGGGCGGCCTGGTCCACTCGCTAACCGTGGGCGAGGCCATCAGCGCCGCCGGCGTAGTCCTCCACCCCGGCTCGGCGAAGACCGGCCACGTCGGCGACGCGATCACCCGCGCCGGCAAGGTGATCCGGGAGGCGCTCGACCGTACCTCGGGGTGCCCCCTCCAGCTCGAGAACACCGCGGGCGCCGGCGGGACGCTGGGGCGCTCGTTCGCCGAGCTGGCCGCGCTCCTCGAAGCGGCAGGCAACGACGCGCGGCTCGGGGTGTGCCTCGACTCGTGCCATCTGCTGGCATCGGGATACGACATCCGGACCGCGGCGGGCCTGAGCGACACGCTCGACGAGTTCGACGCCGTCGTCGGCCTCGACCGGCTCCATTCGCTGCACCTCAACGACTCGGCCCAGCCGCTCGGGTCAAACCGCGACCGCCACGCCAACCTCGGGAAAGGCGAGCTGGGCGAGCGCGGGTGCGGCGTGTTCCTGTCCGAGCCGCGCTTCGATGCGCTTCCCTGCGTGCTCGAGACGCCGGGGCCGAAGGGGAGCGGGCCGACAGCGGAGGAGGTTGCGCTCGCCGGAAAGCTGCGAACGCGCGGACAGGCAGCGAGGCGACGCGCGTCGCGGGCCTAACGGGACCGCGCAGGCTCCGCGAGGCGGCGATCCGGACCCGAGGGCGTGACGGCGCTCTCGGGGCCACGCTCGGCGGGCATGCGAGCGCCGCGACGCATCTCGCTCAGCCATACGAGCACGGCCAGCATCGAGAGGCCGCCGCCGAACGCGCACACCGCGAGCCAGCCGCCGGTGCGCCAGGCAAGGTCGGTACCCGCGGAGGCCAGCGCGCCGAAGAGGAAGTTGCCGGCCATATAGGCGGTCGTGAGGCGGCTGCGTGCCTCTGGACGCAGCGAATAGACGATCGTCTGGTTGAGGATCTGCTGCCCCTGGATGCCGAGATCGAGCACGACGATCCCCACGATCAGGAGCACCACCCGCGTGCCTCCGAGCGCGCACAGGCCCCACCCGAGCGCGATCGCGGCGAGAAAGAACCCCGTGGCCATATGCGCACCCCCGCGATCGGCGACGCGACCGGCCGCCTGCGCGGTCACGGTCCCCGCCAGTCCGGCCAGTCCGAACAAGCCGATCACCGCCTCGCCGTAGGAGAACGGCGGCCGGGACAGGAGCAGCGCCAGCGAGGTCCACAGCGCGGTAAAGCTGGCGAAGCCGAGCGCGCCGTAGACCATGCGCCGGCGCAGGACCGGCTCCTCGCGGATGAGGACGGCAACCGACGCGAGCAGCTGCGGATACGGAGGGCCACCCTGAGGAGCGACGTCGGGCAGAGCCCGCCATAGCGCCGCCGAGAGGAGCAGCATCATGCCGCCGGCGATGGCGAACACGGCGCGCCACCCGAATAAGGCCGCCCCCAGGCCGCTCACCGTCCGCGCCAGCAGAATGCCCATCAGCAGTCCGCTCATGACCTGCCCCACGACTCGGCCTCGTTCTTCCTCAGACGCCAGCGTGCTCGCGAAGGGGACGAGGATCTGGGCTACCACCGACGTCACGCCCACCACCCCGAGTGCCAGCGCGAGCACTCCGAGGCTGCGCGCTGCCGCCGCGCCCGCGAGTCCCAGCGCGGTGACCACCAACAGGCGCGAGACGAGCCGCCGGCGATCGAGCAGATCGCCGAGCGGGACGAGCAGCACCAGCCCCGCCGCATACCCGATCTGGGTGGCGGTGACGAGCAGCGCCGCGTTCGAGGAGGACGCGTGGATCCCCGCGGCGATGGCGTGGAGCAGCGGCTGCGCGTAATACAAGTTGGCGACCGCCGCGCCGCAAGCAACCGCGAGCAGGATCACCAGCGACCGCGAGATCCGTCCTTGTGCGCTCTTCGTCTCCGGGGTCACGGCTCTTTCGAGGATAGGCCGCTCGCTACGCTTCCCGCTCACCCAATTCGCGAATCAACGAGAGGCGGCGACGATGGCTCGGGAGATCTATACGGCAGAGGCAGTGGTCACCGGCGGCCGGGCCGAAGGTCACGGGCGCACGAGCGACGGTGAGCTCGAGGTCGACCTCCGCACGCCCAAGGAGATGGGCGGCACCGGCGACGGGACCAACCCCGAGGAGCTGTTCGCGGTCGGCTACGCGGCATGCTTCGAAAGCGCCCTGGGAGTCGTGGGTCGCCGCGAGCGCGCCGAGGTGGGCGACGTATCGATCACCAGTCGCGTCAGCCTCCTCCCCAACGAGAAGAAGGGGTTCGACCTCGCGGTCGCCCTCGATGTCACCCTGCCGCAGGTCTCCGACTCAGACGAGGCCAAGCGGATCGTCGCCGCGGCGCACCAGGTGTGCCCGTATTCGAACGCTACGCGGGGGAACATCGACGTGAAGCTCACCGCCAACGGTCAGCCCGTCTAAGCGGCCGCAGAGGCATGGCTGACCGTGCGGCGATAGTGACCGGGGGGTCGAGCGGGATCGGGTTCGCGATCGCCCGGATGCTCGGCGAGGAGGGCTTCGGCTTGACCATCTCCGGCCGGCGGCCGGAGAAGCTCGAGGCGGCCGCGCGCGAGCTAGCCGCGGAGGGCTACGAGGTCGAGCACATTGCCGGCGACGTCGCGGACGAGGCCGTCGTTGCCGCCGTGGTCGACGCCCACCGCGAGCGCTACGGGCGGCTCGACGTCCTCGTCAACAACGCAGGAGTCGCGATCGGCGCGCCGGTCGCGGAGATCCAGACCAAGCGGCTCGACCTCCAGCTCGGGGTCAATCTGCGGTCGATGATCCTCTTCTACCGCGAGGCCGTCGGCCTCCTGCGCGCCGCCGGCGCCGAGCACGGAAACGCCATCGTCGTCAACACTTCCTCGATCACCGGCAAGTCAGGTCAGGCCTGGCTGTCGGTGTATTCGGCGACCAAGCACGGCGTGATCGGGATCACGGAGGCCATGAACAAGGAGCTCCTCGGTGAGGGCATCAAGTCGTGCGCGCTGTGTCCGGCCTTCGTCGACACCGCGATGAGCGAGTTCATCCAGGGCAGCATCCCGGCGCAGGACATGATCCGGCCCCAGGACATCGCCGAGGGCGTCCGCCTGCTGCTCCGTGTGTCTCCGGCGTGCGTGATCCCCGAGCTCGTGTTCGAGCGCCGGGGCGCGGACACGTAGCCGACCGTCGCCCTGACGTCATCCGAGGCTGTCGGCTGGCCTGGCGGCCCGAGGACGTATGTCGGGACGGACACCGCGACGCGCTTTTCCCGCGATCTGCTTTGTGAGCCCGGGTATGTAGAGCGCGACCGCGATGGTGATGAGCGCCGGAATCGCGAGCACGAGGAACGTCTCCGCCTGCAGATCGCGAGAGAAGGCGTGCTGGCCCCACTCGTCATAGATGAACCATGCGACGAACGGAGCGGCAAGAGCGACCCACGGCGGGCGGGCGAGCGTCAGCGTCTCCCAGGCGAGCAGCGCGAACAGGAACGGCAGCGAGTAATACAAGGTGTCCCACGGGTCCAGTACGCAGCGCAGAAGCAGCAGGAGCACGAGCAGCAGCAGCGCGTCGTGCCTCGGGCGTCGGCACCCGCGACGTCGTAGCCAGACGCACATAAGCGTCAGCGGCACCGTCATGGCGACGATGAGCGGATGCGCCATGGTCTCAACCCACCCGGGCGGGGTGCGATAGCCGGCCTTGACGGCATGCGCATGTGAGCCGAGGAACCACCACACCTGCCACGGCTGAAAGATACCGCCCACGTTCACAGCGGCGGACTGCACCGAGGTCGCGAAACCGCCGGCCGCGAGCACGAACGGCGCCGTGAACAGCGCGGCGACAGCGACGGCGCTGAGGAGCGCGCGCGGGCGCCGATCCGGGAGCGCGAGCAAAACGGGTCCTGTCGCGAGCAGCCCCCATTCCTTGTTGGCGATCGCCAAGCCGAGCAGCACTCCGCTCAAAACCGGGCGCCCGTCCATCGCGAGCAGCACCGCGGCAACGCACAGCACCGCGCCGAGCAGCTCCTCCGGGTGCCCCTGCCAGAGCGCGACCAGCGTGATCGGGTTCGCGGCGCAAAGGAGCAGCGCCAGCACCATCGCGATCCTGCCGCGCCCCAGCGCTCGCATCCGCACGACCAGCCACACCCCGAAGACGGCGCTGGCGAGCAGGCAGGGCGCCGCGGCAGCGCGCTCGATCGCGAGCGCGCCTCCGCCCCAGAGGCGCCCTACGAGTACGAACGGCGCGCGCATCAGAAGCGAGCCGCCGTACGCGGGCGCGGTCTGCAGGAACTGCAGCAAATGGCCGCCTAGGAGCGCATCGAACGCGGGGCGCGCTTCCTTGTTGTAGTCCTGCCACGGCATCCATCGGTTGAGCCCCAACCAGGCAACTACGCAGATCGCCAGCCCGGCGCTGACGGCCGCGCCCGCATTTTTGCTGGCGCGTAACCGCATGGTCTGGTATCGACCTGGCGTGAGGGATGCTTGAGCCAGCCCAGAGCCGGGCTGATACGTAGCCGGGCGGCTAAGCCCGCGTCGCCGGCGCGCGAGGGGAACGCTCGACTGACTGCGCCTCGAGCCGCGCCAGGGCGCGCTCGTATTCGTCGTAGCGACGGAACACGCGCATCCACGCCCAGCCCGGAGAGCCTCGCAGCTCCTCGCTCCGGTCGGGCTCTCCGGGGCGGATCGCCTCGATCGCGCGCGTGGCCCGGACGCGCTCGCGGCGCGCGGCACGATCGTGGTCTTGACGGCGGCTCGTGGCGCGCTCCTTCTTGGCGACGAGCCGCTGATGCTCGGCGAGCGCCACGGCAAGGTCGGGCGCCGGCTCGGAATCGGCGAGGAGGCTCATCTCGAGGTGCGTGGTGAGGATCAGGAGCTCGCGCCTCGTCGCCCGCCGGGCGCGCCTGCCGTTGACGGCACCGAAGCGGTCCCAGGTCTTGGCGAAGCCCTCGGCGTTGGTGCGACCCCCGCTGCGGTGGGCCGCCAGCATCGGGCAGATCCCGCCGTCGGTGCTGTAGGCGCCGAGGATGATCTCGTTCTGGCGGATACCCTCGAGCATCGCCACCCGCGTCTTCATGGGCAGGGCATCGATGGCGTGTCGAAGCTCCTGGATGCTCGCATTGCGTCGTGTTCGCATAGGGTTTGCCCGGCGCGCTCAGGTGGGCTCGGCCACTGTATAGGCGTCCGTCGCAGCCCTCAAACGAACCCCTTGGGACGAAAGGAAACTTGCAGATGAAGCTCGGAGTGAACCTCGCCTACGTGGCGATGGGGGTGACCCCGGGGGATCAGCTCCGGGTCGCCCAGGAGGCGGAGGCGCTCGGCTACGACTCGGTGTGGGCCGCCGAGGCCTACGGCTCGGACACCGCGACCGTGCTGGCGTGGATCGCCGGACAGACGAGCACGATCAAGCTCGGTTCCGCCATCTTCCAGATGCCCGGCCGCACGCCGGCGATGACGGCGATGACCGCTGCCACCATCGACCAGCTCTCCGGGGGCCGGATGCTTCTCGGCCTCGGTACCTCGGGACCCCAGGTAGCCGAGGGGTGGCACGGGCAGCGGTTCGCCCGCCAGCTCCTGCGCACCCGCGAGTACGTCGACGTCGTGCGCATGGCGCTCGCCCGCGAGCGCGTCGAGTACCACGGCGAGACGATCGAGCTGCCGCTGCCCGACGGTCCCGGCAAGGCACTGAAGCTGATGATCTCCCCGGTCCAGGAACGGATCCCCATCTACCTGGCCGCGATCGGCCCGAAGAACACCGCGCTCGCGGGCGAGATCGCCGATGGGTGGCTTCCGGCCTTCTTCTCCCCCGAGCACGTGGCCGAGCTGCGGGCGCTCCTGGAGGAGGGCGCCGCCCGAGCGGGGCGCTCGCTCGAGGGCTTCGACATCGCCCCTTCGATCAACGTCTTCATCGACGACGACATCGAGCTCGCACGCAACGTCATGCGTCCCGCCCTCGCCCTCTACATCGGCGGCATGGGGTCACGCGAGCAGAACTTCTATAACAAGCTCGCGCAGCGCTACGGCTTCGAAGCCGCCGCCAAGGAGGTCCAGGACCTGTACCTCGAGGGCAAGAAGGCCGAGGCGTGCGCGGCCATCCCCGATGAGCTCGTCGACACCGTGTCGCTGTGCGGCCCGGCGGACCGGGTGCGCGAGCGGATCGCGGTCTTCCGCGACGCGGGCGTGGGCTCGCTGCTCATCACCCCGATGGCCTTCACGGTCGAGGACCGCCTGGCCCAGGTTCGAGCCGCCGCCGAGCTCGCCGCGGCTTGACCCCGAGCCGCGCGAAGCACACCTTCTTCCTCGGCGCCTTCGGGGATCCCGGTCACGCCTTCCCGATGCTGGCGCTGGGGTCGCGCCTCGCCGCGCGGGGGCATTCGGTCACGCTCGAGACGTGGTCGCGCTGGCGCGAGCACGTCGAGGCGGGCGGGATGCGCTTCGCGGCGGCGCCCGAGTACCCCGTGTTTCCCACCCGCGAGCAGCCCGTCAAGCCCTACGAGGCGGTCGTTCTGGCGACTCCTCACACACGCCGCGCGGTCGCGGCGGCCCGGCCCGACATCGTCGTCCACGACATCCTCACGCTCGCCCCGGCGATGGCCGCCGAGCTCGAGGGGATCCCCGTCGCCACCCTCATTCCGCACGTCCATCCCGCCGGGTCGCCGGGCTTCCCGCCCTACGCGCTCGGCGCCCGCCCACCGCGGACGGCGGCCGGCCGCGCCCTGTGGCGAGCACTCGAAGGGCCGGTCGAGGGTGGGCTCAGGAGGGGCCGGGACGAGCTGAACGCGACCCGCGCCAGGCTCGGGCTCGCAACGATCGACCGGCTCCACGGCGGCATCAGCGAGCAGCTCTGCCTGGTGGGGACGTTCCCGCAGCTCGAGTACGCCCGCGACATGCCCGAGCGCACATACGTGGTGGGGCCGCTCCTGTGGGAGCCACCCGCTGCCGAGGTGGAGCCGCCCCCGGGCGTTCGGCCGCTGGTCCTCATCGCCCCCTCCACGGCGCAGGATCCCGAGCATCGGCTGCTGCGCGCCGCGCTCGCCGGGCTCGCCTCCGAGCCGGTCCGCGTGCTCGCGACGTGGAACCGGCGCCCGATCACCGGGCCGCTCGCGGTCCCCGCGAACGCGCGCCTCGTCGAATGGGTCTCCTACGCCCGGACGATGCCCTCGTGCCGCCTCGTGGTGTGCCATGCGGGCCACGGGACGATGGCGCGCGCGCTCGCCTGCGGTTGCCCCGTCCTCGCCGCGCCCGCGGCCGGAGACATGAACGAGAACGCGGCCCGGCTCGACTGGGCCGGGGCCGGGGTCCGGCTGCCCTGGCGGCTGCTCACCCCGGTGACGCTGCGCCTGGCGGCGCGCCGGGCGCTCGGCGAGGTGAGCTTTGCCGCCCGCGCCCGCGAATTCGGCGCGTGGGCGGCCAAGCACGACGGCGCCGAGCGCGCGGCCGACCTGGTCGAGGCGCTGGCGCGCTCGACTTAGGCGGGACCGAAGCTGCCGATTGGGAAGGCGAGGCTTCCAGCCTTGCCATGGAAGGCGTAGACCTTGCCGTCGAGGCCGCGGACGGCGAGCTCCATGGCCTTTGTGCTGGTGCCCCGACCGACGACGTAGATGATGTCCGGCTGCTGTTTGATGCTCTGGACCGTGGGGGCATAGCTGACCTTCACGCTGCGGTACAGCCGCTCGGCGTCGATGACCTCGACGAGGGTCGTGGCCGGCGGGAGCGTCTTCGGCGGAAGTGCGTACTGGGACGGGAACGCCACCTCCAGATCGATGTTGACGGCATTCCAAGCGTCCATGAGCTCCGATTGGGCGATGACCTCCGCGGGCGGCGCGGTGGCGGGCCCCAGCCTCAGCCGCCTGCGCGCGCCCCGCTTGAACTGCGCGCCCGAGAAATCGACCGGGGGCGGATCACCGTGGCTGCGCACCGCGAAGCAGTAGCCGATGTCGGTGGGGTCGCCGCGAGTGACGACCAACGTGACCGAAGTGGCGTGCTTACCCCAGCGCGCCTCGCTGAGCAGCGAGACGCCCGAAGGACTGCCATAGCACAGGCCGCTCACTGAGTAGCCGCGGACGAACCTGAGCACCACCGGGTCGGTGCTGGCAATCGTCAGCTTCCTACCGCGGAGGGTGTAGGTCGTCGCCGGGTCGCCGTCGGCCTTGACCGATCTCACCGTGGCCTGCGCAGCAGCCGAAGCGAAGGCCGCCAGTGCGAAGGCGAGGATGACGGCCCGAGTGATGATGCGCACAAGCCGACTATAGGGGGGATTGTCCGCGGGAGCTGCGGGGGTGGGACTCGAACCCACAACCTAACGGTTAACAGCCGTTTGCTCTGCCATTGAGCTACCCCGCAGTAGGACCAGCCGCGGCTGGTTTGGCAACTCTAGCGGGAGCACGTTGACCGCTACATCGTCCTCTCCAGCCCGGCGAACACCTCACGCACTTGCGCCATCACCCGCTCGCGCTCGCCGGCGAGTCGGAGCACGTCCATCCTGCCCTCGGCGCGAGCGCGGCGAATCTCGCGCTCGAGTCGCGCCAGCTCGAGCACGAGCCGCGCATGCTCGAGGCGCTCGGCGCTGACCTCGGGTGTCCTCCCGGCGCGCGCGACGAGCTCGGCCACAATCAGGGCGAGCTGCTCGTCGTCCTCGGGCAGGTCGGTGAGCGGCGCCTCACAACGCGGCGCAATGTGGCGGGCGGCACGTCGCATCGGCTCGCTCGTGAGCAACGCGTCGATGTCCATGGCGGCGAGCGTCTCGCGCCCGGCCGCCGGGACCGCCACGCATTGCACGAGGAAGGTTCGCTCGACCTTGCCGTCCTGGTCGAGCACCGGCAGGACGGTGCGCGGGGCGTCCTCGCTCGGGGCGACGGCGGCGGGGGGCGGGGCGGGAGCCGCGGCGCTCGCGATCAGCGAGGTGAGGCGTGCCTCGGAGAGCGCCAGCCGGCCGGCGACGCGGCGGAGGAGATCGTCGCGCAGCACGCTCGGCGGGATCGTCGCCAGCACCGGCGCGAGCTCGGCCATCGCGCGGTCTCGGCCCTCGGCGCTCGAGACCTCGGTCTGCCCGAGGATGCGCTCGACTTCGAAGACGACGAAAGGCGCCGACGCGGCTACGCGCACGCCCAGCGCGTCCGCGCCTTCTGCCATCAGCAGATCCGCGGGGTCCAGGCCCTGCGGGAGGGTCACGACGCGGAGCTCGACGTTGTGGCCGGCCGCGAGCTCGGCGGCCTTGCGCACCGCGTTCTGCCCCGCACTGTCAGCGTCGAGGCAGAGCTCCAGAACGTGGACGTGCTTCTCGAGCGTGCCGAGCTGCTCCTCGGTGAACGCCGTGCCCATGATCCCGACCGCGTTGCGCATCCCGGCCTGGTGGAGGGCGAGGACATCGGTGTAGCCCTCGACGAGGATCGCGCGGTCGGCGTGCGCCGCGGCGGCGCGGGCGCGGTCGATCCCGAACAGCTGATCGCGCTTGTGGTACAGCTCACCGTCCGGGGAATTGACGTACTTGGCGACGCGTTGCTCGCCGTCGGTGGCGCTCATCGCGCGGGCACCGAAGCCGCACACCCGCCCGCGGACGTCGGCCGCGGGGAACATGATGCGCGAGCGGAAGCGGTCGTACACGCGGCCGGGATTGGAGTGCGAGCGCGTCGCGAGCCCGCTCGCCAGCAGCTCCTCCTCGGTGAACCCGGCGCGCCGCGACGCGAGCAGGATCCGGTCCCAGGCGCTCGGCGCGTACCCGACCCGGAACTCGCGCAGCGTTTCCTCACTCAGCCCGCGGCCGAGGAGATATTCTCGCGCCTGCTCCGCCTCCCGCGCCTCCCACAGGCATCGCGCGTAGTACGAGGCCGCGCGATCGAGCAGCGAGTGCAGGCGCTCGCGTCGCACCCGTCGCGCCGCCGCCTGCGGGTTCTCGTCCTCGGCCTCGAGCTGGACTCCGAACCGTGCGGCCAGCCATTCGAGCGCGCCCTTAAAGTCGAGCCCCTCGGTTTCCATCACGAAGTTGAACGCATCTCCTGACGCCTGGCAGCCGAAGCAGTGGAAGAGCCCGCTGTCCGGAGTTACGTGGAACGAGGCCGTCCGCTCGTCGTGGAACGGGCAGCGCCCGAGGTAGCTGTTGACGCCGGCGCGCCGTAGCTCGGTCTTGGTCGAGACGAGCGCGACCATGTCGACCGCGTCGCGGACGCGATCCTTCGAGTCGGCGGCATACCGCGTCACGGGGCGAACGCGACCGGCACGCTCAGCGCCTCGAACATCCGGATGCAGTACCGGTCCGTCATGCCGGCGATGTAGTCGGTGACCCGCTGGGCGGTATCGTCCTCGGCGACCGGCATCGCCTCGGGATGCTCGCAGTAATAGTCGAACAGGGTGCGGATGACGGTTTCGATCTTCGCATGTTCGCGCCGGGCGTCGGCTCCCAGGTAGACGTGCTCGAACATGAACGTCCGCAGCTCGTTCATGGCCGTCGCGGCGGCCTCGCCCTGGACGATGTCCCCCGCGGCCTCGGAGTGCTCGACCAGGTCGTGGATGAGCACATCGATCCGGTGCGGTCCGCTGTCGCCGAGCTCGGCGATGGCGTCCGCGGGCAGGTCAGATTCGGCGATCACGCCGGCGCGAAGGGCGTCGTCGATGTCGTGGTTGATGTACGCGACACGGTCGAGCAGCCGGACGATCTTGCCTTCGATGGTCGCCGGCTGAGGGGCGCGGCCGGAATGGTTGAGGATCCCGTCCCTGACCGGCTCGCATAGGTTGAGGCCGTGGCCGTCGCGCTCGAGGCGGTCGACGACGCGCAGCGAGTGCTCGTAGTGGCGGAAGGCGAGCCCGAAGCGCTCGGTCAGACAGCGGTCGAGCACCTCCTCGCCGAGGTGCCCGAAGGGCGGATGGCCGAGATCGTGCCCGAGGCCGATCGCCTCGACCAGGTCCTCGTTCAAGCGCAGCGCCCGCGCCACCGTGCGCGAGACCCCGGTGACCTCGAGCGTGTGGGTAAGCCGCGTGCGGTAGTGGTCGCCTTCGGGGGCGACGAACACCTGCGTCTTGTGCTTGAGGCGGCGAAACGCCTTGCTGTGGACGATCCGGTCGCGGTCGCGCTGAAACGGCGTGCGCAAACCGCAGTCCGTCTCAGGCCGCGCCCGGGCCGCCGGATACGACGGGGTCGCCCAAGCGGAGAGCGTCGCGGCCTCGAGCGCCCGTATCCGGTCGGCGAACGCCCTCGCGACCGGGCCGTTCGGGTGTTCGCGGGCCACGCCCGCGCTCAAGTTCGTCGTGGTCATAACACCGATTCTCGCAGCGCCAGAAGACACAGACGCCCGAGGGCCCGCGCGGTGTGACGAAGTTGCGACAAGTTGTGGAGGGGAGGGGCGCGCGGCGCGGCGGTGCGGCGCGGCAGCGCGGCCCGGGCGGGCGAGAAGCCGCCCGGGCGGAGCGGGCGGGCACGAACGGGACGTGTGCACTTTTAACCACCCATGCGGTAGTCAAGAGCGATCACGTCCCGCCGCCAAAGCTTCCCCAACCGATCGGCGGCCGGTAGGGCGGGCAAAGCTGCGGTACGAGGCGGGCGGGCGGCCCGTGCCCGGCAGCATTGCGATCGAACCCAGCACCCCGCCTGAGCCCACCGCGCACGCAGCCTGCTGCAG
>Ga0302314_10009724_pt1 | contig 16967 bp, 17 predicted proteins | sample III_Palsa_N2_3_FD_200533 | JGI IMG/M metagenome (GOLD analysis project Ga0302314, IMG submission 200533) | Peat permafrost microbial communities from Stordalen Mire near Abisko, Sweden - III_Palsa_N2_3 | ecosystem: Environmental > Terrestrial > Soil > Palsa > Peat permafrost | place: Sweden...
TAGCGGCGAGCGCCGGTCAGCGCCGTCAGCAGGTCGATCGGAAGGTAGAGCCGCTGACCGATGAGCGTCGGCGAGGACGAAAAGTCGACGTTCCGCCCGTCCAGGCGATAGGTCGTCGAGCCGACGTGAGCGATCGCTTCATGTCCCGCGGCGCGGATCACGATTTTGTCGCCGACGATTGCGATCGCGCCGTGGGGCAGATAGTCGTCCGCCGGCGCAACGACGACCGGCCGCGCCGGCGCGGTCTGCTCCTGGATCATAACGTCCGTGCGCGTTTGCGGCCAGACGGTGACCGTGCGTTCGAAACGGCCGCGTGGCGTGCGCACCATCAGGTCGTGGCGGCCTGCAGGCGCCGGGTACGTTCCGTCCTTTGCGCGGCGCAGCGGAACGCCGTCGATGAATGCGGCGCTCACCTCGAGCCCATGGATCGCAAGCGTGCCGCCGGCCGGCGGCGCGCCCGCCGCGTCGGGCTCCAAACGCAGCACGCTCAGCGTCGTTTCCGAGGCCACGACGGTGACCTCGACGTGCTGCGAGGCCCATCCGGCCCGCGCGAGCCCGATCGTGTGCCGTCCTGCGGGCAGCGCGTCGGCAAAGACGGGACTGCGGCCGACGTACGTCCCGTCCACCCAGATGTCGGCGCCCGCGGGCAGGGTCGTGACGTACAACGAGCCGGTCGGGACGGCGCCCAGAAAGACCACGCACACGGCGCAGGCCGCGAGGCGACGGAGCATATCAAGGGAAGCTTGGGCGGTCATGCCCGAAGCCCTCGCCCCCAGCCTGCGCGTCCGTCCCGCCACCGTTGCGGTCGTTGGTCGCGCCAACGTGGGCAAGAGCGCACTCTTCAACCGCTTGATCGGCCAGCGGCTCGCCATCGTCGAGGATACGCCCGGCGTGACGCGTGACCGGCTCTACGCGCTGGCCGAATGGAACGGTCGCACGTTCACGCTCGTCGACACCGGCGGGATCGAACGCGACCTCGATCCGGGCGACGCGATCGCGCAGGGCACGCGCGCGCAAGCCGAATCGGCCGCGCGAGACGCCGACGTCATCGTGTTCGTGGTCGACGCGCTCGACGGTTTGCTGCCGGTCGACCACGACGTGGCCGACATCCTGCGGCGCACGCGCCGGCCCGTGCTGCTGGTCGCCAACAAAGTCGAGTCACCGAAAGCACTGGCTTCGGTGCACGCGGAGTTCGGCGGCCTCGGCTTCGGCGAGCCGTTCGCGGTCTCGGCGCTGCACGGAGAGGGGACCGGCGATCTCCTCGATGCGATCGTCGAGCGGCTGCCGCCGGAGGACCCCACCGCGCTCGAGTCGCCCGAACTGGCGATCGCGTTGATCGGTCAGCCCAACGTCGGCAAGTCGTCGCTGCTCAACGCGCTGCTCTCCGAAGAGCGCACGATCGTCTCGGACATCCCCGGCACGACGCGCGACGCAATCGACACGCTCTTCACCTGGAAGCAACGCACCTTCCGGCTGATCGACACCGCCGGCGTGCGGAAGAAAGCGTCGCATCACGGCGCGATCGAATACTATTCGTCGCTGCGCGCCCTCAAAGCGATCGCGCGCAGCGACATCGCCGTGCTGCTCATCGACGCGCTCAAAGGGCCGACGGCGCAGGACCGCCGGCTCGCCGGGCTCGCGCTCGAGGAACACAAAGGGCTGATCATCGTTGGCAACAAGTACGACCTCGTGCGCGAGCTCGGCGAATACAGTCAGCCCGAGCTGGCCGCCGAAATTCACGCACAGATGCCGTTCGCCGCCTTCGCGCCGGTGACGTTTCTGTCCGCATTGACCGGGCGGCGGTTGCAAAGCCTCATGCCAATCGTTGAGCACGTCGCGGAGAACCTCGACCGGCGCATCCCGACAGCGAAACTCAACGCCGTGGTGCGTGACGCCGTCCTGGCCCACCCGCCGCCGATTCACTCGGATAAGGCGCTGAAGATTCTGTACGGCTCGCAGCCGCAGACGCACCCGCCGCTGTTCGTGTTCCACGTCAACGACCCGGATCTCGTTCCAACATCGTACCGGCGATTCATCGAGAACACGCTGCGCACGGCATTCGACTTCGAAGGCGTGCCGTTGAGCTTCGAATTTCGCGAGCGCTCCGGCCGCCACGATGAGGAACCGGGGTGAACCTTCCGGCGCTCGCGATCTGGGCCGTCGTGGGTTTCGCGGTCGGCGCGATCCCCTTCGGCGTTCTGGTCTCGCGCGCGTTCTTCGGCACGGACTTGCGCCGCGAAGGGAGCGGCAACATCGGCGCCGCCAATGCGCTGCGCACGCTCGGCAAACGCGGCGCCGCAGCCGTGCTCGCGCTCGATGCGCTCAAAGGCTTCGCGCCGACGCTTGCGGCCGGCTTCGCGGCGGGCCCGATCGCGGCCGCCGTCGCCGGCCTGGCCGCCGTTGCGGGGCACTGTTGGTCGCCGTTTCTGGGGCTGCGCGGCGGCAAGGGTGTCGCGACACTCTTCGGCAGCCTGTTTGCGCTCTGGTGGCCCGCCGGCTGCGCGTTCACCGCCGTATGGATCGCCACCGCCGCTGCGAGCGGGTACGCCTCCCTGGCCTCGATCGTCGCCGCGCTTGCGATGGTGCCGGTGTTGTGGTTCGGCCTCGGCACGCCGGGTATGATCTACGGGCTCATCGGCGCGGTCTTGGTGCTCGTGCGACACCGCGAGAACATCGAACGCCTCCGCGTAGGAACGGAAAACCGCCTCTCTCTGCTGAAGGCGAAGCGCACGTAGTGCGCGCATTTTTTCGCGCGCCGCACCGCCGACCGGAGCCGCAACCGCCACTCGCATGATTTCTTCCAACGATTTTCGCAACGGCATTACCATCGTCATCGACGGTCAACTGTGGACCGTGATCGAATTCCTTCACGTCAAACCCGGCAAGGGCTCGGCCTTCGTGCGCACGCGGCTCAAGAACGTCAAGACCGGTGCGTCGGTGGAGCGGACGTTCCGCGCCGGTGAGAAGCTGGAACGCGCCACCGTCGACAACCGCGCGATGCAGATGCTCTACAACGACGCGGACGGCTATCATTTCATGGACAACGAGACCTACGAGAACTTCACCTTGCAGCGCGACTTGATCGGCGATGCGGCCGACTTCCTCAAAGACGGCATGAAGATCGACGTGCAGTTTCACGACGGCGTCCCGATCGGCGCGGATCTCCCCGCCCACGTCGAACTCACGGTCCAGGAAACCGACCCTGGTTTCAAAGGCGACACGGCGCAAGGGACGACGAAGCCCGCGAAGTTGGAAACCGGCGCGACGGTCAACGTGCCGCTGTTCGTCAATCCCGGTGACGTGATCAGAATCGATACGCGCGACCGCCGCTACATCGGCCGCGTTCAAAGCTAAGGTGAGCGGGCCGTGAAGATACGGCGGCTGCGTGTCCTCGGCGTCGCCTTCGCGCTGTCCGCTGCAGCCGCCGCGCTCGGCGTCGTCCTCTACGCGCTGCCGCTCGCGGTCGGCTCGCCCGTCAATCGGGTGGCGGACTTCGTGATGGTCAACAAGGCGGCGGGATGGGTCAGCAGCCACCTCCCGGCCGGACCGTTGAGCTTCCCCAACCGTGACGACGAAAACCAGCACCTGCGGCTGATCGCGATCGACGAAGCATCGATGAACCCGCCGAGCGATCCGCTCCATCCCGGGCTCGGTCAATTCCCATGGCCCCGGCGACTGTACGGCGATCTCTTGCAGCGCCTTCGCCGCGCCGGCGCAAAGGTCGTCGCCTTTGACGTGGACTTCTTCGAGCCGTCACCGGATCCGCGCGACGACGCGGCGTTTGCGGCCGGGATGCGCGCGATGCCGACGATCTTGCCGTTCGGCATCGCGACCACGACCACTGGCCTAGCGTCGGTCGAACTTCCGCCGCCGCTGTTGGCGCGCACGGCGCACGCACTCGGTTCGTCGACGATCGACACGCCGGGCGGTCTTGTGCTCGGACAGCCGTTGGTGATCACGCTGCGCGATGCGGCGAACCGCGTGACCGGAGTCAACATTTCACTCGCCGGCCAGACCGTCGCAACGTATCTCGGCGCGCGCCTCGCAGGCGTCGACGCGTGGAGCGCGCGCCTCGGTGACCGGACGATCCCCCTCGACGGGGATCACGCGCTGCTCATGCTGCCGTTTCAGACGCAGCAGACGGTCGACATCGGTAGCGCCGGCGGACCCGCCTCGCGCGCCGGAACGACGGTTAACGCGGCATCGTTCTTTCAGATCGTGTCCTTCGTCGACGCGATGCGCTTCGACGATGCGACGATGCACGATTTTGCGGGCGGCAACGTGCTGGTCGTCGGATCCACCGCGCAGGCGCTCGGCGATTTCGTCAACACGCCCTACGGCCGCTTCCCCGGCGTGTTCGCGAACTTGCGGATGATGGACCAGCTGATGCGCGGCGACTTCATCACACGCAGCCGGCCCTGGCTCGACATCACCTTGATCGTCGTCATCGCGCTGCTGGTCGGCTTCGTCGTGACGCAACTGCCGGCGACGGCCGGCGTTGTGACCGCCGCGCTGATCGTGATCGCCTACTCCGTCGGAACGATCGCGCTCTACGGCTACACGCTGTACTGGCTCGACCTCATCCACGTCGACGGCGCAACGATGCTCGCTGCGCTCTTCGTCGCGCTGTACCGGACCGTCACGGAAGGCGCCGACAAGCGCGTGATCCGGGAGATGTTCGGGAAACACGTTTCCCCCGCGATCGTCGACCACTTGCTCGATCAAGACGATCCGGTCAAGGCGCTGGACCTGCGCGGCAAGAGCGTGCGGGTCACGATCTTTTACTCCGACATTCGCGGTTTCACGGCGATGTCCGAGAACATGACCCCCGAGCAGATCTACGCCGCGCTCAACGAGTATTTCGAAGAGATGTGCCGGCTCGTCTTTGCCTACGGCGGCTACGTCGACAAGTTCATCGGCGACTGCGTGATGGCGGTCTTTTCAGCGCCGAATCCGCTCCCCGACGACCCGTATCGTGCCGTCCGCAGCGCGTGGGACCAGCAGCAGCGCATCGCAGAGATGATGCACGAGTGGGGAGCGGCGGGCCGCAAGGTTTTCACCGTCGGCATGGGCCTGAATACCGGAGAAGTGGTGATGGGGAACCTGGGCTCGAGCGACCGCCTCAACTACACCGTTATCGGCGACTCCGTCAACACCGCCTCACGGCTCTACAACGTCGCCAAGGGCGGCCAGATCATCATCAGCGAGTCTACCTACGAGGAAGTCAAAGATCGCTTCGTCGTCAACGAGCTCACGCCGGTGTTCGTGAAAGGCAAGGTGCTGGCGCTGCGCAACTTCGAGGTGGTCGGGCTGCTCGAACCGGGTCAAGCGAACCCTTCGGTCTTGCTCGATCCGAATGCCATGCCCGAAGCGATGGTCGCCGCGGACCACTGATGCCGCAGCGCTTCGTCACGGCGTGACGCCGCTGAGCGCGCTGGCGCTGTTTCTGATCGGCGTCGCCGCGAGCGTGTTCGGCTCGCTCGTCGGGCTCGGCGGCGGGTTCCTCGTGATCCCTGTCTTGCGCCTTGCGTTCGGCGTTCCGCCGGCCGAAGTCGCCGGCACGTCGCTCGTGCTCGTGTTCGCCAACACGGCCAGCGCGTCGATCGGGTTCTGGCGCGACGGCAAGATCGATCCGAAGCTCGCACTGCCGTTCGCAATCGGTGCCGTGCCGACGAGCATTCTCGGCGTTATCGCCGTCAAGCGCTTCTCGTCGGCCGGGTTTGATATCGGGTACGGCATCCTGCTGCTGGTTCTCGCCGCGCTCGTGCTGCGTCGACGCTACGCAACGCCCCAGCCGGCTGCCGAACATCACTGGGCGTACGATCCACGCGTCGGCCTCGCCGGCGGCTTGCTGATCGGCTTCTTCTCCTCGACGTTCGGTATCGGGGCCGGCTTCGTGATCGTCCCGCTGCTGCTGATCGCGGCCCGCATGCCGCCGCATACCGTCGCGGCGACGAGCGCCTTCGTCATCACCACAACCGCGCCGTTCGGGATCCTCGGCCACGCGCTCGGCGGCGACATCGACGTCGCGGTGATGGTGCCGCTCGTCCTCGGAGGCCTCGTCGGCGGCAGCATCGCGCCGGCGGTCGCACGCCGCGTCTCATCGCCGCTGCTGGTGACACTCCTCGCCGCCGGCCTCATCGCGGCGGCGATCGGTCTCGTCGTCCGCCACATCGCCTTCGGCGCGTCAGGCTAGGGAGGCCCGACCGCATCGAGGGCGGCGTTGATCGCCGCTTCCCAGTGCGGACCCTGCGCCGGGAAGCTGGCGGCGAAGCCGGCTACTTCGGCGGCGCCGTGGGCGTCGAGTGCCGTGCGACGATACCTGACCGTCGCGACGCTCGAACGTGGGCCGGCGGGGACGACGGCGATGTCGATCGTCGTCAGCGTCGAGGTTCGCACCGCGACGTACCGGATCGTATGCGATTGCGGCTCGTAGCGGTCGAGCAGCCACGCGGCACGCCCATGCTGGTCTTCGGTCGTGAAGACGAGGCCGGAGGCCACCCGCGCGTCGCCCAGCAGCGTCGGGTGCCAGTCCGGAGACCAGCGCGTCTCGTTGACCGGGTCGAACAGCGGAAACGCGGCGTCAGCCGGCGCCCGCAAGTGAAGGGTGATCGAAGCGTCGGCGGTCGACATCGTACTTCCCCCGGAAGGTGTCGCCGCGCTGACGGCCAGCGCGAGCAGGAACCAAACCATACGACATCGTATAGTACGAAATCGTATCAAAGTCAACCGAGTCCGAGGAGACTTTCCTCGCCTACGTCGCTGAACTGCACCGGGCCGTGCACGCCATCGGTCTGTTTCTGGATGCCCGCCTGGCGGGAAAGGTCTCGCAGCCGGAAGCGCTGATCCTGATGCATCTCGCGACGCATCGGGCAGCCACCATCAACGCGCTGCATCGCACCTTCGGCCACCGGCGCTCGACGCTGACGAGCGTTCTCGACCGGCTTGAAGCCAAGGGCTTCGTCCGGCGCCGGCAAGGCGAGACGGACCGCCGGAGCGTCGAAGTCGCGCTGACCGCCGGCGGATTGCGCATTGCAGCCCAGATCGAGCGCGCGTTCAGCGCGTTGCGAGCGGAGCTGCCGCCGAGTGCCGTCCAGAAGACCGGCGTGGCCGTTTTGCGGCGGATCGCCGACGCGGCCTCAGAATCCGCGCCGGCGACCTAACGCGGCGCGCGCAAGTTCGACCGGCCGCACCTCGACGACCTCGAACGCGACCAGCGGCTTGCGGCAGCGCGCGCACAGGAGGTTCGCCGCGGGCTTCTTCTTGCGCAGCACTTCCATCGTGCACTTCTCGCAGCGCACGATGTACCGCTTCGTCGATTCCTTGAGCGGGGCGGCGCGGCCGAGGTCGTGGTAGATCGAACGCAACCCGAGCTCCTTCATCTTGCGCTTGAAGCGCGCGGTGTGCCCGGAGTTTTCGCCGCGCGCATGCAGCCAGGCGTGAATCATCTCGTGCAGCAGCGTGTCGCGCAGCTCCTCGAACCGCCCGGCAAGGTGCTTCGGCGAGAGTTCGATCAGCGGCGGCTTGTAGCAGATGCGCCCGGCGCAGTTCGAGAAGCGCGCGTTGTAGGCGATGCGATAGGTTGGGATCTCGCCGTCGAAGTGGAGAAAGTTGTACTGCGCGAAGAGCAGCTGCAGTTCGGCGACGTCGGGCAAACCCGCAAGCATATGCGGCGGTGATTCGCCCCGGCGGCGCGAACTCCGTGCCGGTGGGCCTTCCCGCGCGCATCGCGCTACCGATCCTCGCCGCTTTCGCAATCGTCTTTCTCGGCGTGATGGCGTATTTGCTGAAGATCGGTTTCGGCACGACGGGCGCCGCATTCGGGCCCGGCGTCACGGTTGCGCAGCAAGGCGATGCGGACTTGCGCGCAACGCCCGCACCGATCGCGACACCGGGACCGGGAACCTTCACCGTTCCGCAAACCGGGACGGGGCCAATCGCCGCTTCGGGCGCTACGCTGCCTGGCCAGCAGACCGGCGGCGGAACGCCGGCCGGTCCGCCGGCGCCGGTGATGGCCGCGGTCAGCGAACTGCGGGCGCGCATTGCGCTCCATCCCAAAGACGTCGCCGCCCTCGAGGTGCTCGGCAACTTGGAACTCTCCGCGCAACACTTCGAGGAAGCGGATCGGCTGTACGCACGCGCGCTCGCGCTCGACCCCCACAACTTCGACGTGCGCCTGCACGATGCCGACGCGCTGCATGGAAGCCGGCACGATCGCGCGGCGCTGGCACAGATCGATCGCGTGCTGCGCGAGCGACCCGATTTCCCCGACGCGCTCTACGACCGCGGCGTCGTGCTACACGCCCTAGGACGTACGGCGCAAGCGCGTGCGTCGTTCGCGCGGTATCTCACCGTCGCCGGCCCCGGCGATGCGCACGCTGCGGATGCACGCGCGGCGCTCAGCTCGCTCGGGAAGTAGGCGCTGCATATGGCGACCGTCGCGTATCAGGGTCATCGCGGCGCCTTCAGCGACGTTGCCGCGCAACGGCTCGTTCCCGGCGCGGACACGCGCGGCTATCCTTCGTTCGATGCCGTCGCCGCGGCCCTCGCCGGCGGCGAGGTCGAGTTCGGCGTGCTGCCGGTCGAGAACGCGATCGCCGGTCCCGTGCCGCGCAGCTACGAGCTGCTTTGGGAACATCCTGGGCTGCGCGTACGCGGCGAGTTAACGCTGCCGGTAGAACTGTGCCTGATCGGCATCGACGGAGCGCGCCGCGAAGACATCCGTGAGGTTCGCTCGCATCCGGTCGCGCTCGAACAGGTGCGGCGCGCCGTCGAAGCCCATGGCTGGGAGCGCTCGACGGCGACGGACACGGCCGGTGCGGTGCGGGACATCGTGGCGCGCGGCGACCGCAGCGTCGCGGCGATCGGCCCGGCACTCGCGGCCGAACTCTACGGCGGCACGATCCTCGCGCGCGAGGTCCAGGACGACCCGGACAATTCGACCCGCTTCTTTCTGCTGGCGTGCTCCGGTGAGGCGGCAGGCGAACGGGCCTGCATCGGGATCGCGGTCGCCGATCGTCCGGGCTCGCTGCGCGACGCGCTCAGCGCGTTCGCCGACCGCGAGATCGACCTGCGCTTCCTGATCGCGCGCCCCGATCGCCGCATCCCCTTCCGCTACCGGTTCTTCGTCGAGCTTGCCAACGTCGATGGTCCGCGCCTCGAGGGCGCGCTCGCCGCGATCGGCGGCGAACAGCGCGTCTTCGGCCGCTACTGAGGCCGCGTTGCTAGCGGATTTCAGCGCTGCCGGGGTGGCGGTCGCACGCTCTGAAACGCGCCAGAAAGCGGGGGCGGCTTTGGGGACCACCCGCCTCCTCGCCTCGGTCGAGGTAGGGTACACCCCCCATTACGGCCTGCTGCCGGCCGCGGTATCTTCACCGGGTGGTACTCCCCAACGTGGTCAGGGCGACGGTTCTGGAGCGGATTCGGCTTTTGGACCGCTCGCAGCGGAGCGTCGTCATGTGCGCCTCCGTCATCGGGCGCCGCTTCGAAGTCACGCTGCTCATGGCGGCCGTAACCTGTACCCAGGACCAAGTGCGCGCCGCCCTTGATCGCGCTTGCGCGCTCGAACTCGTCGTACCGGACGGGCCGGGCCGACAAACGTATTCGTTCCGCCACGCTCTGACCCGCGACGTGATTTACGCTGAACTGATTACGGCGCGTACGCGTCCGCTGCACCGCCGTATCGCCCGGGCGCTCGAGCGCATCACGACCTCAAGCGACGCACCGATCGATGATTTGGCGTATCACTTCTGGGCCGCCGGTGATGTGCGGCGCGGCATACGGTATAACGAACTCGCCGGCGACCGCGCCGCAGGCGTACATGCGGAGGCGGAAGCCCGAACCTACTACGGACGAGCGCGAGGCATGAGTGAAATCGATTCGCACGCTTTCGCACGTTTGACCGCGAAGCTGAGCGCGCTGGGGCCGGCCGAGATTCGATAGGCACCGGAGAGAAGGTGGACGAACTGCGGGCTGGTGGTCGTCATCCGCTCTGTGCTCTGCCGGCCATTTGTCGGACGCCGCGAGGAGCTCGCGTTTTTACGCCAGCGCCGGCTCGAAGCCGGGTCATCGCACGGAAGTCTGGTGCTCATTACCGGCGACGCCGGGGTCGGCAAGTCGCGGCTTATCGCGGAGTTTTGCGCTTCTTTAGCGTACTCGAAGTGGCGAATCGGCTACGGGCCCTGTTTAGAGTTCGCTCGTCGGCCGTACGGCCCGTTTCTCGACGTTCTCGCCCGACTCGATGCGAACCCGTCGGTGCTCGCACCCGCAGCAACGAAACAAGAACAGTTCGATGTAATCGTCGAACGGTTCGCATTGATCGCGTCACGGACGGCGTTGGTGGTCGTCGTCGAAGACCTTCACTGGGCGGACACAGCGACGTTGGATCTTTTGACCTACCTCGGCAGCAAGCTGGATCGCATGCGCGTGCTGGTTTTGGCCTCGATTCGTTCCGATGAACTGCACCCCGATCATCCGGCGGCGGTCGGCCTTGCGAACCTGGACCGCATAGCGCGGGCCCGCCGCATCGATCTCGCTCCGCTCGTCGGAATGGAACTGCGCACCTTCATCACTGAAGCCTTGGCAGGGCTCACTCTGCCCGACGAGACGCGCCGTGCTATCGCCCTTGCGGGCGACGGTAATCCCTTCTTTACCGAGGAGCTGCTGAAGAGCGCGGTCGAGAGAAGCACGACGCAAGCCATTCGCAACGGCGTCCCCGTGCTTCCCAAAACGGTTCAGGCGACGCTTCTCGATCGTCTGCGCCCGTTCACCCAGAGCGAACGTCAAGTCGTCACGCAGGCGGCCGTAATCGGTCGAACATTCAGTTTGGACCTTTTGGCGACGACGCTTGCCACCAGCCCGGCCAGCCTCGTGCCGACCATGCGTCGTGCGCGCGATTTCCAACTCATCGAAGAGGTGACGCCGGCCGTCTTCCGGTTTCGGCACGGCCTGACGCGCGAAGCGATCTACAGTGATTTCCTCGGCGCCGAATTGCGGCCGCTGCATGCAACGATCGCGCTTGCGCTTGAAGGCAGAGCCGAAGACGAGCGTTCGGTCGAGGCCTTGGCATATCACTCCTGGGCGGCCGGTGACGGCGAGCGTTCGGTTCGCTATAACGAGCTGGCCGGTGACGCCGCGGGCCGCGTGCACGCACACGAGGACTCCATAGCGTTTTACGAACGCGCGCTCGACGCGACCGACGTTGCTCCCGTCGCGCGTGGCTCGATCGTTCGAAAGATCGCCGATCGGCGTCAGGCTCTGGGCTGGGTTCAAGAAGCGAACGCGACCTACGGCCTGGCCGCCGATTTCTTTCGCGAGGCTGGTGATTACGAACGCGAGGCGAGTTGTCGTGTTGACTCCGCCCTGACGGCCTATAAGCTCGGAGCCAACGATCCCACGGCTCCGCTCACGACGATGCTCGAGCAACTCGATCCTGCGAAATATGTGGCCCGAAGTCGCGTCCATCTCGGGCTCGCGTGGCTTGCCGCGACGTTTTGGTTCCCGACTCGAGCCGGTCACCACCTGGCGCAAGTAGATGCGCGCGCGTTGAAGGAAGCTCTTGACATTCGGCTGCGGTTCCACAACGTCGCCGCATGGGTTGCAATGATCGAGGGCGATGTCGACCGCTTCCGTCTCGAACATGCAGCCCGGGTGGATGCGGCGCGCACTAGCCGTCAGGTCGATACGCTAGCATCAGCTCACAACAACGGCGCGGCGTGTTTTTCGGCGTTGGGTTTGCATGATGAAGCGCTTAGCAACATCGAATCCGCGCTCCGAATTGCGCGGGCCGAACGAAGCAGAAGCGCCGAAGAAGCCGCCCATGCGTTCGCCGCGATGTGCTACCTTGCGGCAGGCGATCTTCGACGCGCGCATGCCGCCGTTGAAGCAGTCCCGGCCACAACCGAAAATACGGTCACAGCGAATAGTGCGGCCGCGGCGGGTGTGGCGATCGGTACCCTTCTCGAAGATGAGTCGCTACTCAAAAAATGGTTCGACGGCTTTGAAGCCGTTATCGCGCCGGCGCCGGAAACGGACTGCGGTGCCCCATTTGCCGAGATCATGGTCCGGCGCGGGCGCCAGGCTGACGCGGCTCAGCTCTTGCACCGGGCAATTCCGGATTGCGAACGCGTGCGCGGCAATATGATGACGCTGCTCGCGGTGGGTCGCTACGGCTATCCCGCCGACCGTGTCCGGGCACGGCAACAATTGGCCGGTGCGGCCGACGCGCCCACGGAGCTAGTCGAACTCCACGCGCTGACGCTCTTCGACGCTTTTACCTGCCGTCGCGACGGACGCTCGGTCGAAGCCGCGGCACTTGCGCTCGACGCCGCGAAAGGATTCCGACGGCTGCGCTTCCCGCTGCTCGAAGCCGAAGCGCTCGAGCTCGCCGGCGAGCCGCGGGCGGCCCTCGCGCTGTACCGTCGGTGCGGAGCGACCTATCACGTCCGCCGTCTCGAGGCGGAGCATTGGACCAGTTCGGACGGCGGCACGACGATCGCCGACAACGCGCCGTCGGTGCTTTCGAAACGGGAGCGCGAAATCGCGTCGCGCGCGGCGCGCGGCGCCTCGAATCTGGACATCGCTCGCGAGCTCTCGATCAGTCATAAGACGGTGGAGAAGCATCTCGCGTCCGTGTTTACGAAGCTGGATATTTCTTCACGCAAGCAACTGGGCGCGTATCTAGCCGCCGAACGCTGAGCGCTCTACCGCAAAGGTAGGGTTCCCCCCACATGGTGACGCTCCGGCACATCCGGTAGGCTCAAGCGGGGACGGCAGCCCGCCGTTGCCGGCATGGCAGAGCGCACGACGCGCTGTGTATTTGCGATGCCCTTGGCTGGAGATGAGGTCGCTCGTGAATCGAATCGGTCGGTATCGTTCGTTCAGCTCGGTCGCTTTTTCGGCGATCGGGTTGCTCGCATTTGCGCTGTCAAGCTGCAGCGGTTCGGGCGGAAGCGGAAACGTGCTTCGCTTGCCGGTTTCAAGCCCGACCGGTTCAGCGTCGCCATCGCCGTCACCGACCGCGAGTGTCAGCCCGTCACCGAGCGCGTCACCTCGGCCCAGCGCGTCTGGGTCGGCCACGCCGTCGCCGACACTCTCGCCGACGGCAACCCCGAGTCCATCGCCGACGCCATCGCCGACGCCCACGCCGTCACCGACACCCTCGCCGACTCCTACGCCCACGCCGTCGCCGACGCCGAGCCCCACGCCCGCTCCGCTGACGGTAAACCCGAACGCGCTGACCTTTACCAACACCGGCGCCCAATTCGGGCAGACGTTCATGGCGAGCGAAGCCGGCGACAGCGGCGCGCTCGGCGAGACCGATACCTGTTCGCCGGCCGGAGGAACAATCGCGACGGTAGCGCCGGCATCCGCAAACGGGCCCAACGTGACCTTCACCGTGACTCCGCAATCAGCCGGCACCTGCACGGTAACGATTCACGACGCGTTCGGTCAGACCGTCCCTGTGAGCGTCACGGTGACGACGACCGGACTCACCGTCCAGTCGCAGCGGAAGCATCACTGACGTGAAGATCATGACCCCGAGCAACTCCTCCTCAGACTCCACTCGGCACGAATCCTCGGAGCACCACGTGATGAAACGTACGATCGTTCTCGTGACCATGACCAGCCTACTCGGGGCGTGCGGTGGCGGGGGTGGGAGCGTCATGCCCGCCCAAAATGCATCCAGCAGACCAGGTGGTACGGCCTCCGCGACGATGACCGTCATCGTGCCCCACGCGACGACATCGAGTGCAGCACGCAGGCCGCAATACGTTTCAACGGCCACCCAATCCATCGCCGTGACGCCGTCGGGCGGAGTACGACAGGTATTCGCGCTCACGCCGTCGTCGCCGAACTGCGTCGTAGTGAACAACGGCGGAAGCAATCTTTCGTGCACGCTCAAAATTTCTGCCCCGGTCGCGCAAAATGAAAGCCTTGGCATTTCGACGTACGCGAGCACCGACGGCACCGGAGCCGCACTTTCGAACGCCACGATCGTTGCCAACATCGTGTCCGGACAGAACAATCCTCTCGCGGCCACGCTCAACGGTATCGTCGCGTCGCTTTCCGTGGCGATCGCGCCGGCAACGACCACCGCCGGTACGTCGGCGACGGTGCCCGTCACCGTCAACGCTCTCGACGCCGCGGGCCGCACGATTATCGGCCCAGGTGGCTATTCTGACGCATCGGGTAACGCCATTTCGATTACGCTCACCACGAGCGACGCAGCAAAGACAACGCTCTCATCGGGTACGGTGAGCGCGCCGGGAACGGCCGTAAACCTCGCGTACAACGGCAGCCCGACGAAGAGTCTCTACGTTTCCCAGACCGGGAGCGGGGGACTCGTCCAAGTCTTCGGCCCGAGCGCGACCTACGAAACGGTGACGGTTACGGCTGCCGCTTCCGGCGCTGCGAACGCCGTCGCGAGCCTGACGCTAACGCCGGCTGTGACGGGGAATGTCGCTCCGCTTCACTCCCTTGTGACTGCGCAGCTCGGGAGTGCGGCTGGGTCGAACCGCGGTATCGCGTTCGATGCCTCGGGCAACATGTATATCTCATACGATAATGCAGGCCTGGGCACGGATTTTGTCGATGTCTATGCCCCGCCGTTCGTGAGCGGTACCCCTTCGCCGACGCGCTCGATTGGGGGGCTCAACACCGAGCTCGTTTCGCCGTGGGGCATAACCGTTGATGGAAGCGGCGTCCTCTACGTCGCAAACCGCGATGAGTACGGTTCGAGCCCAACCCCCAACATCACCGAGTACGCTTCAGGTGCCAACGGTAACGTAGCGCCAATACGTACGATCGGGGGTGCCAACACCGGAATCAATCAACCAATGGCCGTCGCGATCAGTCCCGTGAACGGCGACGTCGGCGTCGTAAATTACAGCGGCAGCAGTTGTATGCCGGACAATAAGACGCTCGTGTTCCCGACGGGCACCAACGGTAACGTCGCACCGACGCGCGACATCGTCACCGGCTGCTCGGCCCTCTTCTCGATTGCGTACGACCAGAATGGCGTGATCTACGAGGGAAACAACAATTCCAACGCGGTCAACGTCTACGGGCCGACCGCAACATCGGAAACGCAGGCTCAGTACATTACCGGCAGCAACACGCAGATCACTGCGCCATACGGCGTCGCGGTCGACGCCAGCGGCTACCTGTACGTCATCAGCAGCAGCGGCTCGAGCATCCTCGTCTTCGCCCCCGGCGCAATTGGGAACGTCGCGCCGATCGAGACGATCGCGGGCGGAAACACGGGACTGAGCGGCGCCCTCTTCCTGACGGTCGGGCCGTGAAAGCCGCGCCGCGGGGCCATTCAAACAGCGCGTCTTCGGCCGCTACTAGGCCTTTCGCTTCGCTCGCAGTTCTTTCACGCGGTACTTCACGATGCGGGTGACGAGTGCAAGCGGGAGCGGCTCGTCGAACGGGAATTGCACCGACCCTTTGGCGGACGTATATCTCGACACGTCGTCCTTGAAGGCGGCGATGCCGGAAGCGCCCGGATAGAATCCGATGTGTCCCGTGTACGCCCCAAACGACACGAGAATGCCGTCGAGCCGAAAGGCAGGCATGCCGTAGCTGATCGTCTCCGTCGCGCCGGGGGCGGCGGCTGCGATCGTCTCACGCATGCGGCGTAAGCGCTGCTGCACGTCTTTCGGAAACCGCCGCGCGTAGCCGTCGAAGTCTTTCGCGATCGGTTGCGGCATGCGATCAGCCGGCGTGCTGCGACTTCAACCAGAGGGCGACCTCATGGGCCAGCGCCCGGGGATCGTCGTCGATCGCGGTGGGCCATACTTTCTCGTCTTGTTCCGGACCGGGCGAGAGCGGCCGGGTGAGGTGCACGGCAACGATACGCACCTTTCGTGCGTCGTCGTCCGCGGGGCGGAATGCGACCTCGTACTCTCCGAAGATCATCTCGCCGGAAGGCAGCGGCTCGAACGAACCGCCCGTGCCATCCGCCATCGAGGTCCAGCGGTCGAGCGTAAACGCGTTCGACCATTCTTCGAACGTCATCTCTCGTCGGTCTCCTCTTGCAGCACGGTACCGCCGATCCGGTAGCAGACTCCGCGAAACAGTGCGACGACTTCGGAATCATCGCCCCGCAGGACGGAGATGTCGTACACGCCGGTGCGCCCGCTGCCGCCGCTGCGCTGCTCGCCGACCGCGACGAGCCGTTCGCCAAGCCGCGCGGGCGACGTGAACGAGATCGAGCACTGCAGCGCGACGTTCGCTTCGTTGCGTGAATTGCAGGCATACGCAAAAGCGGTGTCGGCGAGGGTGAAGATGGCGCCCCCGTGGGCGATGTCGTGACCGTTGATCATCGTATCGGAGATCGTCATGTCCAGCCGCGCATAACCCGCCCGCGCTTCGAGGACGGTGATGCCCATCGCTTGGGCGGCCCGGTCGCGCCCATACATCGCGACGGCGCACGCTGCGGCGAGATCGTCCGAGGGTACCGGCTCGGTCACGCGAGCGGCGTGCGCGTTTCGATGATGCGGAAGCGGTTCGCGACGAACGCCGCGTCGGTGAGCGACGCGTTTCCGGCCGGGTTCCCGCCGGTGACGTGAAAATCGCTGAAGGCCGCCGACTGGTTGACGAGCAGCGCCCCGGTCAGGTTGACGGCAAGGTTCACTTTGCCGTCTTGCGCCCAGGCCTGGGCTTGCGCGAGCACCGCCGGATCGGTCGTGTACACGATCGCCGTGATCGCGCCGCGGCGCCGTGCGGCAGCGGTCGCGAGCGCGAGCGATTCGGCGGTATCCGCCGTCCGCACGACGTACGCGATGGGGCCGAACGCCTCACGATCGAAACGCTCGCGATCCGCAGCATCGACGACCGCGACCAGCGGCGTGCGCACGCGCGCGTCGGGGAATTTCGGATGCGCGAGCGCGGCGCTCGGCCGCACCACGCCGGGCTTCGCATTCTCCGCGTCGACACGCGCCAGCGTTGCGTCGGTCGCGATC
>Ga0302314_10009725_pt1 | contig 16966 bp, 15 predicted proteins | sample III_Palsa_N2_3_FD_200533 | JGI IMG/M metagenome (GOLD analysis project Ga0302314, IMG submission 200533) | Peat permafrost microbial communities from Stordalen Mire near Abisko, Sweden - III_Palsa_N2_3 | ecosystem: Environmental > Terrestrial > Soil > Palsa > Peat permafrost | place: Sweden...
GGCCGCGGCGTCGGCGGCTCGATGGTCCACTACGCGGGCTATACGCCGCGCTTGCACCCCAGCGACTTCAGCACGCAGACCGACGACGGCGTGGGCGCCGACTGGCCGATCGGCTACGCCGACCTGCGGCCCTACTACGCCGACCTCGAGCAGGAACTGCCCGTCGCCGGGGACCGCTGGCCGTGGGGCGACCCGCACGGCTACCCGCAGCGGCCGCATCCGGTCGGCGGGAACGGCGAGATCTTCCTGCGCGGCGCGGACAAGCTCGGGATCACCGCCAAGGTCGGCCCGGTCGCCATCGTCAACGGCCGGTTCGGCAACCGGCCGCACTGCATCTACCGCGGCTTCTGCCTGCAGGGCTGCAAGGTCAACGCCAAGGCCTCGCCGCTGATCACGCATATCCCGGACGCGCTGGCCCGCGGCGCCGAGGTCCGGCCCAACGCCATGGTCACCCAGGTCGTGATCGACCAGCGCACCGGCCGGGCACTCGGCGTGCGGTACCTGCGCGACGGCGTCGAGCACTTCCAGCGGGCCCGGATGGTCGCGGTCGCCGGGTACTCCATCGAGACGCCGCGGCTGCTGCTGAACTCCGCGTCCGGCCGGTTCCCCGACGGCCTGGGCAACGACTTCGACCAGGTCGGCCGGTACCTCATGGTGCAGGGCGCCCCGCAGACCGCCGGCCGCTTCGACGACGAGGTGCGGATGTACAAGTCGCCGCCGCCCGAGGTGAGCAGCGAGGCGTTCTACGAGACCGACCCGGCCCGGGACTGCAAGCGCGGGTTCGCGATCCAGACGGTCTCGCCGCTGCCCATCACCTGGGCCGAGCACGTCTCCGCCCAGGGGCACTGGGGCGCCGCCCTGCGCGAGTACATGAGCGACTACGTGCACTGGTCCTGCCTGGGCGCGCTGTGCGAGTTCCTCGCCCTCCCGGAGAACCGGGTGACCCTGGCCGACGAGAAGGACGCGCACGGGCTGCCGGTCGCCCGGTTCTCCTACTCCCAGTGCGACAACGACAAGGCCCTGGTCAAGGCGGCCCGTACCGTCATGGAGGACATCCTGCACGCGGCCGGGGCGGACGAGGTCATCACGATCAACCGCTACGCCCACCTCGTCGGCGGCGCCCGGATGGCCGCGAACGCCCGGCACGGGGTCGTCGACCGGAACTGCCGCAGCTTCGCCGTGCCCAACCTGTACATCACCGACGGGAGCGTGCTCCCCACCCAGGGCAGCGCCAACCCGGCACTCACGATCATGGCGGTCGCCGCCCGGGCGGCTGACCACCTCACCGGAAAGGACCACTGATGGCATCAGCAACCGTCGCCGACTACCTGCTCGAGCGCCTGCGCGCCTGGGACGTGCGGCACGTGTTCGCCTACCCGGGCGACGGCATCAACGGCATCCTGGCCGCCTGGGGCCGGGCCGATAACAAGCCTCAGTTCGTCCAGGCCCGGCACGAGGAGATGGCCGCCTTCGAGGCCGTCGGCTACGCCAAGTTCACCGGGAACGTCGGGGTCTGCATGGCGACCTCGGGACCCGGCGCCATCCACCTGCTCAACGGCCTCTACGACGCCAAGCTCGACCACGTCCCGGTGGTCGCGATCGTCGGCCAGACCAGCCGCAGCGCCATGGGCGGCTCCTACCAGCAGGAAGTCGACCTGCTCTCGCTGTTCAAGGACGTCGCCAGCGAGTACGTGCAGATGGTCACCGTTCCCGAGCAGCTGCCCAACGTCCTCGACCGGGCGATCCGGGTCGCGCTCGCCGAGCGGGCGCCCACCGCGATCATCATCCCCTCCGACGTCCAGGAGCTCCCCTACTCCGCGCCGACCCACGCGTTCAAGATGGTCCCGTCCTCCCTCGGCGTCGACTGGGCGACCACCTCGGCCGACGACCAGGGGATCGCCAAGGCGGCCGAGATCCTCAACGCCGGCCGCAAGGTGGCGATCCTGGCCGGCCACGGCGCCCGCGGCGCCCGGCTCGAGCTCGAGTCGGTCGCCGACCTGCTCGGCGCCGGGGTCGCCAAGCCGCTGCTCGGCAAGGACGTGCTCTCCGACGAGCTGCCCTACGTCACCGGGTCGATCGGCCTGCTCGGCACCCGGCCGAGCTACGAGATGATGATGAACTGCGACACGCTGCTCACCGTCGGGTCCAGCTTCCCGTACACGCAGTTCCTCCCGGCCTTCGACCAGGCCCGCGCCGTGCAGATCGACATCGACGGCAAGTTCATCGGCATGCGCTACCCCTACGAGCTGAACCTCGTCGGGGACTCGGCCGCCACCCTGCGCGCCCTCATCCCGCACCTGCGGCGCAAGGAGGACCGCTCCTGGCGCGAGGGCATCGAGGACAACGTGGCCAAGTGGTGGCGCTCGATGGACGCCGAGGCCGACGTCGCGGCCGACCCGGTCAACCCGATGCTGGTCTTCCGCGAGCTGTCCTCCCGGCTGCCGGCCAACGCCATCGTCACCGCCGACTCCGGCTCGTCGGCGAACTGGTACGCCCGCCAGCTGAAGTTCCGCGGCGACATGCGCGGCTCGCTGTCCGGCAACCTGGCCACCATGGGGCCCGGCGTCCCCTACGGCATCGGCGCGAAGTTCGGCCACCCGGACCGGCCGGTCATCGTCTTCGCCGGGGACGGCGCCATGCAGATGAACGGCCTGGCCGAGCTGATCACGGTCAAGCACTACTGGGAGCAGTGGTCCGATTCCCGGCTGATCATCGCGGTGCTGCACAACAACGACCTCAACCAGGTCACCTGGGAGATGCGGGCGATGGAAGGGGCGCCGAAGTTCACCGAGTCCCAGCGGCTCCCCGACGTCTCCTACGAGGGGTTCGCCCGCAGCCTCGGCCTGAACGGCATCGCGATCGACAAGCCCGAGCAGGTCGCCGCGGCCTGGGACCAGGCCCTCGCCGCCGACCGCCCGACGGTGCTCGACTTCCGCACCGACCCCGACGTCCCGCCCATCCCGCCGCACGCTACCTTCGAGCAGATGAAGGACGCCGCGACCGCGCTTTTGAAGGGCGACCCGAACCGGTGGGGGGTCATCAAGGAAGGCCTCATGACCAAGGCCAGGGAAGTCCTGCCGGGAAAGGACAGCTAGCCCCATGTGGGAAACGCTCGAGCGGGCCGAGGGCCGACGCCGGACCCGGCTCGGGGGCGGCCGGCCCGCCGGGCCGCTCCCGGAGCCGTCACAGCCCGCGGGCACCGACCTGATCCCGCGGATCAGGCACATCGTCGTGCTGATGATGGAGAACCACTCCTACGACAACTACCTGGGCATGCTGCGGGGCCGGGGCGAGGGCTTCCCCCTGGGGCCGGACGGCGAGCCCGCGGCGGTCAACCGGGACACCGCGGGCTCGCCGGTCCGGGCGCATCACCTGACCTCCACCGTGCAGCGGCCGCAGGTGCCGTCGCAGAGCTGGCACGCCACCCATCACCAGTGGGCCAAGGGCCAGCACGAGGGGTTCGTCACCAGCACCCAGGTGGTCGTTCCCGCGGCCGGCGACGTGGACCCGGCCCTGTGCCAGGGCGCCGGCGCGGCCGTCGGCATGGGCTACTGGACCGAGGCCGACCTGCCGTTCTACTACGGGCTCGCCCGCACGTTCCCCCTCGCTGACCATTGGTTCAGCTCCTGCCTGGGGCCCACGTTCCCCAACCGCCGCTTCCTGATCGCGGGGACCGCGCACGGCCTGATCGACGACTCGCCCCCCGACTTGCTCGACTACCCGCCGACCGGCACGATTTTCGACGTGCTCGACCGGCACGGCATCTCCTGGGCCAACTACCATTCCGCGGCCGACGGCCAGTCGAAGCTCACGCACTACCTGCGGCACAAGCGGCGGATGGCCCGCCGCCGGCTGCTGGCCGCCGGGAGGGACCTGCCCGCGGTGAACCGCGACGTCCAGAAGGACCTGCAGTTCACCGCGGACATCTTCCCGGTCGGGATCGGCCGCTACATGCGGCACATCCACGGCATCGACCAGTTCTTCGCCGACGCGGCCGGCGGGACACTGCCCGCCTTCAGCATCGTGGACCCCGACTTCGGCGACTACTCCGAGGAAAACCCGCAGGACATCAGGAAGGGCGAGAGCTTCGCGGCCAAGGTGATCAAGGCGGTGATGCACGGCGAGGGCTGGCCGGACACCCTGCTGATCTGGGTGTACGACGAGCACGGCGGCTACTACGACCACGTTCCGCCGCCGGCCGCCGTCCCGCCCGATGACGTGGCCGGGCGCAGCCTGACCGGCACCCCGGGCCGGGTCCAGGGCGTGCTCCGGACGGTCTTCCCGAAGAAGGTGCGGGTCGACGACAACCTGGACAAGGGCCCGCGCCACTACGACCGGTACGGGTTCCGGGTGCCGGCCGTCCTGGTGTCGCCGTACGCGCGTCCGGATTACGTCTGCGGCGAGGTACTCGACCACACCTCGGTGCTCAAGCTGGTGGAGCAGAAGTGGAACCTGGCCCCGCTGACCGCCCGGGACGCGGCGGCGGCCTCGCCGCTCAGCGCGCTCGACCTGGACGCGCCGCCCGCCTTCCTCAAGCCACCGGCGCTGCCCGAGCCGAGCCTTCGCTGGGGATCGTGGTGAGGCGGCCTCCGCTGATTCCGCTGGCCCGGGCCGGATACGGCGCGGCGCGGCTCAGGCCACGCGGAACGGGGCGGCGTCGGGCTCCTTGAGCACCAGGCCGAGCCCGGGCCGGGCCGGGTCGGGGGTCAAGGTGCCGCCGCTCGGGTCGAGCGCGCCGTCGAACAGCAGGGACTCGATCCGCACGTGGTCGTGGAAGTACTCGAGGTGGCGCAGGTTCGGCACGGCCGCGGCGACGTGGGCGTGCAGGTTCGGCGCGCAGTGCCCGGAGACCTGGAGCCCGCGGGCGGCGGCCACGGCGGCGACCCGCTGCCACTCGGTGAAGCCGCCGCAGCGGGTGACGTCCGCCTGGAGGCAGTCGACCGCGCCTGCGTCGACCATGCGGGCGAAGTAGACCAGGTCATAGCCGTACTCCCCGGCCGTGACGTCCGGGAGCACCTGGTCGCGGACCTCGCGCAGCCCGTCGAGGTCGTCGGAGCTCACCGGTTCCTCGAACCAGGTCACGTCCTGGTCCGCCATCGCCCGGGCCATCCGCACCGCCTGCTTACGGGTGTAGCCGCCGTTGGCGTCCACGTACAGCTCGGTGCCCGGGCCGATCACCCGCCGGGCGAAGGCGATCCGCGCCAGGTCCCGGTCCGGGTCGGTGCCCCAGGACTCGCCGATCTTGATCTTGACCCGGGGGATGCCGAGGTCGCCGGCCCAGTGCTCGAGCTGGGCGCGGGCGGCGCGCTCGTCGTAGGTGGTGAAGCCGCCGCTGCCGTAGACCGGGACCTGCGCGCGGGTCGCCCCGAGCAGGCGGCTGACCGGCAGGCCGAGCAGGGTCGCCTTGAGATCCCATAGCGCCGTGTCCACCGCGGAGATCGCGTAGGACACCAGGCCGGGCCGTCCGATGTTGCGGACCGCTCGGACCATCGCCTGCCAGGCCGCGCCGGTATCGAGGACGCTGTGGCCGGTGACCGCGGTGGCCAGCTCGCCCTCGATCAGCGGCTTGCACGCCTTGGTTGCGTAGGTGTACCCGAGCCCGGTCCGGCCGCCGGCCGTGACTCGCGCGACGACCAGGGTGGTCGCCGACCACGCGAGGGTGCCGTCCGCCTCCGGCTGGTCGGTGGGGATCTCGTAGACCGCCGCGGTGACGCCGTCCACCGCGGGGAAGTCCGCGGTGGACGCCGCGGCCAGCGTCTCGGCGGTCACGATGACGGCGAGCTCTCGTCGTCGGCCTTTTCCGGTTCGGCCTTCCCGGGTTCGGCCTTCCCGGGTTCGGTGCGGGAGACGGCCTCCTTGGCCTTGTCGACCACCTGGCCGGCGGCCTGGCCGAGCGCGTCGCCCGCGGCGGAGCCGGCTTCCTCGACGGCCTCGGTGACGTTGAGCTGGACGCTGCTGGAGTGGGAGCGGTCGTCGAAGCCGCCGTGCGCGCCGCGGTCGCTGCCCGGGGCCTGGTCGACCGGCTGCCAGAGGTTGACCGGCTCGGCCGGGTCGGCCGCCTGCTTCGTCTGCTGCGAGTCGTAGCCGGTGCGGGCGAGGTACCGGTCAAGGAGCGGGGCGGCGAACTTCTGGGCCACGATCGTGCCGACCGTGGACGCGCCGACCCAGTGCTCCTTGCGGTCCGGGTGGTCGGCGGCGAAGGCGATCCCCTTGGCCGCGACCTCGGGCTGGTAGATCGGCGGGACCGGCTGCGCCCGGCGGGGCAGCCGGGACAGCACCCAGGAGAACTGGGGCGTGTTGACGGCCGGCATCTGCACGACGGTAACCCGGACGCGGCTCCCGTCGTGGAGCAGCTCGCAGCGGACCGACTCGGTGAAGCCGTTGATGGCGTGCTTGGCCCCGCAGTACGCGGACTGCAGGGGGATCGCCCGGTAGCCGAGCGCGGAGCCGCACTGGATGATCGTGCCCCGGTCGCGGGGCCGCATGCGGGCCAGCGCCGCCATCGTGCCGTGCACGAACCCCAGGTAGCTCACCTCGGTGACCCGGCGGAACTCCTCCGGCTTGATCTCCCAGAACGGCGCGAACACCGAGGTGAAGGCGACGTTCACCCACACGTCGATCGGGCCGAACCGGTCCTCCGCCTGCCCGGCCGCCCGCTCGACGGCGTCGAAGTCGGCGACATCGGTGGGGATGGCGAGGGCGCGGCCGCCCGCCTTCTCCACCTCGCCGGCCGCGCCGCGCAGGCCGTCCTCGCCCCGCGCGAGCAGCACGACGTTCGCGCCGCGGCGGCCGAAGAGCTCGGCCGTGGCCCGGCCGATTCCCGCGCTCGCGCCGGTGATCACCACTGTGTCGGTCATGTGCCTGCCCTCCTGCTCCGCCCCCGCGATGTCGCCTCTCCTACTTCCTGGGCGGGGCGCGTCCAAACGGGGAAGCCCGGTTCGAGCCGGGGCCGCGGTCGGCAGGCCCCGGCGATCACGGCCGCGAGGTCGGCCGGCAGCCCGGCATCAGCGAAGGAAAGCTCTTCCCGGCGGCGGCGCAGGAAGTCGCCGAGCCGCGCGCGATCGTTCACGGCGGTCCCCGATCCTCAACTGGTCACAGTGCCTGGACCCCGCCCGTACGGCTGGACCCTCCAGTACGTCGGACCCCGGTCAGCGGCCGCGCGGGGTGACGGCCCGGAGGCAGAACCCGGTGATCTGGTCGACCTCGGCCGGGCCCGGCTCATCGCGCAGCCACAGGTGCTCGGACATCTTGCCCACCGTGGCGTGCGCGGCCAGCGACGCGTCCATCGCCGGGTCGGCGCTGCCCAGCTGGGCGAACGGCTCGTGCAGCAGCGCGCTTAGCGGGGCGCTGGCCGCGTGGCGGCTGAAGGTGAAGCTCTCGCCGACGCTGCCGCCGTTCCAGAGCACCGCGAGGGTCGTCGCCGCGGTCTCTTTCCTGGTCTGGGCCAGGACGCCCTCCACCCAGCGGCGGACCTTGCCCTCGGGCGTCGGTTCCTTGCCCATCTGGTGGGCGACGTAGCGGGTCAGCCGCTCGGCGCCGTCCTCGAGAAGCGCCGCGACCAGGGCGTCCTTGGACCGGAAGTGCCGGTAGAACGCCTCGTTGGACAGGCCGGCGGCGGCCACGATGTCGGCCACCCGGGGCCGGGCGCCGGTGCCGGCCTGGCGCATGACCTCGAGGGCCGCGTCGAGCAGGCGCCGGACCTCACTCGCGTAGTCCGCGCCGCGCCGGGCCAGCGTCCGCTGGGCGATGCGCGCTGAAATATCGTTCTCTTCATTCGGAATCTTGTTTTCCATTGCGAGAATTGTATTCTGAGACGGATGCGGCTGGCTAGAGGAGGCGCGATGGCGTGGGATTTCGAGACCGAGCCCGAGTTCCAGGCGAAGCTGGACTGGGCCGACGCGTTCGTCCGCGAGGAGGTGGAACCGCTCGACCTGCTCTGGCCTGACCTGGTGTTCACCCCGCCCGACGACACGCTGCGCACGGTCATCGACCCGCTCAAGCGGGCCGTCCGCGCCCACGGCCTGTGGGCGACCCACCTCGGGCCGGAACTGGGCGGCCAGGGGCACGGGCAGCTGCGGCTCTCCCTGCTCAACGAGATCCTCGGCCGGTCGAGCTGGGCGCCGGTGATCTTCGGCTGCCAGGCACCCGACACCGGCAACGCCGAGATCATCGCCCACTACGGCACGCCCGGGCAGAAGGAGCGGTACCTGCGCCCGCTGCTCGACGGCGAGGTGTTCTCCTGCTACTCGATGACCGAGCCGGAGGGCGGCTCCGACCCGACCCAGTTCACGACCCGGGCCGTCCGGGACGGCGGCGAGTGGGTACTCGACGGCTGGAAGTTCTTCTCCTCGAACGCCAGGACCGCGTCGTTCTTCATCGTGATGGCGGTGACCGACCCGGACGTGAGCCCCTACAAGGGCATGTCGATGTTCCTCGTGCCCGCGGGCACCCCCGGCATCGACATCGTGCGCGACACCGGGCTGGGCACCGAGCCCCTGGGCGAGGGATCGCACGCGCTCATCCACTACAAAGGTGTCCGGCTGCCGGCCGACGCGCTGCTCGGGGCCGAGAACCAGGCCTTCGCCATCGCCCAGACCCGGCTCGGCGGCGGCCGGATCCACCACGCGATGCGCACGATCGGCCTGGCGAGCAAGGCCCTGGACATGATGTGCGAGCGGGCGCTGTCCCGCTACACCCAGGGCGGCAAGCTGTCGGACAAGCAGTTCGTGCAGGGCTACATCGCCGACTCCTACGCCCAGCTCACCCAGTTCCGGCTGTTCGTGCTCTACACCGCGTGGGAGATCGACAAGTACAACGACTACCGGCGGGTCCGCAAGGACATCGCCGCGATCAAGGTACTCATGCCCGGGGTGCTGCACGACATCGCGCAGCGCGCCCTGCAGGTCCACGGGGCGCTCGGGGTGAGCAACGAGATGCCCTTCAACCGGATGATCAACGGGGCGTTCGTGATGGGCCTGGCCGACGGCCCCACCGAGGTGCACAAGATGACCGTGGCCCGCCAGGTGCTCCGCGGTTACCAGCCGAGCGATGACCTGTGGCCTCGCGAGCACCTGCCGCGGAAGCTGGCGGCCGCCCGAGCCAAGTACGCCGCCTACCTGGAACACGAGGTGGGAAACCTGTGACTACCGCGCACGCGCCGGTCATCGCCGACGTGACCGGGCTCATCGCCTGGATGGACTCGGCCGGCCTGGCGCCCGGGGCGCCGCTCGAGCACCGTTACATCTCCGGCGGCAGCCAGAACGAGATCTACGAGATCCGCCGGGGCGACCTGCACTGCGCGCTGCGGATCCCGCCGCCCACCGCGCCCGCCGACCGGGACAGCGGCATCGTGCGCGAATGGCGGATCATCGAGGCCCTGGACGGCACCGAGGTCCCGCACACCGAGGCGATCGCCGTCTGCACCGACCCGGCCGTGCTCGGCCGCACCTTCTACCTGATGGGCTTCGTCGACGGCTGGTCCCCGATGTCGGCGCGCCGCCGGTGGCCGGCCCCGTTCGACACCGACCGGTCCGCGCGGCGCGGGCTCGCCCTGCAACTGGTCGAGGGCATCGCCCTGCTGTCCACGGTCGACTGGCGGGCACGCGGGCTGGCCGACCTCGGCCGGCCGGACGGGTTCCACGAGCGCCAGGTCGACCGGTGGACCGCGTTCCTCGACCGGATCAAGGGCCGGGAGATCCCCGGCTTTGACGAGGCCGCGGCGTGGCTGCGGGCACACCGGCCGCTCGACTTCATCCCCGGCATCATGCACGGCGACTACCAGTTCGCCAACGTGATGTTCCGCGACGGCGGCCCGGCCCGGCTCGCCGCGATCGTCGACTGGGAGATGGGAACCGTCGGCGACCCGAAGCTCGACCTGGGCTGGGTGATGCAGTCCTGGCCGGAGGACACCAGCGGCGGCGACGGCAGCGTCGGCGGCTACGTCGACCTGACCGGCATGCCGTCCCGCGGCGAGATGCTGGCCCACTACGCCGCGGTGTCCGGGCGGCAGGTCGAGGACATCGACTACTACTGCGTGCTCGCCCGCTGGAAGCTCGCCGTGGTCCTGGAGCAGAGCTACCAGCGGGCCGGCCGCAACCCCACGCTCGAGGCGTTCGGCCCGATCGTCGTTGACCTCATGCGGTCCGCCGCCGAGCTCGCCGCGAGCACCGAGTACCGCGGCTGATGCGGGCCGCCGTCTGCCACGCCTACGGGCCGCCGGAGACGATCCGGGTCGGCGACGTGCCCTCCCCCGGTATCGGCGCCGGGCAGGTGCGGGTGCGGGTGGGCGCCGCGGCGGTCAACTTCCCCGACGTGCTGCTGATTGCGGACGAGTACCAGCTCACCGTCCCGGTGCCGTTCGTGCCGGGCAGCGAGTTCGCCGGCCTGGTCACCGAGGCCAGCCCGGGCGTCACCGGGATCGCCGTCGGCGACCGGGTCATGGGGACCGCGACCACCGGCGCGTTCGCCGAGGAGGCCGTCGTAGCCGCCACCTCGGTGACCCGGGTGCCCGGCGGGGTGTCCGACGCCCACGCCGCCGCGTTCGGGGTCGCCCACCGGACCGCGTACCACGTGCTGCGGTCGGTCGCCCGCGTGCGGCCGGGCGAGCGGCTCGTCGTGCTCGGCGCGGGCGGCGGCGTCGGGCTCGCCGCCATCCAGCTCGGCGCGCTGCTCGGGGCGTCGGTCACCGCCGTGGCCTCCACCGACGCCAAGCTCGAGGCGGCGGCGGCCCGCGGCGCGGTCACCCTCATCAATCACGCGAGCTCCGGTGCTGGTGGTGTTGGCGGCGGACTGCGGCAGGCGCTGCGCGCGGCGTTCCCCGACGGGGTGGACGCGGTCGTCGACCCGGTCGGCGGTGACCTGGCCGAGCCGGCGCTGCGCGCCCTGCGCTGGGGCGGCCGGTTCGTGACCGTCGGCTACGCGTCGGGCACCGTCCCGCGGATCCCGCTCAACCTGGTGCTGCTGAAGGGCTGCCAGATCCTCGGCTTCCAGTTCCGCGACTTCGCCGCGCACGCCCGGGACGAGATGGCCGGCAACGAGGCGGCCCTGCTCGAGCTGCTCGCCGCCGGGCGGGCGCTCCCCCACGTCGGGGCGACGTTCCCGCTCGCCGAGGCGGCGGCGGCGCTGCGGCACGTCGCCGACGGGAAGGCCATCGGAAAAGTCGTCCTCGCCATCTCCTGAGCGTCCGGGCTCGCCGCGATCACAAGGAGAAGGGGCTACAGCACCATTTGCCAGGGTCGTACATGCTGGATCGCGGTCCCCAGTTCAGGTCAGCCCTGGACCGAATTCGCCGGTGGGGTCCAGTCTGCGGGCAGCGACCGGGAGTCCGGCGCGGGGGATTTACCTGGGTGAGTCTGTGAACTCCCGCCAGGCGGCAGCGCATCTCGCCCCCTATGCGCGGCGCGCGTTCACCTTTGACGTGGCGGATACCAGAAACGATCACTAGAGCATTCCGAAGTGGGGCCACCGCCTTTCGCGGTGGCCCCACGTTTGAGACGGAGCGGAGCCACCCTCCCGCAGCAGGTAGGAGAGGTTTTCGCGGGTTTTCCTGGGTACGCGGTGCCCGGGGCCGGCGGGCGGTGCCCGTGCGGTGCGGGTTGCTGTTCGCCGTCCGCCGGGCTTAGCAGCAGGCGCTCTGCTGGGTGATGCCGACGTCCGCGGGGCCGCTGGCGGGGGTGCAGCAGGCGGAGTCGGAGGCCTTGCTGAGGGTGTCGGCGTCGCCCTTGACGGTGTAGACCTCCCAGGGCTCGTCGCCCGGGCCGGTGACCCAGACCTTGTCCTGGACGGCGTAGCAGCAGGCGGTGTCTTCCTCCGTGAGGGTGGCCAGGCCGCCGGCGGCCAAGCGGGCGGTGGCGGCGGTGACCTCGCCGGTGGTCTCGACTTCGACGCCGAGGTGGTCCATGCGGGTGGGCTCGCCGGGGGTCCCTTCGATGAGGACGAGCTTGAGCGGGGGCTCGGCGATCGCGAAGTTGGCGTAGCCGGGGCGGCGCTTAGCGGGCTCGGTGCCGAACAGCTTGGAGTAGAAGGCGACGGAGCCTTCGAGGTCGGCGACGCGGAGCGCGAGCTGGACTCGGGACATGGCGTGTTCCTCCGGGTGCGAGACGGCCGGGTGCCCGGCCTTGCTTAGAGACTTCTTTAATCAAGTCCCCCAGCCAGCTTGCGCTCCTGCCGGAAGATATGTCAAATTAAAGATATGCCTAATCAAGACCTGGGGCTCGCGGGCCCGGCCGACTGCGGGGACTGCTCCCCGACGGATGCGGACGGCGCGGAGTGCTGCGCGCCGCTGGCGTGCGAGCCGCTGCCGGAAGCCGGGGCGCAGGAGCTGGCGGTGCTGTTCAAGGCGGTCGCCGACCCGGTGCGGCTGCGGCTGCTGTCGCTGATCGCCTGCCATGAGGGCGGGGAGTCGTGCGTGTGCGACCTGACGGGGGCGTTCGAGATGACCGCGCCGTCGGTGAGCTATCACCTGCGGATCTTGCGGGAAGCCGGGCTGATCAGCGCTGAGCGGCGCGGGACGTGGGTGTACTACCGAGTGGAGCCGGCGGTGCTGGCGCGGATGTCGGCGGTGCTGGTTCCGCAGCCGACGGCGCTGGCGGCCGGGTGAGCGACCCCGCGCTCGCGCGGGGGGGCTGCTAGCCGAGTTCACCGGGACCGGGCTGCCGGGCCGGGACGTCGCGGCCTACATCGCGGCGCAGGCAGCCGGGGGCGTGCTGGGCGCGGTCCTGATCCTGGCCCTGTTCCCGGCCGCCCGGCTGGGGACGGGCGGCGGGCCGGCTTTGGCCGACCGGGTGACGTCGGCCGGGTCAGAGCCGGCCGGCCAGGTGAACCCGGCGGTGGCGGCGGCGATGGCGGAGATCGGCGTGGACATCTCGCGGGAGGTCCCCAAGCCGCTGGGGGCCGGCCAGGCCGAAGCCGCGGACATCGTGATCTCGATGGGCTGCGGGGACACGTGCCCGGCGTTCCCGGGCAAGCGGTACCTGGCGTGGGAACTGCCCGACCCGGCGGGCCTCACGGTGGAGCAAGTCCGGCCGATCCCCGATGACATCGCCGGGCGGGTCCGGGCGCTGCTGGCGGAGCTGGGCGTCCCGGCCGGAGGCTGAGGTCAGCCGGTCCCGGCGATGCTGCTGCGCCGCTCGATGAGGACCGTATCCCGCCACTGCCCATGGTGGCGGCCGATCCGCTCGCGGGTGCCGACGACGCGGAACCCGGCCCGCTGGTGCAGGCGCAGGCTGGCCGTGTTCTCGGGGAACACCCCGGACTGGACGGTCCAGATCCCGGCCTGGTCGGCCGAGGCGATCAGGGCGGCGAGCAGGGCCGCGCCGACGCCCCGGCGGCGGTGGCCGGGATGGGTGTAGACGCTGTGCTCGATCACCCCGGCGTAGACGCAGCGGCCGGACACGGCGGACGCGGCAGCCCATCCCAGGACCTGCCCGGTGACCGGGTCGGCGGCGACGTGCCGGTGGGCGGGCAGCTTCGCGGCGTCGAAGTCCTCCCATGCCGGGGCGGTGGTCTCGAAGCTGGCCTGCCCGGTGTCCAGGCCGGCCTGGTAGATCGCCAGCACCTGCGCGGCGTCGGCGGCTGCCATCGGGCGGACCAGCATGCCGGGCGGGGTGCTCCCCGCGTCGGCTGCGGGCCGGTGACTGCGGGACATTCGCGTTCCTTCCCTTGTCGTGTCCGGCCGGGGTCAGCCGGCAGCGGGGGCGGGCCTGCCCATGACGATGTCGGCCGCGGTCGGGAAGCAGGCCACGCACCGGTCGTTGACCCGGTACCGGACGGCGGTGCCGCGCCGTTCGGCGAGCACAAACCGGATCCCGGCCAGGATCTTCAGGTGCTCCGACACCGTGGACTGCCCGACGTCCACCGCGCTGGTGATCGCGCCGACCGTCATCGGCTCCCCGCTGCGGGCCAGCAGCGACACGATCTGCACGCGGGTCGGGTCGGCGAGCGCCCGGAACCATGACGCGTACTGCTGTGCCGGGCCGCGCTCCAGCGGGGCCGCCTGATCATTCATCGTTAATCGACGATAAACAATGAACGTGCACGAGGGAAGAGCCAGCACACGCGGCCTGCCCGCGCGGGACTAGCCAGGCGGGCAGGCCGGGGCGGGTCAGGCGGCGAGGTGGCGCTCGGGGGGGCCGTCGTAGGCGGCGAGCGGGCGGATGAGGGTGTTGCCCGCAGACTGCTCGGCGATGTGCGCGGTCCAGCCGGGGAGGCGGGCGGCGGCCAGGACGGGAATGAAGGCGGGGGTGTCGAAGCCGATGAGGTGGTAGGCGGGCCCGGCCGGGTAGTCGAGGACGGGGTGCAGCCCGGTGGCCGCGTGCACGGCCCGGGCGAGGGCCTCGTAGGTGTCGGTCAGGCGCTGGCCGTCGCGCATCGCGGCGACGTCGCCGAGGGCGGCGCGCATGGCGGGCACGCGCGAGTCGCCGTCGGGGTCAGCGCCGAAGCCCGCGATCGGGCGCTGGCCGGCCAGCGCCCGGCGCAGCCACTCCTCGGCCCGGCCCGGGGTGCCGATCTCCGTCAGCATGTCCATGACCGCCTCGGGGGCGGCGCCGTGCAGCCGGCCCTTGAGCGTGCCGATGGCCGCGGTGATCGCGCTGTAGGTGTCGGACAGGGTGGAGGTGACGACCCGGGCGGCGAAGGCGGAAGCGCTGAGGCCGTGCTCCGCGTAGAGGATCAGGGAGGTCTCGAACGCGGCCACGATCGCCGGGTGCGGCACCTCGCCGAACGTCATGTAGAGGAAGTTCGCGGCGAAGCCGAGGTCGCCGCGGGGCGCGACCGGGTCCAGGCGGCGGCGCCGGCGGTGGTCCATGGCGACCACCGAGGGCAGCAGGGCGAACAGCCGCAGCGCCTTCGCCTGGCTCGCCGCCGGCGAGCGGTCGTCCTCGCTCAGGTCGGTGGCGCCGAGCAGGCTGACCGCGGTCCGCAGCGTGTCCATCGGGTGCGCGGTGATCGGGAGGTTCCGCAGCACGACGACGGTGCCCGGGTCGAGGGTGCGCTGGGCGCGCTCGGCGCTGTTCTGCACGGCGAGCTGGGCCGAGGCCGGCAGCTCGCCGTGCCAGAGCAGGTAGGCGACCGCCTCGAAGCTGCACCGGTGGGCGAGCTCCTGGACCGGGTAGCCGCGATAGGTCAGCGCGCCGGTCTCCGGGCTGGCCATGGAGATCGCGGTGGTCGCGGCGTACACGCCGGCCAGCCCCTTGCGGACTTCGGTATCGGTGACAGCCATGGCTGAGATCCCTTCCCGGCTCACAGGATTCCCCAGGTTTCCGGCTGCTCGGCCGCCTCGGCGATGCCGGGCAGGGCGAGGTCGGCCAGTTCGTCGGCGTCGAGGCCGGGCAGACGGCTCACCGCGGCGAGGAACCGGTCCTGCGCGTCGGGGGCGATCGCCCCGGCGGCCAGGGTGCGGAACTTCGCGACGTACTGCTCGCGCGCGAACGGCCGCGTCCCGGCGGGGTGGGCGTCGGCGACCGCGATTTCCTCGCTGATCACGGTCCCGTCGGCCAGCGTGATCTCGGCCCGCCCGCCGAACGCCCGCCGGGCCGGATCGGGATCGTGGTAGCGCCTGGTCCACTCCGGGTCCTCGACCGTGGTGATGGCGCGCCACAGCCGCACCGTGTCCGGTCGGGCCGCGCGTTCCGGCGCGTAGGACCGGGCGTGGTGCCAGGCGCCGTCCTGCAGCGCGACCGCGAAGATGTAGGGCAGCGAGTGATCCAGGGTCTCCCGGCTGGCCCTCGGGTCGTACTTCTGCGGGTCACCCGAGCCCGAGCCGATCACCTGGTGCGTGTGCTGACTGGTGTAGATGACGATCTTGCTGATCTTGCCGGTGGCGCCGTTGCGCGGGCGCAGCCGCCGGGCCAGGTCGATCAGCGCCTGCGCCTGGTACTCGGCCGAGTGCTCTTTGGTGTAGGTCTCGAGGATGGCGCGCTTGGGCTCGCCGGGCGCGGGCAGCGGCACCGTGTAGACCGCCTTCGGGCCCCCGAGCAGCCAGGCGATCACCCCGTCTTCCCCTTCGTAGACCGGGCTCGGCGCCCCCTGGCCGCGGATCGCCCGGTCGACGGCCTCGACCGCGACCTTGGCCGCGAACGCGGGCGCGTACGCCTTCCAGCTGGAGATCTCCCCCTTGCGGGACTGCCGGGTCTGCGTCGTGCAGTGCAGTGCCTGGCCGATCGCCTGGTAGACCGTCTCGGTACTGAGGCCCATGAGCGCCCCGATGCCGGCCGCCGCCGACGGCCCCAGGTGGGCGATGTGGTCGATCCGGTGCTCGTGCAGGCAGATGCCCTTGACCAGGTCGACCTGGACCTCGTAGGCGGCGGCGATGCCGCGCACCACGTCGGCGCCGGTCCGGCCGGTGTGCTGGGCGACCGCGACCACGGGCGGGATGTTGTCACCGGGGTGGGAGTAGTCGGCGGCGAGGAACGTGTCGTGGAAGTCCAGCTCCCGCACGGCCACGGCGTTCGCCCAGGCCGCCCACTCCGGCGATACCCGCGCGCCCGCCGGGGCGCCGAACACCGTCGCGCCCGGCCGCCCCGGGTGCCGCAGGGCCTGCTCGCGCGCGGCCCGGACCGGCTGGCGCCCCAGCGCCGCGGCCGCTACCGCCGCGTTGTCGATGACCCGGTTGATCACCATCTCGGTCACCTCGCCGGTCACCGGCACCGGGTCGGTGGCCACCGCCGCCAGCCGCCAGGCCAGCTGCTCGTCCCGGGCCAGCCGCGCCGAGGACGGGTGCGCGCGGACCTCGTGATCGATCATCGGCCGGTCAGCCCTTCTTCTGGCTGATCTCCTCGAGGAGCTGGGGGACGACGGTGAACAGGTCGCCGACCACGCCGTAGTCGGCGACCTCGAAGATCGGGGCCTCGGCGTCCTTGTTGATCGCGATGATCGTCTTCGAGGTCTGCATCCCGGCCCGGTGCTGGATCGCCCCGGAGATCCCGACCGCCACGTACAGCTGCGGCGACACCGTCTTGCCGGTCTGCCC
>Ga0302314_10009726_pt1 | contig 16965 bp, 14 predicted proteins | sample III_Palsa_N2_3_FD_200533 | JGI IMG/M metagenome (GOLD analysis project Ga0302314, IMG submission 200533) | Peat permafrost microbial communities from Stordalen Mire near Abisko, Sweden - III_Palsa_N2_3 | ecosystem: Environmental > Terrestrial > Soil > Palsa > Peat permafrost | place: Sweden...
GGAGGCGAAGGCTATGTGTGCGCCCTCGGCCTCGAGCGCCAGCATCTCCTCCTCGATGTAGGTTTCGGAGAGCAGCGGGAACAGCGCGTTGTACGACAGCACCCGTATCGGCCGGGTGGTATGGACGCGTGAACGGACGCGACGGTTCTCGGCGACATAGTTGGGCCGGTCGCTGAGGCGATTGGGCGCCGAGTTCGAGTAAAGGCAGGCGATCGCCGGCAGTTCCAGCGGGGTCCGGGTGGCGGTGACCTTCAGCAGCAGGTCCCATTCGATGCTGGCCGTCAGCGCGGCGTCGAACCGCGCCTCCGGCAGGCCGGCGCGATGGGCGATCACGTTCATGTCGATGTAGTTCGACTGCTCCAGCCGGGCGCGGTCGAACGCCATCCATTCCAGCGTCGGCATGGCGCCGGAGGGGACGCCGTCGCGCGCCGGGCCGTCCTCGACGATGCGCGCGCCATAGAGCACTTCGGTGGACGGCCAGCGGTCGAAGGCCCAGGCGACGGCGCGCAGCCAGCCGGGATCCATCAGGTTGTCGTCGTCGAGGTGGGCGATGATCCCGCCCCTGGCGGCGTCCAGGCCGCGGTTGCGCGCGCCGGATGCGCCCACACCCTCAGTGAGAAGCACGCTCAGCCGCGGATCGCCGAGGCTCGCCAGATAGGCCGCCGTGTCATCGACGCTCCCGTCGTTGACGACCACCAGCTCGAGGTTGGCGTGGCGCTGCGCCAGGACCGAGTTTATGGCGCGCTCGAGATGGAGGCGTCGGTCGCGGGTGGGTACGATCACCGAGATGAGCGCATCGCTTTCGACCGGCGCCTGCTCGAGCCAGCGGCTCACCGCCCAGATCTTCAAGAAGCGAGCCTGGATCTGCGCCTCATCGATCCGTTGCGCCCGCGGACCGATCGCCTGGAGTTCAGGTGAAGGCGTGACGGGCGCCGTGCTGATCGAGGACACGGTCTGGATGACCGAAGAGAGCCACCGGTTCAGGTCCGCAAGTTGGGCGTCGTGCGCCGTATGCAGATCGTCCAGCCCCTGTTGCAGGCCGCGGATCCATTCGCCTTGCGCTTCGAGCGCGTGGCCGAGCGCCGCCCGATGACGGCCGGACAGTAGGTCCCTCAGCTGGGCCAGCCGAAACTTCAGCGCAGTGATGGGCGACGTCCGGGGCATCTGGTTCCTCAGCCTTCAGGCTACATGAGGGCGTGGGGCCTGAAACGGCAATGACGGTTGTCGCCCGATGGGGACGCGGCGGTAAGGGGCGGTGAGGTTCGGCGCCCGACGACCTCCGCGGCCTTCCCGGCCGCGCCGTCGCGGGAAGGCCGCTCCTGACCGTCATGGTGCGGACGTTCGCCGCCGCCGCACTCCCGCCGTCCGAGCGACGCCGCCACCGAGTGCGTCCAAGGCCTCTACATAGGCCTCCATGTCAAAGTTCGATCGGGCGAGGCGTTCCGTCGCCGCCGAGATGTCCGCGCGATGTTCGGGGTTGCGCACGAGCGAGAGAATTGCGCCGGCGGCTGAGGCCGGATCCAGATAGTCCACCACCCCGGTGGCGGTGAGCGAGTCCCGGAGCAGCAGGTCCGCGATGCCGCTGGCGCCCTTGAAACACACCACCGGGATGCCCCGCCACGCCGCGTCGATGGCGACATTCGGCATCGGGTCCAGACGGGAGCTCAACAAAAAAGTGTCCGCCAGCTCGTAGATCGGTTCAAGCCGCGGGGTCTCGTCGAGGAAGGTCACGCGATCTTCCAGGCCGGCCCGCGCGATCTGCTCCTGCAGGTAGACCGAATATTGCATGTCTTCCTTGGGTTTGTAGCCCTGACCGACCCAGAGGAATCGCACCCGTTCGCCCTGCGGCTCGCGCGCTACGGCCATGGCGGTCGACAGGAAGACGTCTACGCCCTTGCGCAGCTCGACGGTGCCGGCGCCGAGCACGATGAAGGCCCCTCGACTACGGGCGCGGGCAAGGTCGCGCACCAAAGGCGCGACCGCGAGGTTTGCGCCCGGCGGCGCCGGGGGTAGCGCCGACAGGCCTTGCGGGAGGATGTGCACAACCCGCCGGTTCAGCCCCGGATGCACCACCCTTGAGGACACGGCGACCTCTTCGGCCGGAAAAACGATCTCGTCGGCGAGATCGAACGCCGAGCGAAGCTCCGAGGGCGGATAAACGCACGAGCCGAACTCGTGCATCAGCAGAAGTGTCGGAATCCTGTGGCGCGCGATCATGCCGATCGCCGCTCGCGATTCGCAGCTGTTCATGATGGCGTATTTGAATGTCCGACCGTCGAGCATCGCGAGCAGGGCACGATCCACGTCCGCGGTGAACTGGCGTCCCTGCACGAACGGGCCGTAGAGTTCGACACTCAGCGCCCGGAAGGCGGCGACCAGAGGGCCACCGGCAAGAACGACGGTGAACAGGTTGTAGCGGGACGCAAGCTGGGCCGCGATATTCCACCCGAGAACGGGCGCGCCCGTTCGCGACGCCTGATGCACCACGAGAATCACGTTCTCTCGGCAAGGATCCATTCGTGCGGCATCGACGCAAGCGGCGGCGCGTAGCGGGTCGAGTTGCACGGGCGACGGGCTGGTCATCCCTTCGGCAGCCGCGTGCCGCAGGGATTCGCTGATTGTGCGGCGTAAGGTGAGCTCGGCGCTCGCGCGAGGGCGCCGGGCCAGGTCGAACAGCATTCGCCTGTCGGCCAGGCGATGCATCAGGCCCACCGAGATGAATCTGTCGACCCTCCGATCCCGGATGGACGCCTGCAACAACTGAAGTCTTTCCGTGATCGGGCGCCGCAGAAGGCCAAACAGGATTCGCGGATGGACAAGCCAGTCGGAGAACCCTGCGATCGCTGTATCGATGTCGTCGCTGTCAGTTATCAGGGAGGGTTTTCGGGATGGCGAATGACGCCGGCCACGACCGGCGGACTCCAGCGGAATACCCGTCGGCAGATTCGACGCGGAGGACTCACTCGCCCCGACTGATCGCTTTGCCCGTCTTCTTACGAACCCGGCCATTCCCCCGCCCGTTCGACTTCGAAGGTCCAGACTATACACAAGGCGGGTCGTCTAGCGAGAGCATTCGCCTGGAGCATGTCCGGCCAAAGTGGACCCGGTTTGACTGGCGTCGCCTTCGGGTGGCCGCCCGGACATGCTCTACACTTATGATTCTAGACCCTTTTTGTCCGGATCAGATGAATCCATCTGATCCGGAAAGGGTCTACATCATGGTCTCCGCCAAAGTGTCCCGCGTCGCGCCTACGATCTGGCGCGCTCGTCAGGTCGCCGCCTGGTTGTGGACCTCCGCCACCTGGGCGATGGGGAGGTGATTTGAACGGTGGCGTCGATGCGCGGACCCATGCCGGCGATATGCACCGGCGGCGCGCGTGTCGCTTCGCCAGAAGCTGCCTTCCGCCCGATATTGCAAAGCCGCTTCGCCGCCCTGTAGGGTGGCGGGATGAGGCGAATATTCAGCTCTGGCGGCGCCCTGTCCTGGCCTGCGGCTCTTGTGGCCGCCTGCCTTTTCTCCAGCCCGGTCGCGGGGCAATCGCCTTCCACCGCCGTGTGCGCACCGCCGCCGCCGATGCCCTCCACCGACCTGCGCCCACCGCCCGCGCCGATCAAGCCGGTGGTTCCGGCCTGCATCGATCAGCAGACGCACCTGTCGCATTGCCGCGACGCCGAACTGAAGTGGTTCAACACGGCGGTGAACCAGTTCAACGCCGATATCGCGCGTTGGGACAAGGTCAGCGGCGACTATGTCGATCAGCTGAACGCCTGGACCCAGGCCGTCTCACGATACTCCATGTGCGAGGTCAACGCCGTCAACGCGCAGGTGTCGCGCTGAGAACGAGGCGTGGCGTCGCCGTCCCGCTTCGGCGCCAGATAGCAGACAGGGCAGCACGGTGATGGCGATGAAATCCTTCTGGGCTCTGACGGCCACAGTATTGGCGCTGGTGTCGGTCGCGCCCCAGGCCTGCGCCAAACCCGTCCTGTTCCAGCCCTGGATCAACGGCGTCTCGGCGGCCGAACCTCAGATGCAGGTCCAGCGCTATGACGCCGATACCTTTGTCATTCGCCAATCGATCCGGACCAATTTCGAAGGGCCGTTCCTGTATTTGCTGTTCGGCGCCGATCGCGTGCTGCTGCTCGACAGCGGCGCGGGCGGTTTGAAGATCCGGCCGACCATCGATCAGGTCATCGCCCAGTGGCTGGCCGACCATGGGCGAACGTCGATCCCGCTGGTGGTCGCCCACTCCCACGGCCACGGGGATCACTACCAGGGCGATGTTGAGTTCAAGGACCGCCCGGACACCGTCGTCGTCGGCATCTATCAGACCCAGGTAAGCCAGTTCTTCAAGATCGCCGACTGGCCGAACGACGTCGCCCGCTACGATCTCGGCGGGCGGGTGCTCGACATCATCCCCACGCCCGGCCACCAGCGTGCGCACATCATGGTCTACGATGAGCGCACGCGCTGGCTGCTGTCCGGCGACACCCTCTGCGCCTGCCGGCTCTACATCCCGACCGACCAGTTCGCGAACTATCGCGCCAGCATCGACCGGGTGGCGAACTTTGCCCGCGACCACCCCGTCTCGCACATCATGGGCGCCCACATCGAAATGACGCGCAAACCCGGTGAACTCATCACTGACGAGGCTCCGTCCCACCCGGATGAACACGATCTGCAATTGTCGCCTTCGACCCTTACCGAGCTGCAGGCGGCGATCCACGCGATGGGCGATACGGTGAAGCAGGAAGCGCATCCCGACTTCGTCATCTTCCCGCTACCACCCCGGCCGCTACCGCCCGCATCGCCGCCCGCGCCATGAGGCCGCGAGAGCGGATCGAACGTTCGGCAAACCTAGGGCCCGGCCTCTCGTAAACAGGCTTCAGGGCTTGCCGTCGCAGGCGTCCGCCCGCGCAAGCAGAAAGGCCCTTTCCCGCCCGTTGCGGGTGAGCGCGGCCGCCGCCTCGAATTCGGCGCGGGCCTCGGCCAACCGGCCGGCGCGGAACAGGAAATCGCCCCTCGCCGCCGGCAGCGGCGCATAGTGGCGGAGGGCGGCGGCGTCGGCGATCTCGTCAACCAGCCTGAGGCCCGCTTCGGGCCCGAAGGCCATGCTGTGGGCGATCGCGCGATTGAGATCGACCACGGGCGAAGGCGCCACGACGCGGAGCCGGTCGTAGAGCCCGGCGATGCGCGGCCAGTCGGTATCGGCGGCCCGACGCGCGCGGGCGTGGCAGGCGGCGAGCGCGGCTTGCAGCACATAGGGGCCGCCCCCAAGGTCTTTGCCCAGCGCTTCGGCACGGGCCAACGCGTCGAGGCCCCGGCGGATCAACAGCTGGTCCCAGCGCGCGCGATCCTGCTCGGTCAGCGGTATGAACGCGCCGTCCGGCCCGGTGCGAGCCGTGAGGCGCGACGCCTGAATCTCCATCAGGGCCAGGAGACCGAGCACTTCCGCCGTCTCCGGCGCATTCTCGGGCATCAGCCCGGCCAGCATGCGGCCGAGCCGTTGCGCCTCCAGGCACAGGGCCGGCCGGACAAGATCGTCGCCCGCCGTGGCCGCATAGCCTTCATTGAAAATGAGATAGACCACCTCGAGCACCGAGGGCAGACGCGCCGCGCGCTCAGCGCCGCGAGGGGTCTCGAAGGTCGATCCGGCCTTTGCGATCGCCTTCTTCGCGCGGACGATGCGCTGGGCGATCGTCGCTTCGTTCGACAGGAAGGCGCGGGCGATCTCGTCGGTGGTCAGGCCGCCGACCACCCGCAGGGTCAGCGCCGCGCGGGCCTCGGGCGAGAGCATGGGGTGACAGGCCGTGAAGATCAGGCCCAACAGCTCGTCGCCGAGATCATCGTCCATCGCCGCTGCGATCGCCTCGGCCGCGCCGCCGGGCGTCTCGTCCGGCGCACTGTCCAGCTCGCGGACGATCTCCTCGTGCTTGCGCCGGAGCATCTTGTCGCGCCGGAGGGCGTCGATGGCGCGCCGTTTGGCGACGGCCATGAGCCAGGCCCCGGGATTGGCCGGCACACCGCTTTTCGGCCATTCGGCGAGGGCGACGACCAGCGCGTCCTGCGCGAGCTCCTCCGCAAGATCGACATTCCGCACCACGCGGGCCAGGCCCGCGATGAGCCTGGCGCGTTCAATGCGAAAGGTCGCTTCGATCGCCTGATGGGTCTCGCCTGCGGTCACCCCGTCTTTTCGGCCAAGGCCGCAGGGGAGACAAGTCGGCTCCGGCCGTCAGGCGACGCCAAGTTTTCCGCGCGTTCCGCCCTGGGGCGCCTCCGGCTCGAGCGACAGCATCTCCGCCATATCCGCCGCCTCGATGAATGGCCGGATCTCAATCTCGCTTCGGCCCGACATGACTTTGGGCCCGCGGGTGGCCCAGGCTACGGCCTCGTCCATGTCCTTGACCTCCCAGATCGAGAAGCCGGCGACAATCTCGCGTGCCTCGGTGAACGGTCCGTCGATGATCGTGTGACCGGGACCATCGAAGACGATGCGCTTGGACTCGGCGGTGGATTTGAGGCCGGCGCCGGCCACCATGACACCGGCGTTGACCAGTTCCTCGGTGAACTTTTCCATCGCCTCGAACGCCTCCATGGTAGGCGGCTCGGCGTTTTTGCTGCCCTCGGTGGCTTTTATGAACACCATCACGCGCATCGTCTGTCTCCCTGGTCGAGCTGGCCGCATCGGCCCGTCATCGAAGCGACGAGCGAGCTTGGCGGAAATCGACACCGTCCTGCAAATTTTGCTCGGCGTTCGAAGCGCACGACAGGAACGGTCGCTCTGCTTGGCATCCCTTATCAAGCGTGGAGAGGCGTGAGCCGTCAGATCGGAACACGCTCTGGATCAAGGTCGGTCAGGCTTCTCGCCAGGTCTGGTCCAGCGCCTGGGTTGGCCGATCGACCTGACTCTGGCGGCCCGGGAGGGACTCGAACCCCCGACCTCTGCTTTAGGAAAGCACTGCTCTATCCTGCTGAGCTACCGGGCCGCGCGCGTCCCCTTTAGCGGCAGGCCGCCCGGGGCGGAAGGGCTTGCGATCGCCGCGGCCGGCAGCTCAAGCTGTGCGGGAGCCGAACGGGGCGGGCGCGAACATGGGGGGATGCGCCCGCCCCTTCATCGGGGGTTGTCGCATGTACACACGACCAACAACCTATGCGCCGAGTCGTTTCGTGCGTCAGGTGCTTATTGTCACCCTGGTGTCATTATCCACAGTCCTGGCCGGGTGCGGCGACGAGGGCGCGCTCGAGAGCCTGGCCGCCGGTCGGCAGGCGCAGGTCCAGTCAGCGGTGTCCGGCGATGAATTGGAGCTCGATGGCGGCGAGATGGTGCATCTGGCGGGGGTCGAGGCCCCCCGTTCGGGCCAGCCCTATGCCGATGAAGCGCGGATGACGCTGGCGCGCCTGGCGGCAGGTCAGCGGGTCGAGCTGCTCTACGGCGGCGCCCACACCGATCCGTTCGGCCGCGCCGTGGCCCAGGTGCGGACGCTCGGCGCCCGGCGCTGGCTCGAAGGCGCCCTGATCGACGCCGGCGCGGTCAGGGTGCGCACCTTCGCCGACAATCGGGCCCTGGCGCGGACGATGCTGGCGCGCGAGGCGGGGGCTAGGGCCGCCCGCCGGGGCCTTTGGGCGCTGGCGGACTATCGCGTGCGCCTGCCTGAAGAGGTCGCGTCCGGCGATCATGGCCTGATGCTGGTGGAAGGGCGCGTCGTGCATGCCGGTCGCAGCCCTGGCGGCGACGTCTACCTCGACTTCACTCAGGACTGGCGAGGCGCCGTCTCTGCGGAGATTCCCCGTGCGGCCCTGCGTGACTTCCGGGCGGCCGGCTATGATCCGCTGGGCCTGGAGGGCCGGCTGATCCGCGTGCGGGGCGCCGTGCGCGGCCTGCGCATCGCCATCGACCACCCGGAGCAGGTCGAGCGGCTCAGGGGGTAGCGGGCGCGGAGCCAGGCAAGCAAAAGGCGCGGAAGCCTTCGCCGCCGCGCCTCAGCCGAACAAACTGTAGATCCGGCTCAGGCCGCCTTGATCAGCGACTTGGTCAGCATGCCGACGGCGGCGTCGCGGTCGATCTTCTCGATCGCCGCCACTTCGCGGGCCATCCGGTCGAGCGCCGATTCATAGAGCTGGCGCTCGGAATAGGACTGCTCGGGCTGGTTGTCGGCGCGGTGCAGGTCGCGCACCACCTCGGCGATCGAGATCAGGTCTCCGGAGTTGATCTTGGCTTCGTATTCCTGGGCGCGGCGCGACCACATGGTGCGCTTCACGCGGGCGCGGCCCTTCAGGGTGGTCAGCGCCTGGCTGACCACATTGCCCTCGGCGAGGCCGCGCAGGCCGGCGGCCTTGGCCTTGCGGGTCGGGACGCGCAGGGTCATTTTTTCATGGTCGAAGGTGATCACATAGACTTCGAGCGAGATGCCGGCGACTTCCTGAGTCTCGACGCCTTTCACCGTGCCCACGCCGTGGGCGGGATAGACGACATGATCGCCGACCGAAAATTCATTCACGCTCTTGGTCATGGAAAACCCTTCTTCACCGTTCGCGCGCCGCTGATGATGCGACGGGCGATGCGCCGGGATCACCGCGCCCAAGTCCTGTCCGGTCGAGACAGGTCCGTCGGCCGCGCCCCCGCTGCGGCCTTGGTCCTCTCATGCGCTCCACTGGGAAGCACCCCGGCAAGGGGTTAGACGCGCGTCTGGATCGGACGGCTGATGTGACGTCGGCAGAACGGGGCGCCACGCGCCACCTCGCCCTGTCGGGTGATTATATATCACAAAATTTAGACGTTTGAAAGGGTTGCATCACGGCAGGGCCGTGGAATCAGGATCCCTTGCCGGGCTTCTCGCTGAAATACTTGTCCAGCTTGCCGGTCTCGCGTTCGAACGCCTCCGCATCGGCCGGCGGCTCACCCTTGATGGTGATATTCGGCCAGACGCGCGAATAATCGGAATTGATCTTCAGCCACTTGCCGTCCGGATCGTCCTCGGTGTCGGGCTTGATGGCGTCGACCGGACACTCCGGCTCGCAGACGCCGCAATCGATGCATTCGTCCGGATTGATGGCGAGGAAGTTCTCGCCCTCGTAGAAGCAGTCCACCGGACAGACTTCGACGCAGTCCATGAACTTACATTTGATGCAGGGGTCGGTGACGATATAGGTCATGGGCGGGGATATAGGCGCTCGGCTGGTATGACGTAAGCGGCGGACATGCGGCGGGGTCGGCCGTCTGTCAATGTGGTTTAGCTAGACGGGACGATAGAGACCCTGCGCCGCGCTGGCCGGGCCACGCCGCTCACCGAACGCCAGAATCTGCACCGCGACCAGCCTGGGGCCAAGGGCGAAGACCAGAATGTCGTCGGGCCGCACGGCGCGGGAGGGCTTGTCGAGCCGGCTCTCTTGCCCCGCCCGCGTCAGCCGCACCCGCCCCTCCTCGACGAACCGCTGCGCCAGGGCGCGGGTCTTGAAGAAGCGCGCGCGCCACAGCCAGACGTCTACGCGGCAGGCCTCCTCGCTCACGCCGACCGTTTCGCCTTGCGGGGCCGGCGGGCTCGCCGCCGCGGGGCCGGCGTCAGGTCGGCCAGGGCTGCGAAGGGCGAAGTGGGGTTCGAGACCGGCGTGGCCGGCTCGCTCTGCGGCTTGTCGCGCCGCATGCGCCAGAGCGAGGGTTCACCGGGCGCAGACTTGCGGGCCGAGACGAAACCGAGACCCTTGAGGATGGCCCGCGCCAGGCTCTCGTCCCAGCCAAGGTCGGCCAGGGCCTCCGGGATCAGCACCGAAGCGCCCGCGACGGCCGGCTGGGCGCGAAGGTGGGCGTCGAGCCGTTCCAGATCCCCGACGGGCGCCGCGAACGGGCCGACGGCGACCAGGCCGCGCACACCCAGCGCCGCGGCCGAGGGCGGCGGCTCGGGCAGCCGGCTCGGACGGTCCAATGGCGGAGTCCAGCCCGTGCGATCGAAGGCGAGGGCGAAGCGCCGGGCGTCGTCGGCCAGCAGCCCTGGCAGGTGCACGGTGAAGGCGGCGAAGCGGACACCGAGGCTTTTCAGCGCCCGCCGCTCGCGCGGGCTGAGCGCCCTGACGGGTTCGGCCACGGTCCGCCGGTCGAGCACCCCGCCCGCCTCGCGCAGGCGATAGGCCAAGCCGCGCGCCAGCCCCTTCAGCCGGCCGTCGGCCATCGCCGTATCCAGGGCCTTCAACGGCGCCAGCCGTCGCCCGGCTTCGGCCGCCAGGAAGGCTTCCAGCCGCCGTTCGGCGCGCTCGCGGACCGGGGCCGGACCGAGTTCGCCATAGAGTTTGGCGACCGGCGCGAACGGCGTCCCGCCGGCGATCCGCCCGGCCGGCGCGCCGGCCCAATGGACCGCTCCGTCCACGCCGAGCGAAAACGCCTCGTCGGGCGCCGCGGCGAGCTGGCCGAGCCGCCGGGCCAGCTGCGGCCCGACAGCGCGGATGGCCGCCGTGCGCAGGGCCCGGTCCTCGAGCGCGCTCGACCCGACCGCGGGCTCGAAGCGCACCCCGGTCAGCCGGCCGACGTATTGGCCCTCCACCGTCACCGCTCCGTCCTCAGCCACGCCGGCCAGGACCTCGGTCTTGTCGCCGAGCGAGCGCATCAGCACCGAGGTGCGCCGGTCGATGAACCGCGCCATCAGCTTTTCGTGCAGGGTGTCCGACAGGCGGTCCTCGAGCGCCCGCGTCCGCGCCTGCCAGTGCGCCGGGTCGCGCAGCCAGTCGGGCCGGTTGGCCAGGTAGGCCAGGGTGCGCACGCCGGCGAGCCGCTGGGACAGGACGTCGATCTCGCCTTCCGCATGATCCACGGCGGCGAACTGTTCGGCCATCCAGTCCTCGGGCAGGCGTGCCGACCGGGCGGAAAGATGGGCGAACACCTCCCGGGTCAGGTTCAGGTGCTCCTCGAAGGTGATCTTGCGGAAATCCGGGGTCTGGCACACCTCCCACAGCAGCTTCAGCGCCGGGCCCGAGCGCGCGCGGCCGGCGATCCCGGCGTCGTCGCCGAGCGCCTTCAAGGTGATCTCGTCGAGGGCCGGTTCGGTCAGCTTCAGGCCCGGCGTCCGCGGCGGCGCGCCCAGCGAGCGGACCAGGGTCGGCAGGCTGGCGAAGTCGAGCCGGGCGGTCCGCCACTGCGCTTCGACGATCGGCTCGAACCGGTGCTCCTCGACGCTGGCGACCAGGTCCTCGTCCATCTCCTCGGCCTCGCCGGTGACGCCGAAGGTCCCGTCGCGGCGGAAGCGGCCGGCTCGGCCGGCCACCTGCGCCACCTCGGCAGGCGTCAGCCAGCGCGTGCGGCGCCCGTCGAACTTCCTGAGGCCGGCGAAGGCCACATGGTCGACGTCCATGTTCAGGCCCATGCCGATGGCGTCGGTGGCGACCAGGAAATCGACCTCGCCGGACTGGTAGAGCGCCACCTGGGCGTTGCGGGTGCGCGGCGACAGCGAACCCATCACCACCGCCGCCCCGCCGCGCTGGCGGCGGATCAGCTCGGCGATGGCGTAGACCCGCTCGGCCGAGAAGGCGACCACGGCCGTGCGGCGCGGCAGCCGGGTCAGTTTCTTGGAGCCGGCGTAGCTCAGCACCGAGAACCGTTCGCGGCTCTGGAACTCCGCCTCGGGGACCAGGCGCCGGATCAAGGGTCCCATCGAGGCCGAGCCCAGGAACATGGTCTCGTACCTGCCGCGGGCGTGCAGCAGCCGATCGGTGAACACATGGCCGCGAGCCGGGTCGGTCACAAGCTGGATTTCGTCGATGGCCAGGAACTCCACCTCGCGGCCCAGCGGCATGGCTTCGACGGTGCAGACGAAATAGGTCGCCCGGGGCGGAGTGATCTTCTCCTCGCCGGTGATCAGGGCCACGGCCGCCCGGCCGCGTAGCGCGACGATCCGGTCGTAGATCTCCCGCGCCAGCAGGCGCAGCGGCAAGCCGATCATGCCCGAGGCGTGGCCCAGCATCCGCTCGACCGCCAGGTGGGTCTTGCCGGTATTGGTGGGGCCGAGCACGGCGACCACCCGGGACGGGGCCTGGCCTGTGGGACGGTCGCTCATCAGCTGAAGGTGGGAGAGTCGCGCGCGGCCTGCAAGCGCGACGGAAGACCCGGTGGGCTAAGCGCGTTCCGAAAAGTGGGAGCCGGTTTTCGGATCAAACGCGCGTCGAACCAAAAAGCCTTCAGGGGGTGCGGCGATCTGTCGTGGGACTACTGACAGTTGGACTGCCCATTTTGGGCAGCCAGCCGTTCTCTCCCCAATCGAGCTCTGCCATACCAGCTTGGCTGCGCAAGGGGGCCGCAGCAGAAGGCCGGACCGGGTGGCCGTGTTCCCCAGACACGCCCATCCCCGGTCCAGGGGTCGCGCTTCATCCCCAGCAGAAGCGCGACCCCGCTCCTCTCACTCAGCTACCATGCACGATGCGGCCGGCGACGATGGTCAGCGCCGCGTGGGCCTTGGGAATGTCGGCGAAGGGCGCGCTTATCAGATCGGCCGAGAAGACGCTGATGTCGGCGCGCCGGCCGGGCGCCAGCACGCCCATCTCGTGCTCACGGAAACCGGCGTAAGCGGGCGCCGCGGTGAACATGTGCAGCGCCTCGTCGCGGGTGACCGCCTCCTCCAGATGCCAGTCCGGTCCGGCGAAGCCGTTCAGGGCGTGGCGATAGCTGGCGGCGTAGAATTCGATCAGGGGATCGCCCTTCTCGACCGGTGCGTCGGTCCCGCCGGTGACCACGGCGCCTGACTTCAGGAGGCTCTTCCAGGCATACCCCTCCTTCAGCCGCGCCTCGCCGAGCCGGCTCGGGGCGAAATAGAGGTCGCCGATGGCGTGGCTCGGCTGCATGGAGGCGATCACCCCCAGCTGGGCGAAGCGCGGCAGATCCTGGGCGGTCAGCAGCTGGGCGTGCTCGACCCGCCAGCGCGGGCTCTTTTTCGGAGCCGATCCGCCGAAAGCCTCCTGGTACCAGTCGAGCACCAGCCGGTTGCCGCGGTCGCCGATCGCGTGCGTCGCCACCTGGGCGCCGCTGTTCAGCGCGCGGTGCAGGATCGGCAGGGTCTTGTCATGCTCGGATCGGAGCAGGCCGCGGGTGTCCGGCGCGTCGCTGTAGGGCTCCAGCAGGGCCGCCCCGCGCGATCCCAGGGCGCCGTCCATATAGATCTTCACCCCGCGCGGCCGGATCCGGCCCTCCGCGTCCGACCCTGGCCCTTCGGTCAGCACCTGGTCGGCGTAGGCGACGTCGAGATAAAGGTCGACGCGGATCGGCGCCCGGCCCGAGGCGGCCAATCGGTGCAGGATGGCGAGGTCGTCCTGGTTGGCGCTCATGAAGTGCGCCCCGGTCCAGCCGCGCGAGGCATAGAGCTTCAGTGCGTTCTCCAGCGCCTCCGATTTCTGCTGCAGGCTCGGCGGCGGAATCCTGCCTTCCACCAGGCCGAGGGCATGGTCGATCAGCATGCCGGTCGGCTGGCCCGCGGCGTCCTTCAGGATGCGGCCGCCCTGGGGGTCGGGGGTCGAGGCGGTGACGCCGCCGAGCGCCAGGGCTCTGGAGTTGGCCACCGCCGCGTGACCGTCGGCGCGGCTGAGGAAGACCGGTCGGTCCGACACCACCGCGTCGAGATCCGCCGCCGTCGGAAAGCGCGCTTCCGGCCAGTGCGTCTCGATCCAGCCGTCGCCGACGATGATCCCGGTCGGATGGGCGGTCGCATAGGCGGCGAGCCGCTGCTTCAGATCGGCGATCGAGCCCGTGCCGGTGAGGTTGAGCTCGAACGCCAGCAGCCCGATGTCCGTCAGATGGCAGTGGCTGTCGACGAAGCCCGGAAAGGCCGCCGCGCCGGCGAGGTCGATCCTGCGCGCGCCGTGTCCGCGCGCCTCGGCCTCGGCGCGAGACCCGACATAGACGATGCGGTCGCCGCGGATCAGCACGGCTTCGGCGGGCGGGCGGCCGGGCAGACCGGTGTGGATCGGCCCGCCGGAGAGCAGGATCGCCGGCGCGTCGGTCGTCGCCGCGCCACCTGAAAGCAGCGCTCCGGCCCCGGTCATCACGCCGGTCATCACGCCGCGCCGCGACCAATCCATCCGTTCGATCATGCTTCGCCCCTGGGTTTCGAGGGCGAGCTTATCGGCGGACGCCTGGCTTCGGTAGAGGGGGCGATCGCCGGGGTTAACGGGCTCGGCGGGACTCGCGGAACAGCGCCGAAACGAATCAGGTCCGAATCGGTGATTCCCAACGATTCAGTGTTTGTTCCCTACTAGATGTGGTGGGGCCTCACGCGCGGCGGCACAAGCATCTTCCGCCCGTCAGCTGTGGCGTTCACCGCTGATCCTGGCGTTGACGAGGTCGATCTCGGCGGCGCCGAGGATGGTGTCCGCGCGCAGGAAGGAGATCACCCAGGGGCCGCCGGGGCCAAGCCGGCCAAGGCCGATGGTGACGTCGCGCCGGAGGCCCTGGCTGCGCTGATCGGCGGGTTTCTTCTTGAAGCCGGCGACCTCGCGATAGACCAGGCTGCAGCGCACGGCGCCGGTCAGCCCCAGGCGACGCTCGCGGTCGTCCGGCGGGGCGGGACCTTTGTAGGTGAATTCGACGTCGTAGCGCTGCTTGCCGTCATAGAACTGGCTGACACCCTGGCAGGGTGTCTGGCCGGGCGGCAGAAGGGTGATCCGGGTCAGGATGGTCAGCGGATCGGCCGCCTCCAGCTTCTGCTCGCGGGTAGCCGGCGGGTCGCCCATGTTGGGATAGCGCGGCTGGGACAGGGTGGTGACGTCGCCGGTGGTCCAGAGCGCGGTGACGTGCCGGTTCTTCTTCCCGTCGGCGTTCAGATACGAGAAGGTCCTGGGCAGGACGGCGGCGTTTTCGAGCCGCCCCTGGCCCTCGGCCTTCAGATCGAGCCTTCGGAACAAGGTCAGGATGCCCAAGGTCCGGATGTGGGCCGAGGCTGAGAAGCCGTCGCTGTCCAGCACCTGGTCGATGGAGACGTCGAGCACCTTCAGGAACAGCCTGCCGTCGTAGTTCAGCGACAGGTGAAGCGGCTCCTCGGCGGCGGCCGGCGCGGCGGTCAGGGTCAGACACAAGCCAGCGAGCAACGCCTTGGCGACGTACGCTTTGAAACCCATCAACAGCCGCTCCGTCTCCCGCACGGCGTTCAGATAGGCGCCGGCCCATCGCTTGCAAACGCCGCCAAGCCTAACGCCGTCAGGCCCCTTGGGCCAAAGCGGGTGACGCTGGCCGATGGCTTTTCCTTGACCACCCCCCCATCGCCGGACTATATGCCCGCCTCCCGCACGGAGAGCGATCTTCGAGCGCCGCCCTTCCATTGCCGGTCGTCCGTTTTCGGCGACCCAAGACCGAGGTCTTGTACATGTCGCGCCGCTGCGAACTCACGGGCGTCGGCCCTATGGTCGGCCACAACGTGAGCCATTCGAATATCAAGACCAAGCGTCGGTTCCTGCCGTCGCTGGCCGAAATCACCGTGCCGTCCGACGCGCTGGGCCAGGCCTTCAAGCTGAAGATCACCAACGCGGCCCTGCGCACCCTCGACTTCCGCGGTGGGCTCGACAACGTGCTGCTGAATTCGCGCGACGAGGTGCTCTCGCCCAAGGCGCTGAAGATCAAGCGCCAGGTGAAGGCCAAGCTCGCGGCTCAACCCGCCGCGTAGGCCCGCCTACAGCGATCGATTTCAAAAGGCCCCGCCGGCGACGGCGGGGCCTTTTCTATTGGCCATTGGTCGTCAGCTATTGGCCTGGCGCCGGACACTCGGCGCTGATCCGGTGCGCGTCGGTCGTGGCCGTGCCGCTGAACATCGGCAGGTTCGGCAGGGCGAAGCGCGCGTCCATGTGGAAAGCCTCGGGCGAATAGGTCCCCCGCATCGAGACATCGAAGCTGGTGCCGTGCTTGTCGACGCACTGGCCCTTGAACTCGGCCACGCCGCCATGGATCGTCTTGCTGGAATAGGTGCAGGTGTAGTGGCTGGTCGAGGGGCCGCTCATGTAGGCGTTGACCTGGTCGGGGGTGATACAGCGCCGGTCGGTCTTGGGGTCGCCCTTGCCGAGCATGTTGGCCTGGCTCGTGCTTTCCCAATAGCCGGGCAGGATGGTCTGCTGGGCCAGCGCCGGTGATGCGGCCAGCAGGACAGCTGCGGCGGACAAGGCTTTCAAGAACATGGCGGCTCCCAGATTACAGGGACGATATACATCCCCACGATAAGGGCGTTTTCAGGCCAACAGGTTCCGGTCGGCCGCCTTGACGTCGGTGCAGCCGGTCAGCGCCATCGCCACGTGCAGCTCGGCGCGCATGCGTTCCAGCATGCGCAGCACACCCTGCTCGCCGCCGGCCGCCAGCGCATAGGCCCAGTTGCGGCCGATCAGGCAGGCCGAGGCGCCGAGCGCCAGGGCCTTCAGCACATCGAGGCCCGAGCGGACGCCGCCGTCCATCAGCACCGGGATCCGGCCGTCGACCGCCTCGGCCGCGGCCGGCAGGGCGCGCACCGACGACAGGGCCCCGTCGAGCTGGCGGCCGCCGTGGTTCGAGACGATGATCCCGTCGGCGCCCGCCTCCACAGCCTGCCGGGCGTCCTCCGCGTCGAGGATGCCCTTGATGATGATCGGCTTCTTCCAGCGTTCGCGGATCCAGGCGATGTGGTCCCAGGTCAGGGTCGGGTCGAAGTTGCGGTGGATCCAGGCCGAGAAGTCGCCGACCTGGCCCTCGGGCACCGCCTCGACGATGTTGCCGAAATGGTGGGGGCGCCCGTGCAGGGCCACGTTCCACAGCCAGGCCGGCTTGGAGGCGATGTCGGCGATCCGGCCCGCTTCGGCCAGGGGCGGCAACTTGCTCGAGAAGCCGCTGCGCATGTCGCGATAGCGCGAGCCGGCCACCGGCAGGTCGACGGTGAACACCAGGCCCGGCACGCCCGCCGCTTCGCATCGCGCCAGCACCTTCTCCATGAAGCCGCGGTCCTTGATCATGTAGAGCTGGTACCAGATCGGCCGCGTCACTGCCG
>Ga0302314_10009727_pt1 | contig 16964 bp, 15 predicted proteins | sample III_Palsa_N2_3_FD_200533 | JGI IMG/M metagenome (GOLD analysis project Ga0302314, IMG submission 200533) | Peat permafrost microbial communities from Stordalen Mire near Abisko, Sweden - III_Palsa_N2_3 | ecosystem: Environmental > Terrestrial > Soil > Palsa > Peat permafrost | place: Sweden...
TTCATTGGGATGTCTCAATCCGCAAAATCTCGCCGGTGCCATCAATTTTTCGCCGGCAGCGACCGGGTCGGTCTTAATCGTTTGCTAAGCGGTCAATTGGATAATCTCATCGCTTGAGACGACTTAGCGGTTTGAACGACAGAGGCTTTTGTGCGCTACATTCGGGTCGCACTGTTGGTAATCGGCTTGCTAGCGCTGTGGGGCGCGGCCAGGCCAGCGTTCCTGACGCCGATGCAGACCACAAATCAGGCTGACCCAACGGTCAATTGACCTGATAAAAGTCCTTGCGAGCGCTGGGTCGATAGGCCATTTATCGTGCGGAAGCCGAGACGCTGTCTCAATTTTGAGCGCGCGCGAGTGGCTTTTGGCTTGGATCTTTTGCATGACAGTGCTTGCTACCGACCATCGAACTCACCTGAAGCGGCTCGAGAACGAGAGCATCAACATCATCCGGGAGGTCGCGGCGGAGTGCCGGGCGCCGGTGTTCCTCTATTCGATCGGCAAGGACAGCTCCGTGCTGCTGCGGCTGATGGAAAAGGCGTTCTACCCATCGCCGCTACCGTTTCCGCTGCTGCATGTCGATACCGGCTGGAAATTCAAGGCAATGATCGAGCATCGCGACATGATCGCGCAAAAGCTCGGACTGCGCCTGCTGGTCGAGACCAATCAGGAAGCAAAAGCCGCGGGGGTGAACCCGTTCGACCATGGCGGCTACTACACTCATATGATGAAGACCGAGACGCTCAAGGCGGCGCTCACCCGCTACGGCTTCGACGCCGCGTTCGGCGGTGCCCGCCGCGACGAAGAAAAATCCCGTGCCAAGGAACGGATCTTCTCATTCCGCACCGCGACCCACGCCTGGGACCCGAAGAACCAGCGCCCCGAATTCTGGCGGCTCTACAACGGCCGCGTCAACGCGGGCGAATCGATGCGGGTGTTCCCGCTGTCGAACTGGACCGAACAGGACATCTGGCAATACATCCTGCAAGAAGAAATCCCGCTGGTGCCGCTCTATTTCGCGGCCCTGCGGCCGGTGGTGGACCGCGACGGCAGCTGGATCATGGTCGAGGACGAGCGCATGCGGCTCAAGCCCGGCGAGGTGCCGGAAATGCGGATGGTGCGGTTTCGCTCGCTCGGCTGCTATCCGCTCACCGGCGCGGTGGAATCGACCGCGACCACTTTGCCCGAAATCGTGGCCGAAACCCTCGCGGTCACCACATCAGAACGCGGCAACCGGCTGATCGACCGCGACCCCGCGGACAGTATGGAACGCAAGAAGCGCGAGGGGTATTTCTGATGGACGGGGGACAACCCAAGGTCGCCGAACGCGGCATGCTTCGAGTGATGACCTGCGGCAGCGTCGACGACGGCAAGTCGACCCTGATCGGCCGGCTGCTGCACGACACCAAGATGATCCTCGACGATCAGTTGAGTTCGCTTGAGCGCGACAGCCTGAAGCATGGCACCACCGGCGAAGACATCGATTTCGCGCTGCTGATGGATGGGCTCGAGGCCGAACGCGAGCAGGGCATTACGATCGATGTCGCCTACCGCTTCGCCACCACCGCCGAGCGGCGCTTCATCATCGCCGATTGCCCCGGCCACGAACAATACACCCGCAACATGGCGACCGCAGCTTCCAGCTCCGACGTCGCGATCGTGCTGATCGACGCCCGCAAAGGCGTGCTGACCCAGACTCGCCGGCATAGCTTCATCCTCAGCCTGATGGGCGTCCGCCATGTCATACTGGCGGTGAACAAGATGGATCTGATGGACTTCGACGCAGAGTTGTTCGAGCGCATTGTCGGCGAATACCGCGAGGCGGTGGCCACCGGCGGCTTCAAGACCATCATCCCAATCCCGCTTTCCGCCCGCTTCGGCGACAACATGACGACGAGAAGTCCGCGTACACCTTGGTTTCGTGGCGAGCCGCTGCTCCGCGTGATGGAGCAGATCGAAGTCGAGGACGAGACGCTCGACCTGCCGTTCCGCATGCCGGTGCAGTGGGTGAACCGGCCCAATCTGAATTTCCGCGGCTTTTCCGGTACCATTGCGACCGGACGGGTGCGTCCAGGCGACCGGTTGGAAGTTGCCGGCACCGGCCTTTCCAGCCGCGTGGCGCGGATCGTGGGCTTCGATGGTGACCAGAAGGAAGCGATCTCCGGCGACGCGGTCACGATCACGCTCGAGGACGAACTCGACGCGTCGCGCGGCACGGTGCTGGCGGACGCGGCAGCGCCGATGGTGCTGGCCGATCAGTTCGCTGCCCACCTGATCTGGCTCACCGATGGCGCTCTGATGGCCGGGCGGGACTATCTGTTCAAGATCGGCACCAGGGTGGTGAGCGGCTCGATCACCAAGATCCGGCATCGGATCGACGTCAACACCCGCGACAAACTGCATGCCGACACCCTCGTTCTCAACGACGTCGCCAAGGTGCATCTCGCGTTCGCTCAGCCGGTGGCGTTCGAGCGCTACGCGCAGAGCCGCGATCTCGGCGGCTTCATCGTGATCGACCGCCAGACCAATGGCACGGTCGCGGTGGGGATGATCGAAAATGAGTTGTCGCGGTCCGCCAACATCGTCTGGCACAAGCTCGACATCAACAGGAGCGCGCGCGCGACACAGAAGACCCAGCAGCCGGCGGTGCTGTGGTTCACCGGGCTTTCGGGTTCGGGCAAGTCGACCATCGCCAATTTGGTGGAAAAGCGGCTGTTCGCGCTGGGCAAGCACACCTACCTGCTGGACGGCGACAACGTGCGGCACGGGCTGAACCGTGATTTGGGCTTCTCCGAAGCCGACCGGGTGGAGAACATCCGCCGTGTCGGCGAGGTGGCGGCCCTGTTCGCCGACGCCGGGCTGATCACGATCGTATCGTTCATTTCGCCCTACCGCTCCGAGCGCGACGCCGCCCGCGCGCGCCTGGCGCCGGGCGAGTTCATCGAGGTCTACGTCGACACCCCGATTGAGGAATGCCGGAGGCGGGATCCGAAGGGACTCTACGTCAAGGCGGACGCCGGCCAGATCGCCAATTTCACCGGCATCAGCGCCCCTTATGAGGCGCCGGAGGCGGCGGAGATTCACCTCAAGACGCTCGACGCGGAGCCCACCGTGATGGCCGAGCGAGTGATCGTCTATCTGCGCGACTACGGCTTCCTCGGGTAACGCGAAAGAGCGCTATTTCGTAAAGATGCCCTTTGATACCAGCGGCCCTATCTCTTGACCGCTGGTATCGCGCGCGGGTTGGCGGGCGGCGCGCGCAAAACAAAGACTCATACCAGCCGCCCAAATCGCTGGTCACGAGTCAAAATTTTGGGCGGCTGGTATGACTTGGTCGCGGGGAGCAGCAATTGCCCCCAATCGGTGAAGTCTATTCGGGTGCCCGCATTGGTTTGCGCATAGACCCCGGTTTGCGCCATCGGGGCCAGGGTGCCTTCATTTGTCGCCATCTTCTGGTCGAGCGGGTCGGCGTTCGCAACCGTTCCCTTCGCGCCGTCGTTCACTGTTTCATACCGCTCGATGGTCGCGGTGATGGTTTGGCCAATACCCCGAGTGACCACGACCCAGGTGGAGCCCCAGCCTAGCGCCACCGTATCCCACCGCCCGGTCGAGATCGTGCCCTTGTAGCCAATCCCTTCGGCGGTCTGCCGCAACTCGCCGTCCGCATCGTCGATCGGGCGGCTCTTTGGGCAGAGCCCGTAAAGTCCGACCGGCGTGGCGCCTTTGTAGCGAGCGTGACCGGTGATGAAATTGATGAAGGCGGCGATCTTGTTTTTGCCGTTTTGATTGTATGAGTTGGTATACGCAATCGCCGCATGATACGCGTACAATCCGGCGGTGGTCGCATACACAATGCCGTGACAGTTGTTGAGGCCAGCAAATATGACTTCTTTGCTGTCCCAAGCCACGTTGCTCATATCGACGAATTTCATGTTCGTTTCCTCTTGCTTTGGCTGCAGCGAGCTTCGCATCGGCAGGGTCGGAGTGCCAGTGACCGTTTGGGATGATCCGCCGAACCCAAACCTGGGTGGATGCCGACCCGTGCTGCGTCTTGCCTTCTCGCCCGCCGCGCGCGATAACCCTCGCGGGAGGTCGGCGGCGGACGAGTGCCTCGCCAACCCGGTCAGGTCCGGAAGGAAGCAGCCGCAACGAGTCTCCATTCGGGTCGATGGCCGGTCTCCCACCTTTCCGTAATTTTGGCCGCGAGGCAGCATCAGCGCATGACCGGCCTGTTTGGCGATGACGAACCTACCCCCCCGCCGCCAAGCGGTCCCGGATTGTTCGGCGAAGATTTCCCACCGGCAGCGCTGCAGTCCGCAACACCTCAAGCGGTTGCCTATCAGGTTCTGGCGAGGAAATACCGCTCGCTCAATTTCAACGATCTGATCGGCCAGGACGCGCTGGTGCGCACGCTGCGCAACAGCTTCGCGCAAAACCGCGTCGCCCACGCCTTCATGCTCACCGGCGTGCGCGGGGTGGGCAAAACCACCACGGCGCGGATCCTGGCCCGCGCGCTGAACTGCATCGGCGTGGACGGCAACGGCGGCCCAACCGCGGACCCCTGCAACGTCTGCGCCAATTGCGTCGCGATCCTCGCCGATCGCCACCCCGACGTGATCGAAATGGACGCCGCATCGAACACCGGCATCGACTACGTGCGCGAGATCATCGAAGCGACGCGGTTCCGCCCGATGCAGGCGCGCACCAAGGTCTTCATCATCGACGAAGTCCACATGCTGTCGAAGGCCGCGTTCAACGCGCTGCTGAAAACGCTGGAGGAGCCGCCGGCGCACGTCAAATTTATCTTCGCCACTACCGAAATCCGCAAGGTCCCGGTGACCGTGCTGTCGCGCTGCCAGCGCTTCGACCTCAAACGCGTGGCGATGGCCGAACTCGCGGCGCACTTCGCCATGATCGCGGCCAAGGAGGACGTCGCGATCAGCGCGGGCGCACTTGAGATGATCGCGCGCGCCGCCGACGGTTCGGTGCGCGACGGGCTGTCGCTGCTCGATCAGGCGATCGCGCGCGGGATTTCGGGCGAGATCGGCGCCGAGTTGGTGGCCGACATGCTGGGTCTCGCCGACCGCGAGATGGTGTTCGATCTGCTCGAAGCGGTGATGGCCGGACGGACGGAAACCGCGCTCGAGGTCACCGACCGCGCCTACGCCGCCGGCGCCGACCTCGGTCTGCTGCTCGGCGACATGCTCGATCTGATCCATACGCTGACCCGGATCAAGTCGGTGCCGGCGCTGAAGCGCGCGCAGGAACTGCCTGAGGCCGAGCGGGTGCGCGGCGGTGCGCTCGCCGACAAACTCTCCGTTCCGGTGCTGGCACGCGCCTGGCAGATGCTGCTCAAGGGCCTGGGCGAGATCGAAGCCGCGCCCGACCGGCGCTCTGCTGCCGAGATGATCCTGATCCGGCTGTGTTTTGTTGCCGACCTGCCGCCCCCGGGTGATCTGGTGAAGCAGCTTCTGGCCGCCCCGCCGCAAGCCGCCAGCGTCCCTGCCCCAGCCCCGAACGGCGGTGGCGGCGCGCGCGCGATGGCCGGCGGCGGTGTCACTTTGCAGGCTGCCGTGCAGGTCTCAGCCGCCCTTCGCGTGGCCAGCTTTCGCGATCTGGTGGCAGCCGTAGCCGAAGCACGCGAACCGATGCTGCACGCCCACCTGGTGCATTCGGTGCACCTGGTTCGCTTCGCCGCGCCGGTGCTCGAACTCCGGGTCGAACCGGATACCCCGCGCGACTTCGCCGCCAAACTGGGCGCGCTGTTGCAGGGCCTCACCCAGCAGCGCTGGACCATCGCCTTGTCGACCGCCGCGGGCGACCCCACTTTGGCGGCACAGGGCAACGCCGCCGACCACGCCCGCCGCGAGCAGGCGGGGACCCACCCGCTGGTGCGCGCGATCCTGGAGGCGTTTCCCGGCGCCAAGATCCAGGCCGTGATCGACGACAAGATCGACGCCTACGGCCTGACCGCGGACCCCCCGCTGGGCGAACCCGACTTGCCCGAATTTGCACCCCCCGATGCCGAGTTCGCATCCCAGATCGAGGACTGACCATGAAGAATCTCTCCGGCCTGATGAAACAAGCCTCGCAGATGCAAGCTAAGATGCAGGCGATGCAGGCCAAACTCGAGTCTGCGGAAATCGAGGGCGCCGCCGGCGCCGGCCTGGTGACGCTGACCCTGTCGGGCAAGGGCGAACTGAAGCGGATCAAGATCGACCCGAAGTTGCTCGATCCCGGCGAGACGGAAATGCTGGAAGATTTGATTGTGGCGGCGCACCAGGATGCCAAGCGCAAGAGCGAGGCGATTGCCGAGGCCGAGATGAAGAGCCTGACCGGCGGGATTAATATACCGGGGCTGTCATTTTGAGTATGGGCGTGCGTTTCCGGTTCAGCCCCCCACCCCGGCCCTCGCCACGCGGGGGAGGGCCGGGGTGGGGGGCGCGGTTGGATGTGCGCCAGGCTCGCCGCCATAGAATTCGCAGTCTTTACCATCGCTTACCGTCGTAGCCATGGGTGGCCCCGAAATCGAGCGGCTGATCGGGTTGTTGTCGCGGTTGCCGGGGTTGGGGCCGCGCAGCGCGCAGCGGATTGCGTTGAAGTTGCTCGCGCATCCGGAAACGCGGATGTTGCCGCTGGCGGCGGCGCTCGCCAATGCGGCCCGCGAGATCAAGGCCTGCCGGATTTGCGGCAATTTGGACAGTGCTGATCCGTGTTCGATCTGTTCGGATCCGGCGCGCGATGCGACGCGGATTTGCGTGTTGGAGACGGTGGGCGATTTGTGGGCGATCGAGCGTTCGCGCGCCTATCGTGGGCATTATCATGTGCTGGGCGGAACGCTGTCGGCGCTTGGCGGCACGATGCCTGAGGATTTGAATCTAGAGGGGTTATTGGCCCGGCTGCGCGCGGGCGGGGTGGAGGAGGTGATTCTGGCCCTGGCCGCGACGGTGGATGGTGCTGCGACGACGCATTGGCTCGCCGACAAGCTGAAGTTTTCCGGAGTTGCCCTGACCTTGCTCGCCCAAGGCGTTCCGATGGGCGGCAGCCTGGAGATTCTGGACGAAGGCACCTTGGGCAACGCCCTGCGCTCCCGTCATCCCGCGGGCTAAAAAAGTTGGATTGCCGCGCAAGCGCTCGCAACGCTACGCGGTTTTTTGGTTCTTTTTTTCAAAAAAGAACACTACCCTTGCTAACCGACCTATTCGGTTCGAGGGAGCAAAAATGTCCAAAATCATCAAATCCGCATTGTTCGCTGGCGCCGCGATTGCGCTTATGGCAGGTCAAGGCGCGCGCGCCGACCAGTTGACGCGGGCGCAGGCGGAGGCAAGGTGTCACCCGACGGTGAATGTCGGCGACATCACGCCGTACGGCGAAACTCCGGCGGAAGCAGCGGCCAAGAAGGTCACTTTCGAGTGGGTCTGTCAGATGTTCGTCGATGGCGACGTCGCGGGCGGGTTCAAGAACTACGTCGACCCCAATTTCTGCGATCATGGTCATTTGGTCACTCACGGCCGGCGCGAATGTGGTGGTTACGCCGAGGTCGAGAAGAACTTCGAGCGCATGGCCCGGATGGATGCGAACGGCTTGATCGAACTCCCGGTGCAGGCCACGGTGGACGGTGAGATGGTGACGATGTGGGGGGAGGGCGTGGACATCTTCCGCGTCCAGAACGGCAAGATCACCGATCATTGGGACGCTTCGCCGCCTGATACGTCTACCGTCAAGGCGCATGCGCCGGGCACCGCGCAGCGCGTGATGTCGGGCGAGGGACCGCCGCCGGCGCCGAGGCAAAATTAACAAAGTTTTTTTGCTTCTGTTTGTTCACAAAAAGAAGACTTAAGGCTGTTCTTTTTGAGGAAAAGAACCAAAACCTTTTTAATAATTGGGCCGGCGGTAAACTACCGCCGGCCCATAACGCATCAGAATACCGCGCGCAGGATCGCGAATAGGATGCCCGAGAGCAACATGGCGCACGGCAACGTCAGCACCCACGCCAAGGCGATGTCGCGCACGGTGTCCCATTGTAACCCCGAGCCATTGGCGGCCATGGTGCCGGCAATGCCGCTCGACAGAATATGCGTGGTCGAAACCGGCAGACCAAAACGATCGGCGCCCATGATCGTGATCGCGGCAACGATCTCCGCCGCGGCACCCTGACCATAGGTCAGATGGGTCTTGCCGATCTTCTCGCCCACCGTCACCACGATGCGCTTCCAGCCCACCATGGTGCCCAAGCCAAGCGCGATCGCCACCGCCACCTTGACCCACGGCGGAATGAACTGCGTGCTGCCGGTGAGCGCCTTGGCGTAGGCGCCGATCTTGGCCTTGTCCGCACCGTCGAGCTTGCTGTTCGCGAGCTTCACGGTCTGCGCGGTAAGATACATGTCGTTGCGCACGTTATGCACCGCTGCGGCCGGGATCGCGCCGATCGAGCCGCTGGCTTGAACCTGGTTCGCAATGTCGATCGCGATCGCGTCGAGCGCCGCCCAACTGCCCGGCCCCTGCAGTGCGCGCTTTTCCACCGCGACCTGAAGCGCCGCGCGTGCGCCGTCGGCGTCGGGGATCGCCACACCCGCAGCGTGGGAGGTGAACACCGCCTCGGCCTGCGTGGTGGCTTGGATGAAGGCCGGGGTCTGGCGCGCCGTCATGGCGTGGTTGAGCGCGAACGCGGTCGGCATCGCGCCGATCAGGATCAACATGATCAGCCCCATGCCCTTCTGCCCGTCGTTCGAGCCATGCGCGAACGAAACCGACGAGCAGGTCAGGATCAGCAACCCGCGCACCCACCACGGTGGGGTGGATTTGCCCTCGGGCGCCTTATAGAGCGCCGGAATGCGGATCAGGAACTTCAGCAGCAGCAACAAACCCGCAGATAGAAAGAAGCCCACCAGCGGGCTGAAAATCAGCGCCGCAAACACTTTTTCCGCCTGCGACCAATCGACGCCCGAGGTGCCGGTGCCCTTCGCCGCGAGCAACTGATTGGCAACGCCGACGCCGATGATCGAGCCCACCATGGTGTGAGACGAGCTCGCCGGCAGTCCCCGCCACCAGGTGCCGAGGTTCCACACGATCGCAGCAATCAGCAGCGAGAAGATCATCGCATAGCCGGCACTTGAACCCACGTTCAGGATCAACTCGACCGGCAGCAGCGCGATGATGCCGAAGGCGACGGTGCCCGACGACCACAACACGCCGAGCAGATTGAGCGTGCCCGACAGGATCACCGCGGCGGTCGGCGCCAGCGAGCGGGTGTAGATCACGGTCGCGACCGCGTTGGCGGTATCGTGGAAGCCGTTCACGAATTCAAACCCGAGCGCGATCAGCAAAGCCAGGCCCAGCAGCACGAACGCGCCGATCGCCAGCGGCGGTCCGGAGGCGGCGCTGATGTCCGCCACCAGCCCGCGTACCGCGTAACCGATGCCGACGGCCAGCACCAGCAGCAGGGCGATCAGCGCCTTGCCACTCGGTTTCGATTCCAGGGGAATAGAGGATGGGCGACTGCCCACCGCAAGATCGGACATTTTATGCCTCCGGGTTGATCTTGCGCCGAGGTTATGCGGGTATTTTCGGGGCTTCTATCACAGTTCGATGACAGTATGGGCCGGCCGGCAAATCGGGATTCGGGACGCGCCGGCCGTCTTCGGCTTGACGCGCGGTGCCGAGCCCCCCACACCTCTGCCATGACCGATCCGTTCCTGATCCCCCCCGAGCCCGCCGCCGCCGACGCGATCGCGGCGATCGCCGACGAACTTGGCAGTTTCGACGATTGGATGGACCGCTATCAGTTCATCATCGAGATGGGTCGCAATCTGCCGCCGTTTCCGGATGAGTGGGTAAACGATGCGCATCGCGTGCCGGGGTGCCAGGCTCAGGTCTGGATGGAGCCGACGCTTAGGGGCGGGAAATTGTATTTTGCCGGCGCTTCGGACGCGGTGATCGTGACCGGGTTGATCGCGTTGCTGCTGCGGGTTTATTCGGGACGGACTCCGGCGGAGATTCTGGGCACCAGTCCGGCGTTTTTGACCGATCTGGGTCTGATCCAGGCGCTGTCGACCAATCGCGGCAACGGGATCGCGGCGATGGCGCGGAAGCTGCAGGAAGTCGCCGCGCGAACGACCCAATGAGGATTGGAGCGGGTGAAGGGAATCGAACCCTCGTGTGCAGCTTGGGAAGCTGCCGTTCTACCATTGAACTACACCCGCGAGCGTGGCTCGCGGGTGTTATAAGAAGCAGCCATTGGGCGCGCAAGGTGCTCCCGGTGAGCGGCTAGCCGATCCCGGCCGCCAGCACCGCCCACGCCGCGATCGCGCCGTTGTAGCTGGTATAAAGTCCATACGCGTCATAGACCAGGCTGCCCCAGTTGCCCTGTACCGCGGCGGGAAGGGCGGCGTTCTGCACCGGGTCCGAAACGTTACGGATAAAACCGAAGGCGGTGCCGTTTGCGGCACACACTTCGCCGATCACCGCGTCGTCCATCTCGATTGCGCTGTAGGCCTGATAGTCGCCCGCGGTGGTTCCGACCACGAAAGTCGAAGCCGTCAGCAGGGATGTGCCGCCGCCGGTCTGGTCGATAATCAGCGGGACCGCTTCTCCTAGATTCAACCCGTCCGGATCGAGCTGATCCAAGTTGTAGTCGGTGTTGGAGCCCCGATTTAGGCTCGAGGCCAGCAACTGCAGATCGCTCGATGTGGTCGGGACCGGGAACAGCAGGGCGGGTAGGTTTGGATTACTCAGCACGGCGTCGTTCGCGGACCAGGCGTTGCTGTAATCGGGCCAGCTCGCCGCGGGCTCGCCAGCCTCGTATAGCGTGCCTGCACTCACCGCGCGCACGGTGCCGATATGATCGGCCGGTATGGCCCCGCCGGCGGTGCCGATTGAAAGGATCAGCGTTGGCTGCACATCGGCGATCAAAAGCTTGATCAGCGCCTCCAGAAAGCTGGCACCGGGAAAGTCGAGATGGGTGTTCGATTTGAACAGCAGCACCGACTTGCCAGCGATCTCGACCAGGCGATAGCTGCCCCATTCGCTCCAGCCCGAGGGCGCGTCCGCCGGCAGGTTCTTCGCATAGGTGTGCCAGCCGCTCCAGTTGCTGCGGGCCCGGTCGCTATAAGCCATCGTCGTGGCGCCGGCACAAAACACGTGCTGCATCGCTGCCCATTCCGCCTCCGCCCAGGTGATCACCACTGCAGATGCCTTTGGCAATGCGCCGGCCTGCGTGGTGAGCAGCGTCGGTGCGCTCTGGCCGACGGCGGCAAAATCTACCGCCGGCAGCGGCGGGGCGTTCGTGATTGTTGCGGCCAACCGCGATTCTTTGCTCTCGGTCAGGCCAAATCGGAGGTAGGGATTGTGCCGGTGTGCCATGGCTTCAACTCGCGTCCTTCGGTGGTGGCGGTCACCAGGATGCGCGCGTCAGGCCGCTTTTGGAACCATACCCTCGGCCGCTCAATCGAGCATTCCGATTGACAGCATACCAACCGTCCGGTATGTTTTCACTCATGAGCCCAGATCCCGCCAGCAACCGCGTTCGCCGCGACGCCAAAGCCAGGCTGCTCAACGCCTCGCTCGCCGTGATTCGCGAAAAGGGCTTCGCTGCGACGTCGGTCGACGATCTCTGTCAGGCCGCAGGCGTGACCAAGGGTGGCTTCTTTCATCATTTTCCCAGCAAGGAAGATCTCGGCGTCGCCGCTGCCAACCACTGGTCGGAAATCACCGACGTGCTGTTCGCCGACGCCTCGTACCACAACCATGCCGACCCGCTGCAACGCGTGCTCGGCTATATCGATTTCCGGTCCGGGCTGCTGCAGGGCGCGGTGCCGGAATTCACCTGCCTGGTCGGCACCATGGTGCAGGAGACGTTTGACACCAGTCCCGCGATCCGCGCCGCGTGCGCCGCCAGCATCTGTGGCCATGCGGCGCGGCTGGAGCCCGATATCGCCGCGGCGATGGAGCGTTACCACGCAAGCGGGGATTGGACCGCGTGCGATCTTGCCTTGCACACGCAAGCGGTTCTGCAAGGCGCGTTCATTCTCGCCAAGGCGACCGGCGACGTGGAGGTCGCGCGCGCGAGTGTCCGCCATCTGCGCCGCTACATCGAGTTGTTGTTCGGCCAATCCGGAATCAATCAGGAAACAGCGCCATGAAACTCTATTATTCGGATGTGCTGGCGCCGCGCAAAGCCTGCGCGGTGGCGAAATACCTCGATGCCGACATAGAATTTGTCTATCTTGACCTCACCAAGGGCGAGCAAAAGGCGCCGTTCTATCTCGCGCTCAATCCAAACGGGCACGTGCCGACGCTCACCGACGGCGACCGGGTGATCTGGGAGGCCGACGCTATCATATGCTATCTCGCGGAACGCGCCGGTTCGGAGCTTTGGCCTCGCGATGGCCGACAGATCGAAGTGATTCGCTGGTTCAGTTGGAATTCGCAACATTTCCTGCGCTGCGGCGGCGAGCTCTATTTTCAGTATGTGATCAAGCCGCGTTTCAACCTCGGGCCGCCGGACGAGACCGCGGTTGAGGAAGCGCTCGGCGACTTCCACCGGCGCGCCGCGATCCTGAACGCGCATCTCGCCGGCCGTGCCTGGCTGCTCGGCGACGTGCTGACGGTTGCCGATTTCTCGGTTGCCATCACTCTTCCCTACGCCGAGCAGGCGCACCTGCCGCTGGACGAATTTCCCGAAATCCGCCGCTGGCATGATCAGCTGAACGGGTTTCCGGCATGGCGGGAGCCGTTTCCGGCAAATCCGGGATCGAACACATAATTCCAACCGTATCAACCAAGGAAGGACATGACATGACTGACGAAGCCAAGAGGAAATTTCTGGTCAGCTATCTCATCCCGGCGGCGGTAGTCGAGGAGTGGAAGAAGACCGACCCGGAGACAAGACAAGCCGCGGAACAGAAAGTAATGCAAGAATGGCATCAATGGTCACAGGACCACGCGAGCATCACTCTTAGTACCGAAGCCGGCGGCAAAACGAAACGCGTTACTTCCAGCGGCATTTCAGACACCAACAACGATATAATGGTGCTCTCGTTCGTGGAGGCGGAATCGCTCCAAGCAGCCGCGCAGATATTTGAAAATCACCCCCATTTGCAGATAATGCAGGCGAGTATTGAAGTGATGGAAGTGAAACAAATGGGGGGAAGGCTAGGGTAAGGGAAGAATCTTCTTTTTGTGAACAAAAAGAAGCAAAAAAACTTTGTCACTTTGGGCCGCAGCGTCACTCCCGCAGGCGTACCGGCCCTTCGTTACAAAAGTTTTTTGCTTCTTTTTTTCAAAAAAGAAGTTTCTTCCCTTTCTTCTCGTCCCCGCTATCATCCCGCCTCCTCCGCTTCCAGATGAGGCGCCCCATGCCCTACCGCCCCGCCACCCAGCTGGTCCATGGCGGCCAGTTCCGCACCGAGTTCGGCGAGACCACCGAGCCCTTGTTCCTGACCTCCGGCTTCGTCTACGACAGCGCCGAGCAGGCTGAGGCGACCTTCAAGGGCGAGATCGCCCACTACCAGTATTCGCGCTTCGGCAACCCGACCATCACCATGCTGGAATCCCGGCTGGCGCTGCTTGAGGGCGCCGAAGCCTGCCGCACCACCGCGACCGGCATGGCCGCGGTACATGCCTCGCTGCTCTGTTACCTCAAGACCGGTGACCGGGTGGTGGCGTCGCGCGCCCTGTTCGGCTCGTGCCACTGGATCGTTTCGACCCTGCTGCCGCGCTACGGCATCGAGCCGGTGTTCGTCGACGGCGAGGATCTGGCGCAATGGCGCGCGGCGCTGGCGCAGCCCGCGGCGATGGTGCTGCTGGAAAGCCCGTCGAACCCGATGCTCGACATCCTCGACCTCCGCGCGATCAGCGACCTCGCCCACGGCGCCGGCGCGCTGGTGGTGGTCGACAACGTCTTCGCCACTCCGCTGCTGCAGAAGCCGCTGGAACTCGGCGCTGATGTGGTGGTCTATTCCTGCACCAAGCATATCGACGGCCAGGGCCGCGTGCTGGGCGGCGCGGTGCTGGGGACCAAAAAATTCATCGAAGAGACGCTGCTGCCGTTCATCCGCAACACCGGTCCGGCGCTGTCGCCGTTCAACGCGTGGCTGCTGCTGAAGGGGATCGAGACCCTGGCGCTGCGGGTTGCGGCGTCATCCGCCAGCGCCGCGGCGATCGCGGACTTCCTCGCGGATCGGCCGGGCGTGCGTCGCGTGCTCTACCCCACGCGGACCGACCATCCGCGCCACGAGCTGGCGATGAGCCAGATGACCGGCGGCGGCACGCTGGTGACGGTGGAGCTGGCCGGCGGCAAGCCGGCCGCGTTTCGCTTCATGAACGCATTTCAACTGATCGCGATCTCGAACAACCTCGGCGACAGCAAGAGCTTGGCGACCCACCCTGCCACCACGACCCACTCGAAGCTCACGCCTCAGGAGCGAACCCGCCTCGGCATCACCGAGGGTGTGGTGCGACTTTCGATCGGCCTCGAGGATGTCGAGGATCTGAAGGAAGATCTGGCGCAAGCGCTACACGCGGGCGGTTAAGAAAGGGAAGAATCTTCTTTTTTGAAAAAAAGAAGCAAAAAACTTTTATCCGATTGGTTCCGTGCGCAGCGTCGCGGGTGAGTGGGCACGGAAACAAAGTGACAAAGTTTTTTTGCTTCTTTTTGTTCACAAAAAGAAGACTCCTCCCCTGACCTTAACGCCCGATTTTACGCCTTACCTGATGCGCATTTCAGGCATCTCTGCCAGGCTGGACTGCCCGTCCAGCAGCACGCCCAGCCGCGCCGAAATCTCATCCAACGCCAGGCTCGCGCCGCCGACCTGGTTCACCTGCGCCATCAGACTCTGCAAGACCGACTTTCTGCCTGGCAGCGTCATAATGATCGCCGGTTTCCCCGGCGGCAGCCCGCCCAACTGAGCCGCGTCGGCGAGCGCCTGATCGAACCCGCCGAGTTCGTCCACCAGGCCGTTCTCCTTCGCCTGCGCCCCGGTCCAAACGTGTCCTTCCGCCAGCGGCTCCAGCTGGGCCTGGGTCATGTGCCTTCCCGCCTCGACCCGGCTCAAAAACAGACCGTAGCCGTCATCGATCATCGCCGAGAATCGCGCCTGCTGCTCCGGCGTGAAGTTGCTGACCGGGCTTTCCATATCGGCATTGGTGCCGATCGAAACCGTGTCGATGCCCACCCCGAGCTTGCTCGCAAGTCCTTGCATCGCGAATTTGCCGCCGAACACGCCGATCGAGCCGGTCACCGTCACCGGCTCGGCCACGATCCGATCGGCCTCGGCGGCGATGTAATAGCCACCCGAGGCCGCCGTGTCCGACATATAGACCACCAGCTTCTTGCCCCGCGCGCGGGCCAACTGCGCCGCGTGCCAAATCGTTTCCGAAGCGGTCTCAGAACCGCCCGGGCTGTTGATCCGCAGCACGATCGCCTTAACTCGCGGATTATCCGCCGCCTGGTTGAAGGCGTCGACCATCTGATCGGAGTAGACGGTGTCGGACGAATCGATCCCGTCATTGTCGCCGCTTTGGATCTCGCCCACCGCGTTGATTACCGCGACGCCGTCCGCGGCATTGGGGTTGACTGGCGAGCCCGACTGATAATCGTCGGCGTCGAGCAGGCTGGCGCCACCCCCGGCCCGGCGCAGCGCCATGCCCTCGACCTCGTCCCAATAGCCCACACGGTCGACCAGATGGTTGGACTGCGCCTCGCTCGCGGTGTAGGGGCCGTTGTTCACCAGATCGTTGATCTGATCCTGAGTTAGACCGCGCGACCCCGCGATCGCGGTGGTAAGGGTGGCATAGAGCGAGTTCAGCAGGTCGCTATAGGCCTGGCGGTCGGAGGGCTCGAGCCCGGTGTCGGTATACTGGGTCGCGGCGGTCTTGAACTGGCCGCGGCGCACGAACGCCGGCAGGACGCCGAGCTTATCCAGCGTGCCGCGAAAGAACGGAATCTCCGCAGCGATGCCGGTGAGCGCAAGTGACCCGCCCGGCTGCAGCCAGACCTGGTCGCATGCAGAAGCAAGATAATAAGGCCGCGTGCCGCCCGAAAGATCGCCGTAGGATTCGGCGTAGGCAAATGCGAATTTGCCCTGGTGGCGCAGCGCCAGGACCGCATCGCGGACATTTTCGGTTTGCGCCAGTCCCAGCTGATCGTCGCCCAGCTTCAGCACGACGCCCTTGACCCGCGGGTCGGCCGAGGCGCGGTCAAGTGATGTCATTAGCCGGTCGAACGAGATCGTCTCATCGGCGCCGAAGTTGAACGGGCTGGGCGACGATTCGGTGACCGCGTGGTTGAGATCGAAGGTGAGAACGGTATTGTCCGGCACCACCACGGTCCGTTTCACTGCCGCACCGATCGCCAAGATGATCAGCACGAAGACCAGGATTGTGAGCCCCCCGATAAAGGCGAGCACCCCAATGATGAACCTCATGCCGGACGTCCTTGCAAGTTAGTAGAACTTGCTAGTGTCGATCCGATCCTCGCACACATCAAGCCCTATCCGGTCGGTCGGCAGCTTCCTGAAGGTAAGCTCGGTCTGCCACCTACGGCTGAAAATCTTCGGGTCGTTGAACGTGATATCGGCCACCAGGTGCTGGCCGCCGTCCGTCAGATGGTATTTTTCGGTGAGCTGCAGCGCGTCGGAATGCGGCAGACCCGAGTTGTCGAGAAAGGTGAAATCATTAAACAGCTGCGCGTGCACCACCAGCGTGTTGCCTACGAAGGTCCCGGTGTTGGAACCGAAATAGGTGGTGAACGCGTCAGGATCTGGTTTGGTGTTCAAATTCACCCAGCGGATCAGATTGTTCCACTGATAGAAGAACCAGACCTGCTTCGCGTTTTGCGCGATCTTGAAGGCTTCGGGCTGCAGCAGGATGCGCGGCTCGCCGAGCGGCTTGCATTTCTGCGCCGGATCGAACGAGAGATCGCCGGCCGCCTTCTGCGCTGCGTATTTGTCGTGGATCGCCTTGGC
>Ga0302314_10009728_pt1 | contig 16964 bp, 14 predicted proteins | sample III_Palsa_N2_3_FD_200533 | JGI IMG/M metagenome (GOLD analysis project Ga0302314, IMG submission 200533) | Peat permafrost microbial communities from Stordalen Mire near Abisko, Sweden - III_Palsa_N2_3 | ecosystem: Environmental > Terrestrial > Soil > Palsa > Peat permafrost | place: Sweden...
ATGAAACCGAAGCCGACGGCGAGCGCGCCCATGATGATGGCCACCAGGTTGAACGCCTTCACCGCGTCGCCATCGCCTCCGCCATAGTACTGACCGGCGAAAGTGAAGCCGATGCAGATGGCGGCGAAGGTGACCACCCGCGACCAGGCCCACATCGGCCCGCGCCAGCCCCAGCGGCCCCAACCCCAACCGCCGCCCCACGGTCCGCCCCAGCCGCCGTAGCCGGGACCGCCATATCCCGGGCCGTAGGGCGAATTGTAGGGATTGCCGGGATAGGGCGCGCCAGGCGGCGGTGGCGTCACGCCCGTGTGCACCCCGGTCACGGCGGCCATCACCTCAGGCGGCGGATCCTTGCCCTGCTGGGCGTAGGCCTTGAGCACCTCCATGGCCTGCTTGCTGCGCTGATGCTGCAGAAACATGCTGTAGCCGCCGAACACGAAGCCCATCAGCGGAAAGATCAGCCACCAGAACCCGAACACGAAATCGCCGAAGCCGTGCATGGCCCCCTCCTGTGCTGGCCGGCGCGATCGTCCGCGCCTGTGTTTCTATTCGCCGCCGGCAGAGCGATCGGATGCACACCAACGATCCGGAGGCGCCTCAGCCCTGCAGCGGCCAACGGCGCAAGACCAGGTGCCGGCGCTCGTCGACGATACTGAACACCAGTTGTACCTCCCCGACGGTCCAGGCGATCGGGTCGACGAAGGTCTCTTCGACCTCCGCCCTGTCGCGCAAGAGAGTCACATGCGGTGTGTGGCCAGCGCGGCCGTGCTTCACACCCGCCCTGGCCAAGACGGAATCGATCGCTTGGTGAAGGCGGACCAGGCCGACGATCCCCTCGTCGGCCGTGGCGACCAACGGACGCCGTTCGGCGCCGTTCCAGCTTTGCACCCGGTCAAGCATGGCGCGAAACGGCGCCAGCCGGAGCGTGGCCATCGCCGCGTCGATGGCGCGGGCCTGCACCTGCGAGCCGACGCCGGGGTCGAGGTTCGCCAGGGTCACGTGCAGCCGATCCCAGCGCGTCGTCTGGCCGCCCAGTCCACGGCGCGCGCGGAATTGGTCGCCGAGCGCATGCAGCCGGCGGGCGGCGGCCTCGCCCGGCTTGGTCATCAGGAAAAGACCGGTTCGAACCGACGTGGCTCCGCCGATCGGATCGAAGGGTTCAAAGGACATCGGATCACGTCCTGCGCTTGCTCAGAACTAGAACAAAAGAAGAACTTCTTGATCGACGCAACGGCGCGCCGAAACCGGCGCCGTCATGTCCGCTTGGGAATCTCCAGGCCCCGCTGGACCGCCGGACGGGCCAGGCCGCGCTCCAGCCAAGCGCCGGTGCGCGTGAAGCTGTCGAACCCGACCAGGTCCCCCGCGCCATAGAAACCGACCAGATTGCGCACCCAGCCCAGGGTGGCGACATCGGCGATGGTGAAGCCCTTGCCCATCAGCCAGTCGCGCCCCTCGAGCCGCGTCTCCAGCACGCCCAGCAGGCGTTTGGACTCGTCCACGTAGCGTTGCAGTGGGCGCTTGTCCTCGTACTCGCGGCCGGCGAACTTGTGGAAGAAGCCCAACTGGCCGAACATCGGCCCCACCGCGCCCATCTGCCACATCACCCAGGCCAGGGTCTCGTAACGGGCCGCCGGATCGCTGGGGATCAGCTTGCCGGTCTTGTCGGCGAGATAGACCAGGATGGCGCCCGACTCGAACAGGGCGATCGGCTTTCCGCCAGGGCCGTCCGGGTCGAGGATGGCGGGAATCTTGCCGTTGGGGTTCAGCGACAGGAATTCCGGAGTCCAGCTCTCGTTCTTCATGATGTCGACCAGATGCGGCTCGTACGGCAGGCCGATCTCCTCGAGCATGATCGACACCTTCACCCCATTGGGGGTCGGCAGGCCGTAGAGCTGCAGCCGGTCAGGATGCTCGGCCGGCCAGCGGTGGGTGATCGGGAAGGCGGACAGGTCGGCCATGGGGACTCCGGGGTCGGCGAGGTGAGGCCCTTAGCTAGGTCCGAGGCCTGCCCGCCGCCAGCGCTTCACCGCGCCGTCCACGGCAGCATGCGCTGGAGCACTCCATCGCGCAGCACCAGCCCGTGCAGCAGGGCCGCTCCGGCATGGACGCCGATCAGGACCAGCAATGCCTCGGCCCCCCACACGTGCACCGCATGCAGGGCGTGCGCGACCGGCTTGTCCGGCATGAGCAGGGCCGGCGCCTGCCCGGCGAACAGGGCGAACGGGCGCCCACGGAACAGCAGGCTGGCCAGGCCGGTGAGCGGCTGGACCAGCAATAGCAGATAGAGGGCGTACTCGTTGAGCTTGGCCAGTTCCTGCTGCAGCTTGGACATGCCGGCCGGGAACGGGGGCAGATGGGCGAAGGCCCGCCGCCAGGTCAGCCGCGCGACCACCACCCCCCAGGTCGTCACCCCCATGGAGCGGTGAACCAGCAGAAGGGTCTCCGCCCAGGCGATCTCCCGCTCCACCAGCCAGGCGGTGGTGAACTGGCCAAGGATCAGGAGGACGGTCAGCCAGTGGAGGGCGATGCTGACCTGGTCGAACCGCCCTGCCCGCGCCCGGCCGACCGTCTCGGCGATCGCCAGCTGCGCAAGTTCGACGTCTTCGGTAGTTTCGCTCATGGCCGCCCCGCTGCTTTGGAAGATTCGCTGCAAGGACGGCGCAGCGCCGAGGTTTATTCCTTCGCCTCGGCCCGTCTCAGCACAAGGACGGCGCAAAGGCTGACGGCGGCGCAGGCGGTCAGCCAGGCGCCCGGCATGGCCAGGTTGTGGGTACGGTCGATCAGCCAGGTGGCGATGAAAGGCGTGAAGCCGCCGAGCGCGGTGGCCAGGCTGTAGGCCAGGCTGAAACCCGAGGCGCGCACCTTGGCCGGCACGATCTCGGTCAGATAGACCACCATCGCTGCGTTGTAGCCGCCGTACAGCGCCGACAGCCAGAGCTCGACCGCCAGCAGGCGGAACACACTGGGCGCGGCGGCCAGCCACAGCATGGCCGGATAGGCGGTGAGGATGGCGAGGACGGTGCAGGCGATCAGGATCGGCCGACGTCCGACCCGGTCCGACAGGGCCCCGAACAGCGGCAGCCAGATCAGGTTGGAGAGACCGACCCCGGCGGTGATCAGGAGGTTGGCGCGCTCGGGCAGGTGCAGCAGCTTGCCGAAGGTCGGCGTGTAGGCGGTGATCATGTAGAAGCTGACCGTGGTCATCACCACCATGGCCATGCCGCCGAGGACGCGCGCCCGGCCCTGCCACAGGCCGGCGGCGATGGCGGCGAGGCTCAGCGTCTCCTTGCGGGCGGCGAACGCCTCGGTCTCCTGCAGATGGCGGCGGAGCAGGAACAGCAGGGGCACGATCAGACAGCCCAGGGCCAGCGGCAGCCGCCAGCCCCAGCTTTGCAAGGCCTGCGGGCTCAGCAGCGAGGCGGTGGCCACGCCGATCAGCGCCGCGGTGACCACCGCCACCTGCTGCGACGCCGACTGCCAGGCGACGTAGAAGCCCTTGCGGCCCGCGGGCGCCATCTCGGCAAGGTAGACCGAGACGTTGCCGAGCTCGGCCCCGGCCGAGAAGCCCTGCACCAGCCGCCCGAGCAGCACCAGGATCGTCGCCGTGATCCCGATCGCCGCATAGGTCGGGGTGATGGTCAGGGTGACGATGCCGACGCTCATCAAGAGCAGGGTCAAGAGCAGGCCGGCCCGCCGCCCGAACCGGTCGGTGTAGGCGCCCAGGATCACCGCCCCCAGGGGCCGCATCAGGAAGCCGACCCCGAACACGGCCAGGGCGTCGAGCAGCTTCTTCATGTCGCCGCCCGGCGGCAGATAGGCCCGGCCGATGGCGGCGGCGAAATAGCCGAACACCATGAAATCGTACATTTCGAGGAAATTGCCGCTGGCGACGCGCAGGACGGCGAGGGCACGGCCAGTGCGTTCCGCTGGCGCCGGTCTCTCCAAGCGCGCGCTCATAGGCCGGTCAGCCATGTGCAGCCCGAACGACGCCGTTCAACAGGCGCTCGAACAGCGGCGGGCGCCCGAGCTTGGACAGGTCGGGACCATCGCCGAGAATCTCGACCGGCTGCACACCCGCGAAGGTCGTGGTGGGCCGGGTGGCCACGCCGTGCGGCCCCGCGCCCTGGATCATCAGCGTCAGCTCGTTGATGTGGATCATGAAATCCGGCGGCATCGGCTGGGCGCGGCCGTCCTGGATCGCCCGCGCCATCTCGGCGGGGCCAAGAAGCTTGTCCTGGGCGTAGACCTCGCGCCGGCGCAGCCAGCTGACGAATTTGTGCTTCACCGAGCGGCCGACGCCGCGCTCGGCCTCCACGGCGTGCGACTTCCAGCGACGCACCAGCGGCAATTTGCGGCCGCCGACGCCGAACAGCCGGCCGAGGGCCGGCTGACGGCGGAAGGTGTAGGGCTTGCGCGCGGCGAGGCTGACCCGCGAGAACCGCTCCAGCGTCATCGGCGACTGGTCGTGGAAGATGTTGTCGACGCGGATCTCACCTGCCTCGCCGATCACGCGCAGGCTGTGATCGCGCGGCGCGACCCAGGTGCAGGTCATCCGCGCCGAGACACCGTTCGCGAAATTGATGCAGGCGACCGACATGTCCGGCGTATCGGGCGGCGACAGCGGCGTATCGGTCTTGTGCTCGACCAGGGTGTTGGAGAAGGCGGTGACCGACAGCGCCGGCCCGAACATGGCGCACATCCACACCAGGTGATAGGCGGCGTGCTCGACCGTGCAGCCGGACGACAGCTCCTCGACATAGGGAAAGGGCGCGCCCGTGGGGCTGCGCACCTGTTCCAGGTTCATCAGGTGGGCAGGGTTGTCGTCGAGCTCGGCGTAGATCAGCACCGGCTTGCCGACGGCGCCCTCACGGACTGCCTTCCACAGGGTGACGAGGGAGTCGCAGTAGAGGTTGCAGGGCGCGCCGGTCAGCACCACACCGCGCGCCTCGGCCAGGGCGAACAGCGCCTGCGTCTGCTCGAGATCCATGGTCACCGGCTTTTCGGAATAGACGTGCTTGCCGGCCTCGAGGGCGCGCTTCACCACCTCGTAGTGCGATTTGATGCTGGTCAGGTTGGCGACGATCTCGACCGCCGGGTCGGCCAGCAGGGCTTCATAGCTGGGATAGGCGTTGAGCCCGTAGTGGCTGGACACGGTCTGCAGGCGGGCCGGATCGATATCGAAGACGCCGCAGATCTCCAGCTCGGGATGGCCCCACCGGGTCCGCATGTAGATGTCGAACACATAGCCGCATCCGACAAAGGCGATCTTCATAGTGTGGACTTTCCCGATGCAAGGAACCGGTAACCGCGACCTTCTGAAATAAGCGTTTCCGGCCATCCACTCATGGCGCCGCGCCGGACCAGCCGCTCAGCGTTCCACCGGATATCCAGCATACCGCCATGCCTTGACGCCGCCGTCGAGCGCCGCGACCCGACCATAGCCCAGTTCGCAATTGGAGCTTCGGACTGAGGCAGCCGTCGCCTCACGCGTCCTTTCGACCGACCGAATGCGGTGGCGCTTCAGAACGTCGCCCGAGCGGCAAGCCAGCCGGACCCGTCGTCCCACTCTTCCTGCGCTTCGGCCTCTTCAGGGGAGACATTGGTGATCAGGTTGTCGGCGTCCTCCAGCCGCGTGTGGTCCTGGCGGGATTTGTCACGAACGCTATCCTCAGGCCAAGAGCGCCTCCATCCGGATGGGCAAGTGGCGCACCCGTCGTCCGGTCGCGTGGTGGACGGCGTTGGCGACCGCCGCCGCCGCGCCGACGCAGACCACCTCGCCGAGCCCCTTGGCCCCGAGGCCATTGAAGTTCGGGTCGTCCTGGTCGATGAACTCGACCTCGCAACGCCGCACGTCGGCATTCACCGCGACCTGATATTCAGCGATGTTGTTGTTGAGGAAGCCGCCGAAGCGCGGATCCACTTCGCTGCCTTCGGAGAGGGCTGAGCCGATGCCCCAGACGATGCCGCCGTAGGCCTGACTCTCGGCCGTTCGGCGGCTGATCACCCGCCCGCAGTCGACCACGGTGACAAACCGGGTCACCCGGGGCCGCGGCAGCCGTGGATCGATCCGGACCTCGGCGAAGTGCGCGACGAAGGAGAACGACACATGGTCGGGGAATTCCGGCCCGGCCGTGGAGATCTTGCCGATGGCCGCCTGCTTCAGGGCGTCGGGCTTGAGCCCTGGCGCCTCGCCGCGGCCCTCCCCGTCCAGTCCCGGGACCCGGGCGGTCCGCAGGATGTCGTCGACGCGCTGGCGGCCGCCGGGGCCGCTGAGCCAGCCGTCCTGCAGGGTCAAGGACCCAGGGTCCTGGCCGTGGAGGGGGCCGCCCTTCTGCTGTGTCGCCAAGACGCCGAGCTGCCGGCGGATGGACTGGGCGGCGTCGCGGACCGGCATGGTCGCAGTCGCCGCCCCCCAGGCCCCCGCGGTCGTGTGCTGGGGCGGGTAGGCGGTGTCGCCGATGCGGATCTCGATCGTCTCCGGATCGACCCCCAGTTCGGAGGCCGCCACGATCGCGATCGCGGTGCGGATGCCTTGGCCCATCTCGTGGCCGCCGACCGACAGGACGACCCTGCCGCCCCGCTGCAGCCGCACCTTGGCCAGGGCGGGCCCGATGTAGCCGGGGTAGGCGCCGGCGGCGACGCCCCAGCCGATCAAGGTCCCGTCGGGGTCGCGCATCGACCCCGGCGCCGCGGAGCGCCGGTCCCAACCGAATCGGGCGGCGCCGCGTTCCAGGCATTCCTTCAGTCGGCGGGAGGAGAATGGCTTGCCGGTGATCGGGTCGGCGACGGCGTCGTTCTTCAGCCGCAGGGCCACCGGGTCGAGGCCGAGCTTGATGGCCAGCTCGTCCATGGCGCTCTCCAGGGCGAAGAACGAGCCCATCTCCATCGGCGCGCGCATGAAGCCCGGCGTCTGGGTGTCCAGCTTGACCAGGGTAGTCGCGCCCCGGAACGCCGGCCACGCGTACATACGCGAGGTGGTTTCCTCCCCGGTGTAGGGCATGAGGTCGAACCGCGAGGTCTGGGCGCGGACCAGGTGCAGGCCACCAGTCACCCGCCCGTCTCGGGTCGCGCCGATCCGGATGTGGTGCTCGTTGGCTCCGCGGAAGCTGGTGGCGTGGAACACTTGCGAGCGCGGAACCGTGAGCTTGACGGGTCGCCCGACCTTGCGGGCGGCGAGCGCCGCCAGGATGGTGTGGGGCGACAGCGATCCGCGCTGGCCGAAACCCCCGCCCACATAGGGCGAGATCACCCGGATGTTCTCGGCGGGCATGTCGAGCTGCAGCGCCAGGCCGCCCTGCATCGCCTGCGAGGCCTGCGATCCTTCGTGAATCGTCAGGCGCTCCCCGTCCCATTCGGCGACGACGGACAGCAGCTCCATCGGATTCTGGTGCTGGGGCGACGTCGTGTAGATCTCGTCCAGGATGACCGGCGCGCCAGCGACGGCGGCCTCCGGGTCGCCATGGACGAAATCGGGGAAGTAGGGCGCAGCGACGGCCTGCTTGACCTCCTCGCGCCCCGCCGAGCCCATCTCCACGTCGAACGGCTCGGACGCGTAGGTGATCTTCACCAGGGCCGCGGCCTCATAGGCCGCCTCGATGGTTTCGGCGACCACAAGGGCGACGGCTTGCCCGCGATAGGCCACCTCGGCCGACTGGAGCGGCTGAAGGCTCTGGATGGCGTGGCCCCCGGCGAAGGAGAACACCACGGGCTTCAGCCGGTCCAGGGTCCGGTAGTCCAGCACCACCAGCACACCCTTCACCGCCTCGGCAGCCTGAAGGTCGATGGCCGTGATCCGGCCCTTGCCCACCGTGGCGGTGATCGGCAGCGCGTGCACCATGTGCGGCAAGAGCCGATCCGCCCCGTAGATAGCCTTACCCCTCACCTTGTCGCGGCCATCGACCCGCTCGGCGTTAGCCCCCAACTTGGTCGCGACCATCGTCAAGCCCTCCCGCGTGCGATCTTCAGGGCTTCGGCCACCGTGTTGGCGCCGAGGTCGACCCGGAAGGCGTTCTGTGGACGGGTGACCGCGCCCTGCAGAGCGAGCCGGCCCGCCTCGGCGGCGGCGGCCGCGTTGAAGACCTTGCCGACCAGGCTCCGCTCGGCCGCCTGCGCTCGCCAAGGCCGGGTGGCCAGGCCCCCGACAGCGATACGGGCGTCGCGGACGACGTCGCCGTCCAGGTCGAGGGCGACCGCCGCCGAGGCGACGGCGAAGGCGTAGGATTCGCGGTCGCGGATCTTCAGATAGGTCGAGGCCTTGCCGAGCCGGCTCTTGGGCACGCGGATGCGCAGAATCAGTTCGTCCGGCGCCAACGCCGTCTCCCGGTCCGGGGTCTGACCCGGTTCATGGTGGAGATCGGCGACCTTGAGCGACCGCGCGCCGGACGGGTTGCGCACGTCGATCGCCGCGTCCAGGGCCACCAGGGCGATGGCCAGGTCGCCGGGGTAGACGGCGATGCACTGGTCGCTGGCGCCCAGGATGGCGTGGCTGCGGTTGATGCCGTCGAGCGCGGAGCACCCGCTCCCAGGCTCGCGTTTGTTGCAGGGGTACTGCCGGTCGCGGAAATAGGCGCAGCGGGTGCGCTGGAGCAGGTTGCCCCCGAGGCTGGCCATGTTGCGCAATTGCTGGGAGGCGGCGCGCCACAGAGCCTCCGACAGCACCGGATAGTCTCGGCGCACCACGGGATTGTCGGCCACGTCGCTCATCCGGGCCAGGGCCCCGAACACCAGGGCGTCCGCGTTCTGGGTGTCGATGTGGTCGAGGCCGGGTATGCGGTTGATGTCGACGATGGACGCGGGCTGCTCGACGTTCAGCCGCATGAGGTCCACCAGGGTCGTTCCCCCTGCCAGGATCCTGGGCGGACGGCCGGACCGGCCCAGGGCGGCCAGCGCCGCGTCGACGGAGGGGGCGACGGTGTAGTCGAAGGGGTTCATGACGCCCTCCCCTGCGCCACGACCTGCTCGATGGCCGCGACGATGCCGACGTAGGCGCCGCAGCGGCAGAGGTTGCCGCTCATGTACTCGCGGATGTCCTCGGCGGTGTGGGCGTGGCCCTCCTTGACGCAGGCGATCGCCGACATGATCTGACCTGGGGTGCAGTAGCCGCACTGCAGGGCGTCATGGTCGAGAAAGGCCTGCTGCATCGGGTGCAGGCGCCCCTCCGCGCTGGCTACCCCCTCGATGGTCGTCACCGCCCGACCCTCGGCCTGGCGGGCCAGGGTCAGGCAGGAGACGACGCGGCGGCCGTCGACATGCACGGTGCACGCCCCGCACTGCCCGTGATCGCATCCCTTCTTGGCCCCCGACAGGCCCAGGTGTTCGCGAAGGGCGTCCAGGAGGGTCGTGCGAGGATCCAAGCGGCCCAGGTCATGGCGCACCCCGTTGATCTGCAAGACCACGTTCCCGTCGGTCGGCGCCGCGACGGCGGTCGATGCCAGGGCCGCGGGGATGATCGCCGGTAGGATCGCTGCGGCGGTTCCGGTCGCCGCGACCTCTCGTCGGTTGAGCTCGAGGTGATCTTTGTCGGTCATGGCTTTGGCCCTTCAAGGAGCGACGGATACCGACCTATGGCGGGGCGTCACCAAGCTAGGGATCGCTCGTCATAGTTGAGATAGTGGAGGCCTCGCTTTCCGGCTTGGCCGATGAGGACGTCGATAACTCGGGGAATGCTTTGCTCAATCGACAAGGCGGCGCCGGCGCCGCCCATGTCCGTGCGCACCCACCCAGGGGCCATGGCGATAACCGCACGGCGAGAAGAATGGCGCGCCGAGAAATCGTGCAGCAGCATGTTCAGCGCGGCTTTACTGGCGGCGTAGGCCGCCCAAACGCCGGAGACGTTTTCAGTCTGGCTGCCTAGAATCGAGGACATAGCGGCGAGCACGCTTTCTGGCGGCGCCAAGTCCTGAAGGATCTCCAAGGCCCGGACGGGACCGAGGGCGTTGGTGACCATCATCGCGACAAACCGGTCGTCCGAGATTTCGGCCATGTTTGCATTGATGTCCGTGCAAATACCGGCGTTGGCGATGATGAGGTCAAATCGGCGACCATCGAGGCGCTTCCTGAGGGCGTGGATGTCTTGCTGACGGGCGATGTCGAGATGTTCGATACTAAGTCGAGCCGCGACGGCGGCGGGCAGGTCGTTCAGGCTTTGTGGCGGCGCGGCTCGCAGCGTAGCTACGACAGCCCATCCCCGATCCAGCAAATCTTTGACCATGGCCAACCCGAGCCCGCGGGATGCGCCAAGGATCAAGGCCTGTTTAGCCATGCTCCTCGCCCTTCATCGGCGGGCTTGCTCTCGAGCAGCGACAGCAGCCCCACCGACGCACTCGCTACGCCCGGCCCATCGCCCACCGGTCCTGAGTTATTTTGCGCGCCCGCCGGCTTTGCATTAAGTGCTGATAAGTCATTTCATTTTTGCTGAATGATACGGAATAGACGATGGCATATGATGCGAGGCTATTGTCCGGTGTAACGGTGCTCGCTGCGGTCGTGGAGAGCGGAAGCTTCACACGAGCCGCCGAATTGCTTGGCCTGTCGGCGTCCGGCGTCAGCCGATCGGTTTCACGGCTCGAAGAGCGCGTGGGCGTACGCTTGCTCGATCGGACCACGCGGGCGCAGCGGCTGACCGATGAAGGCGCCCGTTTCTATGAGTTGGCGGCGCCTCACCTGGATGGGATCGAGGAGGCGGCCAACCTTGCCGCCGGCGCGGCGAAGGCCGTCCGCGGCCGGCTCCGGGCGAGCGTCAATGCGATTTTTTCTCAGCAGATGCTGGCGCCGCGCCTGCACGAATTGCTATGGAAGTATCCAGACCTCAATGTCGAGTTGCTGCCGCCCGAACCGTATCTGGACCTGATCGCGGAGGGCATTGACGTCGCGATCCGGTTCGGACCCCAGCCGGCGTCCAGCCTGACCTCCAAACTGCTCGCATCGCCGCGGATCCTGACCGTCGCCGCGCCGGCCTATCTGGATCGCCGCGGCAGGCCGGAGCGGCCCGAAGACCTCACGACGCACGAGTGCATTCAGTTTCGCGACCCGTCGACCGGGCGACCCTTCGAGTGGGAATTCCACCGTCAGCGCCAGGTGCTTCCGGTGGCCCACACTGGGCAGGTGCTGATGACCGACGTTGCGACCATGATCACGGCGTGCCTGAACGGAGTCGGAGTCGCTCAGGTCCTCGCGCTCGGTGTCCAGGACCTTCTCGACAGCGGTCGCTTGGTTGAGCTCTTTCCCGATTGGCCGGGCGAAACCTTCCCGCTCTTCGCTTTAAGACCAACCAAACGCCTGGCTCCTGCCAAGGTAGACGCCTTCATCGAGTTCTGCGCGTCGCTGACGTGTTGAGGCGCCGGGACAGTGGCGAAATTTTCCGAGAGGTAGGTCGCCGCCACCCGAGCTTGAGTCCTTTTCTAGAGCGCGTTCCGATCTGATGGAATCAAATCGGCGCTCTAGGTCTTTGTTTTGGCGCATGATAATCCGAAAGCCGGTTCCCACTTTTCGGATCATGCGCTAGTCCGCAGTTGAACGCAGCTCAGTAGCGAGAGGAAGGCGGTCCCCTTCTCTCGCCGCCGATTTCAGGTCACTGCCCCTTGGCGGCCTGTTCGACGAGCGCGGCGATCTCTTCCGATGCGAACCGGAGACACGTGGCTCCAGCCGCCAGAGGCCTGAAAAAGTTTCCTAATGATTTCCGTGACTTGAGATGAGCTCGAACGTCAATTGGTGATGTATCCGCAAACGTTTCATTTCTCATAACATATTATGTTTATTGGCATTTTTAATGCCAAGCTACTCCCACTCGATCGTCCCCGGTGGTTTGGACGTCACGTCGTAGACGACGCGGTTCACGCCCCTCACTTCGTTGACGATGCGGGTGGCGGCGCGGCCAAGGACGTCCCAGGGGAACTCGAAGAAGTCGGCGGTCATGCCGTCGGTCGAGGTGACGGCGCGCAGGGCGCAGACGTTCTCATAGGTGCGGGCGTCGCCCATCACGCCGACCGTCTTCACCGGCAGGAGCACGGCGAAGGCCTGCCAGATGGTGTCGTAGAGCCCGGCCTTGCGAATCTCGTCGAGCCAGATGGCGTCGGCCTGCTGCAGCACCGCGACCTTCTCGGCGGTCACCTCGCCCGGGATGCGGATGGCCAGGCCAGGCCCCGGAAACGGATGGCGGCCGACGAAGGCGGCGTCCAGGCCAAGCTCGCGGCCCAGGGCCCGCACCTCGTCCTTGAACAGCTCCCGCAGCGGCTCGACCAGCTTCAGCTTCATGTGCTCGGGCAGGCCGCCGACATTGTGGTGGCTCTTGATCACCTGGCTGGGGCCGCCGCGGGCGGAGACGCTCTCGATCACGTCCGGATAGAGGGTGCCCTGGGCCAGGAAGGCCGCGCCTTCGATCTTGGCGGCCTCGCGATCGAAGATCTCGACGAAGGTCCGGCCGATGATCTTGCGCTTGGTCTCCGGGTCGGAGACGCCCGCCAACGCACCGAGGAATTCCTCGCCTGCGTCAACATTGATCAATGGAATATTGTAGTGGTTTCGAAACAGGCTGACCACCTGATCGCCCTCCCCTGCACGAAGCAGGCCGGTATCGACGAAGACGCAGGTCAGCTGGTCGCCGATCGCCTCGTGGATCAGCACCGCGGCGACCGAGGAATCGACCCCGCCCGACAGGCCGCAGATCACCCGGCCGGCTCCGACCTGTTCGCGGATCCTGCGCACCTGCTCGTCGCGGAAAGCGGCCATGGTCCAGTCGCCCGACAAGCCCGAGATCCGGTGGGTGAAGTTGCGCAGGATCAGGGCGCCGCGCGGGGTGTGCGCCACCTCGGGGTGGAACTGCACGCCGTAAAACCGCCGGCCCTCGTCGGCGATCGCCGCAAACGGCGATCCCTCGGAACTCGCCACCACGTGGAACCCTTCGGGGATGGCGGTGATCTTGTCGCCATGGCTCATCCATACCGGCTCCTGAGCGCCCGGCGCGCCCAGCCCCTCAAGAAGCGGGCTCTCCCGTTCGATCCGGATGTCGGCGCGGCCGAACTCACGGGCGTGGCCGCCCTCCACTGAACCGCCAAGCTCCGCACACATGGTCATCTCGCCGTAGCAGATGCCCATCACGGGCTTCTCGAGCTCGAACACGGCCTTGGAGACCGCGGGACTGTCGTCCTCATGAACGCTGGCCGGGCCGCCCGACAGGATCACCGCCGCGGGCCCGAACGCCTCGAGGAAGCCGCCATCCACCTTGTCGAACGGATGGATCTCGCAATAGACGCCGCTCTCGCGCACGCGCCGGGCGATCAGCTGGGTCACCTGGCTGCCGAAGTCGACGATCAGGACTTTTTGGTGGTGCTTGTCGGAGGGGGAGTCGGTCATGGGGCTCTCTCGAACAGGGCGGCGAAGAAGCCGTCCGTGCCGGTGCGGTGGGGAGTGAGTTGCAGGCTGTGGCCGCCTTGCGCAAGGGCCGGCAGGATGTAGCGGGCGTGGTCGGTGAGCGCAGGCGTCGCGGCTGCTTCCGCGACCGGGCGCGCCGTAAAATGCGGATGCTCGGCCGCGAAGCCGGCAGCGACGGCGCCGTTCTCGGCGTCGAGCAGCGAGCAGGTGACGTAGACCAGCCGCCCGCCGGGCTTCACCAGCCGGGCGGCCCGGGCCAGGATGACGGCCTGCAGGGCGGAGAGCCGCTCCACGGTTTCGGGCGTGAGCCGCCAGGCCGATTCCGGATGCCGGCGCCAGGTGCCCGAGCCGGAGCAAGGCGCATCCACGAACACCAGGTCGGCCCGCCCCTCAAGATCGTCCATCCCCTCGCCTGCCGGGCCCAACCGACGGGCCTCGGCCGTGACGCCGGCGCGTGTGAGCCGCTCGGCCATGGCGGCCAGGCGTTTGCCATTCACGTCGGATGCGATCAACCGGCCGCGGCCATGCAGGGCCGCGCCGAGGGCCAGGGTCTTGCCGCCGCCGCCGGCGCAATAGTCCACCACCGTGTCGCCCGGCTTGGCGCCAGCCAGGGCGGCGACGATCTGACTGCCCTCGTCCTGCACTTCGATCCAACCTGAGGTGAAGGCGCGCAGGGCCTGAACATCGCGGGCGAACGCCGGCGGCAGGCGGAGGCCAAGTGTGGAGAAGGCCGTCCGTTCGGGCGTAATCTCTTCATGCGCCAGGAGCCGCAGAGCGCCGTCGACGTCGCCGCGCAGGGTGTTGACCCGAAGGTCCACGGGCGCCCGCGGCAAGATCGCCGTCTGCGCCTCGGCCAGCCAACCCACGCCGAACTCGCCTTGCAGCCGCTCGGCGAGCCAGGCCGGAACGCCCGCCCGCACCCAATCTGGCTCCACATCGGGCGAGGCTTCGAGCCTGAGGCGTTCGTCGGAGGTCAGCGGCGCCGGCGCATGGCCCTCGCCGGAGAACAGGGCCGCGATCTCATCCGGCAGTAACCCGTCGCCCCACCGGAGCGCGCCCAGCACCAGGGCCCGCCCATCGTCCGCGTCCAGGCTCCAGGCCGAACGGGCGCGGGCGCGGAAGGCGGAGTAGACGATCTCGGCCAGCGCCTTGCGATCCTTGGAGCCGGCGAACCGGTGCGCCCGGCCCCAACTCTTCAGGACCTCGTCCGCCGGTCCCCGCAGGGTCGCGACCTGGTCGATCACCTCGATGGCGGCGGCGAGACGGGCGGCGGGGGTCACAAAACTCCTGGGAGGACGACGGTTGCGTTTTAGGGGTCAGGCGGTGGGAATGAACAGGGCGGCGATCACCATCAGGAGACCGACCAGCGAGACGACCCACACCAGGGAGCGGATCGTCGGCACGCCAAAGGCGTAGAGCGGCACGTAGATCACCCGGCCCCAGACGTAGAGGCGCGAACCCCAGATGGTCAGGGCCGAGCCGTCTTTCTGGGCGACCACCGCGATCAGCACAGCGATGGCGAACAGCGGCAGGGTCTCGAACAAATTACTCTGGGCGCGCAGCAGCCGGGCAGGCACGGGCTTCAGCGGCGGCACGTCCGCATCGCGCGCACTGGTGTTCCACTTCAGGCCGTACTGGCGCGTGCGCGCCACATCCGCGAGCAGAATCTGCACCACCGCCAGCACCAGCGCCCAGGCCAGATAGGTCAATTCCGTGGTCACGCGCCCCTCCCTCTGTTGTTCTCAGGCGCCAGGCCGATAGTTCGGCGCCTCGCGGGTGATCTGCACGTCATGGACATGGCTTTCGCGCAGCCCCGCATTGGTAATGCGGATGAATTGAGCGCGCTTTTGTAACTCGACGATGTCCTTGGCTCCCACATAGCCCATCGCCGCCCTGAGGCCGCCGACGAGCTGATGCAGGATCACATCGATCGGCCCCTTGTAGGGCACCTGACCCTCGATCCCTTCGGGCACGAACTTGATCTGGTCCTCCACCTCCTTCTGGAAGTAGCGGTCGGCCGAGCCCGAAGCCATGGCCCCCACCGAACCCATGCCGCGGTAGGCTTTGTAGGACCGGCCTTGATAGAGATAGACCTCTCCGGGGCTCTCTTCGGTGCCGGCGAACATCGAGCCCATCATCGCCACCTGGGCGCCGGCGGCCAGCGCCTTGGCCAGGTCGCCCGAGTATTTGATGCCGCCGTCGGCGATCACGGTCGCCTCCGAGCCGCGCGCCGCCCGCACCGCTTCGGCGATGGCGGTCAACTGGGGCACGCCCACGCCCGCCACCATCCGCGTGGTGCAGATCGAACCTGGGCCGATCCCCACCTTCACCGCGTCGGCGCCGGCGTCGATCAGCGCTCGCGCCCCCTCATAGGTGGCGACGTTGCCGGCGATCACCTGCACCCGGTTGCTCTCGCGCTTGATCCTCTGCACGGCGTTGGCCACGTGGATCGAGTGGCCGTGGGCGGTGTCGATCACCACCACGTCGACCCCGGCGTCGACCAGGGCCATCGACCGCTCATAGCCGCTGTCGCCGACGGTGGAGGCCGCCCCGACCCGGAGCCGGCCCTGCTCGTCCTTGGCCGCCAGCGGGAAGGCGGCGGCCTTTTCGATGTCCTTGACGGTGATCAGGCCGACGGCGCGAAATCCCTCGTCGACCACGATCAGACGCTCGATCTTGTGCCGCCGCAGCAGCTCCTGCGCGGCGACCCGGTCGATGCCTTCGCGGACGGTGATCAGCCCCTCGCGCGTCATCAGTTCGCGGGCCGTGAGGGCGCCTTCACCCTCGAACCGCATGTCGCGGTTGGTGAGGATGCCGACCAGCTTGTTGGTCTCGCGCTCCACCACCGGAAAGCCGGAAATGCGCCTCTGGCGGCGGATTTCGCGCACCTCGGCCAGGGTGGTGTCGGGATGGATGGTGATCGGGTTGATCACCATGCCGCTCTCGTAGCGCTTGACCTCGCGCACCTGATCCGCCTGCTCCATGACGGAGAGGTTGCGGTGGATCACACCCAGGCCGCCGGCCTGCGCCATGGCGATGGCCAGCCGGCTTTCGGTCACCGTATCCATCGCCGATGAGATCAGCGGGATGTTGAGAGATATTTCGCGCGTCAGCCGCGTCGTCGTGGTGACTTCGCCCGGCATGACTTCCGACGCACCCGGCTGCAGCAAAACATCGTCGAAGGTGAGCCCTTCGCGAATCTCCATGAGGAGCCTCCGTTTTGCGGGCCGGGTATACCGAGGCGACCCGGACCGCGCCAGTCTTGTTCTTCTAAGCGGATCGGCCCATTTGGGAGGGGTTTGGGCCGGTGTTTCGCCGTAGCGCGCCCGCCCAACCTCAAATCAGGTCGTCATCCCGGAAAGCGCGCAGCGCTTGTCCGGGACCCATCCTCCGAGCGCGCACTCATGGCGCTGCGGGCTTGCCTGCGAAGGGACTGGGTCCCGGACAAGGCCTTCGGCCTTTCCGGGATGACGACAATTTTGATGGGAGGCGATTAACCGACGGGAGCTAGGTTCTGTCGACAAAATGATTGAATTGGGATTCCTGTAGTCGTCGAGTTCTGATTCAACGCTGCTCTTTGAGGAGAGCGGTCGTGA
>Ga0302314_10009729_pt1 | contig 16964 bp, 12 predicted proteins | sample III_Palsa_N2_3_FD_200533 | JGI IMG/M metagenome (GOLD analysis project Ga0302314, IMG submission 200533) | Peat permafrost microbial communities from Stordalen Mire near Abisko, Sweden - III_Palsa_N2_3 | ecosystem: Environmental > Terrestrial > Soil > Palsa > Peat permafrost | place: Sweden...
GGATGGCGACTGGTTGAATCCCGATCGGATCGTCTCCAGGGCCGTGAGCGTCTTGTCGAGTTCGATGGGCTCATTGACTTCCCACGACTTCTGTGGTGCAAGCCGGATGCGCGCGCCATTCGCGCCGCCGCGCTTGTCGGTCGAGCGGAATGACGCAGCCGATCGCCAGGCGACCCAGACGAGCTGCGATACCGTCAACCCCGAGGAGAGGATCCTCTCCTTGAGCGCTGCCACGTCCCGCTCGCTGATCAGGGGATGAGCAACCGCAGGCACCGGGTCCTGCCAGATCTGTGCCGGTGCGACCCACGGACCGTACAGGCGCGAGACCGGGCCCATGTCGCGATGCAGCAATTTATACCACGCCTTGGCGAATGCCTGAGCGAAGGTACCGGGATTCTCCAGGAAGCTTCGCGAGATCTTCTCGTAGAGGGGGTCGAAACGCAGGGCGAGATCCGTGGTCAGCATGCTCGGAGCGATTCGTCGCTTCTGATCATGCGCATCGGGCACCGTTCCCGCACCAGCGCCACCCTTCGGCTGCCATTGATGCGCTCCGGCGGGGCTCTTCGTGAGTTCCCACTCGTAGGTGAACAGGTGCTTGAAGAAGTCATTGCTCCAGCGGGTAGGCGTCGTCGTCCAGGTCACCTCGAGTCCGCTGGTGATGGCATCCCTGCCCGTGCCGCTGGCAAAGGAGCTGCGCCAGCCCAGTCCCTGCTGATGGATGGGGCTGCCTTCCGGTTCGGGGCCGACCGACTTCGCATCGCCAGCGCCATGGGTCTTGCCGAAGGTATGGCCGCCGGCGATGAGGGCGACGGTCTCCTCATCGTTCATGCCCATGCGGGCGAAGGTCTCCCGGATGTCGCGCGCGGCCAGCATGGGATCCGGAACTCCGTTCGGTCCTTCGGGGTTCACATAGATCAGCCCCATCTGCACGGCGCCAAGCGGATTGGCGAGGATGCGGTCGCCGCTGTAGCGTTCATCCCCGAGCCAGGTGCTTTCCGGCCCCCAGAACATCTCGCGGGGCTCCCAAATGTCGGGACGACCGAAGGCGAAGCCGAAGGTCTTGAACCCCATCGAGTCAAGCGCGCAATTGCCGGCGAACACCAGGAGATCCGCCCAGGAGATTTTACGGCCATGCTTTTGTTTGACGGGCCAGAGGAGGCGTCGCGCCTTGTCCAGGTTGGCATTGTCGGGCCAGCTGTTCAGGGGGGCGAAGCGCTGCGCGCCTTCTCCCGCTCCGCCACGGCCATCCTCGGTGCGATAGGTGCCGGCGGCATGCCAGCTCAAGCGGATGAAGAGCGGTCCATAGTGCCCGAAGTCGGCTGGCCACCAGGGCTGGGAGGTCACCATCACCTGCATGACGTCGCGCTTGAGCGCCTCGGTATCGAGCGACGCGAGTTCCTTGGCGTAATCGAAACCAGGCTCCAATGGGCTCGTATTCGACGCCGGCTGGCGCAGCAGCGACAAATCGAGTTGATCCGGCCACCAATCCGCGTTCGTGCGCGGACGCGTCGCCTTCGGTTTGGGCGATGGGATGGCGGGATTTTCGCTTTCACTCATGATCGGTTCTTTGTATTCGTGCCTGGAGACTTTCCAAGTCGGACCCTGCCGCACTGGACAGGCATGTCCCCTGATCAGGGTCAGGCCGGTATGGTCGCTCAGGGACATGATCGCGAAAGTATGCGGTCTTTTCCTTGGAATTGGTGGATTGAGCCCGCATTATCAAATGCCATCGTCACGCCCGTGCCGAGCTGATGAATGCAGATCCTCTCGGCGTGGACGATTGTTTCGACGGTATTAAAAACGTCGGAAGTCGCTGTACTTGCGCTCGATAAGCGGCCGCTGACGTGCATTCGCACCTCCAATCTCCAAAGACTGCCGCCGTCGCGCCATGCTCACCACCGCTGTGCGCATGCCATTGGCTGCCTCGGTGGCTCGCCTCAGGCAACCCAGGACCTCAACGATCCATGCGGTGAGGACAGTCGAGCCTTGTTCAACGCAGCAGCGGTCCACTCCCTGGTGCGCCATGCAGGTTTTCGTGCACGCAGGGCCTGTACCGACGGGGTGACCATCAGGTATCAATCGAATCACCGCTTCAGGTGCGCTCATGAGGACAGGTCTTCGCCGCTCGGCTGACGTGCATCCAGGACACGCGAGGAGGGGATTTACCATTAAGGTAGTTATCTCGTGGGAAATGGTCTGGTCCGCCCTGGCAGGTGGCGGCAGCACAGGATGGACGGATCCTCCATGCCCCACTCCTGCAGCTCGGTCATCCCTGCTTTCCTGCGCGCGCTGGTCGCCCTCGCCTGGCTGTGCGGCCTGCCGCTTGCCGCGGCCAGCATCGTCACGCCGACCGACACCATCCCCGACTTCGGTGCGAGCCCGACCATCACCTCGGTGGCCTCGGGCCCGTGGTCCGCGCCTGCGACCTGGTCTCGAGGCAGTCTCCCGATCAGTGGTGACATCGTCGCAATCATGCCCGGCACCAGCGTGCAGTACGACGTGGTCAGCAGTGCCCAGCTGGTGACTCTGGAGATCCGCTCCGGCGGGAGCCTGACCTTCGCCACCAGCAGCTCGACGGCGCTGACCGTGGGCACGCTCGAGGTCCTGCCAGGCGGGAGCCTGACCGTCGGCACCGTCGTGCAGCCGATCGCGTCCACGGTGACCGCGCGCATCATCATCGCCGACCAGCCGCTCGACCTGGTCAACGACCCGTTCCAGTTCGGCACCGGCATTGTCGGTCTGGGCACCGTGACGATGTGCGGACAGCCGCGCTCGCCCAGCTACGCGCGCGTCGCCACCGAGCCGTTGCAGGGTGATACCACGCTGACCCTCGCCAGTCCGGTCAGCGGCTGGCAGGTCGGTGATCGCGTGATCCTGCCCGATTCGCACATGTTCAACTGGTTTGAGCGCTCCAGCACTCTGCAGTTCCAGATCGACACCCTGACCCTGGCGGCGGTCTCCGCCGATGGACTGACCCTGACCCTGTCCCAGCCGTTGGCTCACGACCATCCGGGTGGGGCCGATGGCAATGGCACCATCGACTACCTGCCGCACGTCGAGGATCTGACCCGCAACATCATCATCAGCTCGCAGAATCCCGCCGACATCCGCGGCCACGTGCTGATGACCTGGCAAGCGGTAGTCGACATCCGCTGGGTGGCATTCCAAGGGCTGGGGCGCACCACCAACGACGTCCTGGACAACACCACGGTCGATGCCGACGGCAATCCGACGCACATCGGCACCAACCAGATCGGCCGCTATCCCCTGCACATGCACCACCTGATCGGGCCGGTCACCGCACCGGCCAACGGCTACCAGTTCACCCTGGTCGGCAATGCCATCGATGGCGGCGATGTCGAAGCCACCGCCAAGTGGGGCATCGATGTGCATGGCAGCTACTACGGACTGGTGCATGGCAATGTCGTCTACAACACCGCCGGCGCCGGGATCAGCACCGAGGACGGCTCGGAGTGCAACAACCTCATCGATCACAACTGCGTATTCTGGGTCAATGGTACGGGCGGTCGCGAGGATTATGGCCGTGATGGCGACGGTTTCTGGATGCATGGCGACAACAACTGGGTGGACGACAATGTCGCGGCCGATGTCACCGGCGGGGTCTACTGCTATGGTTACAACATCTTCCAGTACTACCTGGGCGATGTGCTGATCCCCGCCGCCCAGGGCCAGGAGCCGTCGGTGACGATCAACTCCTACGTCACGCCGATCCGCGACTTCGCGCGCAACGAGTGCTACTGCACGCCCAATGGCATGACCTACTGGTGGATCGGCACCTTCGGCGGCATCGATCCCGCGACCGCGCCGCCGGAGAGCGTGGTCCGCGATTTCGTGGTCTGGAACCACTACCAGTGGGGCATCTTCGCCTACCAGTCCTACGACATGACCATCGATGGCATGATCTGCCGTGGTGACTCGGCGGTCCTGCAAAGCGGCAACGGCGCTGAAGGCATCGAATTCTCCGATTATGGCCAGCGGGGGCTGATCATCCGCAATTGCGACATCCAGAACCAGTCCAACGGCATCAATCTCTCGACGCAATCCGACCAGTCCATCCAGGTCATCGATCATTGCCGTTTCCGCGACTACAACGACATCTCCGTACCCGGCATGTGGACGGTCAGCGCCTGGGGAACCGGCATCCAGCCGCGGACCAATGTGATCACCAACTGCGATTTCGACCTCAGCCAGTACGGATGGGATGGGGGCGGCAATCCCATCTGGCCGACCGCGGTCAGCGTGGGGCTGGCGGGACGGCCGACCCGCAATTGGATCCAAAGCGATCAGACCCTGCTGTACGGCTACAACGGCGATGCGAGCGCCAACTACCAGCTCATGTATCCGCAGCAGGCGGCATCGGCGATCCTGCCCCAGTCGACCTGGAACAGCGACGGCAGTCTCAGCGAGGTCGGCTCACCCGTGGCGGGCTTGACCAATGCGCAGAACTGGGCGACCTACGGCATCGCCCTGGCCGGCATGGTCGCCCCGGCCGCGGCCACCACCATCCCGGACTTCAATGCCCTGGAAGTGCCGATCAGCGCCAGCACCGAACCGGCGCTGCGCTCGACCACCACGTCGCCAGAGACCATGCCGCCAGCACTGCCAGCGGACGTCGACACGGTGGCCAGCGCGAGCGGTGGCACCGGCAGCAGCTCGGGCAGCACTGGTGCGAGCGGCGGCAGCGCGACCGGCGGCGGCACCAGCGCGGGCGGTACTGGTGATGGCTCGGCCGGCGCTGGCGCCACCGCCGGGGGCGGCAGTGGCGGATGCGGCCTGGGCGGGGGCATGGCCTTGACGTTGATGCTGGGGCTGTCCTTGCTGCAGCGGCGCCGGCGCCGTGCGGAAGGGGCCTAGCGTACGAGATCCGCGGTGGTCCAGACGTGCACCAGGCCATCCGTCCCGGTCACCGCCAGCTGGGTCGCATCCGCGCAGAAGGCCAGGGCATTGAAGTGGACGCCGGCGACGACCCAGTGCCGCAGCAGCTGGCCCGCGGGCTGCGACCACAGCCAGCAACCGCCACCGCGATCGCAGGCGGCGAGCAGCCGCCCGTCGGGGGTCATCGCCATCGCCATGACGACCTCCGCGCCGACCACCAGGCGCTGGCGCTGCGCGCCGGTGGACGGATCCCAGAGGAGGATCTGCCCGTCGCCGCCGGCACTGGCCACGGTCGTGCCATCCGCGGACCATGCCACGGCGCGCAACGAGGACGTATGGCCGCGCAGCAGCCGGGTGCGCGCGCCGCTATCGGCATCCCACAAACTGCAGGCGCCATCATCGCCGACCGAGGCCACCGTGCGGCCATCGGGCGACCAGGCCACGGCAGAGACCCAGCCCGGGCCGCAAGGACAGGCATGCTCACGACTGCCGCTGGCGACATCCCAGAGCAGCAGCTGGCCGTCCTTGCCCGTGGAGGCGAGGTGGCGGCCGTCGGGGCTGATCGCAACCCCGGTGACCGCATCATGGTGACCCAGCAGCGTCCAGCGCACGCTCTGGCTGGCGATGTCCCAGATGCGTACGGCATCATCCTCATTGCCGAGCGCGGCCCACTGGCCGTCCGCAGACACCGCGCAGGCGCGGATGCCGGCCCCGGGCACCGGCTGGAGCGCGCTGGGGGTTGTGACCGGAGGCTGCCAGCGCAGCAGCTCGCGGTCATAGCCCGCGGCCAGCAGCTGGCCGTCGGCCATGAACGCCACAGCGGTCAGTTCGCTGCTGGCCCCGGTGTAGGATCGCGCCACGGGATCCGGTGCCGGTGCCGAAGGAGCGAGTGGCGTTACGGGGGCCGCAGCGGCGATGACAGGGGGCGGCAGGACAGCGGGAGGCGGCGGGGTGGTCGCGACCGCACCAGGGGATGCGGCGGCGACCACCAGCGGTGGGGACGGATGATGCGTGACGACCAGCGCGGTGACCGTGACGCCGCTCAGCACCCCGGCGGCGATGACACCCTTGGCCACGGCGCTCAGGCGCAGACCGTGTCCCGTTCCCGCGGCGCCCATGCCGGCCCCGGCACCGATCAGCGGCGCCATCGGCAGGGCCGGGGTGAAGCGAGCGGTGGCGAGCATCGCCACCAGGGCGGAATTGCTGACTTCCCATCCCCGCTCGCGCAGGCGCCAGCGCAGCTTCTCCAAGCCGGCCATGACCCGGTTGTGCAAGGTGCGCTGCGGACAGCCGGCGATGCGCGCGGCCTCCTCCTCGGAATGCTCCTCGACATAGCGCAGCAGCAGCGCCGCGCGCTGCTCGGCCGGCAGCGCGCGCAGGGCGCTGCTGATGGCCGGATGGTCCTCGCCTGGCACAGGATCATCATAGGCCACCGGCAGCTCCTGGGCCACGACCTGCTCACGACGCAGGCGTCGGACCTGGCTGCGGCGCAGCTGGCGCGCGCTGCTGGTGGCCGTGACGCGCAGCCAGCCACCCAGGGGCGTGTCACGGTTAAGCTCCGGGGCGCGGCGCATCAGCGCCAGGAAGGTCTCCTGGACCGCGTCATCGGCGTTGATGCTGTCGCCCAGCACCTCCCGGCACACGCCATGGACCATGCGCGCATGGCGGTTGACCAGCGCGGCAAAGGCCTCCTGGTCGCCGTTGGCGACGTAAGCCTGCAGCAATCCGCCATCATCGACCGCGCTGTCCATCAGGCGTATCCTCCCATGAGGTTCCTGCCGCCGCCGCCCGGATCGGACCAGATCATGTCAGGGATGCGCCAGCACGGGACCGTCCGGCCCTGCCGGGCCAGCCGGTTCGGCCAGCAGCCGGCGGATATCGGCGACCACCGCATCCTGATCCCAGAGGGTGGCATGGTAGCGATGCGCCAGGCGCAGCTGCCGATCACAGACCAGCAGTTCGATGTCGTGCGTGGCGACCTCGCCATCCGCCTGGTAGTTGACCGCCAGCTGCCAGCCGCTGACGGTGGCGGCCAGGGCGCCCGGACCAGGACGCAGCAGCATGACGCCGAGAACCGGTGCAACGCCTTGGCCGCGTGTCCATGCCGCCAGGCGTTCAGCGGTGTCATAGGCTGGATCGTAGGTCGCGATGGCGAAACGCACGCCGCGCAGGCCCTCGGCTGCGGCGCGGCGCGCCAGCGCGCCCAGCGCCGCGGTGGTGCGGGGACACTTGTTGGGATTGGCGCAGCGGCTGTAGATGAAGGCCACCACCAGCGGCTCCCCCGCGAGATCCCCCCAGCGCCTGACCGTGCCCGCCTGATCGGTCACCGCCAGGGCCGCCACCGGGCATGCGGCGCGTGCACCCGCGGCAATCCAGGGATCATCGCCCAGGTGGTCATCCCCCGCGGCGCAGGCAGGACAGGTGACGGGCGCCGCAGGCGTCGTGGCCGGGACCGTGGCCGCCATGAGCCCGGTGCCGGCACTGGCCAGCAGCGCGATCAGCAGCATGCGCTGCATGCGCGGCAGCATGCGGTTCGCGCGCGCGCAGTCAGGGCCGCGTCGCCACACTGCATGCTGGAGTGGCCTGCGCATCACGGTCAGGCTACCTTGCTTAAGTCGACAAGTCCACTCCGTGCCGACGCGCTGTCCCTGGGTGTGGGGCCAGCGGTGGATCGTCGTGCTGCACGACACCACAGTGGTGTCCGCAGGTGGCTCCGCTGATGCGGTCTTCAAGTACGGTCATGCGCATGCGTGGCGCCGTGCTCGCCCTGGCTGTGGCCAACGCCTGGGGTATGGACGAGGATGCATCCGTCCGCGGCGATGCGGCCCACGCCTCCGGCTCCGACACGGCATTCACGGCGCTGCTGCAGGTATGCGCGCATGGTGCGCCGCAAGCCGCCGCCATCGCCATCGCCGACGGGCATCCGACCCCGGACCAGGCGATGCGGCTCGACCGCACGCTGCTGGCGCGCGGCAGCACGGCGGCGGCCCTGATCGCATTGGCAGGTCTGGCCCAGCTCGGACCCGCCGCGCGCGCGGCGGCACCTGAGGTGTTGGCGCTTTTGGCGCGCAGTCCCGAACCGGCCGTGCGTGGCGCGGGCGTGCAGACGCTGCTCGCGCTGCAGCCGACGGCCCCCGATGTGCCCATCGTGAGCGCCTGCCTGCAGGATGCGCGCCTGCCGCCGCAGGCGCGCGCCGACGCCGCGCGGCTCGTGGGCGGCTGGGGTGCGGTCGGTCTGACGACACGTCCGCTGCTGGCGGAACTGGTTGCGAATGAGGATGGCGATCTCGCTGGCGCCGCCTACGCCGCCCTGGTCGAGCTCGCGCCATGCGCGACCACGTCCACGGCTGAGGCGGCGCCTGGCGGCCCGGCCACGGACCTGGTCCCTGGCGCAGGACTGGACCGCCAAGTGCATGCGTTCGCAGCGCTGCCGAGTGGCCCGTATCCGGAGGTGATGTGCGCCAGACTGCTGATCCTGGCCCAGGAGGATCCCCGACGCGGGGCGCGGATGATGGCGTGGATCGCGCTGGCCCGCGCTGGCATGCATCAGCCCACGGTCGTGGCAGCCTTTCTCCAGCATCTGGTCATGCCCGATCCCGACCTGCAGCAGCAGTGCGCGTGGGCGCTCCTGGGCGATGTGGGCGATGTGGGCGATATGGGCGATCGTTACCCCGGACCGGGCGCGGAGCCGAATGTGATCCAGATCCTCGGAGAGGCCCTCGGTGGCAGCCCCGAGCAGGTGCGCTGTGCGCTGGGGGCGCTGAGGCGGCTCGGCCCAGCAGGGACTGTGGCCGGACCCCAGGTCTGGGCGCTGCTGGATCGTCATGACCTCAGCCTGGAGCAGATCGCCGGATGTCTCGGCGTCCTGCGCAGCTGGGGTCCGCTCGCACGCGCGGACCAGGAGCGCATCGCGCGGCTGCTGGATCCGGTGCAGCCCATCTATGCCGGGCGCACCCATGACCAGGCGGATGCCATCCAGGCGATGGGCCTCAGCACCCTGGCCAGCTGCGGCGTGCCGCCCAGCGCCCGGCGCTGGATCCTTGCCGCCCTGGCCAGTCCGGATCCCGTGACCCCCGCCGCCTTCGCGGCGGCGGCGCGCGCCGTGATCAGCGAGGGACCGTCGGGAGGCTACGCCGTGACGAGCCTGCTTCCGGTCCTGGACGCGGGCTTCAGCGACGCCGCGCTGGATGTCGACAACCTGCCGTCGCTGATGCGGCGCAGCCATCCCGTGGCCGGTGAAGTCAGGACCATTCCCGCAGGGTCACCCTCCGCCCGGTGGTATGCGATCCGCGCCCTGGGTGCGATCGGTCCCGCGGCGGCAGCCGCCGTGCCCCGATTGCGCGCCATCAGCCAGCAGGGACTGGCCGGAGCCGGCAACAGCGCGGCGTTGCAGGTCGCGGCAGGTGCTGCGCTTTGCGCGATTCAGGGGCCCTGACCGCAGCGCTCGGACGACGCGCTGCGGCTCGTCCCGCAGAAAGGGTTACGAAAAACGGGACTGCGTTGCGGACCTGAAGCCGTCGTTTGCCGGCATGAGCGATCGGCGTGCTCGCTGGTACGGTCCAGCCGGCCACCGGAATCCGGGCACGGCGCGCTGCTGGCACATCTTGACAAACCATAAGTATATACTTATATGTTGTGCATGAGCGCTGCCGCTGTCGAAGACGAGGTGTTCCAGGCGCTCGCGGATCCGAGCCGTAGGGCCATTTTCGAATCGCTGACGCACGGCGAAGCCGCGGTCAAGGATCTCACCGCGCGTTTCGCCATCTCCCAACCGGCGATCTCGCAGCATCTCGCAACGCTGCGCGAGGCCGGCCTGGTGAACGGGCGGCGGGAGGGGCGCTGCATCTACTACCGGGTCGAGCCGCGCGGGCTGAAGCCGCTGCTTGACTGGATCGCCCACCACCGCGCCTTCTGGACGGAGCACCTCGATCGTCTCGACCGTCTTTTGGAGCATCTCGACCCATGAAGCCTTTCGATACGACCCGTCCTGGGCAGACCGCGGAGCTGTCATTCACCATCGATCTGCGTCATGCCCCGGAGAAGGTCTGGCGCGCCCTGACCGATCCCGTGCTGCTTGCGCAGTGGCTCCTGCCCGTCGTCGATCTCACGCTCAAGCCAGGCGCCCCCTTCCGCTACCAGGGACAACCGCACCCAGGCTGGGACGGCATCGTCAACTGCCGCATCCTCGCGATCGATGCGCCCAGGATGCTCAGCTATGCGTGGGTGGTCGGCGAGATGGACACGGTGGTGACCTTCACCATCGAGCCCATCGCCAGCGGCACCCGCCTGGTCCTGGTGCACAGCGGATTCAAGCAGCAGAACCAGCAGAACTTTGGCGGCGCGCGTTATGGCTGGATGATGATGGGCGGAAAGCTTAGCGACCTGCTCGCGAGCGTCTCATGAGCAGCAGCATGCGGCCGTGGGTCGTGATGTCGCAGACGACACCACCGATGCGCGGCCGCGCGCCCGCCAACACGAGCACGGCCGACATCAGAAGGACAGGACCATGAGACGTTTCACCGCTGCCGCCGTCGGCTTCTGGATCAGCACCACGCTGTTGTGCCTGCAGATGGGTTTCACGGCCTACGCGCAGCTGCGCCTGCCGCAGGTCGCGGCGGCCTTCGCGCATCTGGGATTTCCCAGTTATTTCCGCATCGAGCTGTCGGTGGCCAAGCTCATCGGCGTGATCCTGCTGCTGGCGCCTGTCCCGGCCCGGCTCACGGAGTGGGCCTATGCCGGCTTCGCCATCGACCTGGTCTCGGCACTCATCGCGCATCTCGCGGTGGGCGATGGACCGCAGAGCTGGGGGTGGGCGGTTGGCACCGGCGTGCTGTGGGCGCTCTCCTATCTGTTCTGGCGACGTCTGCAGGCGGACCTGGCAGGTGTCGGAGCCTGAACGTCCGCACTGCAGCAGGGTCCCGAGGGGGGTCGGCCGTCTACAGGACGTTCACGGATGCGGTACGACGATACGCGCTCAGCACGCGCCGCACGCGGCGGCGCAGTGTGGGATCCGGGTCGTTGACCATGATGCCGATCGCCCAGGCGATCTCCTCGGCGCGCTCGCGTGGCGAGCCGTCGGCGAGGAGATGCAGGACCGTGGAGCGGATCCGGCATCATCGTCGCGCACCAGGGGCAGGAGGGTGGTCCCAGATCTCCGGGACGTTGCGCTTGACGTGGCAGGGACAGAGATCCCGGAGCAACGCCAGGCGCACGCGGGCATCTGGACTCGACAGGTCCGCAAAGGTCGGTTCATCCGTCTGGATGCTGCAGGAAGCCATGCATCACCTCATGCGTGTGGTATCGATAGAGCGATCACCGCATCGGGCAGGATCGGCACGGATGACTCTATTCTCTCATGATATCATGCCAACAGAACGCACTGCCGTGCGCATCGGATGATTCGGCTGGTTTCGGTAACCACCCACGAGGCCGCTGACGAGCGCCGAGGGCCTACGGCCTGATGATCAGCGGACCGTGGCTGCGGGAACGCTGTGCGCTGCGGCATCGAGCAGGGCGCTGGCAACAGCCTTGGCCGTATGCGCGGCGGCGGGATTGCGGTCCATCTTGGTGGCGACCAGCGCGCCGTCATAGAGCAGCACCAGGCGCGCAGCCAATTCGGCAGCGTCGGCGACTGCGCACTCCTCGCTGAGTGTCCGGAACAGCTGCTTCATCCAGGACCGCGCCGCGTCGCAGGCGGTCTCGACACTGCTGCCGGGCTTGGACTCGGCGCTGGCATTGATGAAGGCGCAGCCGTGGAAGCCGGTCTGGGTGGCGCGCTCAGCCAGGGCATCAAAGACCCCCAGCAGCCGCTCACGCGGTGTTGCATACTGGGCCAGACTGCGCAGCAGCCGCTCCTGGCGTCCCTCCTGGCGGCGCTGGAGGTAGGCCTTGATCAGCTCCTCCTTGCTGCCGAAGGCCTTGTAGAGGCTGGCCTTGGCGACCCCGGCATGGGCGATCACCCGGTCGATGCCGACGGTGTTCACACCTTCGTGGTAGAAGAGTTCGTCCGCGGAGGCCAGGAGGCGCTCGCGCGCGGAGCGGTGCTCGGAAGGCGCTTGGGTCATGCCTTGACTTTACCAGACAGGTCTGTCTACTGCAAGCAGAAGACAGACCTGTCTGTTTTTGAAAATCATCAACCGTTACACGTAAGTACCTGTCCCACATCACGTTATCGACCCCTGACTGCACCACTGACATCGCTACCGCCTCGAGGCCTCCATGAACGTGCCCGCCTATACGCTTGTCCGACCGCAGCCGCAGCCCGCCCGGACCCTGCCTGTTGGTGTCGCTTTCGCCCTGCTGGTCTCGATTGTCGTCTCGCTATTGGCCGGCTCGATCGCGCCGTCGCCGCTGTACGCGTTGTACCAGAGTACCTGGGGATTCTCCTCCATCGCCACCACGGTGATCTTCGGCATCTATGCCATCGCCGTGCTCGTGGCCCTGCTCATGGTGGGTTCGCTCTCTGACTACGTCGGACGCCGCCCCGTCCTCATCGTCGCACTCCTGGTCCAGATCGGCGGCATGGCGCTGTTCATCGCCGCCAGCGGTGTGGCTGACCTGGTGCTGGCGCGCATCATCCAGGGGCTCTCGACCGGTGCGGCGATCGGTGCGGTGGGCGCGGGTCTGCTCGATCTCAACAAGAGCCGCGGCACCATCGCCAACGCGGTCGCACCCATGACCGGCACCGCGACCGGCGGGATCCTCTCGGGACTGATGATCCAATACCTGCCGTATCCGACGCACCTCGTCTATGGCGTGCTCGGTGTGGTGTTCCTGGTGCAGGCCCTCGGCGTGGTGGCGATGCAGGAGACCGCGACCCCCAAGCCCGGCGCGCTGACAGCGATCCGTCCGACCATCGGCCTGCCGCCGGCGCTGCGCACCCCGTTCCTGCTGGTGGCGCCGGCCCTGATCGCCGCCTGGGCGCTGGCCGGCTTCTATGGCTCGCTCGGACCGTCCTTGGTGCGTGAAGTCACGCACTCGCGCTCCAGCGCCGTCGGCGGGCTGGCGCTGCTCGCCCTGGCCGGCAGCGGCGGCGTCGCGGTCCTGGCGATGCGCGCCCTGACGACGCGGACGGTGATGTTCATCGGCGTGCTGGGCCTGATGCTCGGCGTCGGACTGACCGTGCTCGGCTCGACCTGGCACTCCATCCCGACCTATTTCGTCGGCACCATCATCGCCGGGGTCGGCTTCGGCGGCAGCTTCCAAGGAGCGATCCGCTCGGTGGTGCCCCTAGCGGAGCCGCAGAGCCGGGCCGGCGTGCTGTCGGTGGTGTACATCGTCTCCTACCTGGCGATGGGCGTCCCCGCAGTCGGCGCGGGCTTCCGGGTGGTGCATGGTGGCGGACTACTGGGCACCGCGCGCGAGTACGGTGTGGCGGTGATGCTGCTCGCCGGAATGGCCCTGCTCGGGCTGCTGCGCCCCGCCCGTTCGTCCAGCCCGGTCACGACCCCGGCCACGGCTCTGGCAACGCCGGCGGTCGCACTGGTGCCGCTGTCGAGAGGATGAGGGGGCCGCACCGCTGGATCAGGTCGGCTTGGGGATGAAGCGGTCGTTCAGGCAATCGAGCACCCACGTCCAGCCGAGCTCATGCTGCCGGCCGAAGTCGTCATCGGGCACACCGGCGTGGCACAACGTCACCAGCGTGGCGGCTGCCGCGGGTTCAAAGCGGATGGTCACGGTGCTTTCGAGACCGCGCGTGCCCTCGGAGAGCCAGGTATGGGCGATCAGCCGCGGCCGCTCGAGGACCGTGAAGCGGCCATAGTGTGCCCACTCCCGTCCCTCGTGTTTGACGCAGTGGTAGAACAGGCCGTCGACCCGGGCATCGAGGATGACGCGGGCGGCACCGTACCACGGCCCGCCTGGGCTCGCGACGTCGAGCCAGGCGTCATAGATCGCCGGCGGGGCGGCCGGGATGGTGCGGGTCAGGGTGATGTCGGTCACGCGGGGTGGGACATAGGTCATGGCAGCTCGTCCGACGGGGTGAAGAAGTCCTCGAGCGTATCGAGACGCGCGCTCCAGTAGCGCGTGTAGCGGTTGGCCCAGATCGCGATGTGCGATAGCGGCTGCGCGGTCAGATGCAGGGTGTGCTCGCGCCCGAGTCGCGAACGGTGGACCAGTCCGGCGCTCTCCAGGATCTTGATGTGCTTGGAGACCGCATTCAGGGACATGCGGAAGGGGGCCGCAAGATCGGTGACGCGACGCGGCCCCTGCGCCAGGCGGTCGATGATCGCGCGCCGCGTGGGATCGGCCACCGCCGCCAGGATCGCTCCGAGGCCTTCCGCATGCTCAACCATGCGGTTGAATATAGATCCGGGCGCTGCGGGTCAATCGTCCCATGCCACGGACCGGCAAAGGGCTACCGGCACCCACCCGCCTCATGGTCATGCGCTGCGGTGTCGCTGCGCAGCTGCCGCGCCGCCTCCACCAGATGCTGCAGGCTGGGTCCGACCTGGGCCCAGCCGCGGGTTTTGAGGCCGCAATCGGGATTGACCCAGAGCTGCTGCGGGCGCAGCCGGCGGGTCGCCTGGTGCAGCAGGCCCGCCATCGCCTGGGCGCTGGGCACGGCCGGTGAATGGATGTCATAGATCCCCGGCCCGATGCCATTCGGGTAGGCGAAGCGCTCGAAGGCCGACAGCAGTTCCATGCGCGAGCGGGCGGTCTCGATCGAGATGACATCAGCATCCAGTTCGGCGATGGCGGCGATGATGTCGTTGAATTCGCTGTAGCACATGTGGGTATGGATCTGGGTGTCGTCGCGCACGCCGCTGGTGGCGAGGCGGAAGCAGTCGACGGCCCAGCGCAGGTAGCCGGCATGCTCACGCCGGCGCAGCGGCAGGCCCTCGCGCAGCGCCGGCTCGTCGACCTGGATGATGGCAATGCCAGCCCGCTCCAGGTCGAGGATCTCATCGCGCAAGGCGAGCGCGATCTGGCGGCAGACGGTCTCCCGTGGCAGGTCATCGCGCACGAAGGACCACTGCAGCATCGTCACCGGTCCGGTGAGCATGCCCTTCATCGGTTTCACGGTCAGCGACTGCGCATAGCGCGACCAGTCGACGGTCATGGGCCGCGGGCGGCTGACGTCCCCGACGATGATCGGGGGTTTCACGCAGCGCGACCCGTAGCTCTGCACCCAGCCGTTGGCGGTGAAGGCGTAGCCTGAGAGCTGCTCACCGAAATACTCGACCATGTCATTGCGCTCGAACTCGCCGTGCACCAGGACATCCAGCCCGCAGTCCTCCTGGAAGCGCACGCAGCGCGCGGTCTCCTCCTCCAGCTGGCGCTGGTAGGCAGCCTGATCGATGCGACCGGCCTTGAGATCGGCGCGCAGCGCGCGGATCGCCGTGGTCTGGGGGAAGGAGCCGATGGTGGTGGTGGGAAAATCCGGCAGTGCCAGGCGTTCGCGCTGCACGCGGTCGCGTTCGGGATAGGGGGCGTGCCGTGCCAGGGACACTCCCGCGCTGTCGGCCAGGCGCGCGCGCACCACCGGGTAGCAGGCCAGGGCGGAGGCGGCGCGCGCCGCGCGACGGGCGTGATCCGCGGTGAGGGACGCGCTGATGGCGTCGAGCCCAGCGCGCGCGCCCTGGACGATCAGGGTGATCTCATCGAGCTTCTGGCAGGCGAAGGCCAGCCCTGAGCGGATCTCCTCAGCGAGCTGTGTCTCCGTCCCGAGATCCAGGGGCACGTGCATGAGCGAGCAGCTTGAGGCGACCTGCAGCGCCCGCTCGGGCTGCTGCTGCGCCCGCTGGATCAGGGCGACGGCGGGTGCGAGGGCGGTGCGCCACGGGCTGCGGCCGTCGACCACGCCCAGCGAGAGCAGCCAGGAGCCAGGCAGCTGGCGCAGCGCCGCGTCCAGCTGCTCGGGAGCGCGCACCAGATCGAGATGCAGGCCATGCACCGGCAGCGCGCGCAACCACGGGAGATGCTCGGCGACCGAGCCGAAATAGGTGGTCAGCAGCACGCGTAGGCGCGGCTCACCCGCCGCCAGGGCCGCATAGGCGGTCTGGTAGGCGGCAATCGCCTGGGGTGCGCAATCGGTCGCCAGGCACGGCTCGTCGATCTGGACCCACGGTGCACCGGCGTCAGCCAGCGCGGTGAGGACGGTGACATAGGCCGGCAGGAGCGTCGGCAGCAGCGCCAGGGGATCCCCGCCGTCGCTGCGCTTGGAGAGCAGCAGGTAGGTGATGGGACCGACCAGGACCGGCCGGGTGGTGATGCCCAGCGCGAGGGCTTCGCGGAACTCCGCCACCGGCTTGGCGGCGTCGGCCTGGAAGCGCGTCTGCGCGGTCAGTTCCGGGACCAGGTAGTGGTAGTTGGTGTCGAACCACTTGGTCATCTCCAGCGCCGCCACCGCGCCATCGCCGCGCGCCATCCGGAAGTAGGTCTCCAGGGGGACGGGGCCGCCCGGATGAGCGAAGCGTTCCGGCACCGCCCCGAGCAGGCAGCTGGCGTCGAGCATGTGGTCATACAGCGAGAAGTCGTTGCTCGGCACGCTGGCGATGCCGTGGTGCTTCTGGCGCAACCAGCGCGCGCGGCGCAGTCCAGCCGCGGCCTGCGCCAGGCCTGGGCCATCGAGGCTGCCGGACCAGTGGCGCTCCAGCGCGCGCTTGAGTTCACGCTGGGCGCCTATGCGTGGGAAACCGAGGATGGCCGAATCGATCATGAGAGCTCCACAGGGGTGGGCCGGCATGATGCCGGCGCGGCGTGCGGGTTGCCAGCGCAGGTGGCTCATGCTATCATGCAGTGGTCTCATGGAGGATGAGTATCGAACTCCACCACCTGCGCGCCCTGCACGCCATCAGTCGCACCGGCTCGCTGACCGCGGCGGCGCAGCTGCTGCATTGCAGTCAGTCGGCGCTGTCGCATCTGATCAGCGATCTCGAGCGCAGTCTCGGGGTACGCCTGGTCGAACGCGATCGGCGGCCGGTCACGGTGACCGCCGCTGGCGCCCGGATCGTCACCTGCGCCGCGGCGGTCCTGCCACAGGTCGCGGCCCTGGCTGACGACCTGGGGCGCATCCGCCAGGGCGCCACGGGGCGACTGTTGATCAGCCTGGAGTGTCATTCCTGCAT
>Ga0302314_10009730_pt1 | contig 16963 bp, 15 predicted proteins | sample III_Palsa_N2_3_FD_200533 | JGI IMG/M metagenome (GOLD analysis project Ga0302314, IMG submission 200533) | Peat permafrost microbial communities from Stordalen Mire near Abisko, Sweden - III_Palsa_N2_3 | ecosystem: Environmental > Terrestrial > Soil > Palsa > Peat permafrost | place: Sweden...
TCCTTGAACTCAGCCGTGTACTCCTGCTTCGGAATCTTCTGCACTTTTCGTCCTTCCAGTCTCAATGCTAACCATTGACCGTTGGAAGACGAAATTCGGCGGGCAGCTCAGAGTGTTCGCCATGGGTGTCGGGGAACGGAACGGCCGTCTGTTCTGCATTTGGCTGCTGCCGCCCGTCCTCAGACGGAGTCTCGGTCGAAATCATCTGCATCGCCCCCTATCGCCGTCGGCGCAACTTGGACATCTGGGCGACCAGCACGCGCCGCTCGGGCGCGACGTAGATCGACGTCGTGCGCAGATCGGCGTGTCCCATCTGGTCGCGCAGCACCGCGAGGTCGATGTCCTGCGCGGCCGTGGTCGCAAAGAAGTGGCGCAGCCAGTGCGTCGAGGCCTGCTCGAACGCCTCGCGGTCGAAATTCAGCACGCCCTGCCCGTCCACCTCTGAGGCGGTCTCGCCGGCGCGCGCAAACAGCCGCTTGAGCGACTGATACAAGGCCGACGGGTCGAGCGCGCCATAGGCGTCGGCCTGTGCGATCTGTCGGTCGAGCGTGGCCACGCCATTGACGCCCAGCCGCCACCGCGGCACGGGCCGGCGCAGCGCACCGACCAACGGCCGCAGACGCGGGTCAAGTCGCGCGGCCTGGGCAGATGCGCTCGATTCCACGTCCGGCGCCGCCCCGGGCTCCAAGGTGGGCAGCGCAATCGACGGCGGTGCCGAATCGACGAGCACGAGCGCGCCGGCTTGGCCCGTGCTCTCCACCGGTGCGGGCCGGACAACGGCGCCGCTGGGCATCGCCGCGGCCAGGCTGCGCAGGGGCGCTGTGGCATCGACCTGCAGATCTGCGCGGGCGATGTCCTTCTGGTGCACGTCGATGAGCGCCTTCACATCGTCGAAGATGACGACCTCGCGTTCCTTGTTGCCTTTGCCCAGGACGGTCAAGAGCCACACCCGCACGGCCGGCATGCCGGGCTCGAGGCCCGGCACCTCCTCGTCGCGCAGGGTTCCCATCCGGGCCGTGCACATCTCCGAGAGCCGCAACCCCGTCGTGACACCGAGCTCGAGCACCAGGCGCAGCCGGCGCGTCGACGGCGTGTCGGGCTGCGCTGCGAGCACTGCCTGCAGGTGCGACCACTGTGCCTCGGTGAAACGGCGGCGCACATTGATCTGGGGCCGCTGCAGCCGCATGTGCGGCTTGACGCCGCTGACCACGTGCACGCTCACATAGCCGGCATCGACCAGCCCGCGGTAGAGCGCGCTCACGACGGTCATGGTGTGACGCTGGGAGGACGCACTCAAGGGACCGCGCAGCGGCCGCCAGGCGTCATCCGTTCGCTCGACGGCCCGCGACTGGATCCAGTCCGCGGGCGGCGCCGCCAAGAACGCCCGGAAGGCGTGGACGTCGTCCTCGACCAACGACGACAGGGCCTTGCGGCGCGCCCAGACACACCAGAGAACGAAGAGCTCGACGCCGTGCAGGTAAGCGCGGTACGTGCGCGGCGAGTCCTCGTAGCGGCGCAGCCAGCTGCGCACCGCGCTCAAGTCGTCGTCCACGCCGAAGGTGTTCGGCCCGCGTACTCGAAAGATCCCCTCTCGCCCGTCGACCTCGGGCGGCACCGCGAGTCGCTCCAGTGGAACGAGCCCGTAGCGCTGCATCCCGGCCGGATCGAGCACGGCGAGACGGCGCTGGCGACCGAGCGCGAGCTGCGTGGTCGATTGACGCGAGGTGTCGCGCAGCGGACGGCCAATCTCGTCGAGGAGCGGCACCAGCCAGGCCACCAGGCGTGCCCCCCGCACAGCCCCGAGCCCCGCGATACGGGTGTGCCAGCGGAAGCCGTGCACGTCGATGAAGTCGGCCAAATTGGCGAGCGTGAGCAGGCCCGCTGCGCGCAGCCGCACCGACTGGGCCTCGGACAGCCAAGCTGCGATCGGGTCCGCCAGCGTTGGCGGGACGGCCACCAACGTCGATATCGCATTGAGCGCCGAGACCTGATCGCGTAACCGCGTCGTCGGACCCGGTTCGTCGAGATCCTCCCGATCCAGCAGCACGCCCGCGCGAAAGCCCTCCCCTTCCCCCGGCGCCGTTGCCGCGATCACCGTCGCAACGGGCGGCGGTGGCGCAGGCGGGGCCAGTTGCTCGCCGAATTCCTCCTGGTATTCGAGCAGCCAGTCGGCCTGCGTCTGGAAATCCATCTCGATGCCCAGCTCGTCGCAGCGCTCCTGCAGCCACTCGTCGAGCGTTGGGACTCCCGACAAAGGGGCCGCGGCGTCCACGGGATCGGACGAGGCCCCCAGCGCGTCGTGTTCGACACTGCCTGCGAGTGCCGCGAGGCGGTGTCGCTCGCCGGCTTCGGCCGCGTCGCGGTGTGCTTTGGCGATCGCTTCGGCCAGCCGGCGTCGTGCGAGCTCGTCGAGCGCCGTGCGCCCGAGGTGGGCGACGCCGCACGCCTGCGCGCCGGTGCGGATCTGGTCGCAGATTTCGCGCAGGCGCTTGTCGATGTGGCGAACGTCGTCGACGCCGCCCGCGTAGGCCAGACAGCGTAACCACGCCTCGCGCAAGCCCACACCCTCGAGGACGAAGCGCACGAAGCTGAAGTGCGTATGCCGCAACGCACGGTGTCCCGCAAGCACCGACGCCGCGGCGCCGTGCGGCCGCCCGCGCGGCTTCTTCTTCGCCAGCTTGACGGGCGCGTCGTCGACCGCATGGACATCGATATTGCCGTCGGCTGCGAGCAGCGGGTCACTCATGGCTGATTTTCTCCGCACTGGATCGTTGCGCCGCTTGGGGGCGTCCAGGTGCATGGTGACTGACCAGTCGAAGCGCCCGGCCACCCCCGACGAGCAGACCTCGACCGTGTGGTGCCGCAGTCTTCAGCCTCCAGCATGGTCGCTCCCCACCGCGGCTCGAACAGTGGCGGCGCCAAGGGCTCGGCTCGCCGCCGTCGAGCGATGCGCCGGTCTGAGCGGGGGCGCCGATGGGTCACGCACCGCGTGACTAATCTCAAGGCGGTCACGGCCGAGCCCGGCGCCCAGCATGGCGACCAGGAAGTCACGTAGCGCGTGATTCGAGTTCGGCACCTGCACATCAGGTTGGTAGAAGCAACGCACGTGCGTCGAGCGTGCGGAAGTGCGCTGGAGAGCGCTGGACACCTCCGGCTGGACAGGAACATTGGCCGCAGACAAGGCCGCTACCTGATGATTCGGAAGCGCTGCGGGCACCATGCTATGCGCTCACAGTGGGCGGCCCTTGGCGCGCTTCGGTCAATGGAAAGCCGCGCCGGGAATGGTCAACAAACGACTCCGTGAAACCCATGCGAATTAGCAGCAGCACGTAGAAGAGATGCAGACAGCGACACAGGTTGTCGAGGCCCTGTTGGAGTTCCTCCGGTGTCTCGTCCTTCAAGATCGAGCTGCCGTGCGCGCCGCGATTGCGAACGGCCCCCCAAGATATTCCGAGCGATTCGTCTATCCATCCTTCAGCTGCGAGCGCCTTCAGGGCGCCGCTCGGCGAGCGTCCCTTTATTTTGCCTAGTGCCCCGCGACCGCGCTTGCGCATTTCAAGATCTACTGAAGCCGAATTGAGATGCGTCATCATGGCCTCCACCGCGGCTAGAACTGGTGGCGTCTCAACCATACGATCCGCAAACAAATCACGCAGCAGTCGCTCAATGCCGACACCCAGAGGAAAGGCAGCATGCATCAGGCCCTGCTCCCAGGCGCTAACGATATGCAGCCAGGCGTCGTAGAACGGGCTCTCGACCTCGTGGCAGAACCGCGCGTAGGCGCTAACAAATGCGATGGCTGGTCGTCGAGCCCTCATGTCGAATGGCGGCCAGATGGATTGGCCATGTGGAACGGCACCAATCGAGATGACATGGGTGGTCTCGAGCGTCGGGCTACGGACATATCTGTTCGACACGGTCATGCGCTCGCCGCTGGCGATGGACAGGCCATCGAGCAGGTGCGATACCGCCATGACGCTGACTTCGTGCGTGTCGTTCTGAGCAGCCACCAGCAAATGGCCATCTCGCTGCAGGATGGCGACTCGGCTGCCGTCCGGCGCTACAAGGCTCAGCTTCGTCGACGAGATCGCGCCATTGGAGGATTCGACGTCGTTGCAGACGATCTTCGCGCGCGTGTGGACCACCAGTTCAAGGCAGAATCCCACCCGTTGTTGGGGCGAGGCGCAGTCGGTCGACATCGATCGCAGGATCGATCGAACGTCGCTGCCGCTGGCACTCAGATCGACTTTGTCGCTCACCACAATCTGTTCACTGCGCCATAGGCGGCCGTCGTCATCGGTCGCTGCCATATCGAAAAATGCGTCCGGCGGCAGCAGGGCACCTGCATCGCCTTGCCACGAAAATACCTCCGCAAGCGAAACGCGTTCGACGGCTGCCATGCGAAGCGCAAGCGCTCCGTCGGGGCCCCGCACGACGGTGCCAGGGCCGGTTCGTGTTCGGGGTGTCGCCGTACCCGCTTGCGTCAAGACGATCTGGGGGAAGACGTATTCGCGCTCGGGTGTTGCCGGGCACTCGAGCGCTGTGGTCGACGTCATGAGCGGCTCGCGATCCTCGTGGAACTCACAGAGGTGGCCCAGCGATCGCCTCGATGTCGGGGTTCGCGGCCAGGAACGCCTGCCACTGCGGATCGTCCGCGAGCAGTGGGTAGCTGCCCGGCGTCGTCAGCGCCAGTTCGACCGTCGTCTTGTGCTCATGCCACAGCGCGAAGACCCGGCCCGGCTGATTGCGGTGGAACGATTCCCAACTCAGTCCGTGGACCGCGGAGTGGAACCGTTGGTGCAAGGCCAGCGCCGCCTCTTGGTAGACCTCGTAGCCGCCCCAGGGATGCCGCTGCTTTCCGGCCAAGCCAAGCCGGTGCCGGTTCTTGCCGTCAATAGGCAGGAAGAGCGCCGGCTTCAGGAAGCCGTAGCGCGCCACGCGGTACTCGGCCGCCTTGTCCTGGCGCCATGTGGTGCGGTCGCCGTCGCCCGCCTGCAGGATGAGACACTCCGCGGCCACGGCGGGCAAGTTGTCGCCGGTGTACATAACTGCGAACGCGTCCTTGTGGCCTGCCGGCGGATCGACACGTAGGTTCCTAAACGCCGGCGGCGGTTCTGCCCATTCACCGCCCGGGTGTTTGAACAAGCGCACCAAGGTCTCACTGCCCGGATCGAGCAGCTCGAGCTCGAGCTCGCGCGCATAACAGGTCAGCGCCAGGCTCATGCCGCGTCCACGGCCGCAGTGGTTTGCGCGGCGCGCACGACGGCTTCGAGCCGCTCGGTTGCGGGTGCGCCAAGCAACGCCCGCACCTCGGGCTCGATTTCGCGCGCGGGCGTCAGACGCCCCAGCAAGACTTCGATGGGCGTGAGGCCGCCCAGCAGTTCGGTGCGCCCGCTGAAAAAAACGTAGGCCAACGTGCTGCTGGCGCGCGTGCGGTCGGGGCTGGCCAGCGCAGCGAGCGTCTTGGCCAGGGGCTCGCCGGCGATGCCGGGCCACGCCTGGAACGCCGGGTATTCGACGCCACGGCGCCGGCCGGGACGCAAGATGGCAAACAGCTCGCCGGCGCGCTCGCGCCCGCGCACCGTTTGATCGCTGACACCGAGCGCCTGGCCGAGTTCGAGGGCGGTCAGCGGCGCAGTCGCATCCGGCTGGCTCCCACCGCCTTCGGGCACTGCCTCGAAGTTTAGTTGCGCGATATCTGAACGCTGGAAATCCCCTTGCATCTGAACGGCGCGCGCGACCGCCTGCAACTCAATCCAGTTTTCCAACAGGGCGAGCGTGCCGATCGGCAACCCTTCTTTCTCAAGCGCCTTGCGGTACTCGTCGCCGGCGACTCGCAGCGCGTCGTCGATGGCCAAGGGAGCTTCTGCTGCGCCCTGCGCTGCGGCCTCATCCACCATCTTCTCGACCAACTCCCTCACGGCTTGGCGGTGCGGCTTGCCGGTTGCAAGATCCACCTTGATTATGGTTCTCGTCTGCGCGGCGATGGCCCGGGTGACGCCGCGCACGGCGCGCTCCAGACTGCTGTCCTGACCTGGCGCATGGGAGCCGGCACCTGACGACGCCGCCATGGCGATGGAGGCACCGATCTCGGCGCGGCGCAAAAAGGCGGGGATGCTGATCTCGTTCATGACGCGCTCCTGGAGCGATGCGGATGTGAGGAGCCTAACACGCTTCGATAATTAGCGTAACTAGCCTAGTGCTTGGCGGATTGTTGGGCACCTATCCGTTCCTCCTATTGTTAGGCTACCGTGATAATAGGAATTATCAAGGCATATAGAGAGTGTGAGCTGTCACTCTCATATGGAGTGAATCCAATGAGCGCCTGTCGTCACCAGGCTTCGGCGATGCGGTGCGCACTGCAATCGTCCTCAAGAAGACACCAGCGCCGCCGGCTCCTTGTCCCAGTCTGTACCGTATTTCGAGACACCATAGACCTTGCGCAGCACCGCGCCAAAGGGCCCGTGCAACACATCGCCCTGCGCTGCCCTGCGTGACGTGACGGCCGTCCAGAGACCTCGCGCAATCATGTCCGCTCGCGCCAGGTCGACTAGTGGGGCACGTTGTTCGGCCGACATGGCTGCGAGCTCAGCGGCCAGCCCGGCATAGCGCGCCTCCTTCCAACTGTTGCCGGCAATCGGCGGGGACGGTAGTTCCGCCTTCCGAGCCATTGGAAGGGCTTCCTGGACCGGACGATCAGACGGCGGCACGGCCTCCACGGGCTCTGCATTGCGGAGCAGCGCCCGCAGATATGACAGTGGGTTCTCAAGCTTGGAGAGCGTGCGATTCATCAAGCGCTTCTCGAGCATGTCGACCTTGGCTTGGACGACCTCGAGACCGAACTCGCGAATGAGCCCATCGAGCTTGGGCTCTGGCACCCCGAGCGTTGCGGCGCGAAGGACGAAGCCGACATCCACCGGTACCGCCTCAGCGACTTGGCGCTGAACACGTTGCTTGCGGCGTACAGCAAACTGCACTTCTTTGACCGCCCTGCCCTCCTTGTGTTCAATGAGCTCGATCTCCAGATCGGTGCCAGCGTTGATCTCGGTGACAGCATCCTTGACGCGCTCGTTCTTGAACTTACGCCACTCGCGCTTCTCGGCGCCAGCAGGGCCCGAGCTGAGTGCATCCAGCCACCAGCCCGGCGTCTGGCGACTCGTCAAGCCGCCGGGACTGTCCCGATATCGCGCACAGATCTCGTACAAGGCCAGCGATGGCACGCTGCTCAGATTCTTCAGCACATCCAAATCGATCCGCGCCCAGCGTTCAGGCGAAAACAGTGCGCCCATGATGTCTGGCGGGAAGGCCCAACGGCACCAGTTCTCGCCATGGCGCAGTTCGATCTCGGCCTGTGAAAGCATGTTCAAGCTCTTCCACTTCGTGCCGTCGCCTGGAGCGGTCGACTGCCAGTCGACTTTAACGTCCTGCATTTCGCTCAGATACCGCTTCGCCGCCGTGCGGTCATCTCCATTCGATCCTGTTGACTTCAAGAGCGCTGCTAACGGCGCTTCGAACAAGAAGTCCGCCGGCGGCATCTCGCCCGCCACCACGAGCTTGGACTGGGATACTTGCAGCAGCACGTTGTACAGACGGCGACCAGTAATCGTCACGCGGCCAGCCCGTGGCACCATCACGATCATTTCGTGAGGCTTTCGAAGAGTGGCTGCTGAGGAGCCCTCGACCGCATGCTCTGCGGGTCGCTGTGGAGCGGTTGTCGCCATGCACTCAGTATACGTCCGCGAACGATTGGACAGTAGGTCAGCGAAAAATCGTCAAAAGATGCGGTTAGAGCCTGGACACTTCGCAATTCCGACTACAGCGTGCGTCAAATGCAACCGGTTAAAAACTGGACACTTCTGACTCAGCGACCGCGGTTCAATGTATTCGGTGCCGAGTAAAAGGTGGACAGACGCGTTACAGGACAGTTTTGGTTGTCCACAGCTCAGTGTTGACGGGTCTTAGCGGGCTTCTGCGCATGTAGTTAGGAGCTGGACACGAACCGGTTGGGTCCTGGACGTAGCCGGGTTAACTCCGGACGCTGGCGGGTAGAAGCTGGACGCGAGTGATCTCCGCCATGATCATAAGTTGTTGATTTAAAAGAATAATATCGAGTTATCCACAGTGCCTAAGGTATTTAAGACCTTGAATCAGTCTTCTATAAATCTCGGGAGATTCAGGACTCGAATCCATCAAAAACAAGCCCAGAACACGCGACTAGCGCTCTGTCTTCGTTTTTTCGCTCTTCTCGCACATAATCGTACAACTGCGATTTTGCGAAGAAAGCAATGGACATCAGACAGACAATCAAGCGCCAATCGTTGGCTGACATCGAGGCACAAGCTGCGCGTGTCGGTGCCATGATGGGGCAGATCCGCACGGCGATGCTGCCTCCCACCGCGTCGAAGGCCGCTCCGACATTGAGCGTTGCCCAACTGGCCGACTTGTGTGGTGTCGACAAGTCGAAAGTCGCCTACCGAATCGCCAAAGGCAGTGAAGCAGGCCTGCCTGTGGGCGCCATGGTTGGGAATCGACGTGAATGGTCAATGACCGAGGCCCAGCAATGGGCGCGCGAGCTTCGTGCGCCGCACATGCGTCCGGCAGGCGCCGCCGGCATCACCATCACGGTCTCCAATTTCAAGGGTGGCGTGGCCAAGACGACGAGCGCGGTTACGTTGGCCCAGGGGCTGTCGATGCGAGGTCACCGCGTTCTGGTGGTCGACCTGGATCCGCAAGGCTCGGCGACCACTCTGTTCGGAGTACTTCCGGACGCTGAGGTCGAACACGAACACACGGCGATGTTGTTGTTCAGCGGGGACGAAGAGGATTTGAACTACGCCATCCGCGAGAGCTACTGGCCCGGCATCGATCTGGTGTGCGCCGCCCCCCTGCTCTTCGGCGCTGAGTTCGCCTTGCCGGCCCGCCAAGCCAAGGATCCCGGCTTTGAATTCTGGCGCGTCCTCGATCGCGGGCTCGACCAGGCGCGCGAGAAGTACGACGTGATCGTGATCGACACGCCCCCTGCCCTGTCGTACGTGACGATCAACGCCCTGATGGCGGCGGACGGCGTGATCATGCCCTTGCCTCCGTCGGCACTCGACTTCGCGTCGAGCGCCCAGTTCTGGGACTTGTTCAGTGACTTGTGCACCCAGTTGATCCGCAGCCGTGGGCAGGACAAGAGCTTCGAATTCATCGATGTTCTGCTGAGCCGCGTGGAGTCGAGCGACGCGGCCTCCAGCGTCGTGCGCCAGTGGATCCAAGAGGCCTATGGGGACAAGGTGCTCCCGATCGAGATTCCGAAGACGGCGGTCGCTGCGACGGCGAGCGCCGAGTTCGGCACGGTCTACGACATGCCGCGAGGATCCATGAATTCCAAGACGATGTCCCGCGCGCGCGATGCGTATGACCGCATGTGTGAGCTTGTTGAGCAACAGATCGAGGCGGTCTGGGCTAGCCAAACGGGAGCGTGAGATGAGTCTGAAAGATAAAGCTTCGAGGATCAACTTCGCGGGACTCCCGGGCGTCACGCCTGCGCCCGCGACATCGCCAGGCAGCGACGTCGAAGTGCGTCGCCCGCGAACGGCACCCGGCGCGATGATGGAATTTGCCCAGGGTCAGCGCTCCGAGCTCCTGCGTGAGAACGAAGAGTTGAAGGCAAAGGCAGGAAGGGTGGACGAGCTTCGCAGCCGTCTCGACGAGGCACTGGTAGACCTTCAGGCCTGGGATGGAGCCAAGGCCGCCCGGTTGCTGGATCCCGTGGAAATCCGCCACAGCCGGTTTGCCAATCGCGACACTCGCAGCTTCTCGACCCCTGCGTTTGAAGAGCTCAAGAGCGAAGTCGCTTCGGCCGGCGGAAATGTCCAACCGATCAAGGTGCGGCCGGTGACCGATGGTGGCTACGAAGTCGTGTTTGGACATCGCCGGCTTGAGGCTTGTAAGCAGCTCGGCCTGCAGGTGTTGGCGATGGTCGACAGCATCGACGACCAGACGCTGTTCATCGAAATGGATCGTGAGAACCGCGGCCGCAAGGATCTCTCGCCGTGGGAGCAAGGCGTCATGTACCGCCGGGCGTTGAGCGAAGGGTTGTTTCCGTCGAACCGCAAGCTGGCGGATGCGGTTGGAGCGGATCTCAGCGCCATGGGCAAGGCACTGGCCTTGGCCGACTTGCCCCAGGAAGTCATCGATGCCTTTCCCACCCCTTTCGAGATCCAGTTCCGCTGGTCCAAGCCGCTCAAGGACGCACTCGACGCGGACATGAACGCAGTGTTGAATCGTGCCAAGGCGATCAAGTCTGCAGGTTCGCCGCTGAGTGCTGGCGATGTTTTCAACCGCTTGGTCTCGCCCGAACAGAAGGGGGTGGAACCGTTCCACCCCCCAGCCCCGCTCGAGATTTCGATCGGCAACAAGAAGGTTGGAACATTGACACTCAACGCCAAGGGCGCCACTACCGTTGTTATCGCGCCAGGTGTCGTCACCGCGGGCAGGGCGGCCGGGCTTCAAAAGGCAATCGAGAGCTTTCTCAAGTCGAGGTGACGCGGGCAGCCGGGACGGTACTACCTTCCTGGGAGCTTGGTACGAAAGGGGGTGGAACCGTTCCACCCCCTTTCATTTGTGCGGCAGCAATTGCCGTGGACGGGTCTATGGCTACTCGCCAATCTCGCTGCACGGGCGATTCGGAGGGCGTATGGATCTGGCGGATGAACTGTGAACCCGTTGCCACCCTCGATGACCTTCGCGCAAGCCGCTGCCGCGTGCCATGGCGGCAGCACCAAAGGTGATCAGTGAGAGCACCACCGAATCCGCGATGGAGATCGACGCGGAAAGGGGGATGGAGCGGTTCCACCCCCTTGCCGATTTCAGGCGAGCGAAGCCCTGCGAGACCGCTTGAGTCTCACCGCGCCGATCTTCCTTGCCAGTTCCTGCGTCGAGTAGATCGACGTCGTGTCGATGCTGGCGTGCCCCATCAGCTCGCTCACGACCTCAAGCGGTGCCCCGTCGACGAGCGACTGCCGCGCAAACGTGTGCCGCATCCAATGCGTCGATGCCGCCTCGAACCGCCCTGCTTCCAGCCCAGCCTCCCCTGCGCTGGCCGCCGCACGCCCAAAGAACCGTTTCAGCAGCGCATAAATCCCCGCCCCCGACAATGCCCCTCCGCCCTCCTCGGCAACGGCGACATGGCGAACTCTGCCGTCGACAAGCCCCCATTGAGGAACCGACCCAGCGAGCGCGAAGATCAGCGGCCTGTCGGCTTCAGACCAACCGGCCTCTTCTTCGGCCCCCCGAAAACCCTCCGCGTGCTCACGGAGTAGTTGCACGACCTCGTCGGCCAACGGCACGTCCCGCGTCTTGTTGCGCTTGCCCGTCACCGACAACACCCATGTCGGTGGCAACTCCGGCAACCTCTCCAATCGAAGGTTTCCCCATCGCGCCTGGGCGACTTCGTCGAGCCGGACGCCCGACGTCACGAGCAATTCCAGCAAGCATTTCAGGCGCGTACGCGCCGTCCCGGCGGGCTCGTCCGCAATGCAGCGCTGCACATGCGCCCACTCGGCCTCCGTAAACGACCGGGTCACGTTCAGGCGAGAGGAGGGCAGCGCGAACCCCTTCATCACGGCCCGCATCGGGTTGGCCACGAGGTAGCCGGCGTCCCGCAGTCCTTCAAACATCGTCTGCACGATCACCAACGCCTGTTTCTGGCTGGAAGGCGAGGGCGTCCCCCTAAACGGCCGCCACATCGGATCCGTCCTCTCGACGGGCGCCGCATTCACCCACGTCGCCGGCACCGCCGCCAGAAACCCCCGGTACGCCTGGCAGTCCAGGGCGCTGGCCGACGAAACGGGTTTTTTCTGGACACTTGTCATCCACAGCACGAATCGCTCGACTTCCTTTCGGTACGAACGCTGCGTAGACGTCCGCTCGTCGTAGCGGCTGAGCCAGCGCGTGATGGCCTGCAGATCGTCCTTGGCCTCCAGCGAATTCGGCAGATGGCTTCTAAAAACCCCATCCAGCCCCAGCAGGGAGGAGGGGAGGGCGAGCCGTTCCAAGGGTACGAGCCCGTACCGCGGCTGCGCGATGAGCTGGCTCGAAGAGGTGCCGAGCCGCAGTGCGCGGTGCGATTTCGGCTCATCCAGGCCGTCGCGCAGCGCCAAATTGACGGTCTCGGACTGCGCCCTCAGCCACGCCACGACGAGCGCTGCCCGCCGTGCGCCAAACCCCCGCACCTTCCCGTACCACCGAAATCCGTAGACGTTCACGAGCTGGTACAGGTTCTCCAGCGTCACCACGCCCGCATTGCGCAGCCGCAGCACGACGGGACGCGCGAACCAGGCATCCACCTTGTCGTCCGCCTTCGGTGCCATAGCGAGCAGGGCGGACAGCCGGTTCAGCGCCCGAACCCGTTCCTTGACCAGGTCCGCAGCCCCTTCGGCGGCCTCGATCGCCTCCGGGTTGTCCAGTCCATGGGCGGCCTGGTACTCGGCCAGCAACTCGGCCTCGGACCACATGTCCGGGTCCATCCCCTCCGCAGCGACCCATTCGTCGAGGGAGGGGAGGGCGACCGCCCTCGCTGGGGCCGCGTCCAGTTTGAGCAGCTCGACGTCGCGCGCGAGCGCTGTGTCGTCCGGTTTTGCCAGCGCCAGGCGCCGCCCGGCCTCGACGACCTGGGCCAGGAGCTCCCGCCGACGCGCCTCGACGTGGCGCAAATCCGCGGTCGTCTCCCCAAATGCCAAGTAGCGCTCGAACGCGGCCCGCAAATCTAGCCCCAGCAGGGTCGATCGCAGGAAGGCGACGTGGTGCACCCCGACGGCTCTGCCTTCGGCGCCGGGGCGCACCACGGCCGCCTTGGAGCCCCGTGGCCGGCCCCGCGGCCGCTTGGGGGCAGGGGAGGGCGCTTCGAGGGCGATGGACGTCACGCGGGGGCCTTATTCGTCGTCGCGGGGCGGGCGCCGAAACACCCCCATGGGCGTGCGCACCACGGCCCCGGATTTCAGGGCCCGCTGGACCGCCTTTTGCCGCTCCGACGCGTCGACGAACGGGAAGCGGTTGGCCAGCCCCGTGTCGACGGAGGCGGAATACGTCTGGCCCCCGCGCGCGTCGATGACGGCCAGCACGTCCTCATCGCGGATGTGGATGTCGGCTGCCAGCGCTTGCTGGTCCGGCGCATAGCGGGTGCGAGGCGGGGAGGGCGCATTTCCCGGGGGAAACGAGGGCGAGGAAGGCGATTGGAAGGGGCTCATGGGGTGTCCTCGCTTTCCGAAAAGGTCGGTTCGGCTATTTAATGTGTCGTCATGATTATAAGGATAATCATGACGCGTACAGAACGAGAAAAATACAGCGGCGTTGACTAAGGCGCTTGCACAACTGAAGTTGTACTCAGGGCGCAAGGGAAGTTGTACGCCATCGATTTGGTGCGCCGATCCACAGGGCGTTCATGGAGGCGCCGGGCCTGCGTCTGCGCGCCTATCGGCGTCGCCCTCCCAGGCCTGCGACCCAACCCGTGCCCGCCATGCGTGCCGAAACCGTCTGTCGGGGAGTTAGCCGTGACACACGATCACTTTGGTCGCGCACCCGTTTACAAGTTCTCTTGCATCGCCCCGGGCGGCTTGAAGCTCGGGCCCGCTGTGAGCGCGTGCAGCCTGACGAGTTGCAACTTCCGTTGTGCGACCGATGGACCTGCTTCGAGCCGTGCACAATCGCGATGGCGCTCGCTGGGAGGCGAGGGCGAACAACCACACGGCATCCCTATAAAAATTACCACGATGGTAAGTATCCTTGTCGTTTCCGAGTACAGTGGCCCCTCAGCGTGCACCGGGGTCTCCGCCAAGATCGCGGGCGGACCGCTCTACGAGCTCGCGCGTGTGCGCGGGCTGTGCCAGCAAGGAAACGGAATCGTCCTATGGACTCGCCGGTGCATCAACAAAGTCGCCGATCTCGGGTGGACCACCCGCGACGTCGCTGAACTGATCGACGATTTGGCCTCTCATGGCACGTACATCGATTCGGAGTGGTGCGATAACGGACGCAATGCATGGGCGGCCGCAGATGCCTACAAAGTGGCGCGCAAAGAGTGGATCGCCTACGCGCACAAAGACATGCTGATTGAATACTTCATCAAGTTCGCAATCGGCAAGCAAGGCAACGTCGTGCTGACCGTGTCATGCCATGCACCGACTTGAGTTGGAGAAAAAGAGATGAGTAACGTACTGTCGTGCCGCGTGTGCGGCGAAGGCTCGGGCGAGCTTCGCATGGAATCGGAAGTCGTCGAGTACCGCGGCCAAAGCGGCTCGGTTGCGCTCCAGATGCATGCGTGCGGGCACTGCGGGTCCGAATACGCCGACGCGCAAGATTCCCTGGCCAACAAGCGGGCCGTGATGGCGTTTCGCAAGCACGTCGATGGCCTGCTCACCGGCGACGAAATTCGCGCCGTTCGCCGTCAGTACGGCATAAACCAGGCGCAGGCAGCCGGACTCTTTGGTGGCGGGCCCGTGGCTTTCAGCAAGTACGAAAACGACGACGTCGCCCATTCGGAAGCGATGGACAAGTTGCTGCGCCTCGCGCGGGCTAGCGCCGACGCGTTCCGAATGCTGGTAGAACAAGCCGGGATGACCGATGCCTTGGTGTCCCCTCCGCACGTGGTGGGTAGCTGGAAGAATGCCGTGACCACGACCAATGTGATCGTTGCTGACTTCAGCCGCCCTCGAGGGGGCAGCCCGACCGTCATGTCCGCGCATGTGCGTTATGAACCTCCTGCGGGGCGGCTGTGGAAGCTGTGATTCGGCCCAAGTTGGTCACGTTCAGAGCGGTACGTTTCCACGGCGAGAACCCGTCCCCCGATGGCACACAGTCGTGGACGCTCGAAACCAAGCAAACGGTGGAACTCGCCGTTGGAACGTCGCCCCCACCCTTGAACGGAACGCAGGCGTCCGTTCAAATTGCGTTGGATGCCACCGCGCGCAGTGACGACGGTCAGGCGCAGCCAGCCACTTTCAGCGCCTCGTATGAGGCCGTGTTCGCCTTCCCGCCGGGTACCACTGAAGCTCAGGTGACGCCGCTGATGGCCGAAGAGCCGTATCAGTACGGGCTGGTGTCGCAAGTTTTTCCGCTGGCGATGACCTTGTTTCGGCGCGAACTCCAAACCCTCGGCTTTGATGCACGCGGGTTGCCGCTGGGCATCTAATCGCGAGTCCGCCGGACTCAAATACGAGCTCGCCAACGACCTGGTCGAGATCTGGATGCGGCGATACGAGCAATACGCCGTTGTCGTGGCGCCCATCGGCCACAGTTGCAGCTTGCGCTGGCGCCCCGACATCGACGAGTCGAAGGCCTGAGCTTGGGGATGTACTGTCGGCGCCGATTGAAAACTGACCCACGGGGGTGCGGACGATTACTTGGACTACCTGGAGGGAAGTTCATGTATTCATACGAGGACCGGCTTCGAGCCGTACGGCTTTACATCAAGCTGGGCAAGCGGGTCGGCTTGACCATTCGCCAGCTGGGCTATCCGACGGAGAACGCGCTCAAGACCTGGCACCGCGAGTACGAGCAGCGCCACGACTTGCCCGCCGCCTATGTGCGCGTGCCGAGGTACTCGCAAGCGCAGAAGGGACGGGCCGTCGAGCACTACCTCGAGCATGGTCGCTGCATCGCGGAGACGATCAAATCGCTGGGATATCCTTCGAGGTCATTGCTCTCCGAGTGGCTTCAAGAGCTGCATCCGCAGGAGCGCACGCGCGTCGTTGGTCGATCTCAGGAGCTGGCCCCTGCAGCCAAGCAATCTGCCGTCATCGCATTGTGTATGCGACCAGCAAGCGCGCGGGCGGTGGCTGAAGATCTGGGCGTGTCTCGAGGATCGCTGTACAAGTGGAAGAATCAGCTGCTCGACCACGACGTATCCGTACCTATGAAGCGCCAGCAAGACGCGACTGCACGCTCTGATCAAGCTGACCTGGAGCAGCAGCTTGAGACGCTTCGACGAGACGTCAGGCGCCTGCAGCTCGAGAAGGACCTGCTCCAGAAGGCGAGCGAACTCCTAAAAAAAGAACTGGGCATCGACCGGCAGCACCTGACGAACCGGGAGAAGACGCAGCTGGTTGATGCCCTGAAACCGACATACACGCTGACGGAGCTGCTCTGTGAAGTGGGCCTGCCACGCAGTTCCTATTTCTACCATCGGGCCCGGCTCGAGGTGGCTGACAAGTACGCCGAGGTGCGTCAGGTCATGACCGACATCTTCGAGCGCAACTATCGTTGCTATGGCTACCGGCGGATCCACGCCTGCCTGAGCGATCAGTCCGTGAACATCTCGGAGAAGGTCGTGCGGCGCCTGATGAAGCAGCAGTGCCTGATCGCCGCGACGAGCAAGCGTCGTCGATACGGCTCGTACATGGGCGAGATCAGTCCGGCACCCGATAACCTTCTGAACCGCGATTTCAGCGCCGGCGTGCCGAACGAGAAGTGGCTCACCGACATCACGGAGTTCCAGATCCCGGCGGGTAAGGTGTATCTGTCGCCCATGATCGATTGCTTCGATGGCATGGTCGTGAGCTGGTCGATCGGCACGCGGCCGAACGCCGAGTTGGTCAACACGATGCTGGACGCCGCCGTCGACAAGGTCGCTGCCAGCGGCGAGCGGCCGGTAGTGCATTCGGATCGTGGCGGCCACTATCGGTGGCCAGGCTGGCTGACCCGGATCGCTGACGCGAAGCTGGTTCGCTCAATGTCGCGCAAGGGGTGCTCGCCAGACAACGCGGCATGCGAGGGCTTCTTCGGTCGCTTGAAGATCGAGATGTTCTACTCTCGCCAGTGGCTGTCCACGACCATCGAGGAGTTCGTGACGGCCTTGGACGACTACATCCGCTGGTACAACAACGTGCGGATCAAGAGGTCACTCGGTTTCCGCAGCCCCACCGAGCACCGCGGTATCCTGGGGATTGCTGGTTAACCAGTCCAAGTTTTCTGCCGCACCCCC
>Ga0302314_10009731_pt1 | contig 16962 bp, 16 predicted proteins | sample III_Palsa_N2_3_FD_200533 | JGI IMG/M metagenome (GOLD analysis project Ga0302314, IMG submission 200533) | Peat permafrost microbial communities from Stordalen Mire near Abisko, Sweden - III_Palsa_N2_3 | ecosystem: Environmental > Terrestrial > Soil > Palsa > Peat permafrost | place: Sweden...
GACGGGCTCGGGCTCAACCTCGGGAACCTGAAATTGCAGGTTGAACGGCACGCTGGGATCGTCGAACCGCGTCACGGCGGCATAGGGAATCGACAGGTTCTTGGGCTGGCCGCCGAACTGCAGCGTCAGCTGGAAGAAGGTTTCGCCCGGCGCCAGGTCCCAGAACTGATGCTGCAGAACGATGGTCATCTCCTCGGGGTATTTGGCCAGGATGTCCGGCGGACCCGAAACGCCTGGGGCGTGGGTCTTGAAGGTGATGTAGAAATGGTGCGCGCCCGGCAGGCCTTCGGGCGAGGCCGCCCGCTTCAAGGCCGCCTTCACCACCCCCCGCAACGCGTCCTGGATCAGGGCGTCGTAGTGCATGAGGTCTTCCGGCGGAAGCTGTGTCATGGCGAGCGGGTCTTCCAATTGAGCGAGCAGCGAACCTAACGCGGCGGTGAATGGGCGCAAGCGGAGATGGGTGGGGAGGGCGATTTCGAGGGTTTTCGCCCGCGCTCCCTTCTACGTCATTCTGAGCCGCGCCCTCTGGGGCGCGTGTCGAAGGACGCAAGACGCTGCAACAGACTGCGTCCTTCGACGCGCCGCTTCGCGTCGGCTCAGGATGACGTGCTGATTTGCTTTGGGAATAAGTCGGGGGCTTCTGTTGCCAGGCGCCGCACCCTTACGAAAAGAAGGGGGCGCCCGCACATATGGGGAAAGTCGGGGGCTTCTGTTGCCAGGCGCCGCACCCTTACGAAAAGAAGGGGGCGCCCGCACATATGGGAAAAGTCGGGGGCTTCTGTTGCCAGGCGCCCCCGGGGCCCCGCCTAGCGCTGCTAAGACACTAGGACTTTAAGGTCGAGTTCAATCGCACCGCATTACGCGGCGAGAGCGTACTCTTGAGCGAAGTTATCGTTCGCATTTAGATTAAAGCCCGAAACGGTGGGCCAAGCCGAGAGAAAGCAACACCTTTAGACGTCTGTCGATGCTGATCGGCCCCATGCTCCTCGCCGATAACGCGGGGAAGAATTGGTGGAGCCGCCGGGAATCGCACCCGGGTCCAGTCCGCTTATTGCGTGCGCGTTTATCTCCATAGTCGGTTGCCCGACATCCCCAATATAGGCGCGATTGATCGCCAATTGAAGAACGGATGCGAAAGTGCGTCCGATTGATCGCACTTGCGGTTTTGCGTGGTCGTGCTAAAAACTGATCATGCGATCAAATTTTAAGACAAGCGAGCAGGGCACGGCCGATCAGGGGCGGCAAAGCTTCATTGAAGCGGCCCGTCGCGCGCAGATCATCGACTGCGCGGCGGAGGCCATAGCGGAACTGGGTTTCGCTCAAGCTTCGCTGGCGCAGATCGCCAAACGGGCTGGGGTCAGCACCGGAGTGATCTCCTACTATTTCGCCGGCAAGGACGACCTGATCCGCGCCGTCGCCGCGCACGTCTTCGCCACTGGCGAGGCCCTGATGCGGCCGCGCATTCAAAACCAGCCGGACGCCGCGACCACGCTGCGCGTCTTCATTGAGGCCAGCCTTGCCTTCATCAAGGCCAAGCCCAGCTATCCCCTAGCGATCCTCAACATCATCCGCGCCGGCCGAACCGAGGGCGGCGCGCCTCGCTACGATCCCTCGATCGAGCTGCCGCGCCGTGACGGCTTTGTGGAAATCCTGGAATGGGGCCAGCGGGACGGCGAGTTTCGTCCCTTCTCCGTACCTGTGATGGTCACCACCATCATCGAAGCTATCGACGCCGTGCCGCAACAACTGGTCGTCGAACCTGATCTCGATCTCGATGCCTATGCGGCCGAACTGGTGAGCCTGTTCGACCACGCCACCCGCAACGCCCCCATCACGGGCGCTTCAGTCACTGGAGACTGATCATGAAAGAGCTCTTCTATTCCGCGAAATACCTGGCCGAAGACATGGCCTCGATGATCCTGTTCGTGGTGGTGCTGGAGTTTAGCCACAACGTGCCGCTGGCCGTCGGCCTGGGCATGGCGCTGGGCGTCAGCCAGATCGTCTGGCATCTGGTCCGCAAGGAAAAGGTCGACGCCATGCAGTGGCTGAGCGTCTCGCTGGTCATCATCGGCGGCGCGGCGACCCTGCTGACCAAGAACCCGCTGTTTGTCATGCTCAAGCCCAGCGTGATCAGCGCGGCGGTCGGTGTCTTCATGCTCAAACGCGGGTGGATGAACCGCTATCTGCCGCCGGTCGCCCAGGAATGGACGCCCGATATCGGTATCCTATTTGGCTACATCTGGGCGGGGCTGGAGTTCTTCACTGCCGGGCTGAACATCTTCATCGCCGTGACCTTTGATCCGCTGAGCTGGGGCAAGATCATGTCGGTGTTCGGCATCGCCAGCATGGTCGGCCTGTTTTTGATCCAGTTCTCAATCATGCGTGTCATCGGCGAGCGGCGTCACGCCCGCCAGGCCGGCTCGGTAACGCCAGCCGCCGCCTGATCGGGCTACATCACTCCGCGCGAGATCGACAGCACGCCGGTCCGCGAGACTTCGACCAGACCGAGCGGCCGCATCAGTTCGGCGAACTTGTCGATCTTGGACGGCGCGCCGGTGAGCTCGAACACGAAGCTCTCATGGGTGGTGTCGATCACGCGGGCCCGGAAGATGTCGGCCACGCGCAAGGCCTCGGCCCGGTCGGCGCCCGTCCCGAGCACCTTCACCAGAGCCAGCTCCCGTTCGATGCCGAGCGGATCGCGGGTCACGTCCCGCACGTCCCGCGCCGAGACCATCTTCCCTAGCTGAGCTCGGATCTGGTCCAGCACCTCTAGCGTGCCGGAAGTAACGATGGTGATGCGGCTGGTGTGGGCGCTGTGGTCGGTCTCGGCCACGGTGAGGCTCTCGATATTGTAGCCTCGCGCCGCGAACAGCCCGACCACCCGGTGCAGCACGCCCGGCTCATTGTCGACGACCACGGCGAACGTCGCGCGCTGCTCGCTCTCCGCCGCATGGGTCATGTCATAGGCGGAGGCGGGGGGCTCAATGGTCATGGACTCGCGTGTTTCTTTCAAGAACAGGTCGATCAGGCGCGACGTTTGGTGGCTTCAACAACGTGCTGTCGCAGGACGCGGTTGATTTCCGTCTGATAGGGCTGACCCTCAGCCTGGTCCTTGAACCATGCAACCACATCTGCATCCAGTCGCATCGTAACTGGCTGCTTGATGGGTTTGTACAGACCGGGGCGTTGCGCGAACTTCCACTGCTCAGCCGTGGTTTCCGGGATATCGCTGGTGTCGATCTGATCGTCGGGCAGCGCCGCGAGCGCGGCTAGTTGCTCAAGTTCGTCGGGGCTAAAGGGCTTCGTTTTCATAGCTGCGCCTTTCGTGAGGTGTGGCCTTTCGGGCGCTGACGATGCGCACGAGGTCGTCGTCCCGTCCGGGATGGGTATGGATGACAACCACGACCATCACAGCACCGATCATCGCGATCGTACGCCATCGTTCCTCGTTGTTCTCGACACGGTCGGGAAGAATTTGTCGGAGCGGGTCATCCCAAGCACGCGTTGCGAACTCAAACGAGATGCCGTGCTTCAGCCGGTTGGTTCGCGCCTTCTCAGGGTCCCATTCAAATCGCATCGATACCTACGATTATGTACGTACAAATATGTCCAGTCAAGAAGCAAGCGAGGTTCCTACACCAACCGTCGCCCCGCCTCATCGATCACCGAGCCGATGTCTTCCACTTCCTCGCCCAAGATCATCTCGTTGTGGGCCTTGCCCGACGGGATCATGGGGAAACAGTTCTCCGCCTTCTCCACGCGGCAGTCGAAGATCACCGGCTTGGGCGTCTCGATCATCTGCATGATCTTGGCGTCCAACTCGTCCGGCCGATCGCAATGGATGCCGACGCCGCCATAGGCCTCGGCCAGCTTCACGAAGTCCGGCAGGCTGTCGGAATAGGAGTGGCTGTAGCGCTCCCCGTGCAGCAACTGCTGCCATTGGCGCACCATGCCCATCCATTCGTTGTTGAGGATGAAGATCTTGATCGGCAGATTGTACTGCACCGCCGTCGACATCTCCTGCATGGTCATCTGCACCGAGGCCTCGCCGGCGATGTCGATGACCAGGCTGTTCGGATGGGCGATCTGCACACCGACGGCCGCTGGCAGGCCGTAGCCCATGGTGCCCAGGCCGCCGGAGGTCATCCACCGGTTCGGCTCGTCGAAATGGAAGAACTGCGCCGCCCACATCTGGTGCTGGCCCACTTCGGTGGTGACGTAGACGTCCTTGTCCCGGGTCAGGGCGTAGAGGCGCTCGATGGCGTACTGCGGCTTGATGATCGTCTCGGACGGCCGATAGCGAAAACCCTTCTTCGCCCGCCACTGATCGATTTGGGCGCGCCAGGACGCCAAGGTCGCATCGTCGCGGCGCCGCGCGGACTTCCAGGCGGCGATCATGTCGGTCAGTACATTGGCCAAGTCGCCGACGATGCCCACGTCCACGCGCACGTTCTTGTTGATCGACGACGGATCGATATCGACGTGGATCTTCTTCGAGCCTGGCGAGAAGGCGTCGAGGCGCCCCGTAACCCGGTCGTCGAACCGCGCGCCCAGGCAGACCATCACGTCGCAATCGTGCATGGCGTGGTTGGCTTCATAGGCGCCGTGCATGCCCACCATGCCCAGCCAGTTGGGATCGGACGCCGGAAAGGCGCCCAGGCCCATCAGGGTCGAGGTCACCGGCGCGCCGGTCAGGGCCTGGAATTCGCGTAGCAGGGCGCTGGCCTTCGGGCCGGCGTTGATGATGCCGCCGCCAGTGTAGAACAGGGGCCGTTTGGCGTTTGCGATCAGCTCCACCGCCTCGTGGATGCGGTTGGGGTCGCCCTTCACCCGCGGGTTATAGGCGTGCGGTTTCGGACCTTCCTTGCCGGCATAGGTCGTGCTGGCGAACTGGATGTCCTTGGGGATGTCGACGAGCACCGGGCCGGGACGCCCAGTGGTGGCGATGTGGAAGGCCTCATGCAGCACGCCGGCCAGGTCTTCGATGCGTTTGACCAGATAATTGTGCTTGGTGCAGGCGCGGGTGATCCCGACGGTGTCGGCCTCTTGGAAGGCGTCCGAGCCGATCAGATGGGTCGGCACCTGGCCGGTCAGGACCACCATGGGAATGGAATCCATCAACGCATCGACGATGCCGGTGATGGCGTTGGTGGCGCCGGGGCCGGAGGTGACCAGCACCACGCCGGGCTTGCCGGTGGAGCGGGCATAGCCCTCGGCCGCGTGGGTGGCGCCCTGTTCGTGGCGCACCAGCACGTGGCGCAGGCGCGGCTCATGGAAGAGGGCGTCATAGATCGGCAGCACCGCGCCGCCCGGATAGCCGAAGATGTCCGTCACCCCCTGATCCACGAGCGCGCGCACGACGATCTCGGCGCCCGTGAGGGTCTCAGGCAAGGCGGCCTGAGCAGGAGCTTGTTCGGTCTTGGTGGAGGCGTTCATGGGAGCAATCCCGGCTTGGTCTTTGGGTTGAGAAGGGAAGTTTAGGGCAAAGAAAAAGGGCCTCTGAAGGGCCCTTGTGAATACGCGATCGAACGGCGGCGTAAGGGACCCTACGCCGTGATCGATCGCCTAATAAGTACGAGCAGCGTGGCGCCCACGGCGTGCATCTCCAAATTCAAGGCCATTCAAATCGCACGAGAGTCCGATGCGGTCAAGGCAGGAGCCAGCTCACGCCGCTGCTCGTCCGTTTCGGTCGCGTTCACCCTCGGCCAGTCCGGCGCCTGGTTCCTGAACCAGGTCGTCTGTCGCTTGGCATACTGGCGGGTGGCGGCTTGGGCGGCGGCGAGGGCTTCGGCGCGGCTGGTTTCGCCGCGAGCATAGGCGGCCAGTTCGCGCAGGCCGACGGCCTTCATAGCCGGCAGGCGGTCCTCCAGGCCTCGCGCGGTCAGGGCGGCGGCTTCCTCCACCGCGCCCTGGTCCATCATCAGCTCCAGCCGCGCGTCGCAGCGAGCGTGCAGCGACTCACGCGGTGGATCGAGCACCACGCCACGCCAACCGTCGGCGGGGAGGGCAGGGCGGGTGTCCGCCTGCCAGGCGCTCAGAGGCCGGCCGGTAGCCTCGGCGACGGCGAGGGCGCGGGTCAGGCGCTGGCGATCGTTGGCCGCGATCCGCGCTTCGGCGACCGGATCGGCGACGCGCAATTGCTCGCGGAACGCCGCCTCGCCGCCCGTGTCGAACCGGGCGTCGATCTCGCGTTGCACCGCCGCCGGTACGCCAGGGATGTCCGCCAGGCCTTGGGTGAGGGCGCGGAAATAGAGCCCGGTTCCGCCCACCAAGATCGCCGGTCGCCCGCGCGCCTGAATGTCGCCCAGGATCGGCAGCGCGGCCCTCAACCAACGGCCAACCGTCCAGCCCTCGGCCGCGTCGGCGACGCCGAACAGGTGGTGCGGCGCGCGCGCCTCGTCTTCGGGCGATGGCCGAGCGCTTAGAACCCGCAGGTCAAGATAGACCTGCAGCGCGTCCGCGTTGACGATCTCCGCGTCGTTCGCCTCGGCCAACCGCAGCGCCAAGGCCGACTTCCCGCTTGCGGTGGGGCCGGCGATAAGCCAGATGCGCGGGGCCATGTTGATCACTGTCACGCTAGTGAGTCCCGAGCCCGGAAAAACCGAGTCCTATGCCGGGCTGATGGGCTCAGCGGTGGCAAGTCTGGCTGGGTCCGTCAAGGAAAGCCTCGCGCTCGGCGTCAACGCAATCGACCTGATCTTTGAGGCCGAAGCCACAGACCCCGTCCATCGGGCGGTGAAGGCGGCGATCGGCGATGCGCCCATCGACTATTGCGTCCAGCCGGCCCTGCACCGCCGCAAGCGCCTGCTGATCGCCGACATGGACTCCACCATCATCGGCTGCGAATGCCTGGATGAGCTGGCGGATTTCGCTGGGGTGAAGGCCGAGGTGTCGGCCATCACCGAGCGGGCCATGCGCGGAGAGATTGGCTTCGAGGGCGCCCTGCGCGAACGGGTCGGCATGCTGAAGGGTCTGCCGATTGGCGCTTTGGAGCAGTGCTACGCCGAACGGGTGCGGCTCAATCCGGGCGCGCGGACGCTAGTCACCACCATGGCCGCCCACGGGGCCCGGTGCGCCCTGGTGTCCGGCGGCTTCAGCTTCTTCACCTCGCGCGTCGCGAAAGCCGCCGGCTTCCACACCGACCGCGCCAATACCCTCATCGAAACCGGCGGCGCGCTGACCGGCGAGGTCGGCGACCCCATTCTCGGCCGCGAAGCCAAGCTTGCCGCCTTGAGTGAAGACGCCGCCGCGCTCGGGATCGACCTGGTCGAGACCCTGGCCATCGGCGATGGCGCCAACGACCTGGCGATGATCAACGCCGCGGGCCTGGGCGTCGCCTATCGGGCCAAGCCACTGGTGGCCGCCGAGGCCGACGCGCGGATCGATCACACCGACCTGACTACGCTGCTGTATTTCCAGGGCTATAGGGCCGACGAGTTCGCAAAGGATGGCGACTGATGGTTTTCCCGCGTCCCGTCAAAGCCGTGGTGTTCGACATGGACGGCCTGCTGATCAACACCGAAGTGCTGTGGCGCGAGGGGATGATCGAGGCGGCGAAGGCCATCGGACTCGACCTGCCGCTGGACGCCTTCAAACGCATGATCGGCACCCCGGCCGCCCGAACGCGGGAGATTCTGCATGAGGAGTTCGGCGTGGACTTCGACGTCGACAGCTATCTGGATGACGCCGGCCGGCGGTTCCATGACGGCCTCGACCTGGAGAACATCCTCAAGGCCGGCGTGGTCGAACTGCTGGACCATCTGGATGCGGTCGGGATGCCACGCGCTATCGCTACGTCATCGCCGCACGAGGCGGTGGAGGCCCACCTCAGCCCAAGCGGCGTCCTGAAGCGGTTCGACGCCGTGATCGCTCGCGGCGACTATGAGCGCGGCAAGCCAGCGCCCGACCCGTTCCTGAACGCCGCCAAGGCGCTGGGCATCGCGCCCGAGGACTGCCTGGCGCTGGAAGACTCCCACGCCGGCGTCCGCGCCGCCCATGCCGCCGGCATGATGACGGTGATGGTCCCCGACCTGCTCGATCCCACCGAAGAGATGCGCGAAAAGTGCGTCCACGTGGCCGAGAGCCTGCACCACGTGCGGGCGCTGTTGGGGGCCGCGATGATCGCGCCTTAGGCGCCGCGCTGAACGATGAGGCCGAACGAGGTGGTCGCATAGCCTCCAATCGCCATTCTGAGGTGCGGTTCGGAACGGTAGGGCGCAACGTCGATGTATCGGTCGAGGGGAGCGAGGCCAGGCTGGAAATCGAACGGCGCGACCTGATGCCCCTTCGCTGTCAGCCGAGCCGCCAGGGCTTCCATATCTTTGCGTCGGAACAGAACCGTGCTGGCATGGTCGAGGGTCTGGTCGTTCGAACCTAGGTTAAATTCCGTGGTGTGCACCGCCCAGCCGCCAGGCTTGAGGCATTCCACGATGCGCTCGATGAATTGCAATCCTTGTTCGATCGAGCCCAGGTGTTCGAAAGCGCAAGCCGACCAACAGAAGTCGAACTCCGTTAGATCGGGCGGCACCTGGTTCATGTCGGCGAACCTGAACTCGACATTTCGATTGAACAGGTCGTCGTCGCAAATAGACGGTTTGCGCAAAGCTTCCAGCCCAACGGCGTGCTGATTGGTCAAACTCCATCCCGCCGCAATCGCTTCCTCGACAGGTAGGTCGGTGGCGACGACTTGACAGCCCTCAGCCGCGAAGAGCGCGGCGAGGGGCTCCCGGCCCACGCCAAATCCAAGCCCCCTGGCGCCGGGGCGGATCGCTCCGCGCTCCCAAAGAGCTTGGCAAATAAAGACAAATTCCCAGAGCTTACGATGATAGCCAAGGTGTTCCTGCAGCCGGCGCGTCCAGTAGGCGAAGTAGTCCTGTTCGAAACAGTCCTGCCGACAATGCGTCGAGTACGGAAAGACCCCTGAGGCCGGCGCGCCATCATTGGACTGAAGTCGACCCATCCAGGCGCCGGTCGGCGGAAGGCTGAGCTGACCGAGCAACAGCCTTGTCTCGCGTTGGAAAAGTTCGATCTGCCGTTCGAGGCGGTCGAGGTGTTCAGCGCTGGCCTTCAACGATTTGGTCGTCCGACTGAACCAATTCACGCGACGGTAAATCTTGCGCAGACGCCGCAACATAAGCGCCGCTCTGGCCGGTTCCGCATCCATGATCTTGCCTCCCCGAACCGCGCTTCAGATCTGAGCGGGCCTTTCCCCGATAGACATCAGTTTCCAATCATCAGCACAGCCGGTTCGGACTCCTCCAGGGCCTTTGCGCCAGGTGATCGTGCTCGACTCATAGGAATCCAGGATAAACGCGAGCGCCAGTCTCGGAGGTCATGGTCGTGGTCGCACTCTATCGCCCGGGGCCGTTCTTGAAGTATTTGAAGAAGTCGCTGTCGGGCGAGAGCACCATGGTGGTGTCCCCCTGGCCGAGCGCGGTTTCATAGGCTTGCAGCGAGCGGTAGAAGGCGGCGAACTTGGGATCGCGGCCGAAGCTCTGGGCGAATATCACCGCCCGCTTGGAGTCGCCTTCGCCGCGGGTGCTTTCAGCTTCTTCCTGGGCGGTGGCCAGGGTGACCTGCACCTCCTTGTCGGCCTCGGCCATGATCTCCAGCTTGTGTTGCTCGCCGATGGCCTTGATCCGCTCGGCCTCCTGCTGACGGTTGGTCTGCATGCGGCGGAAGATGGCGGCCTCGTTGGCCGGCGGCAGGTCGGCGCGCTTGATCCTAAGGTCGATCACGTCGATGCCGAGCCGCGAGGCCTTGGCCTGGGCTGTGACCTCCGCCCGCGCCTGCGCCATCAGTTGGTCGCGGCGGCCCGAAATGATGTCGGTGGAGGTCGCGGTCCCCAGCACCTCGCGCAGGGACGAGGTGACCATCCGGTCGAGCCGGTCCTGCGCCGTCTGATCGTCGCGAAGGGTTTGATAGTATTGCAGCGGGTCGCTGATCCGGTAGCGCAGGAAGGCGTCGACCAGCAGACGGCGCTGATCGGAGGCGAGCACCTCGGCCTCCTGATTGGGATCCACCAACTGGATACGCTTGTCGAACAGCAGGGCGTTCTCCAGGAACGGCTCCTTGACATGCAGGCCGGGGTCGCTGGAGCCCGGGGCGTTGATCACGCGGATCGGCTGGCCGAACCGCAGGACGACGGCTTCGTGGGTCTGGTCGACCACATAGAAGGTGTTGGCGGCGACCACGGCGATGACGAACAGCACCACCACGCTGGCGATAAGAGCGGTGCGGTTCATTGCGTGCCTCCGGCCGGGGCTTGTCCTGGCGTCGGTAACTGGGTCTGAGGCAGGGGTTGCGGCGCGGGGGGCTGCGGGCTCTCCGTGGCGTCAGGCTGCGGCGCCGAGGGCGTAACGCTTCTGGGCCGGAAGGCGTCGGAAGGCAGGATGATCGGCGCTGTGGCGCCGTGGGTGTCGACGATCACCTTGTTCGACTTCGACAGCACCCGCTCCATGGTCTCCAGATAGAGCCGCTCGCGGGTCACCGCCGGAGCGCGGCGGTATTGTTCGTAGATCTGGTTGAAGCGCGAGGCGTCGCCTTGAGCGGTGTCGACCACCCGCTCACGATAGGCCTGGGCCTGCTGGATGATCTGCGCCGCGTTGCCCTTGGCTTCGTTGACGACCCGGTTCTTGTAGGCGTTGGCCTCGTTGACGGCCGAGTCCGCATACTGGCTGGCGCTGGCCACGGCCTGGAAGTCGGGGACGACGTCCTTGGGGGGATTGGCCGAGCGGACCTGAACCTCGACCACGGTGACGCCGGCGCCATAGTTGTCGAGGATGCGCTGCATCAGCGCCTCGGTCTGGTCCTGCAGCTTGCCGCGACCATTGGTGAGGATGTCGTCCAGGTCGGTCTTGCCGACCACCTCGCGGATTGAACTTTCGGCGACCGAGCGGATGGTCTGATCGCCGGGATCGGCCACGCGGAACAGGAATTTGGCCGCGTCATTGATGCGGTACTGAACCGTGAAGGTCAGGTCGACGATGTTCTCGTCGCGAGTCAGCATCAGGCTTTCCGCCGGCACTTCGCTGTCGCCGGAACCGCCGATATCCACCCGTTGCAGCGAGGCGACCTGAACCTTCTGGACGCGCTCAAAGGGCGTGAACCGCCAGTGAGCGCCAGGTCCGGTCGAACGGGAATAGGCGCCGAAGGTGGTCACCACGCCTTGCTCGGCGGGTTGGACGAAATAGATTCCCGATAGCAGCCAGACGGCCGCCAGCGCCAGGGCGATCAGGCCAAACAGCTGCGGGGTAGGGCGCCCGCCGATGCCGGCCAAGGTCGTTTCGAGGCGCTGACGCCAGCGCCGAAGCATTGCCGTCAAATCGTCCGGATTGATCGGCGGTGGGGGCCGTCTCGGCCCACCCGACGGGCGGCGCGGGGGCGGCGGCTGGTCGTTGCCGCCACCCGAGCCGCCAGGCGGCGGTGCGCCCCACGGACCCGGCTTCTGGCCCGCCTTGCCGTCGTCGGAATTGTCGGTCCAGGGCATAGGTGGGGGAATGACTCTTGCGGGCGCGTGGATCGCGACGGGACGATGTTGGGTGGCAAGGCTTGTAAAGCGCCGCCCGGCCCCGGATATGAAACCCTGCGCCGCGCCGCGCAAGACATTCCGCTTGAGATCGCTCTTTATGACCGAGACCCTATCGCCTGATCGTGCAGCGGTTTTGCAAGCCCTGGACCGCATTCGCGACCCCAAGAGCGGCGCCGGGCTGTCGGCGGCCGGACTTGTCCAAGGTCTGGTGGTCGCGCCGGGCAGAGCCGGCTTCATGATGGAAGTGCCCCGCGCCGACGTCGGGCTCTATGAACCCATCCGGGATGAGGCCGAAGCGCTGCTGCGCGCCTTTCCGGGGATCGAGCGCGCCCAGGTGGTGCTGACGGCCTCATCCAGTGGCGGCGCCGCCCGTCAGGACGAGCCGCCGCTTGCGCCGGGCGCGGTGCGGGTGCGTCGCGGCGCCCAGCTTTCCCCCGCGGCCCAGGCTCAGGTTCAGCCCCCCGCGGCCAGGCCTGCGGGCGCGGCCGGGCCGCTCAACCCCGCGCATGTCGGCCAGATCGTCGCCGTGGCCAGTGGCAAGGGCGGGGTGGGCAAGTCGACCGTCGCGGTGAATCTCGCCTGTGCCCTGGCCATGCTTGGCCGCCGCGTCGGCTTGCTGGACGCCGACGTCTACGGCCCGTCGATCCCGCGCATGACCGGGGCCGACGCCGAGCCGGTGATGACGCCCGAAAAGAAGCTGAAACCCATCGAGGCCTGGGGCCTGAAGGTCATGTCGATCGGCTTTCTGGTCGACGAAGCGGCGCCGATGATCTGGCGTGGGCCGATGGCGTCCTCCGCGTTGAACCAGATGCTGAACGACGTCGCCTGGGGTTCGGAAGCCGAGCCGCTGGACATCCTGATCATCGACATGCCTCCGGGCACCGGCGACATCCAGCTGACCTTGGCCCAGCGGGTGGCCCTGGCCGGCGCGGTGGTGGTGTCGACCCCGCAGGAGGTGGCGCTGATCGATGTGCGGCGCGGGGTCTCGATGTTCGAGAAGACCCATGTACCGATCCTGGGCGTGGTCGAGAACATGGCCTATTTCCCCGATCCCACGACGGGGGCGCCCATTCCCATCTTTGGCCATGGCGGCGCCCGGGCGACGGCGGAAGCCATCGGCGCGCCTTTCCTGGGCGAGATTCCCATCGATGTCGCTTTGCGCCAAGCCTGCGACGAAGGCCGGCCGTTCGTGCTGGAAGCCGGCGACAGCCTAGCCGGCAAGGCCTTCCTCAGCATCGCCGCAGCGGTGCTGGATGGATTGCAAAAAGGCGCCGACATCAAGCCGGCGCCCCGCATCGTGATCGAGGATTAGGGTTTATTCGGCAGGCTCGGGCGATATGCCGCCACGCGTGTTCAAGGCTTCGGCCGCCGGCGTAACCCCGGTCAGGCTTTCCAGCGAGGCGGCTTCGTCGAGCAGGCCTTCGCGCGCTTCCAGCGCAGCGCGGATGGTGGCGTGCTTGGCGGCGTCTAGTTTGTAGCCGAACAGCACCACCAGTCCGAGAAACACGAAAATGATCGGCGCAAAGAGGTAGCACATCTCCAGACCGAATATGGCTTGTGGAGTGTTGTGGGCGCCTTCGCCGGCTTGGTAGCCGATCATGCCGAGGACCGGCAGAATGATCGCCACCGAGATGGCCAGCCCGATCTTCTGGGTGGTTGTGACCATGGCGTAGAGGCAGCTTGTCAGGTCTCGCTCGGTGTCCAGTCGTATTTCGTCAGACACGTCGGCGACCATGGCGCGGATCAGCGGTACGAAGGCGCTAGCGCAGCCACCGACAATGAACATGAAAAGGGCGGTGGGCAGGTATTGGGCCTTGGGCAGCATCATCAGCCCGGTTTGGGCGATCGCGTAGGTGACACAGGCGGCCTGAATGGCGCGATGCTTGCCAATCATGTGAGCGATCTTGGCCCAGGCAGGAGACCCCAGCAGTCCGGCGCCAGTATAGAAAACCAGCAGCGAGCTGGTGTTGGCGATGCTGAAACCCTTCGCGTCGTGAAAGAAGAAGATGTAGATCGGCGCCGTCGTGCCCACGCCGAGGGTCAGAACCAGGTCGGTGGCGATGATGCGCCGCATGTCCGGGCGGGAGATCGCCGTCAGGTAGTCGTTCAAAGTGAACTTCGGGCGGGCGACCTTGCCGTCTGGCCGCTCGGGAGTGAACATCAGGGCGATGACGGTGCAGACGGGCACCATGGCGATGAGGATCCAGCCGATCGCGCTCATGCTGGAATTGGCGCCGAACTGGATGCGATGGCCGGTGATCTGGGCCAGCATCAACAGGCCGATCGAAGCGATGACGCCGATCGCCTGCATCCATCCGTAGGTGCGCGAGCGGTCGTTGTAGTTCACCGCGATCGACGCGCCCCAAGCGGCCTGGCCCAGCACATACATCGAGTAGCCGGCGTAGACGACGAACAGCCACAGGATCAGATAGCCAACGCCGACGCCGGCGGGTGGATTGAACGCCTTGTATATGGAGAACACCAACACGATCGCGCCGGCGATAACCCACGGCCGGTAACGTCCGATAGGCGTGCGGACGCGGTCCATTAGCAAGCCGACGACGGGGTCGAGACAGATGTCCAGGAGTCGAACCGCAAGGAACGCCCCGCCGATGGCCCCAAGGGTCACGCCCATCTGACCAGCGTAGAACCGCGGCATCAGGAGGCCGATGCTCAGCAGCAAGCCCGCATAGGGCATGGCGAGCAACGAGTAGGCTATGACGGTGTGGAGGGGCAGACGTTCAGCGCTGCCGGGCGCGGATGGCGTTGAAATCGCAGTCACCTGGGTCTCCCAATGAACAGGGCGCTTCTGGTGAGCGCCTCGGGAGAATGTGAACTCAGGGCGCGGACCTGCGCAAGCCAAAACAGCGGCTTTGGCGGATGGTTATCCGGTTTTTGCGTCAGTTGGTCGCGAGGGCCGGCGGCGCCTGGGGTTCGACCCGCAGCTCCGGCGGCTCTGAGGTCGCCTCAAGGGCGTCGCGGTCGTCAAGGGCCTGGCGGATATCGGAATGGCGCCGATGGTCGAGCGTATAGCCGATGTAGCAGGCGGCGCCGATCATCACGAAGACCACCGGCGTGATCAGATAAACCAGATCCAAGCCCAGGATAGCGCCCGGCGTGTTGACCGCGCCCTCCTTAGGATTGAACCCGACCCAGCCGAGGACGGTGAAGCTGAGGCCGATGGACAGGGCCGTGGCGATTTTCTGCGAGCTGGTGATCATGGCGAACAGCAGGCTGACGCGCTGCTTGCCCTGCTCGAGCCTCACCGCGTCGCCCACGTCCGCGACCATGGCGCGGTCGAGCATGGTGAAACTGGACGCCAGGAAGCCCAGGATAAACATCGGAATGGCCGCGAGCAGGAAGGCGCCCTTGGGCACGAAGATCAGGCTGAGCAGGCCGATCGAATAGCCAGCGGCGGCGATCTGCAAGGTGCGGTGTTTGCCGATCTTCATCGCCACGCGACTCATGGTGAGCGCGCCAAGTACCCCGGCGCCGATGTAGATCAGCAAAAGCAGGCTGGCGGAGCGCGCGGCGAAGCCCCGTGCGTCGTGGAAGTAGAAGAGGTAGAGGGCCGACATCCAGCCTGGCCCCAGCGTCAAGCAGAAGTCGGCGATGATGATGCGGGCCATGTCTGGCCGCGAGATCATCCCCCAATAGTCGCGAAAGCCGAACCGCTCGTGGCTGCTGTCCTTGACCTGCCGTTCCGGCGTCGCCAGGGCGGCGAGGGCGACGGCGATAGGGGTGATGATGACGATGGCCCAGCCCATCCCGCGCACATCCGCGCCGGCCTTTTCCGCCGCCGCGCCCATCAGGGCGGGGATCACCAGGATCAGGGTGGCGCCGATGGTGCTGACCATCTGGATCGAGCCGAACACCCGCGAGCGTTCGTGGTACTGACCGGCGACCACCGAGCCCCAGGCGGCGTGGGAGAGGGTGATCAACGAATAGCCGATGTAATAGACGAGCAGCCAGAAGATCAGGTAGCCGCTACTGACCGTCCCTTGGGGCACGAACAGCATGAAGGTCCCGACCGAGATCACGGGGGCGCCCAGGATCAGCCAGGCGCGGTATCGGCCGACCCGTGTCCGGGTCCGGTCCATCGCCAGGCCGATCATCGGATCGAAGGCGGTATCGATCAGCCGAACCAGCATAAAGGCGCCGCCGACGGCGGCCAGCCCCATGCCGAAATGCGCGGCGAAGTATCTTGGGAGATAGACGCTGATGGCCACCGCGAGGGCGCCGACGGAGAGGCCCGGCTGGCTGAAGGCGATCAGGCGGGCAGACGACAGGCGGTCGCCCTTGGGCGACGGCGCGGTTTCAACGGTCACTAGGCATCCTCGGCTTGGTTTCCTCCGGACGCCTCTGGCGGGCGTCTGACGCGTTCATGTGAACGCCGATAATCAGGAGGACGCAAGCCGGTATCTCATTGCAAAGCCGTAACCCGCCGCGGCGCCCAGATGCTTTTGGCGCGCGCGGCGGATGTATCGAAGGTCAGACCTTACTCGGCGAGTTTGCGGAAGATTTTCCCGCCTTGTTCGCCGCCTTGGAAGTAGGCGGTCTGGCCGGTCGGGTCGGAAATCTTGTCCCAGCTGTCGCGCACGGCTTCGGCTGAAAGGCCAGCGTCGCCCAGGTGCACGCCTTCGGTCTCATAGATGCGGGCCAGGGCGAAGACGCCGGCGCCGGCGGCCAGGATGGCGCCTGTCGGTGCTTCCTCGGAGGCCAGATAGACCACGCCGGGGGTCACATATTCCGGCTTCAGCCGCTCCAGAGTCGCGGCCGGCATCAGGTTCTCGGTCATCCGGGTCGCGGCCACCGGGGAGATGGCGTTGATGTGGACGTTGTTCTTCTGACCTTCGAGCTTGATGGTGTTCATGAAGCCGACGATGCCCAGCTTGGCCGCGCCATAATTGGACTGGCCGAAATTGCCGTAGAGGCCCGACGAGGAGGTCGTGACGACGATCCGGCCATAATTCTGGGCCTTCATGATCTCCCAGACGGCCTTGGTCGGCTTCACCGTGCCCATCAGGTGCACGTTCAGCACCAGTTCGAAGTCGGCGATCTCCATCTTGGAGAAGGACTTGTCGCGCAGGATGCCGGCGTTGGCGATCAGCACGTCGATTCGGCCCCATTGATCCATGGTCTGTTGGACCAGATGGGCCACGCCCGCGTCGTCGGTGACCGAGGCGCCGTTGGCGATGGCCTCGCCGCCGGCCGCCTTGATCTCGGCGACCACGGCGTCGGCCGCGGCGGAGGATCCGCCCGAGCCGTCCATCGAGCCGCCCAGGTCGTTGACCACCACCTTGGCGCCGCGCCGCGCCAGTTCCAGCGCATGCTGCTTGCCCAGGCCGCCGCCCGCGCCGGTTACGATCGCCACCTTGCCGTCGAAACGCAGGTCCGCCATGTCGCCTAATCCTTCTAACGTCTCTGTCTGA
>Ga0302314_10009732_pt1 | contig 16962 bp, 18 predicted proteins | sample III_Palsa_N2_3_FD_200533 | JGI IMG/M metagenome (GOLD analysis project Ga0302314, IMG submission 200533) | Peat permafrost microbial communities from Stordalen Mire near Abisko, Sweden - III_Palsa_N2_3 | ecosystem: Environmental > Terrestrial > Soil > Palsa > Peat permafrost | place: Sweden...
GTCGGGCCGACCGCTGGCGCGCTGGGGCGAAGCCTTCTGCTGAGTAGATTCCGATCCTGTCCGCTGAGGAAGGACGGCGGCCATCATGGCGCTTGCCGGCGGATGGATATGATCACCGATCCCAAGTTCGAACGCAGCGGGCTCGCGCTGCTGACCCCCGCCCAAATGGGAGAGGCCGATCGTGCGGCCGAGGCCGCTGGCGTCCAAGGCGCGGCTATGATGGAGGCGGCTGGCGGCGCCGTCGCGGTCGCCATCGGCGCGCGCTGGCCGATGCGGCCCGTCACCGTCCTGTGCGGTCCGGGTAACAACGGCGGCGATGGCTTTGTCGTTGCGCGCCATCTCGACGCGGCAGGCTGGCCAGTGAAGGTGGCTCTGCTGGCCGCGCGCGAAAAGCTCTCCGGAGACGCCGCGCGCGCCGCCAGCCAATGGACGGGCGATATCGTCCCATTCCGGCCCGACAGCCTTGATGGCGCAGGCCTCATCGTTGACGCCGTCTTCGGCGCTGGGCTCTCCCGGCCTCTTGACGGCAAGGCCCAGATTCTCGTCGAGGCCATGACGTCACGCAAAGCGCCAATCTGCGCGGTGGATGTCCCAAGCGGCCTCGACGGCGCGTCCGGGATGGTGCGCGGCGCCGCGGCGCCGGCCGACCTGACCGTAACCTTCTTCCGCAAGAAGCCCGGGCACCTGCTCTACCCGGGACGGGCGCTGTGCGGCGACATCGTGGTGGCCGACATCGGCACGCCGATTTCCGTACTTGACGCCATCGCCCCGAACACCTGGGAGAATGGTCCCGGCCTATGGCTGGACGGCTATCCATGGCCCGAGCCCGAAAGCTACAAGTACAAGCGCGGGGAGGTTCTGGTCCTTGGCGGAGAAGCGATTACGGGCGCCAGTCGCATGACCGTGCTCGCCGCGTCGCGGGCCGGCGCTGGCATGGTCACGCTCGCAGCGCCAAGAGGGGTGTGGAGCATCTACGCGACCTCCCTGATCAATGCGATCGTCCACAGCTTTGAGGGCGCTTCGGGCTGGCAGGCCTTGCTGGGTGACCAGCGGCGCAACGTCATCGCGATAGGACCCGGCGCTGGGGTTGGCGCGCCGACGCGGCAGTATGTCGTCGACGCGCTGGCGACGAAGCGGGCGACGGTCCTGGACGCTGACGCCCTGACGTCGTTCGCGGAGGCGCCGGAGGATCTGTTTGGCGCGATCGACGGACCCTGCGTGATGACCCCGCACGCCGGGGAGTTCATGCGGCTGTTTCATTTCGAGGGCGACAAGCTGACGCGCACGCGCGCCGCCGCCAGGCAGAGCGGCGCTGTCGTCCTTCTCAAGGGACCCGATACGGTCATCGCGGCGCCGGACGGGCGCGCGATCATCAACGCCAACGCGCCGGCGCAACTCGCCACCGGCGGGACCGGCGATGTGTTGACCGGATTCATCGCCGCGTTGCTGGCCCAGGGGATGGCGCCGTTCGAGGCCGCCGCGGCCGGCGTTTGGCTTCATGGTGCGGCGGCGGCTGAATTCGGACTGGGACTGGTTGCTCAGGACTTGCCCGATGCGCTGCCGCGCGTCCTCCAAAAGCTCAGGACGCAGGTGAATGCCTAGCCGGCTAAACGCAGATCATCTGTGCCCTCGATCTGGGGCCTTTCCGGAATGAGGACGAAACCTTGAAGGCGATGGTGCTCAACAAGCCGAAGACCCCGCTTGAATGGACAGAATTGCCCGACCGCCAGCCCGGCGCTGGTCAGGTCCGCGTCAAGGTTCTCGCCTGCGGGGTTTGTCGCACGGACCTGCACGTCTTCGATGGTGAATTGTCCGATCCCAAATCACCGATCATCCCTGGCCACGAGATTGTCGGCCGGATCGACGTGATCGGGCCGGGCGTTACCGGGCTCAACATCGGTGAGCGGGTCGGAATTCCCTGGCTCGGCCATACCTGCGGCGTCTGTCCCTATTGCGAGGAGAAGCGAGAAAACCTCTGCGATGCGCCGCTATTCACCGGCTACACGCGTGACGGCGGCTTCGCGACCGCGGTCATCGCCGACGCGCGCTTTGCATTTCCGCTCGGCGAGACGGGCAGTGATGTGTCACTGGCGCCGCTGCTCTGCGCGGGCTTGATCGGTTGGCGTTCCCTGAAAATCGCCGGAGACGGCAAGCGGCTAGGAATCTATGGCTTCGGCGCCGCCGGCCACATCGTCTCCCAGGTCGCCAAGTGGCAGGGCAGGGAGGTTTACGCCTTCACCCGGCCAGGCGACACCGGGACACAGACCTTCGCCAAGAGCCTGGGCGTCACCTGGGCTGGCGGGTCAGACCAGATGCCTCCCGAACAGCTCGACGCAGCCATCATCTATGCGACCGTTGGCGACCTCGTGCCCTTGGCGCTGAAGGCCGTCCGCAAGGGCGGGCGCGTAGTCTGCTCAGGGATCCACATGAGCGATATACCCAGCTTTCCGTACCAAATTCTTTGGGAGGAGCGGCAGTTGCTCTCTGTCGCCAACCTCACCCGGGAGGATGGGATCGAGTTCCTCGGGCTGGTCCCGAAAATGGGCATCATCGTCAAGACGACCACCTATCCGCTTCAGCAGGCCAACAAGGCCCTGGAGGACTTGCGGGCCGGCCGGTTCGACGGCGCCGCAGTGCTCGTACCGTGACGACCGGTCATTGGCGAAAGCCTGGCGAAAAATGACATCGCGGCCAGCGCCTCGATCGATGAGTTGCCGACCTGGGTAGTTTCCGAGCCTGAGCGCGAGCCACATTTGGACATAGGGTCAATCGTATCCTTCGGGCCAAGTGCCAGCTTCGGTTCCGTCGTTCACAATCCCGTTGTTGAGAAGGCGCCTTTTCCCTTGGTTGAAATGACGCACTCTCCGTCAACGACCGGCCTTGGGCTGGCCTACAACGCGTTCCTGTTCGCATCCATTTCGGATGACAGCGGCGCGGCGCCGCTCAACACAGTTTCGGTCCTCGCGCGGCTAGACGTCGATCCCTGGCAGGAGGCCGCCGACCTTACCCGCCTCCCGAGCGACTCAGCGATTCAGCGATTGGCGGCCTTGCTTGTTCGAATGCCAGGCCGCCCGAACGGGCTCGCGGACGCGGAGATGATCGCCACTCGCCTTGTCGCTCTTCTTCCATCCCGAAATAGCGCGGCGGATGCTGTACCCGCGCGAACAACAAACAGCGGCCGAGCCTTAGAACCCATATTCATCGCGATCGCGTTTGGATTTGCTGTCGTTGTTCTTTTGAGCGGTCTTGTGCAAGCGAGCAATGATCAAGTGGCGGCTCAGACGGGCGGCAAGTCTGCTGTTGTTTCTAGCTCAAGTCCGCCTGCAGCCTCGCAACCCGATATTCGCCGGTAGCAATACGCGGGCGTGACATGTTGCGGGAGATCCGCTGGGCCTCATCGGCCGAACCGCAACGTTCGGTGAAAGGAATTGCCGCCGATATGGCCTTCAAGCGCATTCTGATCGCGGTCGACACCAGTGAAATCGGCACCCATGCAACCCTCGTTGGACTCGAATTGGCATCAGCGCTCGGCGCTGAAGTCGCCTTTATTCATGTCATCGGCCCGGCCATATCCGATGGGGCGTGGTTCCCGGTTGCGTCGGCCGAGCTAACCGAGGCGCCGGATGCCGAGATCTCGCAGGTCCTGGCCAGCCTGCAAGGGCGCGTGCCCATTTCTATCGAAGCGGTGAAGTTCGTGCCCGTGGGCAGCCCTATAGAAGCGATCACCGAAGCCGCCCGCAGCTGGCCAGCCGATCTTGTCGTGATCGGCAGCCATGGCCGCGATGGCGTTGATCGTGTCCTGCTAGGGAGCGTCGCGGAAGGAGTCGCTCGGCACGCGCCATGTCCGGTGCTCGTCGTGCGAAAGTAGGACCGGCGGACGCTCCACCGGTCCAGGCCGGCGCGAGACCAGCTAGACGGGCTCAGGAACCCGACGGCCATCGTAGTAGCCATGAAACTGGTATTCATAGGCGCGATCGATGGCCTTCGAGCCGTCGTAGGCGGGGCTGTCTTTGACCTTCTGCCGATCGACATTGAGATTGACGGTCCTGGTCGACCAATCCGTCGAGTCTATGGACCGCGGTGACGTCAGCACCTTCTTTCCAGGCCACCAATTCTGCGTATCGACAACCAGATAGTGAATGCTCCAGTCGCCGTCCTCGAGCAGAAAGTCCGCGACATGGCCAATCTCGCCGTCGCGAGCGTGGATGTGGTAACCCTTCACCTCATGAACGCTGCGCAGATGCCGGTCGCCGTGCAGGCGGCGCGCATCCTCATCGTCCCGATAGCGGAAGCCGGGGCCGCGTGGCGCGAACAACCCTCCCGCATAGCCGTAACCCCCCATGTAGAACCCGGTCGACCAGTAGGGGCTCCAGCCATAATAGTCGTAGAGATCGGTCTCCATCTGGCCTGAGACAGGCTCATCGACATTGATGTTCGGTCCGTCCTTGATCTGCTGCTTCGTCAAATTGACGGAGAGCTGTCGGCCGATGTGATTGACGTTGGTCAAGGCGGACGGCGGCAGCAGCACTTTTCGGCCGCTCAGGAACGTCCCCGTGTCGACGACCAACCAGCGGACCCGCCAGGTGATGTCGTCGAACAGAAAATCCGTGATCGAGCCGATCGGGCCGTCCGTGGCGCCGATGGCATAGCCACCGATCTCTGACGTGTGTCTCAGCATGACGAGGCTTCCAAGGTTTGAGGGCGATAATGTCAAACCCTAGCCCTGAGCGAGCCAGCGTGGGCAGGGCCGGAATCTACTCAGGCCGCGACGTCTTCACCGGGCCCGCGCCCTGTAAGCGTTGACAACAGCGCTGTTGGATTCAGAGCGGCTGTCAGGGACGGGCCCAAAGAGTTCCGGGCGGCGAAGGCGCAGGGTCTGCACCAGACTGAAGAGCTTCGCGTCGGCGATCTCAGCCCGGTCGGCGGCGGCGGCGAGCGCGGCCAGCGGACGCTCGACCACGGTAATGCCTTCATGTTCGCCCGGCGCTCCGCCGCCCTGTCCCGTGCGAGCGGAAAGACGATAGGGCGCTAGGAACAGCGATTGGCGCTCGGTTGAAACGCCGGGACTCGACCAAAGGCGCCCGATGAACTCCAGAGCCGCCAATTCGACGCCGAGCTCTTCGTAGGCCTCGCGTCGGGCCGCCGCGGCGGCATCCTCGATCTCGATCATGCCCGCGCAAGCCTCCTCGGAGACAGTCTCGCCCGTCGCGGCCAGCACAGGCGCCCGAAAGAGATGCGCCACCAATGCGCAGCGACGGTCACGGTCGTAGGGGAGGACGACCACGGCGTCGCCGTGCCGCTCCAGCTCGCGCGAGACCACAGCGCCGTCGGCCAAACGCAGCCTTAGCCGCTCGACAGTCAGGTAGCCGGCATAGGCGACATTTCGCTCAAGGATACGGGGTTTCATCCTGGTGAGCGCCAGCGTCTTGGGTCTGACGCGGAACGTCGGCGACCCTTCAGACCATCATGCGCGTGGGTCAATGCGCCACCGGGATCATCACTTCGTTTCGCCGCATGAACCAGAGGGTCCAGGGCGGGTCATATTGCGCTAGCGAGGCGGGGCCGATGGCGTGCAAACCGTGCGCCCTGACGAACCCTTCAAGTTCAGCGGTCTTGGCGTCGACACTCTTCTTGTCTGCCAGCCCTGAAAACCGATCGACCGCGAAGCGGGCCGGCGACACGACCCGCAAATGAACCCTGGGGTCGTTGGGTTCTGGGAGCGTTTCCAGCGAATAGGCGCTCGGCATAGTGAAGCGAACCACCCAGGCGCCGTCCTGCTGGGTCTGTGTCACCGGCGCGGTCATGGCGATCTTCTGCCCCGCACGCTCCTGGGCGACTGGAGCGGTCATCGCGATGCTTTGATGGCGCCTGTTGCCGCCGAAGATATAGCCGGCGAGCAGTCGGAAGCCCTTGCTGGCGGCTTCCCGTCGGTCGCCGGTGACGGTGACCTCGGCGACCACAGCCGCTTGATAGTCACGAATCTCAAAGGGACCGTCGCGAATCGCGAGCGTGAACTTCGGCTCTTCGACAGCCAATGCCGGGCTTCCTATCAGGGTGAAACTGGCCAGCAGGCCAATCAAAATGAGTTTCATAATCGTCTGCCAGCGGCATGGCTGTTTAGGCCGCCTAGGTGAGCCGCTAGGCTGCCTCGAACTCGGCGTCGACAACACCATCGTCTGCGGGCTTGGACCCGCTCGCCGCCTCGCCCTGCTGAGCCGCATACATCGCCTCGCCGAGCTTCATCGAGGCCTCGATCAGAGTCTGTGTCTTGGCGCGGATCGCCTCAAGATCATCCCCGTCCTTGACCGCCTTCAGGTCGCCCAGCGCGGATTCGACCGCGGCTCTGATGGGCGCCGGGACCTTGTCGCCATGGTCCGCCAAGGCCTTCTCGCTGGAATCCAGGGCTGCGTCGGCGTGATTTCTCGCCTCAACGACGTGCTTGCGCTTTTCGTCCTCGGCTTTGTGGGCCTCGGCGTCCTTCAGCATTTTGTCGATATCAGCGTCGGAGAGACCGCCATTGGCCTGGATGCGGATCGATTGTTCCTTGTTGGTCGCCTTGTCCTTGGCGCCAACGTTGACAATGCCGTTGGCGTCGATGTCGAAGGTCACCTCGACCTGCGGCACGCCGCGCTGCGCCGGCGGAATGCCCACTAGGTCGAACTGGCCGAGCAGTTTGTTATCGACAGCCATCGGCCGCTCGCCTTGGAACACTCGGATGGTCACGGCCGATTGGTTGTCGGCGGCCGTTGAAAAGGTTTGGCTGCGCTTGGTAGGAATGGTGGTGTTGCGCTCGATCAGCGGCGTGAACACCCCGCCCAAAGTCTCGATGCCGAGCGTCAAAGGCGCGACGTCCAGCAGCAGCACGTCCTTAACGTCACCCTGCAACACGCCGCCCTGGATCGCCGCGCCCAGCGCCACGACTTCGTCAGGATTGACGCCCTGGTGCGGCTCACGGCCGAAGAAGGCTTTCACCACCTCCTGCACGCGCGGCATGCGCGTCATGCCGCCAACCAGCACCAGCTCGTCGATATCGGAAATCTTGAAGCCGGAGTCCTTCAGCGCCTGTTCGCAGGGCCCAATGGTCTTGGTGATCAAATCTTCGACCAGCCCGTCGAGCTTGGCCCGCGTGAGCTTGATATTGAGGTGAACCGGCCCAGAGGCATTCATGGAGATAAAGGGCAGATTGACGCTGTACTGCAGGACGGAGCTCAGCTCCTTCTTGGCCTTCTCGGCCTCCTCTCGAAGGCGCTGCAGGGCCAGCTTGTCCTGGCGCAGATCCAGGCTGGTTTCTTTTTTGAACTCGTCGATCAGATAATCGACGATCCGCAGGTCAAAGTCCTCACCGCCGAGGAAGGTGTCGCCGTTGGTGGCCTTCACGTCGAAGACGCCGTCCTCGATCTCCATGATCGAGACATCGAACGTGCCGCCGCCCAGATCGTAGACGGCGATTTTCTTGCCGTCCTTGAGCCCAATACCGTAGGCCAGCGCCGCCGCAGTCGGTTCGTTGATGATCCGCAGGACCTCAAGCCCGGCGATCTTGCCGGCGTCCTTGGTCGCCTGACGCTGGGCGTCGTTGAAGTAGGCCGGGACGGTGATCACCGCCTGGTCGACGGTCTCGCCGAGGTTGGCTTCGGCGGCCTCCTTCATCTTCTGTAGGATGAAGGCGGAGATCTGTTGGGGCGAATAGTCCTTACCGTTCGCGCGGACCCAGGCGTCGCCCTTGGGGCCCTTGACGATTTCGTAGGGCACCATGCCCTTGTCCTTGACCACCATGGGGTCGTCGAACTGGCGGCCAATGAGGCGCTTGATAGCGTAGAAGGTGTTGGCCGGATTGGTGACGGACTGGCGTTTGGCCGACTGGCCGATGAGGCGCTCGCCATCGTCCAGAATGGCGACGACGGACGGCGTGGTTCGCACGCCCTCGGCGTTTTCCACGACCTTCGGCGTCTTGCCATCCATAATCGCGACACACGAATTGGTGGTCCCGAGGTCGATGCCGATGATCTTGCCCATGATGCGTTAGCCCTGCGGTTTGCGGTCAAAGAAGCTCGGGCGAGATCCCGATCCAGAGCCCATGCGGGTCCATTCGATCGTCAAAGGCTTTGAGGCGATCGTGCCACGACGCACGCCGTCGGAGGTCGTCTGACCCATGTGAGTGCTGAGTGTAGGCGGCAAGCAGAGCCCAAGGTCAGGGCCGGAAACTACTCATGCCCACGGAGGGCCGAGCGGGGGACATCAACGAAAGTGCGTTGGACGCGAAGCCTTGCTCGGCCAACCGGCCCGGTGGACCAAGTAGGTAGAAGCCGAGCCTGACGCGGCGGACGCGCGGGTGGTTAAGGAAACCGCGCCTTCGATCGCCACGGCTCGTTCGGCGGTCGCGCGTGCTCCAAGGGAGACCTCACATGCCGTCGCTGACCATCACGCCTGACAGTGCATTTTCGATCGTTCTGAAGGCCCGCCAATTCGACGCCAAGGTCGAGGAATCCGATCCCGACAGCGGCTCCAATCCGACCGACGACAGCAGTGTGGACGCGCTGGAATTCGGGGCGGACGACGATACGCTTCATGAGCTGAACTCGGCGATCAGCGACCTCAATGACGATGAGCGGCGGGATCTCATCGCTCTCATCTGGCTTGGTCGCGGTGACTTCACCTTGGGCGAATGGAACGAGGCGCGGGCAGCGGCCGTCGACATCGGCCGAGAACGGACCCCGCGGTACGTCGCCGGGATTCCTTTGGTCAGCGACTATCTTGAGGACGGCCTGTCGCAGTTCAATCAAACGGTTGAAGATTATCTCGACCGACACTGACGACCGCGCCGCGGCTAGCGCTGAGGTCGCCCTGATCAACCCATAGGATTGAGTAGATTCCGATCCTTCAGCGGCCTGGACGGCCCCGCTAGCCTCGACCGCCCGTTATGCGCCACGGCCCGTCACCCCTGCGCGTCGATTTGAGATCAAACCATGCATAGCTACTGGAACGACTGGTTCTTCGGTTGGGGCTGGATCCTATGGTTTGGTTTCATCATGCTGATCTTTTCCGGCATCGGAAACTGGGGTTACTCCTACAGCGCCCATAGAAAATATGACCTGCCGCGAAAAGGGGCCCGGGATATTCTCGATGAGCGGTACGCCCGCGGCGAAATCACCCGCGAGCAGTACGTCCAGCTAAAGTCCGACATCGCGAGCGACTAGTGCTCCATCTGAGGCGCTGCCGGGCAAACTCTAGGCTCCGGGCCGCACAATGAGGGGGCTCCCGCCTTGCGCTACTTTCTCGACACCGAGTTCAATGGCTTCGACGGTGCGCTCATCTCGCTGGCCCTGGTGAGCGAGGCCGGCCCGACCCTCTATCTGGTCTATGGCGTGCCCGCTGGGCCTGTTCCGTTTGTATGCGATCACGTGCAACCGAAGCTGGAGAGCGTCCCCGCCTGTGTAGAGATCCGTCGGGTGAGTCCGTCACAGGGCGCCTACGAGATTGAGGCTTTCCTGCGTGGCGATCCCGAGCCTGAGATTGTCGCCGATTGGCCAGATGACGTGCGGCTCTGCTGCCAGGCGTTGATGATCGAGCCCGGCGTCATGGCGGACATCGACCGCCTGCGGTTCGAGATCCACCGCGTCGATCCCTATCCGACCGACCTGACCGGCGCCGTCGAGCACAATGCCTGGTGGGACGCGATGGCGTTGCGTCAAAGGCTTGGACGCGAAGCGTCGCGTTAGCGAGCGGCAAGGCGCCCTCAGGTGGCCGTCCAATGAACTTGGTCCAGTGCGATCAGGCCCGAAGGCGGCACGAGATTGAGTAAATTCCGAGCCTGCCTCCGACGCAACCCGCACCCTAGCATCACTCAGATTGGTGGCCGGTCGGCGATTTCCGCGGGTTGGCCACTTGGCCCATCTGGGTGGGCGACGCCAAAGGCGCCGCCTCTCAGTCATCCTTGGATCGGGACAAAACCGTGCTTAATGAAACCGACGCTCCTTTGAAGGACTCCGTCCTTGCCGAACTGGCCTGGGAGCCGTCCGTCACGGCCGCTCATATTGGCGTTACCGCACGCGACGGCGTGATCACGCTCTCGGGGCATGTCCAGCGCTTCGCCGAAAAAAAGGCCGCCCAGTCGGCCGCATTGCGGGTGAAAGGCGTGAAGGCGGTCGCGGAAGAGATCGAGGTCAAGTTGCCGTTCGACGTAAAGCGGAGCGACGATGACATTGCCAGGGCGGCCGTCGACCGGTTGGCCTGGGATTCGACGCTTCCGAAGGACGCGGTCAAAGTCACTGTCCAAAACGGCTGGGTCACATTGACCGGCGAAGTGGGTTGGCATTTCGAGCATGACGCCGCCGCGCAAGACGTTCGACGCCTATGGGGCGTCGTCGGCGTCAGCAATCAGATCACGCTAAAGCCGAGGGTGAATACTTACAGCCTCAGCAGCGACATCTCGACCGCCCTGCATCGTTCGTGGTTCGCGCCCAACGACATCAAGGTGGTCGCCGATGGCGGCAAGGTCACGCTCACCGGTCACGTCAACTCCTGGAGTGAGCGCGAGCTGGCCGGCTCCACGGCATGGGGCGCGCCGGGCGCCACGGACGTTGAGAACTATCTCATCATCGCCTGACGACTCGACGGATTCCACGGGCTCGCAGTCGCGAGTTCGTGGGATTCCCCGACCTGCATCGAGGCAGAGCCAAGCCCCCCAAAGGACAATATAGGAAGCCGATCCCACCATGGCGCACGCGAGTCCTCCGAGGCCCCACGGGGTCAGGTCCGATCCGGCCGATACCAAGGTCTATCTGGTTGGTGGCGGCATCGCGTCCCTGGCGGCGGCTGTCTTCCTGATCCGCGATGGCGACATCCCTGGGTGCAACATCACGATCCTTGAGGAACTCGATACGATCGGCGGCAGCCTCGACGGATCGGGCTCGGCGGAAGCGGGCTACGTTCTGCGGGGCGGCCGGATGCTCGAGAGCAAATACCTCTGCACCTTCGATTTGTTTTCATCGATCCCGACGCTCGACGAGCGCCGAACCGTGACCCAGGAGACCTTCGCCTGGAACGAGACGATGAAGACCTCGTCCAAGTCCCGCCTGGTGCGCGACGGCAAGCGGCAGACAGCCCCTCAGTTCGGGCTCAGCGAAGCCCACATCCTTACCATCGAGCGCCTGGCGCTCGAACCGGAAGGCATGCTGGGCGCCACGACGATTGCCGATCAGTTCGACGCCGCGTTCTTCAAGACCGACTTCTGGTTCATGTGGTGCACGACCTTCGCCTTCCAGCCCTGGCACAGCGCCGTCGAGTTCAAGCGCTACCTTGTGCGTTTCGCCCACATGGTCGACGGCTTTGATCGCCTGAACGGGATCATGCGCACGGTGTACAATCAGTACGACTCCATGGTGCGCCCCTTAATGAAATGGTTGGAGGCGCGAGACGTCAAGATCGAGCTTAATACCCGCGTCACGGGCTTAGAGTTGCAGGAGCGCGACGGCGATTTCCGGGTCACGGGCATCGCCTACGACCGGGCTGGCGAAGCCGCCGAGATCACGGTCGGGGACGAGGATCTGGTCCTGCTCACCCTGGGATCGATGACCGAAGCGTCCAGTTTGGGCGCGATGGACAAGGCGCCTCAGCTGCTCGGGAAGTCCGACGGGGGAGCCTGGACCCTATGGGAAACGCTCGCCGCAGGCCGGCCAGAGTTTGGCCACCCAGAGGTCTTCGCCGATCATATCGGCGAGTCCAAGTGGATATCATTCACAACCACGCTGCACGACACGACCCTCCTGAGGAGCGTCAACGACCTGACCGGCAACGTGCCAGGGGAGGGCGGCCTTATCACCTTTCCGGACTCCGCTTGGTTGGCTTCGATCGTCATTCCCCACCAGCCGCATTTTATCGGGCAGCCCGAGGGGGTCAGCGTCCTGTGGGGCTATGGCCTCTCGGTCGATAAGCCCGGCGATTTCGTCAAGAAGCCGATGTCCGCCTGCACCGGCGCCGATATCATGGCGGAGGTGCTGGGCCACCTGGGGATCAAGGCGGAGGCCGCCAAGATCCTCGACACCTCGATCTGCATTCCCTGCATGATGCCCTTCATCACCAGCCAGTTCCTCCGCCGCGAGAAGGGAGACCGGCCGCAGGTCGTGCCCAAGGGCAGCCAGAACCTGGCGTTCATCGGCCAGTTCTGCGAACTGCCCGATGATGTGGTTTTCACGGTCGAATATTCGATCCGGTCAGCCCAGACCGCCGTCTACGCCCTGCTCGGGCTGAACCTCGAACCCCCGGCCGTCTACCAGGGCAAGTTCGATCCGCGCGTGCTCTACCGTGCGTATCGCGCCCTGCATGATGTGCGGTCGTGAGCGCCATGTCTGGCGAAACGCCCGCGGCTTTCCCGTCTCGGCCGGCGCTCCGCGGGCAAGAGGCTTATAGCCCTACGAACGTTCGCTCTGCAGACGACTGTCTGCGGCGGGCCGTCCTGGTTCGCCTGGTCGCCGACCCCCTGGTGAGCACCGGCCACATCGGGGTGGCGGTCGGCGCGGGCCGGGTGACTCTCTCAGGTTATGTCACCAGCAATGCACAAAAGGAGGCCGCGAGCGCCGCCGCGCGCCGCGTCAAAGGCGTTGAGCAGGTGGCGGATGAGGTCAGGGTGGCCGTGCCGTGTCCTGCAATGGCTGATCCGTCGGCCGAAGAAGTTCGGCCGCCAATCGCGGCTCCGCGGCCGTCTCGGGCTTGCACCACAATGCATATGAAGGAAACCGGCGTCAGCCGCCCCGAACTGCGGCTCTAGTGGCTTCGCAGCTTGAGACCGGGATGCAATTCGCCCCCAAATCGTCAGGAAGGCTCAGACATGACCGATCTCAATCACGACGTAGATAGCGCAGCGGCTTCGAACCTAAACGCGGCTCTGACCGGCGTTGATCGTCGGACCCTTGACGCGATCTTTCGTCATCCGCTGTCCCATAACCTGTCCTGGCGCGAGGTCGTCAATCTGTTCGCCACCATCGGCAGCGTCGAGGAGAAGCACAACGGCGAGTTTGTGTTCCAGGCGGGCGACGAGGCCCTTGCAATGAAGAAGCCGCACACCAAGGATCTGACCGGTCCCGACGTCATGGACCTGCGACACTTCCTGACCCGCGCGGGCTGGTCGCCGGGCGCGTCGGCGCCGCTGAATGCCGATGCCGCGACGCCCCCACCCAGCCTGATCATCGTCATCGATCACGCCGGCGCGAAGGTTTACAAGATCGATCGGTCCTTCGATGGCAGTGCAACCGCCTACGATCCGAAGCACCTGCTCCACCATCTTGAGCACAAGATGCGCGGTGAGGACCGCGACGAGACCTACCCGGAAGATGAGCAGTTCTTCGAGCAGGTCGCGGATGCCGTGTCTGCCGGCGGGGGGATCGTCGTCATCGGTCACGGAAAGGGCCAGAGCAACGAGGCCGATCACCTGAGTGCCTATCTCCAGTCACACCACAAGCAAACCTACGCCAGGATCGTGCGCGAAATCGTCGCCGATCTTCCGCACCTGACCACGCCGGAACTGCTCGAGCTGGGGCGCCACGCGCTCACCCAAACTTAGGCCGTGCGTGCGAACTAAGTTCGGCACGGCGTCAAACCATTCTCAAGCCGACCGCGCCGGCCGAGGCCGCGGGGATCACTATCTCCGTGGCGACCAATCTGGAAACACAGCAAACTCAACTCCTCCGGCTGGCGGACGACATCACTGCTCTCTCGGACCATTCCGTGGGCAAGAAGGATCCGACGCATGGCTGACAAGGGCGACTTTCGATCGCCAGTAGCAGTCCATTGAAGGTAAGCGCTGTTCTGACCCCACCTTCCCGCGGCTGAGCTGATAGCGGAGGCTGGAGCCTTCGCGGTCGCGAGGGCTTGGTGTGGTGATGATGCCTGGTGACGATGTGCTGACGGAGCCCGTGGCGCGTCGGATCGAGGTGTTCACCGGGGCGGGCCGGCGTCGGAAATGGAGCGCGGAGGCCAAGGCCCGGATCGTGGCCGAGAGCTATGCGCTATCGGTCGGCGACGTGGCGGATCGGTACGGCCTGGCCAAGACCCAGCTGTTCAACTGGCGGCGGGACGCGCGGGCGAAGGGGGCGCTCCCGGCTGAGCCAGATCGGATGCAGTTCGCGCCGGTGATCATCGAGCCAACGGCGCCGCCGGTCGCGGCCAGCCCGAAGCGGCCGCGCAGACGTACGCGCCGCGGCGGCGATGGCGGCATCGAGCTGGAGATCGGCGGAGTGGCAGTGCGGGTCGAGCGCGGCGCCGACGCCAAGACGGTGGCGGCGGTGATCCGGGCGTTGAAGGCCGAGCCGTGATCGGCCCGACCGGCCAAGTTCGAGTGCTGGTGGCGACCAAACCGGTGGACTTCAGGAAAGGCATGGATGGCCTGGCGGCCCTGGTGAAGGAGCAGCTGAGAAGCGATCCGTTCTCGGGCGCGATTTATGTGTTCCGGGCCAAGCGGGCCGACCGGGTCAAGCTGATCTGGTGGGACGGCACCGGGCTCTGCCTGTTCGCCAAGCGGCTAGAGGACGATAAGTTCCGCTGGCCGAAGATCGAAGACGGGGTCATGCGTCTGACCGCGGCGCAGCTGCAGGCCCTGATCGAAGGGCTCGACTGGCGGCGGGTGCATAGCATGCGTCGAACCCGGGCGCCGCAGGCGGTCAGTTGACTGCGGCAGGTTGACTCAGGGTGTCCGTAGGGGTGCCTCAAGCCTTGTAAAATATGGTCTAATCCGCGTCATGACGGCGCTATCCGAGCCCTTGCCGGAAGACCCCGACGCCTTGAAGGCGATGCTTCTGGCCGAGCGCGTCGCCCACGCCGCCGAGACCGAGCGGCTGAAACAGATCATCAAGGAGCTACAGCGTCATCGCTTCGGGGCCCGGGCCGAGAGCCTGCCGGTCGACCAGCTGGAACTGGGTCTGGAAGAGGTGCAGCAGACGGAGGCTGAGAGCGAGGCCGCCGCCGAAGCCAAGGATCCCGAGCGTCGCAAAACCAGGGCGGCCAAACGGCGCGCCAATCGAGGCTCCCTGCCGGCGCATCTGCCGCGGATCGAGCAGGTCGTCGATATCGACGACAAGACGTGTCCGTGCTGCGCCGGCGCCCTGCACAAGATCGGCGAGGACGTCGCTGAACGGCTGGATGTGATCCCGGCGCAGTTCCGGGTGTTGGTCGTGCGCCGGCCGAAATACGCCTGCCGCGCCTGCCAGGAGGTGGTGGTTCAGGCCCCGGCGCCCGCCCGGCTGATCGAGGGCGGCCTGCCGACCGAAGCGACGGTCGCCCACGTCGTCATCTCCAAATACGCAGACCATTGCCCCCTCTATCGCCAGGCTCAGATCTACAGCCGCCAGGGGATAGACCTCGACAGATCGACCCTTGCCGACTGGACCGGGCGGGCGGCCTTCCTGCTCAGGCCGCTGCACGTTCGGCTGCTCGAGAAGTTGAAAGCCTCGACCAAGCTGTTCGCCGACGAGACCACGGCGCCGGTACTGGATCCAGGGCGTGGGCGGACCAAGACGGGCCAATTCTGGGCCTATGCCCGCGACGACCGCCCCTGGGGCGGGCCGGAACCGCCGGGCGTGGCCTATGTCTATGCGCCCGACCGCGCCGGCGACCGGCCGATCGCGCATCTGAACGGCTTCGCTGGCGTGCTGCAGGTCGACGGCTACAGCGGTTATCGCAAGCTGGCCCGGAAGAACGAGGTGTCGCTGGCCTTCTGCTGGAGTCATGTGCGCCGCGGCTTCTACGAACTCGCCGCGTCCGGCTCGGCGCCGATCGCGACCGAGGTGCTGGAGCGGATCAAGCGCCTCTACGCCGTCGAAGCCGACATCCGGGGCCTATCGGCCGACGAACGCCGCGCCCAACGGCAGGCGCGCAGCAAGCCGATCATCATGGCTCTGGAGCCCTGGCTGCGGGCCAAACTTGAGATCGTCAGCCAGAAGAGCAAACTTGCCGAGGCGATCCGATACGGCCTGTCCCGTTGGGAAGGGCTGACCCGCTTCATCGACGACGGCCGCATCGAGATCGACAACAACATCGTCGAGCGCTCCATCCGGCCGATCGCCCTGAACCGCAAGAACGCCTTGTTCGCCGGTTCCGACGGCGGTGCCGAGCACTGGGCGGTGCTGGCCTCGCTGATCGAGACCTGCAAACTCAACCAGGTTGATCCCGAGGCCTATCTGGCCGACGTCATCATCCGCATCGTCCAGGGCCACCCCAACAACCGCCTGGACGAGCTTCTACCCTGGGCCTATCGGGGCGCGGCTGCGGACGTGGCCTGAGAACAGCGCTTACGGCGCGACCGCGCCGAACGTCGGAACTTCGGCACGCTCCATGCAGGACGGGAATGGCAGCTACGCACGGCTGCTGCTTTAGGCGAACCAAAGGGGCCCGAGCCGAGTTATCGATGGATGGCGCAATTTTCACGCTCAGCCCCGACTACCGTTTTGATAGTGGAACACGAAGGGATCGTGCGCCGGGAGCTTGGCGATCAGCTCACGGATTTGGGCTTCACCGTACTGGTGGCAGGCAACGCAGATGAGGGAATTGCCCTGCTGGAAACCCATCCCGAAATCGAGCTGTTGCTCACCGATATCAAGATGCCCGGATCGATGGATGGCATTCGGCTGGCCCATCATGTTCGTGACCGCTGGCCACCGGTCAAAATCATCGTGGTGTCCGGGATGATCGAAACCCAACTCGCCGACTTGCCCCGCGGGAGCGCCTTCTTGCCGAAGCCTTACGATCCTTGCGGTTTGGCGGAAGTCATTGGACACCTAACCGACCGCAAGCGCCCACCCTTGGCGAGCGCGCGGTCGGGTTCGCAAGCCTAGACGGCGTGCTCTAAAGGTTGGTTGTTTGCGCTATCCACTGCCGCAATCTGCGTATGGACGACCGACACCTCGGTCCCCGGATTCCGATCCACGACCTTAACCCGGGCGTGCAATTGACGAGCAAGCGCCTCAACAATGCTGG
>Ga0302314_10009734_pt1 | contig 16961 bp, 11 predicted proteins | sample III_Palsa_N2_3_FD_200533 | JGI IMG/M metagenome (GOLD analysis project Ga0302314, IMG submission 200533) | Peat permafrost microbial communities from Stordalen Mire near Abisko, Sweden - III_Palsa_N2_3 | ecosystem: Environmental > Terrestrial > Soil > Palsa > Peat permafrost | place: Sweden...
CCCTGGACCAGGAAGCGGGCCATTGCCATGTCGTAGTCGGGCAGGAAGACGATCCGGCGCCGCACGGCCTCGGAGTCGGCGAACCTGACCATCTGCTGGATGAGCCGCTTGCCGCCCTCGTCGGCCGGGTGGGCCTTGCCGGCGATGACGATCTGAATGGGCCGGTCCGGGTCGAGCAGCAGCCCGGCGAGCCGCTGCGGGTCGTTCAGCATCAGCGTCAGCCGCTTGTACGACGGCACCCGGCGGGCGAACCCGATCGTCAGGATGTTCTCGTCGAGAACGTCGTCGATCCAGGTCAGCTCGGCGCCGGAGGCGCCCCGCTGGCGCCAGGACTCGTGCAGCCGGCGCCGCGTCTCGGTCACCAGCCGGGCGCGCAGCTGCCGCCTGATCTCCCACAGCTGTCCGGCGTCGGCCGACGCCGCGCGGTCGGAGTCGCCCAGGTCGGACACCTCGCGGGCGACCCAGGTGGGCGCGTGCACGCCGTTGGTGATCGAGCCGATCGGCACCTCGGACGTGTCGAACCCGGGCCACAGCCCGGCGAACATCTCCCGGCTGACCTGGCCGTGCAGCACCGATACGCCGTTGACCCGCTCCGCCAGCCGCATGCCCATCACGGCCATGTTGAACACGTGCGGGTCGCCGCCCGGGTAGGTCTCCGCGCCAAGCGCGAGCACCCGGTCGAGCGGCAGCCCGCTGTCGTTGCCGCCGCCGAAGTACCGCTCGATGAGCTCGCGCGGGAACCGGTCGATGCCGGCCGGCACCGGGGTGTGCGTGGTGAACACGGTGCCCGCCCGGGACAACTCGAGCGACTCGTCGAAGGACAGCCCGGCGACCAGGTACTCCCTGATCCGCTCGAGGCCGAGGAAGCCCGCGTGTCCCTCGTTGGTGTGGAACACCTCCGGCTCCGGGTGGCCGGTGATGGCGCAGAAGGCGCGCACGGCGCGCACCCCGCCGATGCCGAGCAGCAGTTCCTGGCGGAGCCGGTGCTCGGTGCCGCCGCCGTAGAGCCGGTCGGTTACCTCGTGCAGCGCCGGCTCGTTCTCTTCCACGTAGGAGTCAAGCATCAGCAGCGGCACCCGGCCCACCTGGGCCAGCCAGACCTGGGCGGTGAGCTCCTTGCCGTCGGCGAGGGTGACGGAAACCTTGACTGGTTCCCCGTCGTTCGCGCTGGCCCAGCCCTGGCTTTCCTGCGGGCCGGCGCCCTCGAGGGGCCGTCCCGCAGGGTGACGCAGCAGGGTCAGCGGCAGCCCGTTGGGGTCGTCGGCCGGGTACCGCTCCGCCTGCCAGCCGTCGGCCGACAGTGACTGGGTGAAGTAGCCGTGCCGGTACAGCAGGCCCACGCCGATGATCGGGACGCCGAGGTCGCTGGCGGACTTGAGGTGATCGCCGGCCAGGATGCCGAGGCCACCCGAGTACTGCGGCAGGACCGCGGTGATGCCGTACTCCGGGGAGAAGTAGGCGATCGCCTGCGGCAGCGCCCCCCCGTCGGCCGCCCCGGTCTCGCCCGTCCCGGCCGACTGGTACCAGCGCGGCTCGCTGGTGTAACCGCGCAGGTCCGCCACTGCCGCGTCCAGACGGCCCAGAAAGTCGTGGTTGGCGGCGAGCTCGGCCAGCTGGCCCGGGCCCATCGAGCTGAGCATCGCCACCGGGTCACCCCCGGACGCGGCCCACCCGGCCGGGTCAATCGACTCGAACAGCTCAACCGTCGGCGGGTGCCAGGACCAGCGGAGATTCAGCATCAGGTCATGCAGCGGCGCGAGCGGCTGCGGAAGCGTTACGCGCACAGTGAATCGTCGGATCGCTCTCACGGGGAGCAAGCATACGGTGCGCACCCCGGATGGAATCCGTAAACCGTAGCTGGGTACGTTAACGACGTGATCGGACGCATCCCCATCCTCGACATTCAGCCCGTAGTTGAATGCGGGCGCCGCGCCGCGAAGGCGGTCGTCGGCGAGACCTTCCAGGTCAGCGCGACCATCATCCGCGAGGGCCACGGGTCGCTTGGCGCCGGGGTGGTGCTGCGAGATCCAGCCGGCCGGCTGAGCCGGCCGGTGCGGATGCGGGAACTCGCGCCCGGCACGGACCGTTACGGGGCCGAGGTGACGGTCACCGGCGAGGGCACCTGGTACTTCCACGTCGAGTCGTGGTCGGACCCGATCGCGCACTGGGACCACGACGCGGGCATCAAGATCCCGGTCGGCCAGGACGTCGAGCTGATGCTGACCGAGGGGGCGCTGCTGTTCGAACGGGCCGCCCGGTCAATCCGGCAGCCACCCGGCGCGGCCCGCCCCGCGCGCGCCCGCACCGACCTCTTCGTCCTGGCCAGGAAGCTGCGCGACCGCAGCCTGCCGCCCTGGGACCGGCTGGCGGCGGCGCGGGCGCCGCGGATCGCCGCGATCCTGGCCGAATACCCGCTGCGCGACCTGGTGACCCGGTCCGGCCGGCAGCCGGTGCTGGTCGAACGGCTGCGGGCGCTGTACGGGTCCTGGTACGAGTTCTTCCCGCGCTCCGAGGGCGTGCAGTTCGACCCGATGGGCCGCCGGGAGCCGGTCTCCGGGACGCTGCGCACCGCCGCGCGGCGGCTCGAGGCGATCGCCGAGATGGGCTTCGACGTCGTCTACCTGCCGCCGGTGCACCCCATCGGCTCCACCTTCCGCAAGGGGCGGAACAACACCCTTGAGGCGCGCCCCGGCGACCCCGGGGTGCCGTGGGCGATCGGCGCCGCCGAGGGCGGGCACGACGCTATCCACCCCGATCTCGGCACGTTCGCCGACTTCGACGCGTTTGTCGCCCGGACCAGGGAACTGGGCATGGAGATCGCGATCGACCTGGCCCTGCAGGCCTCCCCTGACCACCCCTGGGTCAAGGAGCACCCGGAGTGGTTCACCACCCGGGCCGACGGGACGATCGCCTACGCGGAGAACCCGCCCAAGAAGTACCAGGACATCTACCCGCTCAACTTTGACAACGACCCCGAGGGGATCTACGCGGAGATCGAGCGGATCGTCCGGTTGTGGATGGGTCACGGGGTGCGCATCTTCCGGGTCGACAACCCGCACACCAAGCCGGTCAGGTTCTGGGAACGGCTGCTCGCCTCGATCCGGAAGACCGATCCTGACGTGCTGTTCCTGGCCGAGGCGTTCACCCGCCCGGCGATGATGGCCTCCCTGGGCAAGGTCGGCTTCCACCAGTCGTACACGTACTTCACCTGGCGCACCACGGCCGCGGAGCTCACCGAGTACCTCACTGAGCTGTCCGGGCCCGCGGCGGCCTACATGCGGCCCAACTTGTTCGCCAACACGCCAGACATCCTGCACGAGTACTTGCAGCACGGCGGTCCGGCGGGTTTCAAAATTCGTGCGGTCCTCGCATCAATGCTCAGCCCAAGCTGGGGTATCTATTCCGGCTATGAGCTATGTGAAAGCACGCCGCTCCGACCGGGCAGCGAGGAGTACCTGGACTCAGAGAAGTACCAGTACCGTCCTCGCGACTGGGACACCGCGGCCAGGGACGGACTGGGCATTAGTGGATATATCGCTGACCTTAACCGGATCCGGCGGTCGCATGTGGCGTTGCACTGGCTGCGTAATCTACGCTTTCATCATGCGGATCAGCCCGAGCTGATCTGCTTCTCCAAACGCAGCTACGGGGCCGGCACTATCTCGGAGCGAACCTTCGGGCTGGCAGCGCCGCATGCGGGGGAAGAGGGCGGGGACACCGCAGACACCGTCCTAGTGGTAGTGAATCTTGACCCGCACCAGGCCAGAGAGGCCACGGTGTGGCTTGACATGCCCGAACTGGGAATGGACTGGCACGAGGGGTTCGCCGTCAGGGACGAGCTCACCGGCGAGGCCTTCCGCTGGGGTCAAGCCAACTACGTGCGCCTTGACCCTGCGGTGCGACCTGCACACATCTTCACCGTCACGCGGGCCTAAGACCGGAGCGTTTCCGGCTCACCTGGCCCGCAACGGTCGCGTACATCCAGGAGAGTCAACCCGTGTCAGAGCACGAGCCGACTATGGACCTTCCGGCTGCACCGGAAGCGGTCGCGGCACCGCCATTCGCCGCACCGCCGGGCGAGCGGGTGCCCGACTTCACCCTTGACCGTCCCCGGGACCCCGAGTGGTACCGGCGCGCGGTCTTCTACGAGGTCCTCATCCGCGGCTTCCAGGACGCCAACGGCGACGGCACCGGCGATCTGCGCGGCCTCACGTCGCGGCTCGACTACTTGCAGTGGCTCGGGATCGACTGCATCTGGTTGCTGCCGATCTACTCCTCGCCACTGCGCGACGGCGGCTACGACATCGCGGACTACCTGCAGATCCTGCCCGAGTACGGGAACATCGCCGACTTCGTGGACCTGGTCGAGCAGTCGCACAAGCGCGGCATCCGGATCATCGCCGACCTGGTCATGAACCACACCAGTGACCAGCACCCGTGGTTCCAGGCGAGCCGCACCGACCCGGACGGCCCGTTCGGCGATTTCTACGTCTGGTCGGACAACCCGGACGAGTACGCCGACGCGCGGATCATCTTCGTCGACACCGAGACCTCGAACTGGTCCTTCGACCCGGTCCGGGGCCAGTACTTCTGGCACCGGTTCTTCTCCCACCAGCCCGACCTGAACTTTGAGAACCCCAGGGTCCAGGACGCGATGATCGAGGTGCTGAAGTTCTGGCTCGACCTCGGCATCGACGGCTTCCGGCTGGACGCGGTGCCCTACCTGTACGAGCGCGAGGGCACCAACTGCGAGAACCTCAAGGAGACGCACGAGTACCTCAAGCGGGTCCGCAAGGAGATCGACGCCGCCTACCCCGACCGGGTGCTGCTGGCCGAGGCCAACCAGTGGCCCGCCGACGTGGTGCAGTACTTCGGTGACGACGAGACCGGCGGCAACGAGTGCCACATGGCGTTCCACTTCCCGCTGATGCCGCGCATCTTCATGGCCGTCCGCCGCGAGCAGCGCTACCCGATCTCGGAGATCCTGGCCCAGACGCCAAAGATCCCGGCCGGCTGCCAGTGGGGCATCTTCCTGCGCAACCACGACGAGCTCACGCTCGAGATGGTCACCGACGAAGAACGCGACTACATGTACAAGGAGTACGCCAAGGACCCGCGGATGAAGGCCAACATCGGCATCAGGCGCCGGCTGGCCACGCTCCTCGACAACGACCGCAACCAGCTCGAGCTGTTCACCGCCCTGCTGCTGTCCCTGCCGGGCTCGCCGGTCATGTACTACGGCGACGAGATCGGCATGGGCGACAACATCTGGCTGGGTGACCGCGACGGCGTGCGCACGCCCATGCAGTGGACACCCGACCGCAACGGCGGGTTCTCAAGCAGCGACCCGCAGCGGCTGTACCTGCCGCCGGTGATGGACCCGATCTACGGCTACCAGTCGCTCAACGTCGAGGCACAGCAGCGGCACCCGCAGTCACTGCTGCACTGGACCCGGCGGATGGTCGAGATCAGGAAGCGGCACCCGGTGTTCGGCCTCGGTGCGTACGAGGAACTCGCCAGCAGCAACCCCAGCGTGCTCGCGTTCGTCCGCGAGTACGACGCCGCGGGGACGCTGTCCGCCCAGCGGCTCCAGGCCGAACATGGCGAAATGGCGATCGAGCACGACGCCGCGGACCGGATCCTGTGCGTCAACAACCTATCCCGCTTTCCCCAGCCGGTCGAGCTTGACCTACGGCGATTCATGGGCATAACGCCGGTGGAATGCATGGGCGGCGTTACATTCCCGCCCATCGGGGAACTTCCTTACTTGCTGACCCTGCCTGGGCACGGCTTCTACTGGTTTCAGTTGCCTCCTGCGAGGGAGGAACATGACCGATGAGCCGTTTCTGTTCTGATTTGTCATCTCTCTGGAAGGCCAGTCCCGGCCGGCCCCGGAGCGGACAGCGCAGGAACCAAGACGGTTCGCTCCGACACCGGAGGGAGACCGGGGGTCACTTCCCCGGCCGAGAACCGCAACCGACGGGATGAGCGAGGCATGGCGATCGAGGACGCGCTAGCGGAATGGCTAGGTAACCAGCGCTGGTTCGCCGGCAAAGGGCAAGAGCTGCGCGATCTGGCGATCGTCGCGGATACCGAGCTCGTAGCCGGCGATCCGGAACTGCGGCACTTGATCGTCGCGGTCTCGCACGGCACCGCAGTGGATTACTACCAGGTCCCGGTCGGCCTGCGGCGGCGGCTGCCGACCCGGCTGGAACATGTCAAGATCGGCACGGCGGGCGACGGCCGGGCTGTCTACGACGCGCTGCACGACGCCGACCTGACCAAGCCGCTGCTCGCCGGGATCGGCGCCGACGATGACATCGGCTCGCTGCGGATGCGCACGATCCCCGGCGCGGTCTTCGACCCCAGCCTGGGCAGCCTCGTGCTCGGCAGCGAGCAGAGCAACACCAGCCTGGTGTACGGGGATGAGTCGATCCTCAAGGTGTTCCGCCGGATCTCCCCCGGTCCCAACCCGGACCTGGAGGTAACGACCGCGCTCCACAGCCGGGGCTCGGCGCAGGTGGCCGAGCCGCTCGGCTGGATCGAGACCAGGCTGGAGGGCGTGCCCACCAGCCTGGCGATCCTGTCGCGGTACCTGCGGCTGGCGACCGACGGCTGGACGCTGGCCGCGACCAGCGTGCGGGACCTGTACGCGGCCGTCGGCGACGCGAGTGCCAACGACGCGAGCAGCACCGGGCCGCTGCCGGCGGTCCGCGCGGCCGACGCGGGCGGCGACTTCTCCGGCGAGGCCCGGCGGCTGGGCGCCGCGACCGCCCAGGTGCACGCCGACCTGGCGGCGGCGTTCGGCACCGACGAGCTCGGCGCGGACGCCGCGAGCGCGCTGACCGAGCAGATGAACCGGAAGCTCGACCTGGCCGTCGCGGCGGTGCCGGAGCTGGCCAAGCACGTGGACATGATCAGCGACGCCTACGCCGAGCTGGCCCGCCTTCCCGGGCCCTTCCCGGTCCAGCGGGTGCACGGCGACTACCACCTGGGCCAGGTGCTGCGCACCGAGAGCGGCTGGGTCGTCCTCGACTTCGAAGGCGAGCCGGCCACCCCGCTGGCGCAGCGCCGGGCCCGCTCATCGCCGCTGCGCGACGTCGCGGGCATGCTCCGCTCCTTCGACTACGCGGCCCGTCACCAGCTCATCGGCCGTCCGGGCGAGGCCGGGTTGTCCGGCACCGCCCGGGACTGGGTGCGCCGCAACGGCAGCGCGTTCTGCGTCGGCTACGCCGAGGCAGGCGGCCTCGACCCGGTAGCCAACCAGGTCCTGCTGCGGGCCCTGCAGCTGGACAAGGCGGTCTACGAAGTACTGTACGAAGCCAGGCACCGTCCGTCCTGGCTGCCCATCCCGCTCGACTCACTGGCAGAGTTCTAACGTGCTATCAAAAAACGAAACAGTCTCCCTCGGCGAGATCGAGCGAATCGTCGCGGGTCAGCACCACGACCCGCATTCCGTCCTCGGCGCCCACCTCGTGCCGGGCGAGGGCGTGACGATCAGGGCGCTGCGCCCGCTCGCCGCGTCGGTGGTGGTCGTGCTGCCCGACGGCAGCAGGCACCCGATGACGCACCTGCACCTGGGCGTGTTCGAGGTGGCGCTGCCGCAGGAAACCGACCCCGTTCCTGATTACCGGCTCGAGGTTACCTACGCCGACGGTGAGCCGCAGCTGCAGGACGACGCCTACCGGCACCTGCCGACGCTGGGCGAACTCGACCTGTACCTGATCGGCGAGGGACGGCACGAGCAGCTGTGGCGCGCGCTTGGCGCGCGGCCGCTCGAGACCGGCACCGCGTTCGCCGTCTGGGCGCCGAACGCGCGGGGCGTGCGCCTGGTCGGTGACTTCAACTTCTGGGACGGGCGGGCCTACCCCATGCGGTCGCTTGGCGGCGCCGGAGTGTGGGAACTGTTCGTGCCTGGCGTCGGGCCCGGCGCCGCCTACAAGTTCTCCATCTGCGGGCCCGACGGCGCCTGGCGGGAGAAGGCCGACCCGATGGCGGCGCTCGCCGAGACCCCGCCCGCTACCGCGTCGGTCGTCTACCAGTCGGACTACACCTGGAAAGACGATGAGTGGCTGGCCGTCCGCGCTGACCGGCAGCCGCTGTCGAGCCCGATGTCGGTCTACGAGGTGCACCTCGGGTCGTGGCGGCCGGGCCTGTCCTACCGTGACCTCGCCGTGGAGCTCGCCGCCTACGTGACCGACCTCGGCTTCACCCACGTGGAGTTCCTGCCGGTGGCCGAGCACCCCTTCGGCGGGTCGTGGGGCTACCAGGTCACCTCGTACTACGCGCCGACCTCACGGTTCGGCTCGCCGGACGACTTCCGGTACCTCGTCGACACGCTGCACCAGGCGGGCATCGGCGTGATCGTCGACTGGGTGCCCGCGCACTTCCCGCGCGACTCCTGGGCGCTGGCCGAATTCGACGGCACCCACCTGTACGAGCACTCCGACCCGCGGCTCGGCTCGCAGCCGGACTGGGGCACGCTGGTGTTCAACTTCGGCCGCTCCGAGGTGCGGAACTTCCTCGTCGCCAACGCGGTCTACTGGCTCGAGGAGTTCCACATCGACGGGCTGCGGGTCGATGCGGTCGCGTCCATGCTCTACCTGGATTACTCCAGGAAAGAGGGCGAGTGGGCGCCCAACGTGCACGGCGGCCGGGAGAACCTGGAAGCGATCTCGTTCCTGCAGGAGGTCAACGCGACCTGCTACAAGCGGGTGCCGGGGATCATGATGATCGCTGAGGAGTCGACCGCCTGGCCCGGCGTGTCCCGGCCGGTGCACCTGGGCGGGCTCGGCTTCGGGTTCAAGTGGAACATGGGCTGGATGAACGACACGATCGAGTACTTCCAGCTTGACCCGATCTACCGGCAGTACCACCACAACGAGATCACCTTCTCGATGGTGTACGCGTTCTCGGAGAACTTCGTGCTGCCGCTGTCGCACGACGAGGTGGTGCACGGCAAGGGCTCGCTGCTGCGCAAGATGCCGGGCGACGAATGGCGCCAGTTCGCCGGGCTGCGGTCGCTGTTCGGCTACATGTGGGCGCACCCGGGCAAGCAGCTGCTGTTCATGGGGTCGGAGTTCGGCCAGGGCAGCGAGTGGTCGGAGACCAACGGGCTGGACTGGTGGGTCCTGCAGTACGGCTACCACGCCGGCGTGCAGCGGCTGATGCGTGACCTGAACACGACCTACCGCGAGCTGCCCGCCCTGTGGTCGCAGGACGCCGTGCCCGACGGCTTCGGCTGGATCGACGCGAACGACGCGCACGGCAACGTGCTGTCGTTCCTGCGCTTCGGCGCGCAGGAACACGGCGCGCCGGTGCTCGCCTGCGTCGCCAACTTCTCCGCGATGCCGCACACCGACTACCGGATCGGGCTGCCGCTGGCGGGCCGCTGGCGGGAGGTGCTCAACACCGACGCGGCCAGCTACGGCGGCAGCGGGATGGGAAACCTGGGCTCGGTGCAGGCCATTCCGAAGCCCTGGCACGGCCGCCCGGCTTCGGCGTCGATCGTGGTGCCGCCGCTCTCGGTGCTCTGGCTGACCCCGGAGATCTGACCGGCCCCGGCCGACGGGGGCCGGTTATCCGGCGAAGTTCCGGGCGGGCGCGTTAAGCGACGCGGCGCGGTTTCCGGTCGTCCGGCTGGATGGCGGGCAGCACCGTGGTGAGCGCGGCGCTCGCCTGCGCGGCGGCCCGGCGGGCCTGGTGTTCCTTCGCGGCCTGCTCAACCACCGGAGCCAGCCGCGCGGCGACCGCCTCCCGTTTCCTGGCCCGTTGGCCGGCGCCGCGGGCCGCCGTAAGGGCGCGCACGGCAACCACGATCAGGGCAACGAGCAGCAGGGCGAGAATCGCCAGGATCACGTACATGCGCATCAGGTTCCGGTCGATGGCGAGCCGCACAGCCACAGGGCGGCGACGCAGGGTTATTCAGATGTTACCCGGCGGCAGGAGGCGCAACAGCCAGCCCGGCCCCACCACCGAGGCATTGAGCTCCTCGCACCGCTGCCGCAACTCCCGGTCCGCGGTCACCACCAGGCAGCTGTCCTCTTCGGCGGCGACCGCCTCGGCCACCACCCCGACGATGGCGTCGTCCCCCGACGCCGGGGCGGACACCACCCGCACCGGCAGCGCCTCGTCCGCGGGCGGCACCCAGTCCGCCCCCGGGCGGGCGTCCTCGGCCGGGCGGGCGTCCTCGGCCAGCCACGCCGCGGCGTCCCGGGCCCGGCCCTCCAGCACCAGCACCCAGGCGCCCGCCGGGCTGTCTTCCCGCTGGGAAAGCGCCATTACCTCACGGCACAAGCGCAGCGCGGCCCCCGCCGGGTCCCGCCACCAGCCGTCGGCCCGGGCACCCATCACGTTGGCTACATCGACCACGACAACCGACGCTGTGTAAGCGATGGGGGTCACCACCTTCAGCTGCGAGAGACTTCGCGAATGTTCTTCCCCACGTAAGCTAGCCGCATGGCAGACGCGAAGCTTGCCGCATCGATTGTTCGCATGCGGCAGCGCAGGACCGGTCCGCTCATCCTCGAGCTTGACCTCACCGACGGCATCACCGAGGGCCCGCCCGCCGACCCGCTGTCCGCGCTGCTCACCATGCGCCGGACCCGGCTGCAGGACCTGCTCGAAGGCCTGCGGCGGGCGGCCGGCGACGACCGGGTGCGGGCCCTCGTCGTCAAGGTCGGCGGATCCAGGATCGGGCTGGCCAAGGTCCAGGAGCTGCGCGCCGCCATCGGGGACTTCCGCAAGTCGGGCAAGCTCGCGGTGGCGTGGTCGGAGTCGTTCGGCGAGTTCGTGCACGGCAACCTGCCGTACTACCTGGCGTCCGGATTCGACCGGGTCTACCTGCAGCCGTCGGGCACCCTGGGGCTCACCGGGATCGCCGTCGAGCAGGTGTTCCTGCACGACGCGCTGGAAAAGGCCGGCGTCGACTTCCAGAGCGCCAAGCGCTACGAGTACAAGTCCGCCACCGACCAGCTGACCGAGACCGGGTTCACCGGCCCGGCCCGGGAGGCGGCCGCGCGGGTGGCGGAGTCGGTGACCGAGCAGCTCGTCGGCGCAGTTGCCGCGGGCCGCGGCCTGGCGGTCGGGCAGGCCACCGACTTGCTGCGCCGCGGGCCGTTCCTGGCCGCCCAGGCACTGGCCGAGGGACTGGTGGACGGGCTGCTGTACCGGGACGAGGTTTACGACCAGGTACGCAAGGAGGCCGGCCCGGACGCGACCCTGCTCTACCTGCAGCGCTACCAGCGCGGTCAGTCGCTCGGCGCCCTGCCGCGGCGGCTTGGCAGCAGCGTCCAGGGCATGACGCCCGGGCAGCACGAGCGGTTCGTCGCCACGATCTACGCCCACGGCGCCATCAAGTCGGGGCGCAGCGGCCGCGGCGGTCCCGGCGGCAGCGGGATGGGCTCGGACACGGTGGCGGCGGCGCTGCGCGCCGCCGCGGCCGACGACGGGGCGCGCGCCGTGGTGCTGCGGATCAACAGCCCCGGCGGCTCGTACACGGCCTCGGACGTGATCTGGCGCGAGGTGGTCAGGCTGCGCTCCGCGGGCAAGCCGGTCGTGGTGTCGATGGGCGACGTGGCCGCGTCGGGCGGCTACTTCATCGCCGCGCCGGCCGACGTGATCGTCACCCAGCTGGGCACGATCACCGGCTCCATCGGGGTGATCATGGGCAAACCGGTGCTCAAGGACCTGTTCGGCCGGGCCGGGGTGGTGACCGACGCGATCACCGACAACGTGGGCGCCGGGACCGCGACCATGTTCTCCTCGGCCCGGCCGTTCTCCGAGGCCGAGTGGACCCGGATCGACGCGTGGCTGGACGCGGTCTACGCCGACTTCACCCAGAAGGTGGCGTCGGGACGGCGGATGTCCGTCGACCGGGTGCACGAGCTGGCCCGCGGGCGGGTCTGGACCGGCGCCGACGCGATCGCCAACGGGCTGGCGGACGAGGCGGGCGGGCTGCGCGAAGCGATCGCGATCGCCCGCAAGCGCGCCGGGCTGCCGGACGACGCGCCGGTGCGGGTCTACCCCCGGCTCGGGCCGCTGGACCAGCTGCGGCCGGCCGAGTCGAGCGAATCGCGGCCCGCGGCCCGCGGCCAGCTCGGCGCGGGCGCGGTGGCCGCGCTGTTCGCCGACGGCTGGGGGCCAGCCTGGCGGTTCGCGGCGGCGGCCGGGCTCAGCCCGTACGGCCCGCTCGCCCTGCCCGGTTACTGGAAAATCAGCTAGCTTCGCCGCGAGCGCCAGTGACCCGGAGCTTGTTCACCGGTGACGACGCTGAGCCGTCAGAGGCGTCCCGGTCCAGAACAGGATGAAATGGCTTCCGTTACCGACGACTTGCCTGCCGCCCTGTCCGCCTGGGCGGCCGGCGTCACCCTGCTGACGATCGCCGACGACCGCGACGACATCGGCACCACCGTGAGCGCGTTCATCCCGGTGTCGCTTGACCCGCCACTGGTCGCGGTATCGCTGATCGCGGACTCCTACCCGGCGGAAGTGCTCAGCCGTCCGTCGCTGCCCGCGGCGCGGTTCGCGGTGACGCTGCTGTCGGCCGCGCAGAAGGTGATCGCCGGCCAGTTCGCCGCGGCCGGCCGCCCCAGCGCGCGGCTCATCCTTGACGCCGTGCCGCATACCCGCGGCGCCGAGTCCGGGGCGCTGATCCCGTCCGGCGCCCTGGCTGCCCTCGAGTGCTCCGTCGCCCGCCGCATCCCGGCGGGCGACCACCTGCTCGTCATCTCGGCGGTCGAAGCGGTGGCCTACGTGGCCGAGACGGGTGACGCGCTGATCAGGTTCCGCGGCCGCTACCCGGCGCGGTGACCAGTGCGCGGCCCGCGCAGCAGCGGCCGCGCTGACGGCGGCGCTGGCGGCTTGGCTAGACGACGGCGGGCGAGCCGACGTCGGCCGGCCCCTGAGCCAGCTGGCCGCCCCGGTACACCGCGCTGACCAGCGGCACTCCCGGCCGGTAGGCGAAATACGCGTGCGACGGGGCGTCCAGCAGCATCAGGTCAGCCCGCGCGCCCGGCGCCAGGTAGCCGACGTCGGACCGCCGCAGCGCGCGGGCACCGCCGGCCGTTGCTGACCAGATCGCCTCCGCGGTGGTCATCCGCATCTCGCGGACGGCGAGGGCGACGCAGAACGGCATCGACGAGGTGTAGGACGAGCCCGGATTGCAGTCGGTGGCCAGGGCGACGGTGACGCCCGCGTCCAGCAGCCGGCGGGCATCGGGGTAGGGCTGGCGGGTACCGAACTCCGCGCCGGGCAGCAGCGTGGCCACGGTACTCGAGGAGGCCAGCGCGGCCACGTCGCCCGCGGTGAGGAACGTGCAGTGGTCGGCCGAGGCGGCGTCAAGCTCTACCGCCAGCTGCACGCCGGGTCCCGGGCCGAGCTGGCTCGCGTGGATCCTGGGCAGCAGACCGCGCTGCCTGGCCGCGGTGAGGATCGCCCGCGCCTGGTCGGCGCCGAACGCGCCCCGCTCGCAGAAGACGTCCGCCCAGCGGCAGTACGGCGCGCAGGCGTCGAGCATCGCCCCGCGCACCAGCTCGACGTAGCCGTCCGGGTCGCCGGCGAACTCAGGCGGCACCACGTGCGCGCCCAGGTACGTCACCTCGTCGGTGATCTCCGCCGCCAGTGCCACCGACCGCGCCTCGTCGGGCACGGTGAGCCCGTAGCCCGACTTGCACTCGAACGTCGTGGTGCCCTGCCGGAGCATCTCCGCCGCCAGCCGGTGCAGCCCGGCCCGCAGCGTGGCGTCGGTCGCCGCGCGCGTCGCCGCCACCGTGGACCTGATACCGCCCGCCTGGTAGCGGCGGCCTGCCATCCGCGCCGCGAACTCGGCTGACCGCTCCCCCGCGAACACCAGGTGCGCGTGTGAGTCAACGAACCCGGGGAGCACCGCCCGGCCGGCCGCGTCGACCACCTCATCGGCCGCGGGCGCCCGGGCGGCCGGCCCGGTCCAGCTGATCTGGCCGCCCGTGATGACCACGGCCGCGTCGCTGATGGCGAAGAACCCGCCGGGCCCGGAGCCGTCGGGTGCGTTCGTCACAAGTTCGCCGATCTGGGTGATCAGCAAGGAGCGTGCCACGGCGGTGTCCTTAGGCCAGTACCGCGCTGATGGCCCGGGCGAGCTCGCCCGGCACGTCATCCACGAGCAGGTGATGCCCGTCCCGCACCACGTCCACGCCCCCCGCCACCACGTGCCTGACGTCGGCCGCGGTGCCCGCGGCGAAGACCGCCGCCAGCGGGTCACTCCCGCCGTCGGCCAGCCGGGGCGAATCGGAGCGCAGCGTCACCAGGTCAGCGTACGCGCCGGGGACGATCTCGCCCGCGTCAGGCCAGCCGAGGCAGGCATGGCCGCCCGCCGTGGCCGCGGTGGCCAGGCCGGCCGCGCTGAAGTGCCCGCGCCGCCGGGTCACCAGGCGCTGGGACAGCTCCAGCCAGCGTGCCTCCTCGATCAGGTCAATGACACTGTGCCCGTCGCTGCCAAGTGCCAGCGGCGAGCCGGCGGCGGCGAGCGCCGGAGCCGGCCCTACCCCGTCCGCGAGGTCGGCCTCGGTCAGCGGGCACATGCACACAGCCGACCGCGACCCGCCGATCAGCTCGATGTCGCGCTCGGTCAGGTGCGTGGCGTGCACCAGGGTGGTGCGCGGCCCGAGCGCCCCGGCCTGGTAAAGGACCTCGGCCGGCGTCCGGCCGAAGGCGGCCCGGCACTCGGCGTTCTCCAGCGGCTGCTCCGACAGGTGGGCGTGCACCGGCGCGCCGTGCGCGTGTGACCACGCGATGATCTCCGGCATCTGATCGGGGCCGACCGCGCGGACCGAGTGAATGGCGCCGCCGATCCGGGCGTGCGGCGCCACCATGCCGAGGGCGTCGTAGCCGAAACCGGAGACCCGCGCCGCCCAGGCCGCCGCGGTGCCGTCACCAAAGCGCAGTTGCACGCCGGTAAGGGGCACCGGGAGGCCGCCCGGGGCGAACCCGCCGGCCAGGTAGCAGGCGTCGAGCAGGGTGATCCGCAGGCCGGCCGCGGCCGCCGCGTCGATCAGCCGCCGGCCGGTCTCGTTCTGGTCGCTGTACCGCGCTCCGCCCGGGGCATGGTGCAGGTAGTGGAACTCCCCGACACAGGTGACGCCTGCCAGCGCCATCTCGGCGTAGACGGCGCGGGCGAGGGTGAAGTAGCGCTCGGGATCGAGCCGCCCGGCGACCGCGTACATCCGCTCGCGCCAGGTCCAGAAGGTGTCGGCGCCGGGCGTTCCGGGGCTGGCCGCCGCGCCGCTGCCGCCACCCGGGCCGCTGCCCGCTCCCGCCCCGCCCGGAACACCGCGCAGCGCCCGGTGAAACGCGTGCGAGTGCGCGTTTGCCAGGCCGGGCAGCGTCAGTCCGGGCAACCGCACCGTGCCGGGCGGCAGCTGGGCGGCCGGCGTGCCCGCAGTGACAACGGTGAACCGCGCGCCGCGCGCCTCGATCAGCACGTCCCGGGCCGGGCCGGCCGCCAGCGGCCCCGGTGGCGCGCTGCGGCCGAGCCAGGCCAGCTCGGCATGCCAGCGGCGCGGCGGCAGCGGCCCGGCCGCCTCGACTGTCGTCACAGGCACATTCTTCCCCTGCCCCGCGGCCGGGAACTCTCCGCGCCACTTTCCCTAGAATGTCCTGGTGACAAGCACTGAGCGGGACCGCCCCGAGCACCATGGCTTTGAGCAGCACGGCCCCGAGCACCGGGACGTTTCCGGTGGCTGGCTGCGGCCAGCCGTCTTCGGGGCGATGGACGGGCTGGTCACCAACGTTTCGCTGATCGCCGGGGTCGGGGGCGGCGGCGGTTCGCAGCACGCGATCCTGCTGACCGGCCTGGCCGGGCTCGCGGCGGGCGCGTTCTCGATGGCGGCGGGCGAATTCGTGTCCGTCTCTTCGCAGAACGAGCTGGTCGCGGCCGAAGTGGACAAGGAGCGGTACGAACTGGCCAACAACGCCGCTGCCGAGCAGATCGAGCTGGTCGGCATGCTGCGCCGTCGCGGTATCAGCGCGGCCACCGCCCGGCTGGCCGCCGCCGAGATCTCCGCCCACCCGGAGAAGGCGCTCGCCGTGCACGCCTTCGAGGAACTCGGCGTCAACCCGGCCGAGCTGCCCTCGCCGCTGGTGGCCGCCGGGGCCTCGCTGGTTGCCTTCGCCGTCGGCGCGCTTATCCCGCTGCTGCCTTACGCGCTCGGCTTCGACGCGCTCTGGGCCACCCTTGTCCTGTCGGCGCTCGCCGCGGTCGTTGGCGGCGGCCTGGTGGCGGTGCTCACCACCCGGCCGTTCTGGCGGGGGGCGCTGCGCCAGCTGGTGCTGGGCGGACTCGCGGCGGGCTTCACCTATCTGATCGGCCTCGCCATCGGCGGCATGGCGGCAGGCTGACCGGCGCCGCCGACCGGAACCCGCTCCTGATAAGGTGCCCCGTGACCTCAGTGAACCGCCCGCTGCGCATTGCACTGCTGTCGTACCGCAGCAAACCGCACTCCGGCGGCCAGGGGGTCTACGTGCGCCAGCTGAGCCGGGAACTCGCCGCGCGCGGGCACCACGTCGAAGTTTTCTCTGGGCAGCCCTACCCGGAGCTTGACGACGGCCCGGTGCTGCGCCGGCTGCCGAGCCTTGACCTGTACGCCGACGATGACCCGTTCCGCACGCCGGCCCCGGGGGAGCTGCGGGACTGGGCGGACGTGCTCGAGGTGGCGATGATGTGGGGCGGGGCGTTTCCCGAGCCGCTCACGTTTAGCGTCCGTGCGCTGCGGGCGCTGCGCGCCCGGCCGGGCGACTTTGACATCGTGCACGACAACCAGGGGCTGGGCTACGGCATGCTCGGCGTGCCGGGGCTCGGCGTGCCGCTGGTCACCTCGATCCATCATCCGATCACCGTCGACCGGCGACTTGACCTGGCCGGGCGGAACCTGGTCGAGCGGCTCGGCAAGCTCCGCTGGTACGGATTCGTGCGGATGCAGGGCCGG
>Ga0302314_10009736_pt1 | contig 16959 bp, 12 predicted proteins | sample III_Palsa_N2_3_FD_200533 | JGI IMG/M metagenome (GOLD analysis project Ga0302314, IMG submission 200533) | Peat permafrost microbial communities from Stordalen Mire near Abisko, Sweden - III_Palsa_N2_3 | ecosystem: Environmental > Terrestrial > Soil > Palsa > Peat permafrost | place: Sweden...
GCGCCCGGAGGTCGCGCTCCACCAGCGCCACATCTACAGAAACTCAGATTCTACAGCACTTCGCCGACACAGACCCCGGGGCCTAGTTGCGCGAAGACTACAGAAATCCGAATACCACCATGGTCATGGTTTCGATCGTGACGAAACCGAGCATGAGCGCGCTCGGCCGGGTCGCGAGCGAGGTGGCGGCCGCGGTCCAGGCCAAAACCGCCAGGCTCAAGAGCTCGAGACAATCGCGTCCCAGGCCGTCGCTGCTGTAGCCCCAATAGACGAGCAAGGTCAGCAGGCAGGGCAGAAGGAACCATTGCGCGAAGCGCAGCGCCGCCGGATTCGTCTGACTGCGGCCCTTGGACCAGCCGAGCCGGATCAAGCCAAAGTAGGCGAGCGCGCATCCATAATAGCCAAGATTGCCCGGAAGGGTTTTGGCATACTGCACCGCCCAACGCGCCGGCTCGGATAGCGGTCCCCATGTCCAGACGTGCATGACCGGTGACAACATGAAGGCCCCGGGTACGACCGTGTACCACAGGTTGAGCCAGCGGGCTTTGAGCCAGGTCAGCGCACTTAAGGCAGCCAGCGGGCCACGTCCGTCGCCGAGGGGGTAGCGCCCGAAACCGTCCGCGGCCGGAAGCGTATGCTGGAATGCCAGCCAAGGCAGGAGGCACAGCCCAGTCACGGCCGCGCACTGGACGGCTGCTTTCCAGCCGCGGATGCGCGAGGCATAGATTAGCAGCGGCACCGCAAAAAGTCCGCCGAGGGGATGGGCCCAATAGGCGAGCGCGATCCAGAGGCCCCAGCGGTAAGCTGGCTTGCCGCGGAGACACTCGGCCAGGGCCAGCAGGATAAAATAAGCGGCGAAGAGTTTGGGCCATGCGAAGGCCACGTTGAGAAACGTGACCGGCGCGACGGCCGCCCAAATGGCGGCAAACCAGAGCCGTCCGCCGAGGGCCAGCGTCAATGCGGCCACGCCGGCGATGGCGCAGGCGTTGGTCAGAAAGCCGATCCACCGCGCCGCATAAAAGCCATCTGCGGCGGCCGGCCAGGCATCGGCCGTCGCATCCGGCGGATCCATCGGTTGGATGCGGAGAATGTTGAAGGCTGCGTTGATGATGAGCGGCGCGAGCGGACCCCGCGTCGCCACCGAGCCGGGTCCGAAGTACTTTGCGGAGTGCGCGACCCCGTCGTAGCCGGCATGAAAGTAGATCGCCGTGCTGTAGGGGATGAGATGGTCAGGCGGCGACGCGACCATCCGCGATTGGAAGGAGGAACCGCGGTACTCCTCCTGCGTCACCGGGCGGCGGAGGATGCAGTAGCCGGCGGCGAGGATGACCGCGGCGAGATAGATCGCCCAGACCCAGTAGTGAGAATAGGCCTTCTCGATTGATCTCGTCGGCGACAACGCGCTTCCAGTCCGGCCGCGAATGGCGTTCTGCGTTGCGCGGGTCGGAGCGGTTTCGCGGTCGGAGCTAGCGCGCCCGGAGGTCGCGCTCCACCCCGCTAATCCGGCTTCGATAACCAAGAGAATATGCCGGGCCAAGCCGTTGCTGCCGGCGTTGAACAGCCAGAGCAGCAAGCCATAGGCGGCCAGCACCATCAGTCCGGGAATCGGAAGAAGCAGCGGCTCCAAGCTTAGCGGAGCCCAATCTCCCATTGCCTGTGAGTCGGGTAGAGCCCAATCTCCTGCGGTCTTTGAGTTTGGTGGAGCGCGATCTCCGAGCGCGCTGGCAGACCCCAGGGAACGCCATCGCTGCAGCGCCAGTCCCGGAATAAAAATCAATGCTGCCAGCACCAGTCCGCTCAACCAGTAACGGAGATAGTTCGTGGGGCCGCGGGTCAGATCCTCCACCGTCGCCGCAGGCCGCTCGGAGGCGATGGGCGCGCCGACGCCGAGCCAGCCGGTGGCGTCCGCGGTGCCGTCCTCCAAATAGATCCGCGCGGTGCCGCCCGCAAACCGGCGGAGATCGATGCGCCAGAGCGCCAAGGCCTCGCCGGGGTTAAGGCCGTGGAAGGTGGACCGCTGGATGGCGGCGCCGTCGCGGGCCGTCACTTCCACGTAGAGGTGGTTGCCAGGCCGGCTGGGATAACCCAACACGGGCAGATACCAATAGCTGGCATTGACGGACAGCGGCGGGCTTTTCAGTGTGCCGACAAACGCGTCGCCGCCGATGTAGGTCCCCCATAACCCGGGAATATAACCGGCGGCGGTGCAGCACACCGACGTGGCCGGATTCCCGGTTTGCTGGGTGGTGGCGGAATCGATCGCGAGGGCGAAGCCGGGCACGACGGCTCCATCGATCGTCGCTCCGGCGAGCGCCCGCCGAGTCACGTCGGCATCCGAACCGCGGGCCGGCACCGGCCGCGGCAGGAACCACGCCACCACCAGCACCGCCAAGGCAGCCCATGCGACTAGTCGCGAGGTGGGAAAAGGTCGTGCCATGGGTTGGGTTTCACCGCCAGGGCGGCCAGCGCGATTAGGCGCGGGGGTTGAACAGGGCGTGCCATCGATTCAATTCCACTGCGAGGGCGGCACGCATTCCTTCCGCCGCGCGGCGGGGCGGCCGCGGCTTGAGGCCGACCACGTAGCAGGCGGCGGAGCGCGCCAGCCGCGGGTCCGGAAAATCCCGCGGCTCGGGCAGGTAAGCGGCCAGATGGGCCCGGCACCAGTCCGGCTGGCCGAGTTCCACCAACCGGTCCTGCCAACGCAGGGTCAAACGGTAGGTATTGGCTTCATCCCGCAGCTTGCGGCCGGGCGAAGCGCTGATGTGGTGCCGCACCACGCTGCGCAGTGCGACCGCGTTGATGCGGCCGTCGGCTTCGGCCCGAAAGCACAGATCGACGTCTTCGCACCCGTTGTGAAAGCCCGGGTCGAATCCTCCCAGCTCCTGCCACAACTGGCGTCGGATCAGGCAGCAGGCGCCGGTGACGGCCGGCACACGGCGAGCCGCTCTCGTCCGCCAACCCCGGCGCCGCAGATGCTCCGGCTTGCCCTTGGCGTTGATGAACAGGCCGGCGTGATCCACCGCACCGGTGCGCGCGTCCCGCTGCACGTTGCCGAGCACTCCGGCCCGGTCGCCCAGCCGGCGTTGCAGCGCGGCCAGCGGTTCCCACCAGCCGGGCAAGAGGATGAGATCGTTGTTGAGCAGCGCCAGCGATTCGCCGCGGGCGAGCTCCGCGCCCCGGTTGTTGGCGGCCGCATAGCCCAGATTTTCCGGATTGAGCACCGCGCGAAACGGCTCGCCCAACGTCGCCAGCCACTCGCGGGTGCCGTCGGTGCTGCCGTCGTCGACCAGAATCACCTCATAGTCCAGCCCGGCCGGCAGCGACGCCGCCAGGCTGGCGAGCATGGCCTGAGTGTAGGCCAGGCAGTTGTACAGCGGGACGATAAAACTAACCTGCATCGGCCATGCGCCGCAGGTATTGGCCGTAGGCGGATTTGCCCAGCCGAGCGATGTTCGCGGCCAGACCGGCGCGGTCGATCCAGCCCTGCCGAAATGCGATCTCCTCCAAGCAGGCGATCTTGAGGCCTTGCCGGTGCTCGATTACGGACACGAATTGGGCGGCATCCAGCAGCGAGTCGTGGGTTCCGGTGTCCAGCCAGGCGGTGCCGCGGCCCAACAGTTCGACGTGCAGGCTGCCGGCTTCCAAATAGCGGCGATTCAGGTCGGTGATTTCGAGCTCGCCGCGGGCCGAAGGCTGGAGCGCCCTGGCGTGGCTCACCACGTCTCCATCGTAGAAATACAGTCCCGGGATCGCGTAGTTCGACTTGGGCGCGGCGGGCTTTTCCTCCAGTGAGAGCACGCGGCCGTCCGGCGCAAATTCCACCACGCCGTAGGCTTTGGGGTCGGCGACGTGATAGCCGAAAATCGTCGCGCCCGTCGTCCGCTGGCTGGCCCGCGCCAGGCAGGTCACCAGATCGTGGCCGTAAAAAAGATTATCGCCGAGGATGAGCGCGGAAGGCGAGGACCCGACAAAGTCGGCCCCGATCAGAAAGGCTTGGGCCAGGCCGTCCGGGCTGGGCTGCTCGGCATACTCGAGCCGCAGGCCGATCGCCGAGCCGTCGCCCAGCAGGCGCCGGAAGAGCGGCAAATCCTGCGGCGTGGAGATGATCAGCACCTCCCGGATCCCCGAGAGCATCAGCACCGACAGCGGATAGTAAATCATCGGCTTGTCGTAGACCGGCATCAGCTGCTTGCTGACCGCAATCGTGAGGGGGAACAGCCGGGTGCCGGAGCCGCCAGCCAGAATGATGCCCTTGCGGGAGGAGGACGGGGTGCTCATGAGCTGGTGCCGGTGCCCAGACGTTCGCGGGAGTATTTCCGCGCCGTGATGTCCGCGCACCAATCGCGGTGCGTCAGGTACCAGTCGACGGTTTTCGCCAGGCCGGTTTCGAAAGATTCGCGGGGCGCCCACCCCAGCTCGCGCTGCAGCTTGGCGCAGTCGATCGCATAGCGGCGGTCATGGCCGGGACGGTCGGCGACGAAGGTGATCTGCTCAGCGTAGGAGCGCCGATCCGGCCGCGGAGACTTCTCGTCCAGCAGCGCGCAAATCCGGCGCACCACCTCAAGATTGGCGCGCTCGTTGATGCCGCCGACGTTGTAGGTCTCGGCGATCCGGCCGCGGCGGATCACCTGCCAGATGGCCGCGGCATGGTCCCCGACGTAGAGCCAGTCGCGAATCTGCTGGCCGTCGCCATAGACCGGCAGGGGCTTGCCCTCCAGCGCGTTCAGGATCACCAGCGGAATGAGCTTCTCCGGAAAGTGGTACGGCCCGTAGTTGTTCGAGCAGTTGGTGGTGAGGGTCGGCAGCCCGAAAGTATGCTGGTACGCGCGCACCAGATGGTCGCTCGCCGCCTTCGAGGCGGCATAAGGGCTGTTGGGCGCAAACGGGGTCTCTTCGGTGAAAGCCGGATCGTTCGCGGCCAGCGTGCCGTAGACCTCGTCGGTGGACACGTGCAGAAAGCGGAACCCGGCCTTGCGCTCGGCGGGGAGCCCGGACCAGTACTTGCGCGCGGCCTGGAGCAGGCGCAGCGTGCCGACGACGTTGGTCTGGATGAACGGCTCGGGCGTATCGATCGACCGGTCAACATGCGATTCGGCCGCAAAGTTGACGACGGCGTCGATCGCTTCCTCGGCCAGCAGCTGGCTGACGAGCGCCTCGTCGCCGATGTCTCCGTGGACAAAGCGGTAGCGGGGACTGCCGGCCAAGTCGGCCAAATTCGCCGGGTTGCCGGCGTAGGTGAGCTTGTCGAGATTGACGATGCGGCCGGACTCCGGCTCGTCCGCCAGCAGCCGCTGCCGCACAAAGTTGCTGCCGATGAAGCCGCAGCCGCCCGTCACCAAAAGGTTCATGCGCCGGGTGAGCTTAGGCCGGTTTCCAATTGAGCAGGGCCTGATCGACCGCCTCGTGCACGTCCGTGAGGCGGATGCCGTGGGCGGAGAGCTTGGCTTCGTCGAGCACGCAGTTCGAACGGGGCGTTTTGGCGGCGACCGCCATGAACTCGGCCTCGTCCCGGAAAAAGTCGAACTGCTTCGGACCGATGCCCCGCTGCAGCATCATGGCAGTGATTTCCCGCGCCGTGATCCGGCCGGGATTGGTCACGTTGTAGGTGCCGGTCGGGATGCGCTTCTCCCAGCAGGCGAACGTGGCCGCCACAAACTCGTCGAGTTGCGAAATCGAGTTGGTCGCATCCAAGAGGCGCTTGTACCGGATCAGCTTGGTGAGGTAGTTGCGCGGATTGTCGACCGAATCGAACGGGATCCGCAGCCGCCAGATATAGACCCCTGGCTGGCCCGCCAGCACCTCTTCGCCCAGCGCCTTGGTGCCGCTGTAGAACGAGCAGGGCGGGCTGCGAAACGTGAAGTTGGGCGCATCCTCCTCGGTGAAGCCGCGTCCGTCCGCGCGGGTGCCATTGTAGATGCAGCCCGAGGAAACGTGACCCCAGGGCACGCCCGCTTCCGCGCAGGCCCGCGCCACGATCCCGGGCAGCACGGCGTTGCCGAACAGGGTTTCGTCCTTGTGCAGCTCACAGGCGTCGACGTTGGGCTTGCCCGTGTAACCGGCCGCGTTGATCAGAAACTCCGGCCGGTCCAGGCGCAGCGCCGCCGCCAGCACCGCGGGGTTGGAGTAGTCGAGCTCCGCCCGCCGCACGTTGCGAAAGGGCAGGCCTTTCTTCGTCAGCAGCGCCTGATAGGCATGACCCACGTAACCGGAGCCTCCAAGGAGATAGATCATAGGCAAACTACCGACACTTAACTCCGGCGATAATCTCCGCGACTAAAATATTTCTCCAGCCAGACGTACATGCAGATGAAGAAATAGCGGCTCCCCATCTCCTTGATCTTCAGCTTGGCCTCGCCATGACGGCGGTTTTTCCAGCTGATCGGCATCACCGCCCAGCTGTAACCCCGGACGATGGCTTTCAGGGGGATTTCGATGGTCAGGTTGAAATGAGGGGCCAGGTACGGGCGGCAGCCGTCGATCACGGTCCGGCGGTAGGCTTTGAACGCGTTGGTGGTATCGTTCAGTGGAATCGTAAATATGGCCTTGATGAAGAGGTTAGCCATCCGATTCACCCACAGCTTGATCCGCGGATAGTCGCTGACCCGTCCCCCGCGGATGAAGCGGCTGCCAAAGGCGCATTCGTAGCCGGACTGAAGCAGATGCCAGTATTTCACGGCGTCGGCCGGATCGTCCGAGGCGTCCGCCATCATGATAACGACGGCGTCGCCCGCCGAATGATTCAATCCGTAGACTACGGCGCGGCCGAAGCCGTGCGCGCCCTCGTTGCGGACCGGCTTCAATTCCGGCAGCTCTTTTTGCAATGCCTGCAGCACCTGCCAGGTGTCGTCGGTGCTGCCATCATCCACCACCACGATCTCGTGCGGAATGGCCGCGGCGCGAAACAGGCGCGTCAGTTCCCGCAAGGTGGGGGGCAGCGAATCGCGTTCGTCCCGGGCCGGAATGACCACCGAATAAAGCTTGAGAACCGGCGCATCCGGCAGGGGAGGAGGAGATCCGGCCATAACGCTACAACGGGGCGCTCAAGTCCAACCAGTGAGGATGGCGCTCGGCGTGGTCGGCGATCTCGGCCAGAATCGCCTCGCTGTCGATCGCGGGGACCCAGTGCCACAGCCGGCGGGCCTTGGCCGAATCCAACACGATCCAGGCCAAATCGAAGGGACGGGAAGAACCGTCGGCGGCGACCGGATGGGCGCCCCACCGCGCTTCGCACCATTGGCTGATTTGCTGCAACGAGCGCGCTGAACTGCTCCCGCCCGCGGCGTGCACCAGGCGGTCGGCGACCGGCAGGCCGGGGGCGGCCAGCTGCTTTTGGATCAGCCCCGCCAGGTCGCGGGGATGCAGGCAGTCGCGCACTTGCCAGCCGTGGCCGCCAAAGCCGAGGTACTTGAGGGGACGGCGGCGGAGCCACATGTTGAGCCAGAAGGCAAAGATGCCCTGGTCGGGCCGGCCGAATTGGCCCGCGCCGGCCAGGACGCCGCAGCGGTTCACGAAGACCGGCAGTCCGAAGGTCTCGCCATACTCGAGCGCCAGCGCCTCGCTCGCCAGCTTGGTGGCGCCGTACAGCGAGATCGGAGCGGTGGTGGAGAAGTCTTCCGTCAGTCCCGCCGGGGAATAACCGGGACCGGCGGCTGCCGGCCGGTAGGCGCCGGAGGCTTCGGTCAGCGGCACGGCGGCCAGGGCGGGGATGCTGTAAACCCGGCTGGTGCTGAGCAGAATGAAGCCGGCCCGGTGTTTTTTAGCGTGCTCCAGCAGATTGACGGTGCCGGTGAGATTATGCTCCAGCAGCTGGCGCGAACTGGCCTTCCCGTCGACCCCCGCCAGGACCGAAGGATTGGCGGCGGCATCGATCACCCAGTCGCAGGGCGGCAGGTTTTCCAGATCGCTGGTCAGGCGGAGATCGGCATGATACAGGGCGACGCCCAGGCGCTTTAGCTCGGCGCGGTTGGTTTCGCTGCCCGGCCGGATGAAATTGTCGCAGCCTTGGAGCTGCGCGCCGGGCACGGACTCGAGCAAAGCCCGGGCCACGGCGCTGCCGGCAAAACCGCAGGCGCCCGAAATCAGGATGCGCATTGCGGAAGAATCATTTCTTGTCGGCTTTGGCTCGCGCCTCTTCGTAAGCCTTGCGCTGCGCGATCGAGATTTCCAGCAGGTCGCTGACCAGCATCCGCGCCTCGCGCTCCTGTTTCACGACCTCCGGCGCCTTGCCGATCGTCGAAGGGTCGACCACCGGCGGGGCCCCTTCCACTCCGTTTTGCCGGGTGCCGGCGGCCGGCGCTGAGGCGAAGGTCGGCACCTGATTGGCCACCAGCTTCACCTTGCGCAGCGAAATCACATGCTCCTGGCCGTCGAATCGGACCACTGCCTGGTCGTTCTTGCGGTCATAGCTTTCCACGTCGATCCCGGCCTCGGCCTGGCCCACGGTGAACCAGCGGCTGTGATGATGGACGGTGTCGTAGAGGCAGATCAGCGTCCCTTCGCTGCTCGAGCTGGCGCCGGCCAGCTCATAAGCCTGCGGCGGACCCCCGGCCGCGGCTTCCCCGGCGGCGCCGCCCGGTGGCAGAAACGGGGAGCGCGCCTGGCCCAGCAGGGCGGCGGGCAGCAAAGCCAAGGCGGAGAAAATGACGAGAGGTTTCAAGAGGGAAGAGCGACCGACCCAGCAACTATGGCGAAAGTCAGGCCACTTGGCAACGGCGGCCCGTTGCTTCGAATAGGGGAGGCGAGGTGGAGCGCGACCTCCGGGCGCGCTGGGAACGACGGGAGGCGCATCACGCGCTTCGGGCCTTCCAGGCCGCGACAATCTGCCGAATCGTGTCCTCCAAGGTCTGGCTGATGTCCCATTGCGGATAATGGGCCCGCATCTTGCTCAGGTCCGAGTAGTAGCAAATGTGGTCCCCAATGCGGTTCTGCTCCTGATAGGAATAGACCTGCGCGCGGCCCGAGCAGCGGGCGGCAATCTCGAAGGCTTCCAGAATGGACGCGCTGTTGGCCTTGCCGCCGCCCAGGTTGTAGACCTCGCCCGCCCGCGGGGCGGCGACGAAGGCGGCGATGAAGCGGGCCACGTCGAGGGAATGGATGTTGTCGCGCACCTGCTTGCCTTTGTATCCGAAAACCTTGTACTCCTTGCCCTCCAGATTGCATTTGACCAGGTAGCTGAGAAACCCGTGCAGCTCGACGCCGGAGTGATTCGGCCCGGTCAAGCAGCCGCCGCGCAGGCAGCAGCTGGGCAGGCCGAAGTAGCGCCCATATTCCTGCACCATGACGTCCGCCGCCACTTTCGAGGCGCCGAAGAGCGAATGCTTGGACTGATCGATGGTGAAGGTTTCGGGAATTCCGCCGGCATAGGCGTCGTCGGCATAGTCCCAGCGGGTGGGAAGCTCCTGGAGCGCGATCCGGTTGGGCGCATCGCCGTAAACCTTGTTCGTGCTCATATGCGCGAACGGCGCTTCGGGCGCCGCCTGGCGCACGGCCTCGAGGAGGTTCAAGGTCCCCACCGCGTTGGTATCGAAGTCGTCGAAAGGAATGGCCGCCGCCCGATCATGGCTGGGCTGCGCGGCGGTATGCACCACCGCAGTGGGCCGCACGGCCTTGACCAGCGCGAGCACCCCGGCCCGGTCGCGGATATCCAGCTCATGGTGAGTGAAGCCCGGCAGTTCGCGGCTCAGCCGCGCCTGGTTCCAGCGGGTATCGCCCTGCGGACCGAAAAAGACCGCCCGCTGGTTATTGTCCACGCCGTGCACCTGCCAACCCTCGCGGGCGAAATAGACGCAGACCTCCGATCCGATCAACCCAGACGAGCCGGTCACGAGGAGCACTTTAGCCATGAGAGGATCCACCATGCCGATCCCTCGGGCTTTTCCAAGAAAAAGGACGCTAGAGCTTCACCAGGCGGTACTTAAATAACGCTTTTATCCACGTCACCGGATCTCGAAACATCCGGACTTTTTTCCCCTCCGCAAAGGACCGGGAGCGATAGGCCACCGGGATTTCGATCGGGCGGTACCCTTTGCGCACCAACTTGATCAGCAGTTCCCAATCGAAGTCGAAACGGTCGCATTCGAATGTGAGCCCCTTGAGGCAGTCGCTGCGGAACACCTTGTACATGGTGAACGGATCCTTCAGCCACGTCCCCAAGGCGGCGTTCACCATCAGGGTGAACGTCCAGTGCGCGAGATTGAGGATGAAGCCGCGCAGCGGCTGGTCCGTGAACTTGCGGATCGCCCAGCCGCCCTCGCCGTGCCGCGACCCCAGCACGAACGCTTGCCGGCCCGCCAGGATGGGGGCGAGCAGAGGCTCGTAGTCGGCCAGATCGTATTCGAGATCGGCATCCTGGATCAGAATGATCTCGCCGGTGACATGGGGAAATGCCGCGCGCACCGCATGGCCTTTGCCCCGGGGCCGGTCCTCCAGGATCAATTGGACCCGGGGATGCTGCGCGTAGGCCTGGATCAACTCCCGCGTCCCGTCGGTGGAATTGCTTTCCACGATTAGAATTTCGAGCTCGAGCCCGGCAATTTCCTTGGCGAGCAGGGCGTCCAGCGCGGGACCGGCGGTGGCCCGCTCGTTATATACCGGAACGATGATCGTGATGCGTTTCAATCGGTGATCGGTTCCGCCCGACAGGCGAGGAAGCCGAAAAGGGCCAGCAGAAGGGCCGAAAGGGCGGCAATCAAGAGCGTAACGTCGAAATAGCGAGGGCGATAGCGGATCTCCACCCGATGCGTGCCGGCCGAAACCGGCACCCCGATAAAGGCATGGTTGATGCGAACGACGGCCGAGGGACGGCCGTCAACCGCGGCATGGGGATAACCGTCCCAATAGGTCTCCGTCAGCACTGCCAACCCCGCTTGCGGGGCCGCAACGGTAAAGCTGGTCGAGTTCTCGGTCAGCCGATACGCCGTGGCCGCCTGGGGTGGAACGCGTTGTCCCCAACGCGTTGAACTATCAGCGATCAGAGCCGACATCCGTTCGATGCCCGGTTCGCCGATTTGAATGGCCGCAAACGGCCGGCCGTCCCCGCGGCGGAGCAACCCCGCAAAATCCGCCGGCTGGCGGTAAGTCTCGACCCGGTCGGTAAAGAACGCGCGCGGCCAAGCGCTGGGGCTCTCGTAAACATCCAGATCGGTGAGCTGATCCAGCCGGAGGGTCGCGCCCAGCGCCGCCGGATCGCTGCGCAAATCCAGGTAGCGACTCACATTCAGCAGATCGAGCATGGGCCGGGCGGCGGCCAGGCTCGCGGGGGATAGATCGATCCGCCAATCCCAGATGCGCGGGAGTCCGGCCGCGTCGGTCACCTCGCGGTAGTAGCGATTGCTCACCGCGTCGGGTCCGCTGATGGTTTCGGCCCGGGGATAATAGGCCGTCCAGCCCGGGAAATAATTGGCGTCGAGGCCCACCGCGCGAATCGGCGAGGTCAGTCGGCTGACGTTTTCCACCCGTTTTTCGGCGGCGGACCGGGCGCCGAAGTCCACCCGGGGCCCGGGACGGTAACTGAAGTCCGGCCAGGCCGCGCCGCCCGCCAGCTGGCCCCCGCGCCAGAGGAGGGCGCCGGCGCAGATCGCCAGGCCGAGGGCGGTCGCCGGCGTCAGGACGCCGGTTTGCAAGGTTCGACGGAGGAGCCACACGCCCGCGCCCAGCGCGACGACCAGGCTGGCCAGATACCCCCACACAAACGGATCGATCGGCAGGCTTTGATCGGGCCCCCACAAGGTCAGGGTGGGGTAAATCGTGCCGAAGAACGAACGATGGGCGGCATCGGTGAATCCGACGTAGGCTCCGATCAAGGCCAAGAGCAGCGCGCCGGCCACCGCCAAGTCGCCGGGACCCGCGGGCGCGCGCAGCCGGCGCTCCGCGGCGGCGAAACCCACGCCGGCGATCACCGCGGCCAGCAGAATCAGCACGCAGCTGAGTGAATTATCGATGTGGTGGATGTTGGCGAGAAATGGAATCTGGCGGATGACGCTGGGCGGGACCGCCCCGAAGACCAGCGCGGCGCTGAGGACGGCGGTGACCAGCACGCCCCAGAGCAGGCGCGGCCGCGCCGACTCCCGTACGGTGGCGAGGAAATACAGCACTCCGGCTCCGATCAGGAAATTGGCGCCGGGATTGAAGACCCGATTGCCAGGGGTGAGCGGCCGATAGAACGCTTCGTCCCAGAAACCCAGCAGCAAGCTCGGCTGGATCTGCCAGGCGAGCGGACCGTCCGACGTGGTGGTCGCCGATCGCAGCGTATCCCAAAAGGTGAACCAGAAAGGGCTGCTCAGTCCGGCGAACAGGACGCCGGCGCCGGCCGCCGCCGCGAGTCGGCGAAGCCGCTGCGGCCACGGGCCGCCCGCGGCCAGCAGCGTGAGCGCGCCGCAGCCGTTCATCATGAAGAGCAGGGCGAAGGCTTCTTTGACCGTGCCACTATTCAGCACCATCCAATTGGCCCCGAGCAGGCACCCCAACGCTTCGGCGACCGCTCGGTTCGATCGTGGTGGAGCGCGACCTCCGGGCGCGCTGGCTCTGACCACGTTGGGGGCCTCAACCGGCAATCCCGAGCGCGAAGGAGCGCGCCCGGAGGTCGCGCTCCACCCGCTGCCTGCGGACTCGGAGATCGCGCTCCACCTAACGTCAGGCACTAGCACCAACTGGAGCCATGCCCAGAGAATCCACGGGGCGTAGCAAAAGCTGAAGAAGGCCGGATGATTGAGGCGGTAGAGAAAGAAGCCGCAAAACGGAGCGGCTAAGGCCGTCAGCAGAGCGGCCCCTCGGTGACGGGTGAGGGTCCAGACCGACCACCCCAGCCCGACGGCCAGGAGCCACTTCGCCAGCAGATATTTCGCGTCCCACGCCCAGGCGGTCCCGCCGCAGGCGACGACCAGCAGGTGGAGCGGATCGCCCAGCATCGACTGGCCTTGGCCGAGCAGCGGCGTACCGCCGGCATTCGCGCGGTTCCACACCGGCCATTCGAAATTCCAGAAGATCGAGCGGTGTTGGACTGCCGAATACGGCACCTGCTGCCACATGATGGCGCCGACGTCCGAGCCTTGGGCGTTGACGGCGACCGAGTCCCGGTACCCCGGCAGCGTGGGGAATTCGTCGTAGAGCAAGGGCGTGCCCAAATTGGGCGACACGAAACTCTTGCCGAAAAAAATCACCGGATAGGAACTGAGGATGACCGCCAGGGCAGCGGCGACGGCGATCGATCGGCCGGGCCGCTCCCGGCCGCGCTGCCAGAGATGGGTCAGGCAGGCGCGCAATCCAGGGAGGCGCTCCACCGCCGCGCAGCCGAGCAAAATCGCGGCCCAGACTAGGGCTGCCGCCGCGGCATAGGGCGCCAGGAGCGAGCGGCGAGGCACGCGCAGCGTCAGCGGCGGATCCAGGACCAGATCGAGTGTGGGATCGGTGCCGCCGGGAGTCACCGTCGCCTCGAGTACGTCTCCCGCGGAGCGCAGGGATTGAATTTGGCCGCCGGCGTGCACCAAGCTGAGCGGCAGTTCCCGCACGGTCCGGTTCTGGCGATCCACGATCCGCAGCGCGTGCAGCCGGACGATGCCGTCCCGGTCGGTGGGATCCAGCCGCAGATGGGCGAAAGTGCCCGGCGGCAATTCGAGCCGGTAGGCGGCGGGTTGGGTTCCGGCGGGCAGCGGCAGCGCGCTCGAGTCGGCCTCGTTGAAACCGTGGCCGCGGTCGAAATACAGCTGAATATGGCCGGAGTGATCGGCGGAAGCCCGGACCTCGAGCGCGAACCAGCCGCTGTCGCGGCGCAGCTGGGATTGGAACGGCAGGACCACGACGAGCGCGACCAGCAGCGCGGCGAACCAAGTCGAAGGCCGGAGCAGTCTCATGGCTGATGTTGGATTATGGCCGAGGTTTGATCATGACGGAGAATGGATCATGCCCCAGGTTTGATTATGCCCGAGCCTGGATCATTACCGAGGGCGAAGCGCGTCGTCCCAACGCGCTTGATGGGCGCGATCAGACTGCCCAACGCCACCAACGCGGATCCTCCGCATAACCACTGTCCCAGCTCCGCTAGGGTCCAGGCCAGGTGCGAGCCCAGGCTCATTTCGGTGGGTTCACTGAAGGCAAACCAAGTGGCTTCGCTCGGATTGGCCGCCGTTAAGACCCATCGTCCGGCCGGCGCCTTGACCCAAGCGGGTCGCCACGCTGGCCCGGGCGATTGCCCGGGCACGGACCCGGGCACTTGCCCGGGCATTGCTCCGGGCGCCACGTTGGCAACGGTCCGCCCATCAGCCGCGTCGTGCAACTCCAACCGCGTTCCGGCACGGCCCAGATCACCGCTAACCCAGAATCGCAGCCATTCGGAGCGGGCCAGCGTGAAAGGCTGACTTTGCCAGGTGCGGGGCCCGTGCGTGCCCGGAGGCTCAAATGCCCCCCAGGTGATGGCATTGACCAAGGGGGGAATGCCCGGGGCCAAACCGGCTCCGCTCAGGGGCCGATCTGGCTGCTTTTCCGGTCCGCGGCTGTCGCAGCGGGTGAAACCGGCGCTGCCCGGAATCGGCTGGAGGGCAAGCGGCCGCCGCACGCTGACCGGCAACAGGGCCGACAAGCCCGCATAATCCAAGTCCCGCTTCATGGCCCATTCGGCCGGGTAGGGGATCTCGTAGGGATGCCGGAGATAGTCTTCGTCGCCGGTCGCGAGATAGTCGCGCACATGCTGCTCAGAGGCACGGCGCGAGGCCACCTGCGGCGGCAATTCGCCGGTGAACGCGGTATAGGCTTCGCCGGCCAGTCCGAGGCAAAACAGCAGCGTCCAAGCGCCCACGAAGACGGCCAGCACGTTGCGCCGCGGCACCGGCAAGTTCGAGCGTTGCCAGAGCGCGTGGAGGCAGAGCAGGTTCACGACCGAACCCACGATCAAGGTGTCGACGTACCGCGACGCAGGCGAAGGACCGCCCGCGCCTCGCGCGTAGCCGGCGGCCATGGACTGGAACAGGACCCAGCATCCCATGCCGCTGAGAAACTCGTGCCAGGGATCGTTCGGTTGACCGCGCCGCCGGGGATCGATCAGGCGGATCGTGACCAATGCCCAGGGGAGGATGAGGAGCAGGGAAAGAAATCCCCAATTGTAATCGAATGCCGGCCAGCCCAGCTCCTTGGCCACCGTCACCACGAAGTCGCCGAGCGTCTGAGCCTTGTACGGGTCGTTGCCCGGGACGACTACCCGGAGCAATCCGCCGGCAATGATCGTCAGAGTGCAGACCGCGAGGCCGGGCGCAGCGGACGACCACCGCCGCGTTCCTCGCCAGACTTGGAGGACGAGCATTCCGAAAATCACCGCCGCGGCAAAGAAGCCCGTGCCCAAACTACCCAAGGCCAGCGCGGCGCAGGCGACGCCGATCCACCACTTGCGCTCATAGGGTTCGGCCGAAGGCAAGGTCGCCACGGCTCCCCAGGATAATCCGATCAGAAAAAATTGGGCCGAGGAGAACCCCGCGAGCACATTTTGAGAGGCGACCGGGAGCGCACTGGTGGCGGCCAGCAGCAGCCAGAGGGCAATCTGCCAGGAGCGACTCAATCGTCGGCCTGCCAGCCGCCACCACAGTACGGCGATCGTGGCCGGCATCAGCGCGAGAACCACCGCTTCGAGCCGCTGATCCCATTGTCCGTTGAGCTCGGTAAGACCGAACGCCAAAGCCCGCGTCAGCGCCACCCGATGTTCATTTTGTGCGGACCAGAAAGCATCCCAATGCAATTGACCGAGCGACCGAGGGAGAAACAGGACCATGCCTTCCGCATCCCATTGGTCCGTCTCCGGCACGTCGGTCCCGAAGTGATGATACAGGGCCCACCGTGCCCCGGTGATCAGCAAAAATAGGCACGCTGCGAGCAGAACGAGTCGGAAGCGGGTCACGTTAGGTGGGAGGCGGCATCGGCACGATTTACGCGGGCGGCGCTGGTCATGTCAGGTGATAAGTTATCGCGCTACCCGGTTGAGCGCGTTGCTCTCCATGCGTTGAATTGCGGACGGACAAAGCCCATCATCAAAATGACCAGCACCCCCAATCCCGCGAGCAACTCGAGCCCGCTGCCCTGAGCCACCCAGCGCCGGATCCAGAACGAGCCGGCGCTGATTTCGACGGGCTGGGAGAACGCCAGCCAGCCAGACGAAGCGCTTTCCGCCGCGACGACAAAGGATGCCGCCGGGGCGCGCACGTAGGCTGAACGCCAAGTTTGACCGGGAGTGCGATCCGGCCGAATTTCCGTCAGGACGCGGTCCGAACCCGGCTCGCGCAACGTCAGCGTTTGACCGGGTTCGCCGGCCGCTCCGGCCACTTCAAATTTGAGCCAGGTCCGCGGCGAGGCCTGTACCGGTGCGCTGCGCCATTCGGCCGGCGGCCCGCCGGGCGGGGCGCCGTAGGATCCCCAGGTCACCGCATTGGCGAGCACCGGCGTGGCGGGGGCCAAACCCGCTCCCGGCGACGGCAGCGGGTTGCGCCGCTCGGGGACGCGGCTGTCCTCGCGCTGAAAACCCCGCGGCCGCTCCGCGGCGGAGAGCTGGAGGGGGCGCCGCACGCTCGCCGGCAGACGGCTGGCTAGACCGGGCAAATCGAGCATGCTCCGCAGTTCGACTTCGCTCGGATAGGGAATCTCGGCGTGGTGGAGGTAGGCGCGATCGCCGGTCGCGAGGTAGTTGCGGGTATTTTGCTCGGAATAGTGGTGAAAGTCGAGCAACGGCGGGAGCTGCTCGGCCCGGACATAGCGGGCTTCGCCGACTAGTCCCACGGCAAATAGCCCAATCCATCCGAACGTTAGCGCCCGCAGCAAAGCCGTGGTCCCGGCTGACCGGACATGATCCTGCCAGAGCGCGTGGAGGCAGAGCAGGTTGACCAGATTGCCGATCATCAACGTGTCCATGTATCGGAACGCCGGTGACGGTGCTCCGGCGCCCCGGGCGTACGCCGCCGCCAGCGCCTGCGCCACCACCCAGAGCCC
>Ga0302314_10009738_pt1 | contig 16957 bp, 12 predicted proteins | sample III_Palsa_N2_3_FD_200533 | JGI IMG/M metagenome (GOLD analysis project Ga0302314, IMG submission 200533) | Peat permafrost microbial communities from Stordalen Mire near Abisko, Sweden - III_Palsa_N2_3 | ecosystem: Environmental > Terrestrial > Soil > Palsa > Peat permafrost | place: Sweden...
TCCGCCAGATCGGCATCCGCAGCGTCGACGCCGGCGAGAAGAAGTTCGTCCACGAGATGGGCCTCGAGGTGTTCGACATGCGCTACATCGACGAGATGGGCATGCGCCACGCGATGGAGCTGGCGCTGGCCACGCTCGACGACAACACGCACCTGCACGTCAGCTTCGACGTCGACTTCCTCGACCCGCAGATCGCCCCCGGCGTCGGCACCACCATCCCCGGCGGCCCGACGTACCGCGAGGCGCAGCTGTGCATGGAGATGATCGCCGACACCGGTCGCCTGGCGTCGCTGGATGTCATGGAGCTGAACCCGGCGCTCGACGTGCGCAACCAGACCGCCGTGCTGGCGGTCGACCTGATCGAGAGCCTGTTCGGCAAATCCACGCTGATGCGCAAATAAGCCCCGAAAAGGGCTCCGGCCGGCCGTCGAAGCGGCCAAAATCCTGGCGCATACTGGTGTCGGATCTTGCCGGAGGAAAAGTCGGGATGACTCTGCTGCGTGGGCTGAGAGCCGCCGCCGCGAAGACAGCGTGGTCGCTCGCGCTGGCCTTCGGCCTGGCGCTGCCCGCCGCGCATGCCGCCGCGCTGCGCATCGCCAGCGCGTTCGATCCGCAGACGATGGATCCGCACAGCCTCGCGCTGCAGTACCACACGCGGGTCGTGTTCTCGATCTACGAAGCGCTGGTCGGCCGCGACCAGAACTACCACCTGGTGCCGGTGCTCGCCACCAGTTGGTCGCAGACCGATCCGCTGACGTGGCGCTTCAGGCTGCGGCCCGACGTCCACTTCCACGACGGCAGCCCGTTCACCGCCGAGGACGCGGTGTTCTCGTTCGAGCGCGCGCTGGCGCCGCCGTCGCAGCGCCAGTTCGTGCTCAAGGGCGTCAAGCGCGTGCGCATGGTGGATCCGCTGACCATCGATTTCGAGCTGTCGGCGCCCGACGCCTCGCTGCCGCAGAAGCTGGTGCTGGTGGCGATGATGAGCAAGCGCTGGGCGATCGCCCACCACGTCGAGCGCGCGCAGGACTTCAACGCGCGCCAGGAGACCTTCGCCGTGCGCAACGCCAACGGCACCGGCGCCTACGAGCTCGAACGCTACGAGCCCGACATCCGCACCACGCTGAAGGCCTTCCCGCAGTGGTGGAACCGCAGGAGCGCCGACAACGGCAACGTCGACGCCGTCAGCTTCGTCACGATCCGCTCCGACGCGACGCGGCTGGCGGCGCTGCATTCCGGCGAGGTCGACCTCGTGCTCGATCCGCCGTACCAGGACGTCGAGCAGCTGCGCCACGACCCCGACATCGCCATCACGCAGATCGGCGACATCGCCACCGACTACCTCACGTTCGACCAGGCCAGCCCCGCGCTGCCGGGCGTCGCGCCGGGGCCGGACGGCCGGCCCCGCAACCCGTTCAAGGACGTCCGCGTGCGGCGCGCCGTCTACCAGGCCATCAACATCGACCTGGTGATCCAGAAGGTGCTCAAGGGCCTGGCCACGCCCACCGGCGACCTGCTGTCGCCCGACTTCGGCGCGCCGGTGGCCGTGAACGGCCCGCGCCAGCGCTACGACCCGGTGCAGGCGCGCGAGCTGCTGCGCCAGGCCGGCTATCCCGACGGCTTCGACCTGACGATGGACTGCGTCAACGTCGCGTTCCGCGAGCACGTCTGCCAGGCGATCGCCGCGATGCTGACGCAGGTGGGCATCCGCACCGCGCTGCACACCTCGCCCAGCACGCAGTTCTTCCCGATGATCGTGCAGGGCAAGGTGAGCCTGGCGGAGTTCGGCTTCACCGGCACCTCCGAGGACGCGTGGCAAAGCCTCAACGGCCTGCTGCACACCTGGGACGGCAACGGCGCCGGCACGTTCAACGCGGGCCGCTACTCCAACGCGCGGCTCGACGCGCTGATCGACGCGATCCGCACCGAGGGCGACGTCGCCAGGCGCCGCACGCTGGTGGCCACCGCGCTGAAGCTGGCGGGCGAGGACATCGCCTACGTGCCGCTGTACCGGCGCACGCTGAGCTGGGTGATGCAGAAAAAAGTGCACGTCGTGATGCTGCCCGACGACACGATCCCGGTGCGCTGGGCCAGCGTCAAGTAACGGCGCGGCCGTCGAACCGCCCGCAAGCACGCCGCGGTGCGCGGTTAGCGGCCTGCGGCGTGACGAACTTCTCGCTCAGGTGTGACACGAGGTACGAAAGCCTCCCGTGGGTATGCCGCCTGCCCGTTCCAGCTGGACCGTAGGACCCTTCCTGCGCACCAGAAAGGCCCATGTCCAACACCGTGTTCCGCCGCTCCATCGGCACCAAGCTGCGCCTGGCCATGCTGGGCACGACGCTGGTTGCGCTGCTGCTGGCCATCGGCGCGACGACCGTCTACGACCTGCGCACGTGGCATCGCGGCTGGATCGCCGACGTGCAGGCGCAGGCCGACCTGCTGGGGCACGCGAGCGCGGACGACCTCTCCGCCGGCAATCCCGCCGGCGCGCAGGACGCGCTCGCGATGCTGCGCCTGCAGCCGCGGCTGCGCAGCGCCGCGGTCTACGACGCCCAGGGCCGGCTGTTCGCCGGCTGGCACGCGGGCGGCTCCGAGCCGCCGCCGGCCACGCTGGCGCGCGCGGACGCCGATGCCGCCTCCGGCGCGTCGCACGACCTGCAGGTGCGCGCGCCGATCGTCGACCAGGGCCGGGCGCTGGGCACCGTCACCGTGCGCGCCCGCGACGAGCTCGACGACCGCATCGCCAGCTACATCGCGGTCTCGCTGGGCCTGATCCTGCTCGTCATGGCCGCCACGTGGGCGGTGTCCGGCTGGCTGCAGGCGATCGTCACGCGCCCGCTCGCCGCGATGACCGACATCGCGCGCGACGCGATGCAGCACGGCGTGCTGTCGCGCCGCGCCGCCAAGCTCGGCGAAGACGAGGTCGGCGAGCTGGTGGACGCGTTCAACGGCCTGCTGGCCGAGATCGAGCGCCGCAAGTCCGAACAGGAGTCTGCAGCGGCGGACAAGGACCGCGAGGTCGCCGAGCGCCGCCACGCGCAGCAGGAGGTGATGCGGCTGAACGAGGAACTCGAGCGCCGCGTGCACGAACGCACCGCGCAGCTGGAGGCGTCGAACCGCGACCTGACCGCCGCCACGCGCGAGGCCGAGAACGCCAACCGCGCGAAGTCGGAGTTCCTGTCCAACATGAGCCACGAGCTGCGCACGCCGCTCAACGCGATCATCGGCTTCGGCCAGTTGCTCAACCACGCGGACGCCGCCAGCGCGGGCCCCGAGCGCAGCCGCGGCTTCGTGCAGCACATCGTCGACGCCGGCAACCACCTCCTGACGCTGATCAACGAGATCCTGAACCTGGCGCAGATCGAGTCGGGCAAGGTGTCGATCAGCCTCGAGCCGGTCGACCTGCGCGAGGTGCTCGAGGAATGCCACGCGCTCACGCGCACCGCGTCGGCCCAGCGCGGCATCCGCCTCGTGTTCCCGATGGAGACGACGCTGAGCGTCAGCGCCGACCGCACGCGCCTGAAGCAGGTGCTGCTGAACCTGCTGTCGAACGCGGTGAAGTACAACCGCGAGCACGGCGCGGTGCTGGTCGAGAGCACGGCCGGCGACGAGGGCCGCGTCCGCATCGCCGTGCAGGACACCGGCGCCGGCCTGACGCCCGCCCAGCTGCGCTCGCTGTTCCAGCCCTTCAACCGCCTCGGCCGCGACGCGACCATCGAGGGCAGCGGCATCGGCCTGGTGCTCACCAAGCGCCTGGTGGAGCTGATGGGCGGATCGATCGGCGTGCACAGCGCCCCTGGCATCGGCAGCACGTTCTGGATCGACCTGCGCAGCGCCGCGCCCCCGCGCGTCGACCTCGCCAGCGTGGCGCCGCGCCTGCCCACCCCCACCGAGCTGATGGGCGGCGATCCGCAGATCGCGACGATCCTGTGCGTCGACGACAACCGCGCCAACCTCGCGCTGCTGACCGAGGCGCTGTCGCTGCGCGCCGACTGCCTGGTGCTGACCGCCACCGACGGCCAGGCCGGCGTCGACATGGCGCGCAGCCACAGCCCCGACGTGATCCTGATGGACAACAACATGCCCATCATGAGCGGCCGCGAGGCGATGCGCATCCTGCGCGAAGATCCGGCGACCGCGGGCATCCCCATCATCGCGGTGAGCGCGGCAGCGATGCCCAACATGGTGTCGTCGGGCCTCGAGCAGGGCTACTTCCGCTACCTCGTCAAGCCGTACGACCTGGTCGACCTGACCGACGCGATCGACGCGGCCATCGACCGCGCAAGGGGCGGCGCTGCGGCGCCCTAGCGTGGTCGAGCCCGCAGGGCATCGAACGCGGTAGAGGGGCGGCGCTGCGGCGCCCTAGCGCGGTCGGGCCCGCAGGGCATCGAACGCGGTAGAGGGGCGGCGCTGCGGCACCCTAGCGCGATCGGGCCCGCAGGGCATCGACCGCGGTAGAGGGGCAGCGCTGCGGCACCCTAGCCTTTCTTCTTCGCGGGCGGCGGCACGTTCGCGCCGTGGCCGTCCGCGGCGACGATCCATCCCTCCAGCGCATCGAGGCCGGCGGGCATGCCGTAGCCGGGCTGCGTGTCGGCCCAGCCGGCCAGCAGCAGGCACAGCGCGGCGTCGAGCTTGTCGCCTTGCGGATCGGCCACCAGCTCGTCGCGCTGCGCGTGCGTCAGCTTCAGGCGCAGTCCGCGCCAGCGGCCCTGTTCCAGCGCGTCGACCAGGTCCTTGCGCGCGATCAGGCGCTCGGGCGTCTGCTGCGCCTTCGTGTCGCTCTTGTACGAGCGCCGCTCGATCAGCGAACGCGCCACCATGCCGGGATAGCCTTCCAGCGCGACGCGCGCCGGATCGCCGGCCTGCAGGCCCGGCATGTCGACGCCGGCCGCGCGCAGCGCCGGTACGCCCGCGTGCAGCATGAACGCCACCGGCGGGTTGACCCACTTCATCGACGGGCTGCTGCCGGCCGGGCCGTCGCACGCGCGATGCGCGAACTTCGCGCCGGCGGGACGCGCGTCGCAGAACGCCGCGAAGGCGGCGGCGATCTCGGCGCGCGCGAGGCCCGCGTAGTGGGTCATGCTGGCGGGCCAGTCCGCGGGCCAGCCGAGCGTGGCGACCAGTTCGCGCGGCAGGCCGAACGGCAGGTCGAACGCCGCGAGCCACGGGCCGGGCCGCCGCAGCGATTCCTCGAACGCCGCAAGCGACGTGTTCTCCTCGAAGCGCTCGAGCTTCAGCAGGGCCGGACGCTGCCAGCGGCCCCAGGCCCACACGATGGGCTTGCCGCGCCGCGGCGCGCTGGAGAAATCGACGCCGGCAAGCGCGCGCCCTGGCGACTCGACAGCAACGGCGGGGGGCGCGGCAAGGTTCATGTCAGGCATTTTTGCTCACGAACGGCCGTGGCCATGGCGATGCCGACAGCTCCATGAGGTAGTCTCGAAAGCCTTGCAGAAGCCTCCTGCTCCGAGCCTCCCCGGAGCCTCCACTGCCTCAAATGGTCGCGCCCGCGCCGCCTTTCACGACCCCGTCCGACGATTCTCTCGCCGTGCCGCGCCGTCCGGCGACCGCGCGCGATTTCGACGACGAGGACAGCTCGCAAGGCGCCCCGCTGCTGGAGGCGTTGCTCGCCGACACGGCGCGGCCGTCGCGCCTGGGCCTGCCGGCCGGCGCGGCGCCGGTATTCGAGGTCGCCGGCCTCGTCACGCTCATGGCCATCGCGCTGGCAATCGGCGGCGCGGCCTTCGGCATGGCCACGGGCTGGGTGCGCCTGTTCGACAACATGCACTGGACCGTCGCCGACATCGGCGCCGCCTGGCTGTGCTGGATCGGCGTGCGCGACGCCCGCCAGAAGGGCCAGCGCGCCGAGTACGTCGCGCGCCGCTGGTTCGCGCTCGGCTTCTCGTCGTACGCGATCGGACAGCTGTTCTGGGACCTGCAGATCTTCCTCGCGTGGCAGCCGTTCCCCGCGCCGTCCGACCCGTTCTACATGATGATGGCGCCGTGCTGCGCGCTCGGCATGATGGGCTACCTGCGCGGCCGCGTCAGCGAATCGCAGCGGCTGGCCGCGGGGCTGGACACGCTGTCGCTGGCGATCGCCGCCGTCGCGCTGGCGCTGGTCGTCTACCTGCCCGAACGCGGCGCCATGAGCGCGCTGGCGCTGGGCGTGATGGTCACGTATCCGACGCTGCTGCTGGCCGGCGCCTGCGTCGGCGTGATGCTCATCGCGCTGCTGCGCGTGGGCCGCGGCTGGCCGATCTGGATCCTCACGGCGATGCTCGCCGCGCACGGCGGACTGTGGATGGAGTGGAACGCGTTGACGCTCAAGCACGCGCTCGCCGACGGCGGCGTCGTCAACTCGGCGTTCTCGGTGTGCACGCTGCTGGGCGGCCTGGCGGTGAGCTGCTGGCGCGTGGAAGTGGCCGTCAACGAGCGCATCGACCGCTTCTACGAAGGCGCGTTGCGCGTGCTGCCGCTGATCGTCGTGGTGGGCGTCACGTTCGCGGTGACGCTGCAGGACGCCGTCGCGCACCTGTCGCCGTCGGCGCGCTTCACCTGCGACGCCGCGGCCGTCGTCGTGATCGTGCTGGCCGCCGTGCGCCAGACGTTGCAGCTGCGCGATCGCGACCAGCTGATCGAGGCGCAGCACCTGCTGCGCGACCGCGAGAACGAGTTGAGCGAGCTGAACCAGCACCTGGAGCAGCGCGTGTCCGAGCGCACGCGCGAGGCGGAGCAGCGCAACGCGGAGCTGTCGACGGCGCTGCAGCAGCTGTCGATGGCGCAGCACGAGCTGGTGCGCGCCGAGAAGCTCGCGGGGCTGGGCTCGCTGGTCAAGGGCGTGGCGGCCGAGATCTCGGCGGCGCTCGCCAACGCCGACATGGTGGCGATGACGCTGCCGGGCCAGGTCGAGATGCTCGGCCGGCTGCAGGCCGGTCCGGCCGAGGCGCCCGCCGACGAACGCCGCCGCAGCCAGATCGCCGGCTACGTCAACGCGCTCGACGAGAGCCACAAGCAGCTGGGCATGTCCTTGAACCAGGCGCAGCACGTGATCGCGGTGTTCCAGCAGATCGCCGTCGACCAGACCAGCGACCATCGCCGCAGCTTCGACCTGCTCGCCACCGTGCGCGAGATGGTCGACCTCACGCGGCTCGCGCATCGCCACGACCCGATCGAGATCATCGTCACCGGCGAAACCGAGCTGATGCTCGACAGCTATCCCGGCTCGATCGGCCAGGTGCTCAACCAGCTGATCGAGAACGCGATCGTGCACGGCTTCGCGCGCACCGGCGAGGGCACGATCTCCGTGCGCGTCTGGCCGTCGGGCCACGACGCCGTGCGCATCACCGTGCACGACAACGGCGTCGGCATCCCGCCCGCGGACCTGCCGCAGGTGTTCGCGCCGTTCTTCACGACGCGGCTCGCGCAGGGCGGCAGCGGCCTGGGGCTGACGATCTCGCGCAACATGGTCAACGGCATCCTCGGCGGCCGGATCGAGATCGTGTCGCCGGAAGGCGCGGGCACCACCGTCACGATGACGCTGCCGCGGCTCGCGCCGCGCGCGCCGGCCTGAGAACCTGTGAACGAACCCGCCACGCCCGCTCGTCCCGTCAAAACACGCCCGCTCGGTCGCGTCGGATTCATTCACAGGTTCTGAGCGGTCGAGGCGTCACGGGGGAAGCCGAAGCCCGCCGATCGATGTCGGAACACCCCGCCAGCGTTCCCTGAGCCGGCGCGGCGATCCTAGAATCGGCCACGACACCAATCCGTGGGGGACACGATGCTGAAGATCCTGGGCAAGCCGACGTCGATCAACGTGCGCAAGGTGCTGTGGGTGTGCGAGGAGATCGCGCAGCCGTACGAGCTGGAGGCCTGGGGCGTCGGCCATCGCGACACCCACGCGCCCGAGTTCCTCGCGCTGAATCCGAACGCGCAGGTGCCGGTGATCGTCGACGGCGACGCCGTGCTGTGGGAATCGAACACGATCTGCCGCTACCTCGCGAACAGGCACGGGCGCGACGACCTGCTGCCGCGCGACGCGCTCGCGCGGGCGCGCGTCGAGCAATGGATGGACTGGCAGGGCGGCGACATGAACAACGCATGGCGCTACGCGTACATGGGCATCGTGCGCAAGAGCGCTGCGCACCAGGACGCGCAGGCGATCGCGGCCAGCACCGCGGCGTGGAACCGGCACATGGTCATCCTCGAGCGCCAGCTCGGGAAGTCCGGCGACTTCGTCGCCGGCCCGGCATTCACGCTGGCCGACATCGGCCTCGGGCTGGCGGTCAACCGCTGGTTCATGACGCCCATCGAACGTCCCGCCCTGCCGCTCGTGCAGGCCTACTACGACCGCCTCGCGACGCGCCCCGGCTTCCGCCTGCACGGCCGCAACGGCGCGCCCTGAACCGGAGGTCGCCATGACCCAGCCTGTCCTCGTCGAACTCTGGCGCGGCGACATCGTCGAGTCCTTCCATCGCGGCGCATGGGCGGTCGTCGATGCCACCGGGGCGGTGCTGCGCGAAGGCGGCGACATCGATCGTCCCGTCTACGCGCGCTCCGCCGTCAAGGGCCTGCAGGCGCTGCCGCTGGTGGCCTCCGGCGCGGCCGAGCGATTCGGCCTGACGAACGAGGAGCTCGCGCTGGCCTGCGCGTCGCACGGCGGCATGCCGGAGCATGTCGCCACCGCGACCTCGATGCTGGCCAAGGCCGGCCTCGACGCCGACGTGCTGGAATGCGGCGTGCACTGGCCGTCCAACGAGCTGGCCGCGCGCACGCTGGCCGCCAACGGCGAGACGCCCTGCACGCTGCACAACAACTGCTCCGGCAAGCACTCCGGCTTCGCCTGCCTGGGCGCGCTGATGGCCGGCGACGCCGACCGCGCGCGCGGCCTGCTGCGCGGCTACGTCGAGCCCGACCACGTCGTCATGCGCGAAATCAGCGCGTCGCTCGAATCGGCCACCGGCACGCGCCTGGCCGATGCGCCGCGCGCCACCGACGGCTGCTCGATCCCGACCTTCGGCATTCCGCTGCGCGCGCTCGCGCACGCGTTCGCGCGCTTCGGCACGGGCGTGGGCCTGGCGCCCGAGCGCGCCCGCGCGGCCGCGCGCCTGCGCGAGGCCGTGGCCGCCGCGCCGCTGATGGTGGCCGGCACCGGACGGCTCGACACGCGCCTCATGGGCCACTTCGGTGCGCGCGTGTTCTGCAAGGTCGGCGCCGAGGGCGTCTACTGTGCGACGCTGCCCGAGCTCGGGCTCGGCATCGCGCTGAAGATGGACGACGGCAACACCGCGCGCGCGGCCGAGGTCGCGGTCGTCGCGTTGATCGAGTCGCTGCTCGAACTGGACGACGCGGATCGCGCGTTCGTGGCGCCGCTGCGCGACGTCGAGCTGCGCAACTGGAACGGGCGATTGGTTGGGCGTCTCGCCGCCGCGCGCGAGTTCGCTCAGAGCGCGCGCTGAGGCGGCTCGGTCGACGGCTTGAGCCCATGGGCCACAGCGGCCTGCAGCCGGCATGGATGGGCCGCGCCGGCGTCGAGCGCCGCACGGCGAGCGGCAGGCCGGCCCGCAGGCAAATCAACGCCGGAAGATCAGACAGCCTTCCACAACGTCGGCAATCCGTCGAGATTCCGGAACACTGACGACAACGCCCCTTCCGCAACCAGGGACGTCGCCCGCTCGATGTCCGGCGCCAGGTAGCGATCCGTCGGCATGGCGACGCAGTGCGCACGAAGAAGCGCATGCGCCTGCTCCAGCGCCGCCGAGCTGCGCAACGGCCGCAGGAACTCGATGCCCTGGGCGGAAGCCAGCCACTCGATGCCGAGGATCACCGACACGTTCGAGATCATCGCCTGCAACCGCCGCGCCGCGAACGTCGCCATCGACACATGGTCTTCCTGGTTCGCGGAAGTCGGCAGCGAATCGACGCTGGCCGGATGCGCAAGCGACTTGTTCTCGCTGGCCAGCGACGCCGCCGTCACGTGCGCGATCATGAAGCCCGAGTTGAGCCCCGCGTCGGCCGACAGGAACGGCGGCAGCTGCGACACGCCCGCGTCGATCAGCATCGCGATGCGGCGCTCGGCGATCGCGCCGACTTCGGCGATGGCCACGGCCATCGCGTCGGCGGCCAGCGCCACCGGCTCGGCGTGGAAGTTGCCGCCCGAGACGAGCACGCCCTCGTCCGCGAAGACCAGCGGGTTGTCGGTGACGGCGTTGGCCTCGCGAACCAGGATCAGCGAGGCATGGCGCAGCTGGTCGAGGCACGCGCCCACGACCTGCGGCTGGCAGCGCAGGCAGTACGGATCCTGCACGCGATCGTCGCCCTCGACGTGCGACTGGCGGATCTCGCTGCCCGCCAGCAGCGCGCGGTAGTAGCGGGCGACGTCGATCTGGCCCGGTTGGCCGCGCAGCTCGTGGATGCGCGGGTCGAACGGGCCGTCGCTGCCGCGCGTCGCGTCGACGGTCAGCGCGCCGATGACCAGGGCCGACTCCAGCACCGGCTCGAACGTGATCAGCGCGTGCAACGCCAGCGCGGTCGAGGTCTGCGTGCCGTTGATCAGCGCGAGGCCTTCCTTGGCCTGCAGCGTCAGCGGGGCGATGCCGGCCTTCTCGAGCGCGGCCAGCGCGGGCACGCGCGCGCCGTCGACCAGCATCTCGCCCTCGCCCATCAGCGCGAGCGTCATGTGCGACAGCGGCGCCAGGTCGCCCGACGCGCCCACCGAGCCCTGCGACGGCACGTAGGGCACGAGGCCCGCGTTGTGCACGGCGATGAGGGTGTCGACCACCTCCTGCCGCACGCCCGAGTAGCCGCGCGCAAGCGACGCCGCCTTCAGCGCCAGCATCAACCGCACGACGGCCGGCTGCAACGGCGCGCCCACGCCCACCGAGTGCGAACGGATCAGGTTGCGCTGCAGCGCCTCGAGTTCGCCCTGGCTGATGCGCTTGTTGGCCAGCTTGCCGAAGCCGGTGTTGACGCCGTAGACCGGCGCATCGCCGGCCGCGGCGGCCTGCACGACGGCGGCACTGGCCGCGATCGGCGCGCGCGCCGCGGGATTCAGCGTCAGCGCGAGTCCGCCGGCGTGCAGCGCCTGCAGGTCTTCCAGCGTCAGATGGCCGGGATTGAGTTGGAGCATGGTCATGGTTCGTCTTTCAAGCGGAGCCAGGGCTCGACCTGGCACCGGGCAATCAGCTGATCATCGGCAGGTTCAGGCCGTGGCGCTTCGCGGCCTCGCGGGCGTCTTCGTAGCCCGCGTCGGCGTGGCGCATCACGCCGCTGGCCGGGTCGTTCCACAGCACGCGCTTCAGGCGCACGTCGGCTTCGGGCGTGCCGTCGCAGACGATCACGATGCCCGAGTGCTGCGAATACCCCATGCCGACGCCGCCGCCGTGGTGCAGCGACACCCACGTCGCGCCGCCGCCCGTGGCCAGCAGCGCGTTGAGCAGCGGCCAGTCGGACACCGCGTCCGAGCCGTCCATCATGCTTTCCGTCTCGCGGTTGGGCGAGGCGACCGAGCCGGAGTCGAGGTGGTCGCGGCCGATGACGATCGGCGCCTTCAGCTCGCCGCTGCGCACCATCTCGTTGAACGCCAGGCCGGCGCGATCGCGGTCGCCCAGGCCGATCCAGCAGATGCGCGCCGGCAGGCCCTGGAACGCGATGCGCGAGCCGGCCATGTCGAGCCAGCGGTGCAGGCCGGCGTCGTCGGGGAACAGCTCCTTCATCTTGGCGTCGGTCTTGTGGATGTCCTCCGGATCGCCCGACAGCGCCACCCAGCGGAACGGCCCCTTGCCCTGGCAGAACAGCGGACGCACGTAGGCGGGCACGAAGCCGGGGAAGTCGAACGCGTTGCGCACGCCCTGGTCGAACGCGACCTGGCGGATGTTGTTGCCGTAGTCGACGGTCGGGATGCCCATCTGCTGGAACGCGAGCATCGCCTCGACGTGCCTGGCTGCGCTCTTCGCGGCCGCGTCGCGCAGCGCGGCGTGCTGCGTGTGGTCGGCGCGCGCGGACAGCCATTGCTCGACGCTCCAGCCCGCGGGCAGATAGCCGTTGACGAGGTCGTGCGCGGAGGTCTGGTCGGTGACGAGGTCGGGCCGCACGCCGCCGGCGGCCGCGCGGCGCGCCAGTTCCGGCATGACTTCCGCGGCGTTGCCCAGCAGGCCCACCGACACCGCGCGGCCCTCGGCCGCGTAGCGCTGCATGCGCGCCAGCGCGTCGTCGATGCCCGTCGCCTGCTCGTCGAGGTAGCGCGTCTTCAGGCGGAAGTCGATGCGGCTCTGCTGGCACTCGATGGTGAGCGAGCTCGCCCCGGAAAAGCTCGCCGCCAGCGGCTGCGCGCCGCCCATGCCGCCCAGGCCGGACGTGAGGATCCAGCGCCCGCTCATGTTGCCGCCGAAGTGCTGGCGGCCGGCCTCGACGAAGGTCTCGTAGGTGCCCTGCACGATGCCCTGGCTGCCGATGTAGATCCACGAGCCGGCCGTCATCTGGCCGTACATCATCAGGCCCTTGCGGTCGAGCTCGTTGAAGTGCTCCCAGGTGGCCCACTTGGGCACCAGGTTGGAATTGGCCAGCAGCACGCGCGGCGCGTCGGCGTGGGTGCGGAAGACGCCCACCGGCTTGCCCGACTGGATCAGCAGCGTCTCGTCGGCCTTCAGCGCGCGCAACGACGACAGGATCGCGTCGAAGCAGTCCCAGTTGCGCGCCGCCTTGCCGATGCCGCCGTAGACGACCAGCGCATCCGGGTTCTCGGCCACTTCGGGGTCGAGGTTGTTCTGGATCATGCGGTAGGCGGCCTCGATCAGCCAGTTCGCGCAGGAGATCCCGGTGCCGCGCGGGGCGCGCACGGGGCGCGGCAGCGCGGTGACGGAGGCAGGGACGTGGGACAGGTCGTTCACGGAAGTTCTCCGGCTGGGGGTTCGGCGCGGGTTCGATGGCTCGCTCGCGCACGCGAGACGCGAGACAGGCATACCGCAAACAGGGTATGCCGCATGCGTCAAAAGTCGTGTAATGAACCCTTGAAACAGCGTAGTTTCCAAGGCTTGGGCAGGTTCGATACGGGTCGTACTCTACTTGTCTAGACAACCTTGTGCAAGTAGGATCACTCCATGCAATCGCCCACCCGTCCGCGCCTTCGCACACAGTCCGTCCCCCCTGTCGCACACGCGCCGCGCGCATCGCAGGACGTGTTCCTGAGCGGCGGCGGCAACACCAACGGCGCAGCCGTGCAGCGTTCCGCGCCGCAGCCGCCCTACGCCCGCGTCAAGCAATACCTGAAGGACGCGCTGGAGGCCGGTCGCTGGGCGCCGGGCGCGCAGATGCCGTCGGAGGCCGACCTGGTCGCGCAGTTCGGCGTCAGCCGCATGACCGTGCACCGCGCGCTGCGCGAGCTGCAGGACGCCGGGCTGATCACGCGCCTGCAGGGCGTGGGCACGTTCGCGGCGCAGCTGAACCGGGTGTCGTCCACGCTCACCATCAACGACATCCAGGACGAGATCCGCAAGCGCGGCCATCGCCACGACGCCACGGTGCACCTGAAGCGCGCCGAGGCCGCGCCCGCCGCGCTGGCGGCGCGCCTGGGCCTGAATCCCGGCGACACCGTGTTCCACACGCTGATCGTGCACCACGAGCACGGCGTCGCGCTGCAGTGCGAGGACCGCTACGTGAACCCGGCCTGCGCGCCCGACTACCTGGCCGTCGACTTCACGCAGATGACGCCCACGCATTACCTGCTGGACGTCGCGCCGCTGTGGGAGGCGCACGTCGCCATCGAGGCGGCCGTGCCCACCGCGCAGGAGGCCAAGCTGCTGGGCATCCCGCGCACCGACCCGTGCCTGATCGTGGTGCGCGGCACCGTCAGCCGCGGCGTGCCCGTCACGCTCGCGCGGCTGGTGCATCCCGGATCGCGCTACACGCTCGAGAGCCAGTTCCGGCCGTGATCCGTGTCGACGCGTCCACCGCCGCGCCGGTGCCGTGGAAGAACGGCGGCGGCGTCACCCGGGAACTGCTGCGCCTGCCCGCCGGCAGCGGCGACGCCTGGACGCTGCGCATCAGCGTGGCCGACATCGCCGCCGACGGCCCGTTCTCGCCGTTCCCCGGCATCACGCGCTGGTTCGCCGTGCTGACCGGCGCGGGCGTGCGCCTGGGCTTTCCCGAGCGCACGCTGAATGTGCGCCGCGGCGACTCGCCGCTGCGCTTCGACGGCGCCGACGCGCCCGCCTGCACGCTGCTGGACGGTCCCACGCGCGACCTCAACGTGATGGTGCGCTCCGACCGCGCCGAGTCGCTGGTCACGCCTGCCACCTTCCTCGACGAGGCCGGCCCGGGCAACAGCCCCGGCTTCGGCTTCTTCGCGCTGCAGCCGGTCGCGCTGCACGGTGCCGGCGCCGAGCCGCAGGCGCTGCAGGCGCTGTCGCTCGCCTGGTGCGAGTCGCCCTTCGACGCGTCGCGCGCATGGTCGGTCGCGCCGCTGCAGGACAAGGGGGCCGCGCAGGAACACACTCTGCCGGGTTACTGGATCCGCCTGCTTCCGCCGAAGCGATGACCGACTTCCTGGAATCGTTCACACCGGGCCTGCCCGAACGCGCCGTCGCCGCCACGCCCCCGCCCGCGCGCCGCGTGTGGCGTCACGCGCGCGTGGCCACGCTGGCCGGCGCCACCGGCTGGGGCCTCATCGAGCGTGGCGCGATCGTCACCGAGGACGCGCGCATCGCGTGGATCGGACCCGAGTCCGAGCTGCCCGCGCTCGGCAAGGCGGCCGTCGAGGAGTACGACCTCGGCGGCGCGCTGCTGACGCCCGGCCTGGTCGACGCCCACACGCATCTCGTCTACGGCGGCCACCGCGCGCACGAGTTCGAGCTGCGGCTGCAGGGCGCGAGCTACGAGGACATCGCGAAGGCCGGCGGCGGCATCCGTTCGACCGTCGCCGCCACGCGCGCCGCCAGCGAGGACGAGTTGTTCGCGCTCGCGGCCAGGCGCCTGAAGACGCTGCGCGACGGCGGCGTCACCACCGTCGAGATCAAGTCCGGCTACGGCCTGTCGTTCGAGGACGAGGCCAAGTGCCTGCGCGTCGCGCGCCGGCTCGGCCAGACGGGCATGGGCGTGCGCACCACCAGCCTGGCCGCGCACGCGCTGCCGCCCGAGTTCGACGGCCGCGCCGACGCCTACATCGCCGCCGTCTGCGACTGGCTGCCGAAGTGGCACGCCGAGGGGCTGGTCGACGCCGTGGACGCGTTCTGCGAGCGCATCGCCTTCAGCACCGCGCAGGTGGAGCGCGTGTTCGCCACGGCGCAGTCGCTGGGCCTGCCGGTGAAGCTGCACGCCGAGCAGCTGAGCGACTCCGGCGGCGCCGAGCTGGCCGCGCGCTTCAAGGCGCTGTCCTGCGACCACCTCGAACATCTGGGCGACGCAGGAATCGCGGCCATGCGCGCGGCCGGCACGGTGGCGATGCTGCTGCCCGGCGCGTACCATTTCCTGCGCGAGACGACTTTGCCGCCGATCGCCGCGCTGCGCGAGGCGGGCGTCGCGATGGCCGTCTCCACCGACCACAACCCGGGCACGTCGCCCACGTTGTCGCTGCCGTTGATGATCCACCTGGCCTGCGTCGACTTCCGCCTCACGCCCGAGGAGGCCGTGCGCGGCGCCACCGTGAACGCCGCCCGCGCGCTGGGGCTGGCCGACCGCGGCACGCTGGCCGTGGACAAGCGCGCCGATTTCGCGCTTTGGGACCTGGAGCACCCGCGCGAGCTGGCCTACTGGTTCGGCCACCCGGCGTGCCGCCGCGCCGTCGTCGGCGCGGCCGATTGAAGGACACGTTGCCATGATTGCCGACCATCCCTCCTTTCACTTGAAGCCCGGCACCACGCCGCTGCTGGTGAGCCTGCCGCACTGCGGCGAGCTGATTCCCGACGAGCTGAAGTCGCGCTACCACCCGCGTGCGCTGGAGATCGAGGACACCGACTGGCACCTGCACAAGCTCTACGCGTTCGCCGCCGAGATGGGCGCCAGCGTGCTGCAGCCGCGCGCGTCGCGCTTCGTCATCGACCTGAACCGGCCGTCCGACAACGCGCCGATGTACCCCGGGGCCAACAACACCGAGCTGTGCCCGACGCGCTTCTTCACGGGCGATCCGATCTACGTCGACGGCGGCGCGCCGACGCCGGCCGAGATCGTCCAGCGCATCGGCCAATGGTGGCAGCCGTACCACGGCGCGATCGCCACCGAGCTCGCGCGCCTGAAGGACGAGCACGGCCACGCGATCATCTTCGACGGCCACAGCATCAAGAGCGAGCTGCCGTGGCTGTTCGACGGCCGGCTGCCGGCGTTGAACCTCGGCACCGTCAACGGCGCGAGCTGCGCGCCGTCGCTGCGCGGGCAGCTGGGCGGCGTGCTCGCCGCGCAGGATCGCTACCCGCACGTCGTCGACGGCCGCTTCAAGGGCGGCTACATCACGCGCCACTACGGCCGGCCGGCCGAGAACATCCACGCGGTGCAGCTCGAGATGACCTGGGACTGCTACATGGACGAGACGCCGCCCTACGCGTACCGCCCCGACAAGGCCGCGCAGGTGCAACCGCTGCTGCGCGAGCTGCTGCGCACGATGCGCGACTGGAAGCCGGAATGACGGTGGCGCGCTACTGGGCGCCGGCCGCCTGGGTCGAAGGCGGGTGGCAGCAGTCGGTCGTGCTCGAGACGGACGCGCACGGCCGCTGGTCGCACGTCGCAGCGGGCGTGCCCGCGCCGCACGACGCCGAGAGGCTCGCCGGCCCGGCGCTGCCCGGCCTCGTCGACGCCCACAGCCACGCGTTCCAGCGCGCCTTCGCGGGCCTGGCCGAGAGCCGAACCGACGAGAGCGACGACTTCTGGAGCTGGCGCGACCGCATGTACAAGGTCGCCAACGCCGTCACGCCCGAGAGCCTGCGCGCGATCGCCGCGCACCTGTACGTCGAGCTGCTGCGCGGCGGCTACACGCAGGTCT
>Ga0302314_10009740_pt1 | contig 16954 bp, 17 predicted proteins | sample III_Palsa_N2_3_FD_200533 | JGI IMG/M metagenome (GOLD analysis project Ga0302314, IMG submission 200533) | Peat permafrost microbial communities from Stordalen Mire near Abisko, Sweden - III_Palsa_N2_3 | ecosystem: Environmental > Terrestrial > Soil > Palsa > Peat permafrost | place: Sweden...
CGGCGGTCGTCGGGTGCTGGTCGCGCGAATCAGGAACTCCGCTCCCTGAGCCGCGATATCAGCGAGCAGTTCGTTGCTGTCGAAGGCGCGATCCGCGAGCAGGAGCATGTCCGTGGTCAGGTGGCCGACGAGGTCGTGGGCGTAGTCGGTCTCGCCTTTCGAGGCGGAGCCGAAGACGGCGGCGATCAGGCCTCGGGTGCCTGTTTCGCACAGGGTCATGAGCATCAGCCGGGGGTAGCCCGCCGGGCCGTGGCGGCGCTGGGTGCGGCCGAGCCAGGACCGGTTGCGCTCGTGGTCGGGGACGTTCAGGCTTCCGCATCCGTCGAAGGCGACCGTGCGCCATCGGCGGTAGCGCACTCCAGGCGTGGATGGCTGGGCCAGCGGGCCTGCCAGGACGTCGAACAGCCGCTTGAGCGGGGCCACGCCGACCCGCCGACGCAGATCACGAAGCGCCTTCTCAGAGGGATGCGGCGTCCGGGCGTCCAGTCCGGACGTGAGTTTGCCCCACACCAGTCCGGTGCCCAGATCCTCGAACAGCCCAAGCGCGAGCACCAGGTACACCCCAACACGCGAGGGCAGGCTCCGCAGCCGATGCTCGCGAGCCCCCGTCTCGTCCAGCACCGCGTCCACCAACTCGGGTGGGATGACCTGGGTCAACTCACCGATATGACCGGGCGCGAACACGTCGGTCCCACCCGTGACAGACTGGGGCACTGGGCCTCTGCTCTCTTTGGAAGATCTTGGTCGATCCCCTGGATAGCAGAGGCTCCTCTCGCATCTCTCCCACCCTTGACGCCACCACCGAATCCTTAACTTCGTGGCATTGAATGGTCGACGCCGTGCGCTACCTCGTCGACAACGGAGCGAAGTGGCGGGCGATGCCCGTGGACCTGCCCGCTGCGCGCAAGGTCTACGACTTCTTCCGCCGCTGGTCGCGCTACGGATATGTGCGCGAGCTCTACCAGCGGCTACGACGCCTGCAGCGCACGCGGGAGGGGTGGGCTGCGGAGCCGAGCGCGGGCATCATGGATGCGCAGTCGGTGGACGGCTCGGAGACCTGCCCGGCCGCCACGCGCGAGTGGACGGCAACAAGCTGCGCGACGGCCGCAAGCGCCACATCCTGACCGACACCTCCGGCTTGCTCCTGGAGGTCACCGTCACCCCGGCGAACGTGCACGACTCGGTGGCCGCCCCGGAACTGATCGAGGCGTTCATGGCCGAGCCCGGACGCCTGCTGAAACTCATCTGGGCCGACACCGCCTACCAGGGCCCGGCGCTCGCCGAGGCCTTCGCCGCGCACGGAGTACGGGTCGAGGTGGTCAGGCGCCCGGACGGGACCAGAGGGTTCGTCGTGTTGGCGCGCAGGTGGGCGGTAGAGCGCACGCTGGGCTGGCTGTCGCGGGCCCGGCGGCTGAACCGCGACCACGAGCGCCGACCCGACCACCACACGCAGATGGTGTGGTGGGCCGGCCTGATCACCCTGACGCGACGCCTGGCGAAAGAACGCCTGCACTGGCCGGAGTTCCGGCCCCAGCGCCTGGACCCGCGGCCGGCCTGAACAGGCCCCGCTCACGAAGCAGCCACCCGCGCGCCTCCAGCGCATAGGCACGATGGCGAACCTTCTCCACCTCGTTCAACCGCTCCGCATCGCGCCCAAGTGCCCGGGTCAGCTCTTGCACCGTGACCGGCTCTGACGCGGCCGGGACCGTGGCGAAGACCTGCCGGTAGGCACCACTCAACGCATCAGCCCCCAGCCCCGACCGCCAGACCGGAGGCCGGGCGTCGTAGCCCTCCCGCAGGACCGGACCGGCGGGCGCCGGCCCGGCGAGGGGCTCCACCGCCACCGCCGACGCAGGAGACACCCCGCCACCACCGCGGTCCGCAGCCGCTCCTTCGGCGAACATGAGCGCCACCTCCTCGCGGGCGATCCGTGCGTGCTCCAGCCGCGCCCGCGCAGGCTCCGCCTGCACCTCGGCCTCCCGCAGCATCTCCAGCCACGACTCCAGATCCTCCCGGGCCCGCGCCTCCCGGACCTCCAGCAACGCGATCACCGACGGCACCCCACACCTCCACGAGCCAGACGAACCCTCCACTGGCTGCCCGCAGCCGGCCACCCCGACACAGCGACCACCCGAAAGCGCCTGGTCATCGAGCTGCAGACCGGTTCACCACCACGCTCTGAGAGTGTTCAGACAAGCGGTTAAGATTCAAGATCAACATTACCGGTGCCCGCCCGACGGCTTCCATGTCCGGGCGGGCATGGCCGGAGCGTGCGTCAGAGGTGCGGCACGAACTCCACGTACCCGAAGTCAACCGACTTGCGGCCATGAAGGGGGAGGAGGATCGCGGCCGGCCGTCCGGTGCAGCCGGGCCCCCCCCCGTATAGCTCGGCAATACGGTCGGTGGCGTTGAAGACAGGCCCAAGGCCGCCAGCGATGCCGAGACACGTGTCGTCAGCCGGACCGTCGAGGGCTTTCCAACCCGGGCTCCCGAGACTCTCGTGGTAGAAGAACGTTCCGCTCGCGGCGTCGGCGGTACCGGGAAGAGTGAATACCAGTGCCGCCGCCGCCGCGAGAGCGCCGAGGGTGGTAAAGATACGACCTCGCATGATCGCTCCTAGTGTAGAGTTCGTAACTTTAAGCTACCATACTGCGTGAGCGTGAGCTACCCGTTGCTCGCACGCGGGCCACGGGACTGCCGGGCACCCTGTCGTGTCGGTGCAGCCGCAGCCTTGGCCGGAGCCTGACCCGCAGATCGCGGTGGTGATCCGGGCGATGTACCGGGGTAAGCGGAGGTCCCGTTGGCGGTGCAGGTCCGTGCCCGGTTCGGGACTGTTCCCTGACGCGGAGTTCGCCGAGGCGTTTGGACGGCGGGGCAGGCCCCTGGTCGCCGGGACGACTCGCGCTGGTCACCGTTCTGCAGAAGGCCGCAAGCCTGACAGACCGGCAGGCCGCACGAGGTCCGCGAGAACCTGGCCTGCCCTGATCCAACCCATACCACCGGCCGTGCCGGTCCCGGTCGCGGAGAAGGCCGGTCCTTGGGCAGCAGGGCCCAGCGGTCCGCGAACGTGCCCCGGGTCGGCAGCCCCTGGTGGGTGAGCAGCCAGTCGATGCCCTCGGCGGGCGTCATCGACGTCAACTGCTCGGTACTGATGGGGCTTTGTATCGAAATAATGCGGAATATGACGTCCAGATCTGGGTCCGCCCGGGGTCGAAATCCGGATGGTTTGCTTGGAGTTCGTCCAAGGCGTGCTGGGCTTCGTCGGTGAAGGACGCGTCGTTGGCAGACCCAGGTGAACAGGTTGTAGATCGTGTAGGCACGGCGCTCATCGTCCTGGGCGTCACCGTTCGCGGGCCGGGCCCGGCCCGGATCCCGTCGAGCAGGTCGCTGCGGCCCTCCCCAGCCTCGGGGAGCGCTATGGCGATGAGGCGGAACACCTCGTGCTTGGTCAATGTGGAGTACACAAGGCTGTTCGTCAGCAGCCACCGGAGCGTGTCGTCAGCGCACACGTCGGTGCGTGCGTTCCAGCCGTGGACCGCCAGCCGCTGCAGGAACGCAACGTCACACGCGACCCATGACTCGAACGTCGACGCCACATGCCCGGGCACGGTGGACGCCAGATGCGCCGAGCAGTCCCATGCGATGTTGACTACGTTGTGGTTCGAGGACTTGCTGTCATGTGTAGCTCGCGGGGCCTCATCACGGTACCCAGTGCGGGGCGGACCTCTTGGTGTCCAGGCATGTGTTCGAGGTGCCAGCGGGCCGTGATGGTTGCGAGAGCGATCGTGGCCTGGGTCATTGCGAAGGTGTCGCCGATACATTTGCGGCTGCCTGCGGCGAAGGGGAGGAAAGCGTGGCGGGGTGGCTGGGGGCGTTGGGGATGCCAGCGGTCGGGGTCGAATGCTTCGGCTTGGTCGTAGAGGTCGGGCCGGTGGTGGATGAGGTAGGGGCTGTAGGCGATGCTGGTACCAGCTGGCAGCAAATGACCGCCCAGGTGGGTGTCGGTGGTGACCTTGCGCGTAAGGAACCAGCCCGGTGCTCGAAGCCGGAGTGTCTCGGTGATGATGCGGCCGGCGAGTTCCAGGCGAGGCAGGTCCGCGTGCGTGGCCGGGGCGGTCCCCAGGACAGTGTCAACTTCGGTGTGAAGCCGCTTCTCGATCTCGGGATTCTGGGCCAGCAGGTGTAGTGCCCAGGCCAGGACGCTGGCGGTGGTCTCTGCGCCGCCTATGTAGAAGTTGACGATGGCATCGCCGATTTCCGCGTCGGTCATGCCACGGCCGCTGGTTTCGGGGTCGCGTGCAGCGATCAGGGCTGAGAGCAGGTCGCCGTGGTCAGTACGGTCGGCCTGGCGCTTGACGATGATTCGGTTGCAGGTGTCGTGCAGGTGAGTGCGGGCGCGCTGGTAGGAGCGGTTGCCAGGGGACGGGAGCCGGTCCAGCGGCGGTATCAGGAACATACGGTGGTACCAGCCGTCGACTACCGTTTGGACGTCTTGGAAGATTTGATCGAGCTCCGCCGGGGGCAGTGCATCGGAGAACAGGGTGGCGGCCGTGACCTCAGAGGTGATCTTGATCATCTCGGTGGGCACGTCCAGGACCTGTCCGGGTTGCCAGGACCGGGTGGCCTCATCGAGACAGGTGCTCATGGTCTGTGCGTATCCGGGCAGTCTGGCGGGGTGGAATGCGGGTTGCGCCAGTCGCCGCAATCGGCGATGCGCGCTGTGTGGACAGGTACCGAGGCTCTCACCGAGGACTTCTCGTATGCGGTCGTAGAGAGGTCCGCCTTTGTCGAACGAACGGTCGTCGACCAGGGCTTGCTGGGTCAGTTCCGGATCGCAGATCACGACCATCGCCAGTGGCCCCATTCGGACGCGGACCAGCTTCCCGCAGGCGGGCAGTGACCTGAGAAACGCCAGCGGGTCTCGCAGCAAGGGCACCAGATGACCGAGAATTGGCAGGGAGTTGGGGGCGCTGGGGATCGAACTCAAGCTCTTCATGGTCAACTCCGGGGTTGCTGATGCAGGACGTTAATAGGGGAACCTGCGCGGAAGACTCAAGGGACTTACCGCGCCTGCGGCGTGGGAGCTAGTGAGACGGGGCGAGATCCCCGTTCGCTCTCCAACGCGGGAGGGTTGGGAACCGCTGTGATGCGTCGCTGGTGGATTGCCGGTCCGTGGAACGGCACAGCGACGGCGCTTAGTGGTACGCCTTCGGCCATGGGGGTCACCTGGATCTCCGTGTGCTGGAGTCCGCCAGCCACCGCAGGAGCGGAACGGCTTCTGGGGACAGGGATGCGCAGGTGTCGAGGAGAGCCAGGACCGAGTCGCGGCGCTGCACGATCATGTGTTCGACGTGAGTGCGAGCGCCGGTGGCTGTGAGGATGGCGCGGATGCGGGCGGCGTCGGCCTCAGTCAGGTCAGCACGGCCGACCAGCCTGCGTAGGGTGCTCGCATGGGCAGGTACCGCGTCGCGCAGAGCGTGGGCGATCAGAGCCGTATGCTTGCCCTCGCGCAGATCGTCCAGCCGTGACTTGCCGGTGCGGGCCGGATCTCCAAAGACCCCGAGCAGGTCATCACGAAGTTGGAAGGCCTCGCCCAGCGGCAGGGCGTAGGCGGTGAGCGTGTCGAGGAGCGCGCCATCGGCGCCGGCCAGTATGGCACCGATGTGCAGGGGCCGCTCGATTGTGTACTTGGCAGTCTTGAAATGGGCGATGGCCAGGGCCCGGTCGAGATCAGCGGAGGGCTGACCGGTGGCCGTCAGGTCCAGAAGCTGACCCAACAGGACTTCGTCCCGCATGGCGTGCAGAGCAGCGAGTAGCGAGGTGCGCCGGGTGCGCGGTACCTCGGCGGTGTGGATGAGCTCGTCGCTCCAGGCAAGAGCGAAATCGCCAACCACGATGGCGGCCGAGGTGCCGAGGCGTTCAGCTGCCGACTGGGGCCGGCGAGCAGCGTACTGGAGCGACAGGGCTCGATGGACGGTGGGCTGTCCGCGGCGGGTGTCGGAGTCGTCCATGATGTCGTCGTGGACCAGAGCGAAGGCGTGGAACATCTCCAGGGCCGCGGCGACCCGTATGACCGTCCCGGATGCCGGGGTGTAGCCACCGGCCGCGTGCCACCCCAGGATGCACATTAGTGGGCGCAGCCGCTTTCCTCCGGCGGCGAGGAAGTTCCGCAGGGAGCGCGGAGCGTCGGTCGGGAGTTTCAGTTCGGCAGCGGCGTTCTCCTTGCCGCGCAGGAACTCCTCCAGTACCGAGTCGATGCGCTGGCGCGCCCTGTCCAGGTCCACTGGGTGGGTGGGCGCGGATGTCGGGGACGGGGAGGCACGGGTCACGGCGTGCTGCCTTTCTGGGCTGGCTCCGGTTCGGCAGCGGTGAGTAGGAGTGCCTCCTCCAGCAGGACGTCGACGATCCTGGATTCGGGCACAGTCCTGATGACTTGGCCGTGGCGGTATATCTGGCCCTTGCCGTTGCCGCAGGAGACGCCGAAGTCAGCCTCTCGGGACTCGCCCGGGCCGTTGACCACGCAGCCCATGACCGCGATCCGCAGGGGGCTGGGGAAGCCGTCGAACGCGGCCTCGACCTGGGCCGCGAGCCGGTGGAGGTCGACCTGGAGGCGTCCGCAGCCAGGACAGGAGACGATCTCCAGCTTCCGGGGTCGCAGGCCGAGCGAGGACAGGATGTGGCAGCCAGCTTTGACCTGATCCACTGGCGGTGCCGACAACGACACCCTGATGGTGTCGCCGATGCCCTCAGCCAGCAGGATGCCGAAAGCGACGGCGGATTTTACGGTGCCCTGGAGGGATGGGCCTGCCTCGGTAACTCCGAGGTGGAGCGGGTAGTCGCAACGTTCGGCGAGGACCCGGTTCGCGGCGATCACCACCAGCGGGTCGTGATGCTTGACAGCGATCTTGATGTCGGTGAAGCCGTGTTCCTCGAACAAGGAGCACTCCCACAGCGCCGACTCGACGAGCGCACCGGGGGTGGCGCCGCCGTGCTTGGCGAGCAGGCGGGGATCCAGGGAGCCAGCGTTGACGCCGATGCGGATCGGTACCCGGACAGCGGAGGCCGCCCGGGCGATTGCGCCGACCTTGTTGTCGAACTTCCTGATATTGCCGGGGTTGACGCGGACCGCGGCGCAGCCCGCGTCGAGGGCAGCGAAGACGTAGCGGGGCTGGAAGTGGATGTCGGCGATCACCGGGATCGGGGACTTGGCGACGATGGCGGGCAGGGCGGCTGCGTCGTCGGCGGAGGGGACGGCGACACGGACCAGGTCACAGCCGGCGGCGGTGACTTCGGCGATCTGCCGCAGGGTGGCGTCGATGTCGGCGGTGTTAGTGGTGGTCATCGTCTGCACTGAAACCGGTGCACCGCCGCCCACTGCCACCGCCCCGACCTGCAGCCGCCGGGACCTGCGCCGGTGTAGGGGAATCGTCAGTGGCGGCGTGGGAAGGCCGAGGTCAATCGCATTCATCGCGCCGACTCCCGATTTCGGAGGATCGTGGCCGTGTCTGCAGCATGCGCAAGGGGCAGCCTGCTGTGCAGGCAGGAGACCTCGGCTGCTCCCAGAGGCATCCGAGGTCCCCCACGGGTCGCACAGGCCGATTCGATCACAAGCGACCGGATCCCGGCCGCGAGACGACCGGGTCGCGTCATCCGCAGCCCTTGTGACATCGATGGATCCGGGGACCGGCGGGAAGACCCAACCTCCTCGGACGGCGTGGGTGAAACGTGCGCCATCAGCAGACACCTCCGCCTCAAGGAGCGGTACAAGGGACACGGGCATCGCCCAGCGCACCAGTGCCGGGTTGGTTGCTCAGCCCCCGACGCGCAGCAGCGAAAGGACAGTTCAGCACCACCACGACCGCCCCGGACAGGGATCGCGACAGCTGGTGCAGTACGCAGCGCGCAACGTCGTGCATTTGTGAAGGCCGGAACACCGCTCCATCGGCATCCCTATGACGAGACGTATTGCGTACCCCAAAGCTGGTGAGATGATGCGCCCCAGCGGCCAACCGGACCTTGGCTCTGGGCACGCCGTGGACTGCGCCAGACCAGCGGCCTGCGACCTGTGTGGGCTTCGCGGAGCGTCTACGCAGAACCGGGCTTCAATCGAGCCCCATTGTTCGAATCACGCAAGATTGCCTTGAACCGTACTGCTCGCGTCTTGACCGCCCCGCTCCCATGCGTGCAGCCCTCAGGACTTGGTACGCGAGGGGAAGGAGTGTCCACGGTGCACGATCCTCCCGTGACTGGCGACGCCCTGCCCGTTAATTGTCATGGCCCCGGCTCCGACGGGGCTACTGCCGACCCAGCCGCGAACCTCCGGGCCGGGATCTTTCTGGCCCATAGCTGCGATAGCACGTCCAGCGCGATACGAGGCCCTGGAATATGGGAGTGGATGCCAAACGGATCGTTGGCAAACTATTTCTTATCCAAATGCCTTGATGCACTATCTCGACGGGCGCATCACATCATGGGAGGCAACACATGACGCGCACCGCGAACACGCGACTCGCTCTCCTGATGGAGGAGGCCGACTGGCGCGCGGCCCAACTCGCCCGTGCGCTACGCGCCATCGCCACCGAACAGAACCTCACGCTCGCCGTCCACCCTTCCAGCGTGCGGCGCTGGCTGGAAGGCACCCAGCCTCGGCCACCGCTTCCCGCTCTCCTGCTGGAATGTCTCTCCCGTCGCCTGGGCAGACATATCACGGCCCACGATGCCGGCCTCACCCGAGCCCCGGCCGCAGTCGTGGAACCCTCCTGGGATGCCGACCCCCTGCGTAAGCTCGTCCACCTCACACAGGCCGAACTCGACCCCAACCGTCGCCTTCTACTGGGCTCGGGTGTCTTCGATGCCACCGCTCTGGCCGTCGCTACCCCGGCCAAGCACACGCTTCAGTTCACGGGGCGCGAGAGCTCCCTTCGGGACGGCCACCGCACCGGGCAAGGCGACGTGGAACAGCTGCGCTCCATGGCCGCGGTGTTCGCAGCCGCCGCCAGCCGCCACGGTGGACAACACGTGCGCGCTGCCCTGGCCGCCTACCTCTCCCACGAAGCCATCCCCCTCCTCTACCGCCCGGCCCGTGATACCGCGCAGCGCGACCTTGTGTCCGCCACTGCACAACTGACGCTGCTGCTGGGCTCGATGTGCGCCGACTGCTGCCATCACGCCACTGCCCAGCACTACCATCAGATCGCCGCACGTCTAGCTGCCGATGCGGGCGACACCAGCACTCTGGCCATCGCCCTGCGCACCATGTCCGCCCACGCCCACGACCTCGGCCAACACGGCGCTGTCGTACTTAGACTCGCTGAACAGGCCGACCAACACGCCGCGCACGCCAGGCACGCCGTCCGTGCCTCCACCCAGATTCACCTGGCTGTCCTCTATGCCCACCACGACTCCCGCACCGCCATGGCTGCCGTGACCCGAGCAGTTAACCTGCACAGTGAATCCAATGCTGCACCTGGCCCGTTCAGCAGGTACCCAGCCGCAGCCCTGCATTACCAGCGAGCCCAGGCGCTCGCGACCCTCGGCGACTACCACGGCGCTGTCACCGCCCTGGTCACCTCGCTGCGGCTGCGCGACGACGCCGAGCGATTACCCGCAGCCCTCACGCACGGACGTCTCGCTGAGCTCCGCCTGCGCCTCGGCCACCTGGAAGCGGCCCTGACCGACTGGCATGCCCTCCTCGACATCTATCCCACGGTCCACTCCGCCCGCGTCGACCAACTTCTGAGTACGGCAGTCCAGCGTCTACGCCCCTACCAACGCCACCCCATGGTGGCCGACCTGCTCGACCGTATCGCCGATCTCACCGACTCGCCCAGCTGACGGGGTCTGTACGGTGAACGGCTCTGTCCCGTAATCGGTGGTGGCGCTGAGTGATGGCTATGGGAGGAGGATGCGGTGGCGGAGGAGGGGGAAGCCGGCTGGGCCGTGCATCTGCCTCATGATTCTCTTGGTTCGTGTGTTGACGCCTTCGGTGCGGCCGTTGTGGTGTGGGAGGGTGAGGCTGGCGTTGACGGCGGCGCGGTCGAGTTCAAGGCCGTTCGCGAAGGTGTGCAGGTGGGGCAGTTCGCAGGCGTGGACGGCTGTCATCCATTCGGTGAGTTTGGTGTCGTTGCCGACGGCGGGAGTGAGGAGTTCGGCGAAACCGTGGACGAGGCGGGCGAGTTCTGTCATCTCCGTTCAGGCGGTGGTGAGTTCGCGTAGGAGTTCGGCATCCTTGTCGCGCAGGTTGTCGGGTCGCATCAGGATGAGACGGGCCAGGTGGCGCGGGGTGACGACTGGCCGGTCGCCTTCTGCGCGGCCCTGGGTGAGGTAGCGGTAGAGGAGGTTGAGGCTGCCGGTGTAGCCCTGCTCCTGGATTTCGCGGAAGAGCTGCAGGACGGCCACTGCGGGGTCCGTGGACCGGCGGGTGCGCAGGTGGTCGCGGTAGGGGTCGACCAGCGTGGGGCGGTACTGCGGGGCGCGGCGCATGGCCTGGGGTTCCTGGTTGCGTGCGTAGCGTTTGACGGTGTTCAGGGCAAGGTTCAGGCGGCGTGCGCACTCGAGCAGGCCCACGCCTTTGCCCAGGAGGTCGTGGACCTGGTTCCAGCGTTCGCGGGTGGGGGGGCTTCCCCAAGGCCGGGTAGTTAGGGCTTGCCGCAGAACAAAGCGTTGCTTCCCGTTCTGTGTCTCGTTGTTGTGGTATGGGCATATCTGTGGAGATCGAGGCGTCGCTGACGGCGAAGTTCGAGGTCCTGTTTGCATCTGGATGAGCGGCAACGCCGGCTGGCAGCTGGGGCTGAGGCGAGATCGTTAGGGCATGGCGGGATTCGGGTGGTGGCTCGGGCTGCGGGCATGCGTGAGGGCACCGTCTCGCGCGGAGTGGACGAACTGGATTGCGCGGCTGTCAATGGCCGTGAAGTTCGGTTCTGATCCACTTTCTGTGGAGTCGTGACTGGGCGTGACACTGCTCAGTCGGCGTGGAGGATCTGCAGGCGGAGAAGGTCGAAGCCAGCGCGGCCGTACCCGTCCCTTTTGATTCGTTTGATGCGATTCACGTTCCCCTCGACTCGGCCGGAGTTCCACTCCAGAGTGAGGCCGGCGGTGACGGCCGCGAAGTCCTGGCGCAGGCCCCGGGCCAGGCTGGACAGGGAGGGGAAGCCGGTGGCTACGGCTCGTGCGAGCCAGTCGGCGAGGTCTTGGCCCCGGCGCTTGGTCATCATCTCGGCGAAGGTGCGCACGCAGTCCGCGACCGCGTCCAGTTCCGGGCAGCGGGCCAGTAGGCCCTTGAGGGTGAGGGTGCTGTCCTCGTCCAGGTGGTCCGGATGGCTGGTGAGCAGTCTTGTCGCCTGGCGGACGGTCAGTTCCTGGCTCGCGCTCGGGGCGGGCTGGCCGCTGGCGCGCAGGGTCTGCAGGTGGCGGCGGACGGTGCGCTCGCTGCCGCGGTAGCCCAGGGCGCGGATCTCCCCGCAGAGCCGGACGGCGTCCGTGCACCCTTCATTCCAGCGTTGGTGCAGGTAGCCGAGATGGGGCTGGACCCGGTTCTCGCGCTGGTTTGAGCCGGCTGGCACGTCCTCGGGGGTGGCCGCGTGCGCGTAGCGACGGACCGTCTTGCGGTCCAGGCCCAGTGCTTCGGCGATCGCTGATATTCCCACGCCCTTGCCGAACAGGTCGTGCACCGCCGTGTGGCGCTCGCGTCGCTGGACTGCGCGCAGGCCCTCCAACTCCGCTGGTGGAGGAAGATCCGAACCGGCGACTTCCGTGTCCGGGGCCGCTGCCTGCTCGAATGGGTCCGGGTCCGGGCTCTCGGTTGGCTCGGTGTCGGTCAGGCAGGTGCGGTGCGCGAGGACGCACTTCTCGACCGCTTCGCACAGGTTCTTCCAGATATGAAACCGGTCGGCGACCTGGATCGCGTCGGGGCAGGCCGTGCGGACGGCCTCGGCGTACGCGCTGGCCCGGTCCCTGCACACGATCTCCGCCCCGGGATGCGCACGTAGCCAGGCGGTCAGTGTTTCGGCGGTGCGGTCGGGCAGGACGTCCACGCGCTCGCCCGTCTCCATGTCCAGGATGATCGTTCCGTACACATGGCCCTTCTTGAATGCGAAATCGTCGATACCCCGGACGCGAGGCGCGGTGCAGAGCAGCGGATCAGGCAGCTTCCGCAGCAGCCTGAGCAGCGAGTTCGGACTCGTGGGAATGGCCAGGTGCGCGGCGAGCCGAGCCGCCGGACGGCCGCCGAGAGCCAGTGCGACCCTCTCCAGCGTCCCGTGCAGCGAAGCTGTACGCCGGGAGAACCGCTCGGTGAGCCCGTCGACCTGTTCGACGAAGGTCCGGCGAGCGCACTCCTGGCCTGGGCATATGAACCGGCGCACCAGCAGGTCGATCACGGTCCGGTGCCCGGACACCGCCACGTCCGCCAGACGCCGCCGGTAGCCACCGTGGACACGGCCCGACGCTGTCCCGCACCCCGGGCAGACGGCCCGCCGCGTCGCGGTCCGCGCCGAGAAGGTCATCACGCCGTCGTCCACCACGACCTCGTCCACCGTCAGCGTCGACAGATGGGAGAAAGCCGTCAAGAGCTCGCTGCAGTCACACGAACACCCATCATTCCAGAGCTTTGTGACGCCCCGTCATCCCTCCACAGAAAGTGGATCAGAGCCGTTTTCCACGGCCGCCGTCACGCGGCGGAGCCGACCGGTCGGGTCCGCCGGCCCGGCGGTGGTCGCAAGAGGCTGGCCGACCTGGACCCGGATCTGGTGCCCGCGCTGCTGGCGTTGGTCGAGCCGGACATGCGAGGGGATCCGATGTCGCCGCTGCGATGGACGACGAAGTCGACCAGGAACCTGTCGCGGGAACTGACCGCGGCCGGCCACCGGTGTTCAGCCGACACGGTCGCGGGCCTGCTGCACGCGGAGGGCTTCAGCCTGCAGGGCAACGCCAAGACGATCGAGGGCAAGCAGAACCCCGACCGCGACGGTCAGTTCCGCTACATCAACGAGCAAGCCAAAGCCTTCCAGGCGACCGGCGACCCGGTGGTGTCGGTGGACACCAAGAAGAAAGAAGTGCGACACGATGCTGCACGAGACGAGTAAATGCGCTGGTCAGAGGCCCGACTACTGATGTCGGCAGCGTAGTTCTGGCCAATGCTCAAGGCCAGTCCCCACCCCGACGTGCGTTGCCGGTAACGGCTCGGTGCGGAGCTCGGGGGAGAAGCCCAAGGGCCCGCGTTCCATCCGCGGGCCACAGGCAAGGGGAAGACCGGACGGGTGAACGCGAGTGAACCCCTGATGATGCTTCGTGATCTTTGGCTCCGCAGGTGGGATGTTCCAGCGGGGTGCAGGACTGGCCGTTGAGAAGCGGCAGGCGCCGGTTGGGGATTCTTTGCCAGCCGGGAGAGCATCGCCGTCCCGGAGTAAAGGGGGCACCCACCCCGGTCGTATCTCGCTCGCGTGGAACGTGGTAATCCCGATGGGGTCCGGAGGCTCCGTCTTCGGTAAGCCGACCGCAAGGAAGGCCCAACTCCCCAGCGGGAACAGGATGATCCAAGAAGCCAAGGCCGGCAGCCGAAAGGCAGCAGGAAACCGGGACTGGTGGCCAGCGCCTCCGCTGGCCGTCCCGCACAACTGGCCGGATACGGGCCCTGCCCGGACTCGAAAGGGTGCTGACGTGGATCAGGTGGGCCTGTGAGGACCCGATGATTTCAACGCTCGAACCGAAGGACAAGTTGGACACCATGGCGATACCGATAGCCACGGCGGACTCCGCCGTGGCCCAGCGGGCTGCGGTGAACGGACCGGAGGACGACCCCACCGACTGGCTGTCGATCGACTGGCAGGCGGCGGAGGGGGAAGTACGGCGGCTGAGGCAGAGGATCTTCACGGCGTCGCAGGCAGGGGACCTGAAACGGGTCCGCAATCTGCAGAAGTTGATGCTCCGTTCCCGTTCCAACACGCTCATGAGCGTGCGGCGGGTCACGGAGGTCAACGCTGGCCGCAAGACGGCGGGCATCGACGGGATGGTCGTGCTGCTGCCCCAGGGCAAGGCCGAACTGGCCGACTGGATGCAGCACAGGGCCGCCCCGTGGAAGGCCCGACCGGTCAGGAGGGTGTTCATACCGAAGGCGAACGGACGTCAGAGGCCGCTAGGAATTCCCGTGATCTTGGACCGCTGTCTTCAGGCTGCGGTCCTCGGTGCACTCGAACCCGAGTGGGAGGCACGGTTCGAGCCGCGATCCTATGGATTTCGGCCCGGCCGTGGCTGTCAGGACGCGATCCAGGCCATCTTCCAGGCCGCGAAGGGCAAAAGCCCCAAGCGGCAGTGGGTTCTGGACGCCGACCTGGCAGCGGCATTCGACCGAATCGACCATGATCGCCTTTTGGGTCTGCTCGGAGGGTTCCCCGCGCGGGGACTGGTCGAGCAGTGGCTCAAGGCCGGGGTGGTCGACCAGGGGAGATTCGCCCCGACGGTGGAGGGGACCCCGCAAGGCGGGATCGTTTCACCGCTCTTGATGAACGTGGCCCTTCACGGGATGGAGGAGGCGGCCGGGGTCCGCTATCGGCAGACCGGCGCTCATGCCGGGGAGACCGAGGCGGGCTCACCAATCTTGATCAGATACGCCGACGACCTGGTCGCGCTCTGCCACAGCCGTGGCGAGGCCGAGCAGGTCAAGGCGCTGCTCGCCGCGTGGCTGACGCCCGGGGGCCTGGTCTTCAACGAGGACAAGACGCGCATAGCGCACCTCGACGATGGCTTCGACTTCCTGGGGTTCAACGTCCGCCGCTACCGCGGCACGCTGCTGATCAAGCCGAGCAAGGTTGCCCTGCAACGGATTCGGGACCGGCTCTCCGCCGAGGTGGTGAACCTGCGAGGGATCAACGCCGCAGCGGTGATCGCCAAGCTCAACCCGATCATCCGGGGCTGGGCCGCCTACTACCGGGGCGTGGTGTCCAGCGAGGCGTTCGCCTCCCTGGACTTCCACATGTGGAAGCTCACCTACAAGTGGGCCAAGCACAGCCACCCGAAGAAGTCGAAGCACTGGGTGGCTTCCCGATATTTCGGACGGTTCAACCGCTCCAGGCAGGACCGGTGGGTGTTCGGGGACCGGGAGACCGGTTCCTATCTCACCAAGTTCGCCTGGACCAGGATAGTCCGGCACCAGATGGTTCCGGGCCGGGCGTCGGTCGACGACCCGGCCCTGAGCGAGTACTGGGCTGCACGACGGAGCAAGAGGAGACCCCCGCTGAGTGCGAGCGGGCTGCGACTGCTGCAGAAGCAGCACGGCCGCTGCCCGCTCTGCGACGGGCTCCTCCTGCACGCCGACCGCGAGCCGCAGAACCCGACGGAATGGGAGCAGTGGCTCAAGGTGACCCGGCAGGCGGTCCGCAAGAGCGCGATCACCGCCGACCCGGGCCGCAGCACACCGGACAACCCCGCCTACCTCCGCCTGATCCACACCCACTGCCACCGCTGGCGCGGTGCCAGCACGGGCAGCCGGACAGCACTGCAACCTGCCAGCAGCCCTCCGGGGCCTGCTTGAGCCGTGTGCTCGGACGACGGGCACGCACGGTTCTGAGGGGGGTGCGGCCGCAGCAATGCGCCGCACCTACCCGACTTGATCGGCGAGTACCGCAACGCCGGCACCGAGTGGGCACGGGCCGGGCAGCCGGTCCCGGTGCGCACCCACGACTTCCCCGACGAGAGGCTGGGCAAGGCGATCCCCTACGGGGTCTACGACGTGTCGGCGAACACCGGCTGGGTCAACGTCGGTATCGACCACGACACTTCCGCGTGGAGTCGCTGCGGCGCTGGTGGAACGCGATCGGCAGGGACACCTATCCGCAGGCCGGGCAGCTGTTGATCACCTGCAATGCTGGCGGGTCCAACGGCTACCGGCGCCGGTCCTTCAAGACCGAGCTGGCCGCGTTCGCCGAACAGAGCGGCCTGGCCGTGACCGTCTGCACACTGCCGCCGGGCACATCGAAGTGGAACCGCATAGAGCACCGGCTGTTCGCCCACATCAGCATGAACTGGCGCGGACGCCCCCTGACCAGCCATGAAGTCGTGCTGAACTGCATCGCAGCGACCACCACCAGCACTGGACTGACCGTCACCGCAGCGCTGGACACCAACAGCTACCCGACCGGGACCACGATCGGCGACACACAGATGGCCGCCCTCCCGCTGGACCGCCACCACTGGCACGGGGACTGGAACTACACCCTGCGCCCCGAGGAGCACTGCCGCGACGGCGTCCCACCGATCCCACCCCAGGACCTGCCCGGACCAGGCCGCTCATGGCTGGCCCACCCGGCCCTGACCGGCATGCCGGACGAACAGTGGAACCGGCTCGTCGCCTCACTGAGCACGGCACGCGAAGCCCAGCGGGAAGCAGACCTCCACCAACGACGCGGCGGCTCCCGGCACAAAGTGCCAGCGCCCGGCCTCTACACCGGCCGACGCCCCGGCCTCACCCTCGTCGACCGGCTCCTGGCCACCCTCCTCTACGAGCGACACCGGCTCCCGCGAGTCACGATCGCCCCGCTCTTCGCAGTGGTCCCCCAGAGCCTGAACCGGGCCATCAGCCAGACCCGCCACCTCCTCGACGAAGTCGGCCACACCATCGAACCCGCCGACACCCGCCTGGCAACCCTGGATGACCTCATCGGCCTCGCCACCCAGGGGCATTGCATGATCGCGAACTGGCCCGTTTTGTCGGGCTTGGTCGTGACGTGACGTCATTAGTGGCTGGCGGATGGGGCCCTGGAGAGCAGAACAGGCACGGCGCCGGTGATCATGTGGTTGTCGAGACCCATGAGAACCGAGCGAGACCGTGCCTGCCCGAACATCATCTCCTATCCCCGCGCCGCTGGAGCCACTGGCCCACGCTGCCGTCGTTCTCAGCCATGACGAGGTCGTTGACCTGCGCCGATTCCTGGAGCGCGTGCCCGATCCGCGCGGCCTGCGC
>Ga0302314_10009741_pt1 | contig 16954 bp, 12 predicted proteins | sample III_Palsa_N2_3_FD_200533 | JGI IMG/M metagenome (GOLD analysis project Ga0302314, IMG submission 200533) | Peat permafrost microbial communities from Stordalen Mire near Abisko, Sweden - III_Palsa_N2_3 | ecosystem: Environmental > Terrestrial > Soil > Palsa > Peat permafrost | place: Sweden...
GAAATAATCTTCCGGCCGCGCGGTGGCGCGCAGCGCGGCGCCGTCGCGCTCGTCGAGGTTGAGCAAGGTCGCGCGGAACTGGCGCCAGGCGTGGCGCAGCCCGGTGCCGCCGCGCCCGCCCGCCGACATCGCCGCATCGACCTGCCCGAAGGCGACCGCGAACGCGCGCCGCGCCTCGGCGTCGTCCTCCGCTTCGGCGACGAAGGCGGTGACTTCGAGCCGATCGGACAATTGGCCCGAAAAGGGCGCATAATGGCGGCGATAATTGGCAAGAATGATCCACGCGCACCAGCCGAGCAGCCCGAACGCGAACCACAGCGCGATATTGTTGATCGAGAACAGCGCCTCGACACCGGCGTCGATACCGTCGAACAACGAATTGAAGGGGTCCATGCGATCCTGTCGGGCTGATGCGTGCCGCGACCTTAGCCGCTGTCCCGCATCGGGCCACGTCTTTTCGCGGGCGCGGTCAGCGCGACTTTCGGCGAACGAAGACCGCGAGCGCCGCGCCGATCGAGATGCACGCGCCGACGATCAGCCCGACCGGCGCGGCCGCGGGCGACCAGCGATCGATCGACCGGCCGAACACATAGCCCGCGAGCGTGAATGCGGGCGACCACACCGCCGCCGCCAGCACGTCGAGCGCGACCCAGCGCGCGGTCGGCACTTTCGAGGCACCGACCGCGACGGGCGCCACCGCACGCACGCCATAGGCGAAGCGGAACGCGAGCACCGCGGGCGTCGGATGGCGCTCGATCAGTCCGAGCATCTTGGCGAAGACGGGCCGATCGCTGGCGCCGCGCACCCAGCGGCTCGATCGGGCGTAGCGGCCGAGCAGGAACCACAGCTGATCGACGAGCACCGCGCCGATCCCCGCCGCGAGCATCGCGCCCGTCAGCGGCACGAGATGGCGATGCGCGAGGAAGCCGCCCGCGATCGCGAACGGCTCGCCCTCGATGCCGGCACCGACGAGGACCGCGGGAAGCCCGAAGCGGATGATGAGCGCGTCGAGGGCCACGGACCGACGCTAGGGGCTCGCGAGGGCGGTGACCAGCGCTTCGCTGCGATGGGCAGGCGCGAGGGCCGGGCAAAGCGTTCCCCGGCGCAGGCCAAGGTCCAGGCCCGGACCATTTCGGCCCGGACGCGGCGTTCGTTCAGGGACGTGGGGCCTGGGCCCCGGCCTTCGCCGGGGAACAGCTCCGCTCGGACGTGCGGCGGCGGCTATGGACCGACCCCCGACACTCTCGGTGCGAACGATTGGGCCGCGGCGACATTGCCGCTAAAGCGGCTCCAACCGACCGCGAAGGATCGTCGAACCCGATGCCCAAAGCGCCGCTCAAACTCTTTTTCGACGGCGGATGCCGACCCAATCCGGGTGCCATGGAGGCTGCGGCGGTGGTGCGCGGCATCACGCATCACTGGCCCGATCTGGGCCATGGCGACAATAACGACGCCGAATGGCTCGCGCTGATCCAAGCCGCAGCACTCGCGCGGTCGCTCGACGCCGACGATGTCGTGCTGATCGGCGATTCGGCGCTGGTGATCGCGCAGGCGCGGCGGCACCAGCCCTGCCGCGCGCCCCGGCTGGCGGCGCATCGCGAGGCGTTCGAGGTCATCGCGGTGGGCTTCGCCCGCCTCCGCCTCCGCCACGTCCTGCGCTCGCACAATCTCGCGGGAATCGCGCTCGACCGGATCAGGGCCGGGCTGGGCTAGCGGATACGCACCCCCCATCGCCCCGACGAAAGTCGGGACCCATAGATACGGGACGCCGAATGATCGAGCGCGCCGCCGTCTATGGATCCCGGCTTTCGCCGGGACGACAGATGGTCTCAAACGGTCGCCGTCGCCCGATGCGGCAGCTTCCAGCCCGGCCGTACGAAGTGGCAGGTATAGCCGTTGGGGGTGCGCTCGAGATAATCCTGGTGCTCGGGCTCGGCCTCCCAGAAATCGCCCGCGGGCGACAGTTCGGTGGCGACCTTGCCCGGCCATAGCCCCGACGCGTCGACGTCGGCGATCGTGTCCTCGGCGACGGCCTTCTGCGCGTCGTCGGCGTAGAAGATCGCCGAGCGATAGCTCGCGCCGATGTCGTTGCCCTGGCGGTTCTTGGTTGTCGGATCGTGGATCTGGAAGAAATATTCGAGCATCGCGCGGTAGTTCGTCACCGCCGGATCATAGACGATCTCGATCGCTTCGGCATGGTTGCCGTGATTGCGATAGGTGGCATTGGGCACCTCGCCGCCCGAATAGCCGACCCGCGTCGCGATCACGCCGGGCTGCTTCCGGATCAAATCCTGCATCCCCCAGAAGCAGCCGCCCGCCAAAAGTGCGGTTTCGGTGGTCATGCGATTTCCTCCACTTGCGGCAGATAGGCGCCGTAGCCTTCGGCTTCCATGTCGTCGCGCGCGACGAAGCGCAGCGATGCCGAATTGATGCAGTAGCGAAGCCCGCCGCGATCGCGCGGCCCGTCGGGGAAGACGTGGCCGAGATGGCTGTCGCCATGCTTCGAGCGGACTTCCGTCCGCAGCATCCCGTGCGTCATGTCGCGCAGTTCGGCGACGTTGGCAGGCTCGATCGGCTTGGTGAAGCTGGGCCAGCCGCAACCGCTCTCATATTTATCGGCGCTGGCGAACAGCGGCTCGCCCGAGACGATGTCGACATAGACGCCGGGCGCCTTGTTGCCGAGCAGCGGCCCGGTGCCGGGGCGTTCGGTGCCGCTCTCCTGCGTGACGCGATATTGCTCGGGGGTCAGCGCGGATACGGCTTCGGGGGTCTTGCGATAGTCGGCCATGATGGGTCTCCCGTTCGGACCCCGAAATGGTGAGCCGGTGCGCGCTTGTCGAGGTCGCGGGTGATCAAAAGTGACCGTTCCCCGGCGAAAGCCGGGGCCCAGGGTTTCAGGCGGCGCGCTTGCGGCTCTGGACCCCGGCTTTCGCCGGGGAACGACGACTCAGCCCTTCTGCGTCGAGGCCGCGTAGATCTCGTCGATCGCGGTCTTGAGCGTCGCGTCGAAGGCGGCGTCGTCCTGGTCGACGCGCAGGTCGCCGAGCAGCGCGCGCGAAAAGCTCGCGATCATGCCGTGATTGTGGGCGAGCCTGGTGCAGGCGTCGGTGCGCGAATAGCCCCCCGACAGCGCGACGACGCGCGTGACGTTCCGATGCGCGATCAGCGGCGCGTAAAGATCGGCCTGCTCGGGGATCGTCACCTTGAGCATCACCTGCTCGCCCTCGGGCAGCGCATCGAGACCCTTGGTGAGTTCGGCGAGCAGGATCGCTTCGGCGCCCGCCTTGTCGGGGCTCTTGATCAGCACCTCGGGCTCGAGGATCGGGACCAGCCCGTGCTTCGAGATCTGCGCGGCGATCTCGAACTGCTGCTTCGCGATCGCGGCGATTCCGGTCGGCGAGGGCAAGTTGATCGTCGAGCGCATCTTGGTGCCGAAGATGCCGAGCCCGACCGCGCGATCGAGCAGCGCGTCGAGCCCCGGGATCGGCTTCATCAGGCTGACGCCGTCGGCCTCGGCCTCAAGCCCCTTGTCCATCTTGAGGAAGGGGACGATGCCGCGCTCCTTCCACAGATAGATCGGCACCGGCACGCCCGCGGCCTCGCCGTCCATCGTCGCCTCGAACAGGATCGCGGCGATCACCTTGTCGCCGGTGAAGGCGGGCGCGGTCATGATCCGCACGCGCATCGCGTGCATCAGCGCGAACATCTCGGCGTCGCCCGAATAGCGGTCCTCAGGGATGCCGTAGAGCTTGAGCGCGCCCGGCGTCGAACCGCCGCTCTGGTCGAGCGCCGCGATGAAGCCGCCCTTGCCGGCCATCTGGTCCGCCATCGTCTGCGTGGTCGTGTCATCGGTCATGGGGGTCATACTCGCTTGGGCTGCGGTTTTTCCGTCGCCCGGGTGAACATCGCGCGCCCTTGCACCAAAACTCGACGCAATCCGCAAGCGCGGATCGGGATCGGCAACGCTGTCATGATATCAGTTTCGATACGGAACGGATCGACGGGCTCGGACATTGCGCTTATAACCGTAACGACGGCACAACGAGATCGGCGCGATCGCACCAGCGTCGGCAGGAGAGACGGCACCGATGAATCCCGACCGCAAAGCCTTCCTCGGCGAGTTGATCTCGGAGGCAGTGGCGATCCTGATCGTCATCAGCTTCGGTTGCTCGGTCGCGGCGATGTACATCCTCTACGATCCCAGCCCCTACAAGACCGCCTATTGGGGCGTGTGCATCACCTGGGGCATGGCGGTCTCGATCTCGATCTACGTGACGGGCGCGGTATCGGGGACGCACGCCAATCCGGCGGTGACGCTGTCGCTCGCGGTGTATCGCGGCTTCCCGTGGTGGAAGGTAGTGCCATACTGGTGCGCGCAGGTGGTCGGTGCCTTCCTGGGCGCGGCGATCGTCTACGCGCTCTATTACAACGTCATCGACCATTTCAACGCGACCGAGCATCTCACGCGGGCCGCGGGGGGCGGCGCAGGCGTGTTCTTCACCTCGCCCGGCACCGCCGTGACGCCGATGAAGGGTTTCATCGACGAGATCATCCTCACCGCCTTCCTGATGTTCGGCATCTTCGCGGTGACCGACGAGTATAACACGATGGCGCCGCAGGCCAATTTCGGCGCGATCGTGATCGGGCTGCTCGTCGCGATCATCGGTGCGTCGATGGGCTATCTCGAGGCCTGGGCGCTCAACCCCGCGCGCGATTTCGGACCGCGCCTGCTCGCCTGGACGATGGGCTGGGGACCGTCCGCCTTTCCCGGGGTCGGCAACTATTGGTGGGTGCCGATCATTGCCCCCCCGATCGGCGGACTGATCGGCGGCGGCGCGCAGCACCTGCTCATCCGCCCCTTCCTGCCCCGCGAAAAGACCGCGGCCGGCCCGCAATAATCATCTGGAGAGCGATCCCATGAGCGACACCATCATCCTGGCGATCGACCAGGGCACCACCTCGACGCGTAGCATGACCTTCGGCACCGACGGCCAGCCGCGCCATACCGAGCGCCACGAGTTCGACCAGCATTATCCCAATCCCGGCTGGGTCGAGCATGACGCCGAAGACATCTGGCGCGATACGGTCGCGACAATGAAGGCGGTCGCCGAGAAGGACGGCGGCAAGGTCGCCGGGATCGGCATCACCAACCAGCGCGAGACCGTGGTGGTGTGGGATCGCAAGACCGGCGAGCCCGTCCACAACGCGATCGTCTGGCAGGACCGCCGCACCGCCAAGCTCTGCGCGCAGCTCAAGGCGGACGGCTGCGAGGATCTGGTGCGCGAGCGCACCGGTCTCCTCCTCGATCCCTATTTCTCGGGCACCAAGCTCAAATGGATCCTCGACGAGGTCGATGGCGTGCGCGCCCGCGCCGAAAAGGGCGACCTCGCCTTCGGCACGATCGACAGTTTCCTGCTGTGGCGGCTGACCGGCGGCAAGGTCCACGCCACCGACGCCTCCAACGCTTCGCGCACGCTGCTGTTCGACATCCACAAGGGCGCGTGGGATGCCGACATGCTCAAGATGCTCGACATCCCCGAGAGCCTGCTGCCCGAGGTCAAGGACAACTCGACCATCTTCGGCGAGACCACCGCCGACCTGCTCGGACGCAGCGTGCCGATCGGCGGGATGGCGGGCGACCAGCAGGCGGCGGTAATCGGCCAGGCCTGCTTCCAGCGCGGCGACGCCAAATCGACCTACGGCACCGGCTGCTTCGTGCTGCTCAACACCGGCAAGGAGGCGCTGACCAGCAAGAACGGGCTGCTCACCACCATCGCCTACAAGCTGGACGGCGAGATTACCTATGCGCTGGAAGGATCGATCTTCGTCGCGGGCGCGGCGATCAAGTGGCTGCGCGACGGGCTCGGCCTGATCAACCGCGCCGCCGACACCAACGACATGGCGACCAAGCTCGACGGCAACGACGGCGTCTACATGGTGCCGGCGTTCGTCGGTCTCGGCGCCCCGCATTGGGATCCCGATGCGCGCGCGACGATCACCGGGCTGACCTTCGCCGCGACCGGATCGCACATCGCGCGCGCCGCGCTCGAATCGGTCGCCTACCAGACCGCCGATCTGATCGACGCGATGGTTGCCGACGGCGCGCGCGACGCGCGTCAGATCCGCGTCGACGGCGGCATGGCGGCGAACGACTGGTTCTGCCAGTTTCTGGCGAACATGCTCGACACCGAGGTCGCGCGCCCCGCCAATATCGAGACGACCGCGGCGGGCGCCGCGTTCCTCGCCGGTATGGCCGTCGGCGTCTGGAACGGAATCGACGATATCTCTGCGACCTGGAAGGGCGAACGGACGTTCAAGCCCGACATGGGCAAGGACGAGCGCGCCGCACTCCAGGTCGGTTGGCAGGAAGCGCTGTCCCGGACCCGATCGACGATCAAGGCGTGACATCATGAGCGATACGGATTTCGACCTGCTGGTGATCGGCGGCGGCGTCAACGGCACGGGCATCGCGCGCGACGCCGCAGGTCGCGGCCTGCGCGTGCTCCTCGTCGAGCGCGACGATCTGGCCGAACACACCTCGTCGGCGAGCACCAAGCTGATCCACGGCGGGCTTCGCTATCTCGAATATTACGAGTTCCGTCTCGTTCGCGAGGCGTTGGCAGAGCGCGAGAAGCTGCTGGATGTCGCGCCGCACCTGATCAAGCCGATGCGCTTCGTGATGCCGCTCGCCAAGGGGATGCGCCCGGCGTGGCTGATCCGGATGGGGCTGTTCCTCTACGACCATATCGGCGGCCGCACGCGGCTACCCAAGTCGATCGGGGTCAAGCTCCAGGGCACCAAATGGGGCGCCGGGCTCAAGCCGATCAAGCGCGGCTTCGTCTATTCGGACGGCTGGGTCGACGATGCGCGGCTGGTCGTGCTCAACGCGATCGACGCCGCCGAGCGCGGTGCCGACATCCGCACGCACACGAGTTTCGAGGGCGCCAGGCGCGAGGGGAACCGCTGGGTCGCGCGGCTCGGCGACGGCAGCACCGTCACCGCGGGCGCGATCGCCAACACCGGCGGGCCGTGGGTGGGCAAGGTGCTCGAGGACATGCCGCAGGCGCACGCTGAAAACCCGCCGCGGCTGGTCAAAGGCAGCCACATCATCGTCCCCAAGCTGTTCGACGGCACGCACGCCTACATCCTCCAGAACGAGGACAAGCGGATCGTGTTCGCGATCCCATACCAGGACGATCTCACGCTGATCGGCACCACCGACAAGCCGTTCGAGGGCGATCCCTCGCACCCGACGATCGATCCCGACGAGACCGAGTATCTGTGCGCGAGCGTAAACCGCTACTTCACCCGGCAGACCGCGCCGCAGGACGTCGTGTCGAGCTATTCGGGCGTGCGGCCGCTGTTCGACGACGGCCATGCCAACGCGTCGGAGGTGACGCGCGACTATGTGCTGCGGCTGGGCACCGACGAGTCGCCGCAGGTTCTGTCCGCCTTCGGCGGCAAGATCACGACGTACCGGCGCCTGTCCGAACATGCGCTCGAGAAGCTGGCGCCGTTCCTGCCGACGATGAGCAAGCCGTGGACCGCGGGCGTGCCGCTGCCCGGCGGCGATCTGCCGGGCGCCGACTTCGCCGCCTTCCTCAGGACGGTGCGCCAGCGCTGGCCGTTCCTCGACGAGCCCACCGCGACACGCATGGCACACGCCTACGGTACGCGGATTGACCGCGTGCTGGGCGATGCGACGTCGCTCGACGATCTCGGCTATGGCCTGTCGACGCGCGAGGTCGACTATCTGGTCGAGCATGAGTGGGCGCGCAGCGTCGACGACATCCTGTGGCGTCGGACCAAGCTCGGCATCCATGGCGGCGAGACGCTGCGGGCGACGGTCAGTGCCTATCTGGCGACGCGGGCGCGGTAGGTCCGGCGGCGCTTCTTCTGGGCCCCTAGGGCGTATCGACATTCAAGAGAATGTGATCGGAAACGACGCATCCTTGTGCTCCTGCGTAGGCGGGAGCCCAGGTGAGGCGCCCCGGCGCTCGATAACCCTGGGCTCCTACATGCGCAGGAGCACAAAAGATTGAATGTCGATACGCTCTGAGTCCAACGGTTCGTCCACGATCGCCGCTTTCGGGCGGCCGTTGTCGAATGCCGATCCCACCTAGACCTTGGTCGATCATGGGGCGGCTCGTGATGAATCGTTAATCCCGAACCCCGAAGGATTTCCATGGGGGCAGGGAGTTAACGCATGAACATGATGCACAACCGCCGCGTTCTGATCGTCGAGGACAATGCGATGATCGGCGAGCATATCTCTTCGATCATTCAGGAAGCGGGCGGCGTGCCGCTCGGCCCGGTCTGCACGACGGAAGAAGCGCAGGACGCGATCGACAACGTCACCTTTGCGTTCGATGCCGCGGTGCTCGATCTCAGGCTCGACGGGATGTCGCTGCACATCGCCGATCAGTTCCGCAAACTCGGCGTCCCGTTCGTCTTCGCGACGGGCAGCCGCGGCGACATTCCGACGGACTATGGCGACCAGCCCGTCTGCGAGAAGCCGTTCACGCCCTTCGGCCTGATCGAGGCGCTGCAGGCGGCGATCCAGGCGCAGGTCGTGCTCGCGGCCGCCGGTGCCGAGCGGAGTGCCTAGCGATCGTTGCGGTCGGCAATGGACGGCCCGGCCGACGGTGGCCCGATACGGGATATCGGTCTCGGTCGAAAACTGACCGGTTATTCGAAACGGCACATTCTGCGAGAGCCGCAGATCCGATGCAGCCGGAGGTCACCCTCGAATTAGCGCCGGTTCATTGTGCAAAGCAGTATGGCGCCCGCCTGTTACCGGTTCGCCACATCGCAATTTCTTCCATACCGTAGTTTCAATTCGGCTTGACGCGCCCGGCTGGCTCCACCATTCTGCCCCCATAAAATGATCAGAAGCCGAAACATCGGCGCTGGCGGCCGGCTGCGCACCCGAACGGCGCATCCGGTTAAGAGGACACTAGGGAGGATGCTTATGACCACCACGATCCGTCTGCGCGCGCTCGCATCCACTGCGGGCCTCGTCCTCGCGCTGCAGGCGTCTGCCGCTCTCGCACAATCGGCCGCGAGCCCAGCGCCGGCCTCGTCGCCTTCGCCGCAGCCGCTGCCGTCCTCCGATGCGCCGCGCAGCGTCGACGAGATCGTCGTCACCGCCAACAAGCGCACCGAAAACCTCCAGAACGTCCCGATCGTGGTGACCACGGTCAGCCACCAGCTGCTCCAGGATACCGGCGTCAAGGACATCAAGGATCTCGCGCTGCTCGCGCCGGGCCTGCTCGTCACCTCGACCAGCAGCGAGGCCTCGACCACCGCGCGTATCCGCGGCATCGGCACCGTCGGCGACAATGCCGGCCTCGAATCCTCGGTCGGCATCGTCATCGACGGCGTCTATCGCCCGCGCAACGGCGTCGGCTTCGGCGATCTCGGCGATGTCGAGCGCATCGAGATCCTCAAGGGCCCGCAAGGCACGCTGTTCGGCAAATCGGCGACCGCGGGCGTGATCAACATCATCACCGCCGCACCCAAGAACACGTTCGGCCTCAGCGCCGAGATGGAAGCGGGCAATTACGGCGCGATCGGCGGCGCCGCCGAGGTGACCGGCCCGCTTACCGACACGCTGTCGGCGAGCCTGTACGGCGCGACGCGCGAGCGCAGCGGCTATTTCGACGTCAACACCGGCAACGGCCCGCGCGAATCTCATAGCGACACCAACCGCAATTTCGGCACCGTCCGCGGCCAATTGCTGTACCGCCCGAGCGACACGCTCAAATTCCGCGCGATCGTCGATTATTCGCACCGCAACGAGGAGTGCTGCATCGCGGTGATCACGCGCGCCAGCGCGGGCAATCTCGCCAACGGCATCGTCGCATCGCTCGGCGGCAACGACGGCAACCCGGCCAACCCCTATGCGCGCAACGCCTATGCCAACCGCCCCGATGGCCAGCGGATCAGCGACAAGGGCGTGTCACTGCAGGCCGACTGGGACGTCGGGCCGGGCACGCTGACCTCGGTCACCGCCTATCGCGACTGGAAGACGGTGGGCGGCTTCGACGCCGACTTCTCGACCGCCGACATCGACTATCTGCCCAACGACAAGAGCAACATGACGCGCTTCCGCACTTTCAGCGAGGAGGCTCGCTATGGCGGGACGACGGGCAAGCTCGACTATGTCGTCGGCGGGTTCTTCTCGCACGAGAAGCTCGCGCAGAACACGAGCATCCTCGTCGGCAATGATTTCAATCCGTACCTCAACCAGCTGTTCCACGCGCTGGTGCCGTCCTTCCTCGACAGCTTCCTGGCATTCCCCACCGCCGGCGGCCCCGTCGACTATGTGCCGGGTTCGGGCGAGGTCGATCGCTATCGGCAGACCGACAACACCTATGCGCTGTTCACCAACGAGAATTATCACTTCAACGACAAGCTGAGCCTGACTCTGGGCGCGCGCTATTCGATCGACGTCAAGGATCTGAACCAGTCCAGCAACAATATCGGCGGCGGCGCGGGCTGCGGCGCGGCCAACCAGAATTTCGCGGCGATCAACGCCGCCTCGCCGTTCCTGGCGAGCGCGCTCGAGGCGGTCAACGCCACCGAATGCCTCCCCTTCCTCAGCCCCGGCTACAATAATTTCTTCAACCAGCAGCACGAGAGCGAGCATGTGCCGACCGGCACCGCCAAGCTCGCCTATCGCGTCGATCCGCAGTTGCTGCTCTATGCGTCGTACGCGCGCGGCTACAAGGCGGGCGGCTTCAACCTCGATCGCGTCCAATGCCAGGTCGGCGATGCTGGTTGCGCACCGGGCAGCGCCGCGCTGATCACGCCGATCCGCAACACCGAATTTCACGACGAGACCAACGACGCGTTCGAGGTCGGCGAGAAGGCGACGCTGTTCGATCGCAAGCTGCTGTTCAACGTCGCCGCCTTCTACCAGAAATATCACGACTTCCAGCTCAACACCTTCAACGGGCTGGTGTTCGTGGTCGACTCGATCCCGCAGGTGATCAGCAAGGGCATCGATACCGATTTCGTCTGGTTCGCCTCCTCGAAGCTGAGCTTCCAGGGCGGCCTGACCGTCGCCGACACGCGCTATCACCTGACCGACGCGCAGCTGGCGGATCTGGTACACAAGACCGGTTTCCAGGGCGACAAGCATTCGCGGCTGTCGCTGGCGCCGCTGCTGTCGGCGTCGCTGTCGGGCACCTACACGCAGCCGATCGGCGAACTTTACCAGGCGCGCTTCAACATGGGCGCCAAATATTCGTCCAACTACAACACCGGCTCCGATCTCGATCCGGGCAAGTCGCAGAAGCAATATGTGCTGGCCAATGCGCGGATTTCGTTCGGCCCGAAGAACGGCCGCTGGAGCGCCGAGCTGTGGTCCGAGAATTTCCTCAACACCAAATATGTCCAGGTCGCGTTCGACTCGGGCTTCCAGAACGTGCCGACCAACGCCACCGGCGTGCTCGACGCCTTCCTCGGCGCGCCGCGCACCTTCGGGGGCACGCTTCGCTACCGCTATTGAAGAGATGCCCCGCGTTCGCGAGCGCGGACCAAAACTTCGTCACCCCGGCCTTGAGCCGGGGTCCCGCTTCTTCCTTACGTTCAGGGAAGCGGGACCCCGGGTCGAGCCCGGGGTGACGGCATTGTAATCCCCTGCCGTCCCGTCGACGACGGAACGAGCGGAGAGGGTGCGCCGCCTCCCTAAAGCGCGACGTCCGCGACGTGGATCGCCAGCCCGACGAGGCCACCGACCAGCGTGCCGTTGACGCGGATATATTGCAGGTCGCGGCCGACCGCCTGTTCGAGCCGCCCGGTGATCGTCTTGGCATCCCAGCCGCGGATCGTATCCGAGACGAGGCGGACGATGCCGTCGCCATAGGCCGCGGCGATGCCGACGGTCGCGCGCCTTGCGAACAGGTTGATCGCGCGTGCCAGTTGCGGCTCGGTCTGCAGCGTGAGCCCGAGCTGGCGCAGCGTCTCGCCCAATCGTCCCGCCATCGCAGCACTCGGATCGCGCGCGCCGCGCAGCAGCGCCGCGCGTGCCTGCCCCCATAGCCCGTCGAGCCATGTCGCGACCGCGGGGCTGGCGATGATCTCGTTCTTGAACGCGTTGACGCGCGTCTGCAGGTCGCGGTCTTCGCGCAAACGGCGCGCAAGATCGGCGAGCCCCTCCTCGGCCTTGTCGCGCAGCGGGTGCTCGGGATCGGCGCCGACCTCCTCGATCAACCGGTAGAGCCCGTCGAGGATCTTGTTCGACAGCGTCTCGTCGAGGCCCGTCCAGCGCATCACCGAACCCGCCTTGGCCGAGATCATCGACCGGATCGTCTCCTCGTTGGCGGCGAGCGTGCGACCGAGCCAGTCGATCGCACCATCGAGGATGGGGACGTGGCGATTGCGATCGATCGCCGCTTCGAGCGCCTGCCCCAGAATCGGCGCGACATCGAGCGCGGTGAGCCGCTGCGCCACCGCCGAGCGCACCATCCCGCCCAGCCGCTCGGCATCGAGCGCCGCGACCAGATCGGCGATCAGCCGCGACGCGCCGAGCCTGAGCCGCCCCGCGCGTTCGGCCTGTTCGGGTGGCGCCGCCAGGAAGCGCCCCGCGGCCCCCGCCAGATCGAGCCGGACCATCCGCCGCGCCACCACCGAGGGCGTGAGGAAATTCTGGCGGAGGAAGACGGCCAGCGCTGTGCCGATGCGATCCTTGTTGCGCGGGATGATCGCGGTGTGCGGGATCGGCAGCCCGAGCGGATGGCGAAACAGCGCGGTGACCGCGAACCAGTCCGCCAGCCCGCCGACCATCGCGGCTTCGGCGAAGGCGCGGACATAGCCGAGCCAGGCGTGCCGCGGCTCGGCGATCCGCGTCGCGACGTAGAGCGCCGCCATCGCGATCAGCATACCGGTCGCGACGCGACGCATCGTCGCGGGGCCGGTGGTATCCGTGGCGGAGGCGGGCTGCGGCGGGATCATAGCTGACCCAAGCCGCGAACCGCCCGAAGGTTCATTCCGCGGCGTGCGGTACATCCGGTAGACGGTGCGGCGAATGGCGCGGCGAAGAACGATCGCGCGCGAGCAGCAGCCGACTGAGCAGCGGCCCGGCGCGACGTTCGAGCCCGTCGGCGAGGCTGAACCCCGCGGGCACGATCACCAGCGTCAGCACGGTCGACAGCAGCAGCCCGCCGATCACCATCACCGCCATCGGTTGGTTGAACGACCCGTCGCCACCGAGCGCGAGTGCGGTCGGCAGCATGCCGGCGATCATCGCCACCGTCGTCATCACGATCGGCTGCGCGCGCTTGTGCCCCGCCTCGAGGATCGCCTCGTCGCGTTCGCGGCCGTGACGCATCTCCTCGATCGCGAAATCGATCAGCAGGATCGAATTCTTGGCGACGATCCCGAACAGCATCAGCAGCCCGATCAGCACGGGCAGCGACACCGCCATCCCGGCGAGGTGCAGCGCGATCAGGCCGCCGAGCGGCGCCAGCAGCAACGACCCCAGATTGACCATCGGCGGCACGACGCGGCGATAGAGCAGCACCAGCACCGCGAACACGAGCATGATCCCCGCGACGAGCGCGATAAAGAAATTGGTGACCATCTCCGCCTGCCATTTGGCGTTGCCCGACTGGCTGTAGTGAACGCCCGTCGGCAGATTCTTCATCGCGGGCAGGTTGAGGATCAGCTGGCGCTGCGTGTTGTCGATCGCGCCGGGGGCGAGATCCGCCGAGATCACGACGCGGCGCTCCTGGTTGAAGCGCTTGATCTCCGACGGGCCGTCGCCGAAGCCGATGTCGGCCACGACGCGCAGCGGCACCGTGCCCCCGCTCGCGGTCGGCACGGGCAGGTTCTCGATCGTCGAGATGTTCGATCGGCTGCTCTGATCGAGCGCGACGCGGATCGGGATCTGGCGATCGGACAGCGAGAATTTGGCGGCGTTCTGATCGATGTCGCCCAGCGTCGCGATGCGGATCGTCTCGGACAATGCCGACGTGGTAACGCCGAGATCGGCGGCGAGATCGAGCCGCGGCTTGATCGTGATCTCGGGCCGCGGCAGCGCACCTTCGACGCGGGGCGCGCGGATGCCGGGCAGTGCCTTGGCCTGATCGACGACGGCGTTGGCGGCGCGCGCCAGCGCATCGGGATCGTCCCCGGCGAGCATCACCGCGATGTCGCGGCTGCTGTCGTTGCCGCCATTCTGCGATTGGAAGGTGACGCGCGCATCGGCGATGCGGTTGAGCGTCGGGGCGAGCCGGCGCTCGAATTCGACGCTGGTGACGTCGCGCTTCTTGTTGAGCGACATCGCGATCGTCGATGAGGCCGGATCGATATATTCGACCGCGGTCGCCACTTCGGGCTGCTGACGCAGAAGCGCTGCGACGCGGCCCGATACCGCGGCGGTCTGCTCGAGCGTGGTGCCTGGGGTCATGTCGATCGTCAGGTTGGAATAATTGACGTTCTCGGGCGGCTGGAACGTCATCGGCAGCGTCATGAACAACACGATCGTCAGCCCGAACGACGCCAGCGCGCCCCCCATCGTCCAGGTGCGATGATCGCGCAACCAAGCGAGGCGCCGCGTCCAGCCGCCGCGCAGCCGTGCGGCCTGCGCGCGACGCGTGTCGAGCGTCCAGCGCAACAGCGCCTGATAGCGATCCGAGATCACGCCGCCGGCATGATCCTGATGGCCATGCGCCTCGAGGAAATAGGCCGCGACCATCGGCGTCACCAGCCGAGCGACGAATAGGCTCATCAGCACCGCGACGACGACGGTCAGCCCGAAATTCTTGAAGAACTGGCCCGCGATGCCCGGCATCAGCCCAACGGGCAGGAACACCGCGACGATCGAGAAGGTGGTCGCGACCACCGCCTGGCCGATCTCGTCGGCGGCGTCGATCGCGGCCTGGAAGGCGGATTTGCCCATCCGCATGTGGCGCACGATATTTTCGATCTCGACGATCGCATCGTCGACCAGCACGCCCGCCACGAGGCTGAGCGCGAGCAGCGTCATGTTGTTGAGCGTGAACCCCATCAGATCCATCACCCAGAATGTCGGGATCGCGGACAGCGGGATGGCGAGCGCCGAAATCAGCGTTGCGCGCTTGTCACGCAGGAACAGGAACACGACGACGACCGCGAGCACCGCGCCCTCGATCATCGATCGCATCGCCTGGTCATATTGCTGGATGGTATATTCGACCTGCGCGGTGCGCAGCGTGAAGTGGACCTTGGGATTTTCCTTCTCGATCTGCGCGAGCGTCTTGAGCGCCTCGTGATAGACCGAAACATCGGAGGCGCCCCGCGCGCGGAGCAGCCCGAAGGAAACGGTCGGCTTGCCGTTGAACTTGGCGATCTCGCGAATCTCGCCATAGCTGTCCTTGACCTGCGCGATCTCGGACAGCCGCACCGTCCGCCCGCCGCCGACCGCGATCTGCGTCTGGCCGAGATTATAGGCGTCCTGCGCGTTGCCGATGATGCGGACCGATTGTTCGGAGCCGGCGATCTCGGCGCGCCCGCCCGCCGCGTTGGTGTTGACCGCGCGGAGCTGGACGTTGACCGCGGCCGCGGTCAATCCATAAGCCTGCATCTTGTCGGGATCGAGGATGACGCGGATTTCGCGGCTGACCGCGCCCGACGTCGAGACGCTCTGCATCCCCTCGATCGCGAGCAGCCGCCGCGACACGTCGTTCTTCACGTACCAGGAGAGCTGCTCCATCGTCATGTCGGTCGCGGTCGCGGAGAAGCGCGCGATCGGGCCGCCATTGGCCTTGACGCGCGTGATCTGCGGCTCGGTGATGCCGTCGGGAAGCTGCGAGCGGATCTGCGATATCGCCTCGCGCACGTCGTTGACCGCACGATCGGTGGGCGTGCTCAGCGTGAACTGCACGAAGGTTTCCGACAGGCCCTCATCGACGGTCGAATCGATCTCGTCGACGCCCTCGAGGCTGCGGATCGCCGCCTCGACCTTCTGCGTGATCTGGTTCTCCATCTCGACCGGGGCGGCGCCCGGCTGCGAGACGTCGATGACGACGCCGGGGAAGGTGATCTCGGGCGTCTCGTTGACGTCCATCCGCATGAACGAGACGAGGCCGGCGAGCGTCAGCGCCGCGAACAGCACGAGCGCGGGGACGGGGTTGCGGATCGACCAGGCGGAGATGTTGCGCATGCTTGCTCGCTCCGTTGCGCTCAGGCGCCGGTCTTGGCGACGGGCACGACCTTGTCGCCCGGATTGAGGAACGCGCCTGCCGAATAGACGACGCGCTCGTCACCGTTGAGCCCCGCGAGCACCGCGACACCCGCGTCGGACACGTCGCCGACCTTGACGTCGCGGCGCACGACATGATTGTCGCCGCCGACAAGATAGACGTAATTGAGCCCCTTGGCGTCGCTCATCACGGCAGACTCAGGGAGCACGGGCGCCTGGCGCGGATCCGCGACGAAGCCCGCGGTGGCGAAGCCGCCGGGGCGCAGCGCCGCCGCATAGGGCAGTTCGACGCGCACGACGCCTTGTCGCGTCGTCGGGTCGATCACCGGGGGCACCTGCCAGACATGACCCGCATAGGGCTGCGCCAGGCCGATCGGCGTGACGCGCGCGGGCATGCCGACATGGATGCGCGCCAGATCCTGTTCGGCGAGCCGCGCGTCGAATTCCATCACGCCGTCCATCGCAATGCGGAACAGCATGCCCGATCCCGAGCTGACAATCTGGCCGGCCTCGACACCGCGCGAGAGGATCAGCCCCGATGCGGGTGCGCGGATGTCGAGCCGGCCGAGTCGCGCGGTCTGCTCGCGATACTGCGCCTGCGCCAGATGGACGTTGGCGATCGCGGCGTCGCGCGCCGCAGTGCGCGAATCGATGTCGGATTTCGAGATGAAGCCGCGCGACACCAGCGCCTGCGCGCGATCGAGGTTGCTCTGCGCGAGCTTGGCGTTGGCGGTGGCGTTGGCGATCTGCGCCTGCATCTGTCCG